>Ga0222712_10000359_pt1 | contig 62418 bp, 41 predicted proteins | sample C33_657DmetaG_FD_165043 | JGI IMG/M metagenome (GOLD analysis project Ga0222712, IMG submission 165043) | Estuarine water microbial communities from San Francisco Bay, California, United States - C33_657D | ecosystem: Environmental > Aquatic > Marine > Unclassified | place: USA: California... | reverse complement strand
TGAACAGTTTCCCACTTCGAATCATCGGCCCCCTTCCAGGGAAGTTCACCGACTTCCATGAGCCGTACTCGGCATCAAGTGGTTTCCATCCCCCAACCGGCAACCCATTTTGAAGAAAGTTGTTTTTCCACAATGTTTGAAGGTCTTCTTTTGCTCGACGAAAAACGGGCCCGAAGTCATCAAGGTTGTCTTTGATTTTTTCCACTTCGTCTGGGATATCGTTGTCACTGAGGCGAAGTGTTACGCGAAGCCCGGACATTAAGAAACCCTCACTCGCTTGTATTTTTTGAGTGCCATGAGTTCTCTCTCGGTAAACCCAGTTTCAAGTGGGGCAACATTTCTGGGTTCTAGGTCCTTGATTCCAACAACGTCGTCGTGCATGTTTTGCATTTCCCTGGTGGCGGCACGCAAAATCATAAGTTTGAATACGGGGATATTGTCACCATCTAGCCCAGCATCATAGGAGACTTCGAAAATATCATTAGCGAAACCACGATATACGTCTATTCCATAGCGGCGAACTGTATAATCATACCCAAATGCATCTGCGGTTCCCCCGGACACGAATGCTGCGATACTGTCGGTGATTCCACCAACAGCGAATGTCGTTGATGTGACTGCAGTAATTTCTTTATCAACCAAATTATATCCAGTTGGAATAACGCCAGTTATTGTTACATGCTGACCCTTGGTAAATCCGTGACCGGCAGCCGTATACGTCACTGTTGTCCCCGCCTTGACGGCACCAGTAACAGTCGCGCGCCTATCAATAGACTCCGCCATAAACAAGCCAGGGGTTGAAGAGTTGATAATTTTTACGTAATGAACTTTAGTTACTGGTGAATTACGAAAATATATTGTTGGAGACGGCTGACTGTAGGTAAGGGGGTTCATTGTCGTATCCAACGACGTGTTGTAGAAGAAGGATGACGTTGGCATTCCTACGTGGTCATACGGCAATACGTATTGCTCGGTAAAATTCTCAACCTCTATCGGGCGACGAAGGTACGTCTCCAGTTCACTCTGAAGACCAGCCAGGACGAATTCAGCCGCATCTCTTTGGCGTAGGCTAAAAGAGATATCCATGTAGGTTATGAGGTCATTGACAGTGACCAGCATGGGTCACCTCCAGGCGTTTAGAAGGGTCAGCGGCCAGCGGAGCGTCGCAGTGCTATTCGGCCTCTGATGCCTTCGCGGAGGCGACGGCCGCGCTCTGCTGTTCGCTGAAGGCCGCGACGGACTACTCCGCCAGCAACATTTAGCGCTCGTACAAGTCGTCTAGTCTTGGGCATTGTTTCTCCTTTGAGAAATTACGATATTGCGAGTATACCACTGGTGGTCTTCCTTGGCATTTAGTTATCTATCGGGGTTGGGTGGGCGCTCAATGGAGATTTCATCGCCACTCTCAACCGTTCCAGGAGGAGCCTCAACAGGAACCCATGCCCTTGAGTATGTATGATTTTTAATATCGCGATGCTTGAGGATTGAGGCGTCAAGCATAAGTTCTAATTCCAAAAACCTCATAGCAAATCGTTTACCAAAATCTGATTCAGAAAATTTCTTGGTTTTGCTCAACATCCGAACAATTGCTGACAGTTTCTTGGCAACCATCGCTCCGCGTCCTCGATTCACCTGAACGTGAATAATCATCGCGTCTAGTTCGTCTACATCCATGTAGACAACAGGAACTATGCCGCCAGTTTTTTGCAGAAGATGCTTGTTCCCAGAAATAAGTCGTAGGCGTTGAGTGCCATCAATAACTACGTTTGTTGACGACTGAACCAGCAGCGGCGACAGGACCCCATATACACCAATGGAATCAGCGAGAACCAACAAATCCGGACGAAGGATGTGCGTGGTACTCCACTGAGGCTCCTTGAGTGTTGCTATGTCAACATTTTCAATCTTCAATGTCATGGGGGTCGTCTCCTTCTTCCATATTTCGTGCTGCCAGTCTTACTGTATGGGCTCTCGTCTTGGGTCCAACGGGCGAAATTGTGTGGCCCCAAACCTCGGCAGTCAAGAGTATTCTGATTAAGTATTCAAGTGGATATGAGTAGGGGTCTTTCGCGTGCTTTTTGCGGAACTCGGCGACCAATGACATTGCCCTCTTCGCCGTATCCTGACCCCAATAAAACTGATTAATAAAATCACGTATGCCGCCAAACCCCAGTGCAGCCTGAGACTCAATAATTTTTTCGAGGTCGTAGTCTGGCCACCAACGTCGATGGGCATCGATGATTGGGTATGTGTCGTACAAATTGTCATAGAAGTCTGGTTCTGTCGCCACAACATCGCCAATCCTTCTCATCGCAACCATGTGCAAGGGGTGCCCAACTCTATTGTTGGAGCCAGTTAGAGTTGCAAGGTCGTAGTACTCGCAGTAGGGGGCATTGTGTTCTTCGGAGAGGAACTTAAATACATCATTAATTTGCCAGTCATAAATGATTTTGGCAAACTTAACTGGTAGTCCCTTTTTGGACATAAATGGTGTAACTATGTAGTTTTCGTGCAATTTCTGCACGCACGACCTATACCGAATCATTGATTCGGCCGCACGAATACCCAAGATAAAGGCAATATTGCCCTTCTTCCCCGCCGTGGTGTAGTAGTCCATGTGCTCTGGTACGGGTTGCGAGTGGTCTAGGCCAAAGTGATAACCGGTTATGGCACCGTCAGGTATGGGCCTAAAGAGACGTCCTTCTCGGATTCTTTCTTCTGACCAAATGATTTCGTCCAGTCGTCGCCCAAGAGATGCGACCTCAATGCCCTGGGGCAAGCAGTACCACTCCATGTCGACCCAGTCTTGCTTACTAATAAATTGCACGTATTCATCCACAGCAGGACTGACGAATTCCTCGTCACGGAAAATAACCTTGACTGGTCCGAGTCCACGCTCTTCGTGTATCTCTTTGGCCAGATAAAGGACAGCACTTGAGTCTTTGCCGCCAGAGAACTGAACACAAACTGTGTCAAAGGTATCGTATACGTGGCGAATTCGTTGTCTTGCCGCTTCTACGACAGACATATCTAGGAACATTCTTTGGCGCGTCATGGTTTATCTTCCGACAACCTATCATCCTTTTTCTTTAAGAATGTTTTCTACCGGCGACCAGCCCTCATCGGCGAATTCTGGGCCCAATGTACGGTATCTTCCAAGTTTCAACATTAGGACTCCGGCTTTTCCACTCACCTCGCAAGTCCGTGCCGCCAATTCTTCGTATTTGCGAACAATTTTATTCATTGTGTTCTTGGCACGAATATCTTTGGTGTCAAAGTAAAAACGAAGACCTCCAAACTTTTCCTTAACCTGGTAGATGGTGTAGTCCGGGTCAATATTGGCAAGTTCCTTATCGCACTCAAGAACCAAGCCCCACCAGCCCTGGTCGCACGATATGCCCCTCCAGTAGCCGTCGATAATTCTATCTATGACAATCCCCATGTCCTTTTCAGTGGGTTTGTTCATTGATAAATTCTTCCTCCGTAATCCATTCCACGAGCATCTCTTTATCGCGAGCGACTGGGTCCCCATCGGGCCAGACTTGCTCCATAGGTGTTTCGCGAGCCCAACGAATAGTGTCTCCAAACACCAGACACCTAACAGACTTCCTTCGTTCAACTGTTGGGGCGATAATTATCTTTGCGATATCATCATTGTGGGCCATTTTGTTTCATTAACTCCAAAATTTCGGATAAAATCACTTTTATCTCTTTCAGCGTATCATGCATGCTGCGCGTTGGCTCACCAGCAGAGTAAATGTCTCGCTGCCTCTCCAGTCGTCTGTTCGCGTCAATTGCTGCTTGATTTTGGTAACTCATTTTGTCTCCTGGTGTTGATGTTTTACAAACTACCGACGCGCCTCGCGCTCCCACATATCTCGCTCAACTCGCACACTCTCAAGAATGTTGCGTAATCGTTCAATTTCATTAGCGGCATCCATCATTATCTGGAATGGTGGCTGTTGGTCATCCCATTGTCGCAAGCGAGTCACGATATCATTACTCATCGTGCACCGCCTGCTTATAGGCCAATACTTCTGCCGTTTTCACGTGGTCTCCCTGTACCTCGATTGCCCAGCCGTACAAACCGTCGGCAATTTTGTGCCAACGGTCGCGGTCGATACGCATCTTATCGAACAGTGTCTTAAGGGTGTGAAAGTCATTGTCTGTGTCCCTGAGCGCAGCCCGCAATCGGTCAATCTCGTTCAATAGTTCACCAATCACCCAGCATTCAGTGTGCCCGTGTTCGGCGCGATTGTTTTCGCCTGTATGCGGTAGTCCCTTGGGACACAACATTCGCTCTGCTTGGGCAATGGCTTCTTCAATACCCGCTCCCAAAATGGTTTTTTCAATACCGTGGCTCATTTTATTCATTGTCATATTCCTGCGCAATCGTGATGTCGTATTCGTACCTATCATCATCGGATGTCCGCCATTTTGTCGCATCTTCGACATCCCATTGTCTGGTGTTGACAAGTCGTTCTATGAGGGTGCCCGATTTTGTTGTTATTGAGGGGTCAAAAAGACGAACACGATTATTGGGTTGAATTGCAATATTCCCATCATCCCGAGCAATGACATGACCACACTTATGCTGTCCAGGGTTGATGGAAAAACCTAGATTAATGTTGTTGTCATCTGGGGCGTGCCAGTCAAGTGTGAAAAGGTATTTGCCATTGACGAATTCTCCAGTGCGTGCAACATACGTCATTCTCATATTGCGCATCGCCTGAAATTCTGTTACGGCAATATGGGCCGAGAAGGAATTCCATAGGACTAAGTTGTGTATGTCCTCCTCCGGCACGCCTGGTTTCATGCAAAACGCAGAAATGGGCATGCGCCACCAAACACCCCCGTCCTCCATTAGGAAATGAAAAAGTGGACTCCGACCCTGAATTGAGGCAACACCGAAAATTACACAAGGAAAATAGAGGTCATGAGAATCTCTCTGGTCACGCAGGTAGTTCCCTCTTACGTAGCACTCAATCGGCGGTATGTTGGCATTCAACTCAGGCATTGAATCGCTCCCACTTTTACACTTTTACAAGATTCGCATAAACATACAGGATGTGATGCTGTTTGTGCCATGGAGTTGGGAAATCCTCCCAGACATCGCCCGCAAATCTTGCTTTGATGCCGGGAACAAAACGAGCCTGTTCCTCGCGCATGTAGTACCAGAATGAGTTCGGGTTCCAGAATGAGCAATGTGTTGGGTCTTGAAATGCTCCGCGACCACCCGTTGATGGGGTCATGGACAATAACTGACCGCCCTTCACCAGTACCCTGTGAATCTCATTCATCAATCCAACGGTGCAGTGGCAAGCCATGTGCAGACATGTTGAATCTCGGCAATGGGGGATGTGTTCCAGGAAGTCTTGAGCGCGGATGACGCCAACTGAGTTGTCCTCAAACGGAAGACCACGACGAATGTCGCAAACTATGTCCGCTGTCTCAATGATGTCAACCGCAAGAAACCCCTCTGGGGAGTTTGTTCCCCCGCCAAGGTCGTACTTGGGTAAGTTGTCGTTAATCATTTGATTGGGCAAGCCCCCGTCGCACAGTCATCCAATTCCACGGAGCCATCAAAAGCAGGGCGGTGAAGCGGAATAGAGAAGTCAACCTTTGCCAGCATCTTGTCATACGCCTCTTTGGTAATTTCCTCATAGGGTGGTAATGGGAAGTTGTGGTCAGAGTGCAATAAGAACGAAACAGACTTTACTGAGTCGTCATAGTTCTTGGCAAGCCATTCCTTGATTTCCGCAAGTTCTTCCTTGCGGTAATAGACAGTTACCGACACAGCATTGTCTGCCCATTCGGTCTGCATCTTCTTGACCCACTCCAACTGAGCCACCGCCGTCATGTCCTTCGCGAGAACAGAACCTTCTGGTGACTCACAGGGGAACTCCACAACAAAGCGCGTATGGTCCTCTCGTCCATCGATGCCAACATCATACTGAACTTTGTAACCACGCTTGCGGCAAGCATCAACCAGCGGGTCAGACGAACCAAAGCGGACTCGGCGGATGTAATACTGCGCAAAAGCGGGGTGAATCCCCGGAGTTACACCCGGAAGCAACGAGAGTGTTCCGGATGGCTGAACGGTAGTGAGGCGAACAGACACAGGAAGACCATTGTCCCTGGAGTACACAGCATCTAGGGTTTCTAGCGCCTTGTATGCGGGGTCAAGCCACGCAATCTTCTCTTCTGGGCATTGGAGAATTCCGGTGATTGACTGACCCAGACGGGCATTCTTTTGAACAATTTTTGTCGTCTTCTCGTATGGGTAGTTCATGCGAGTGATTTGCTTCTGCGTCTTGTAGAGCAAATAGGAGATGTCTGTTAGTTGCTCAAGTGACTGCACGTTTGGTAGGAAAATCGTAGACAGGTTACATGACTCACCATCACCCAGGGCAATCTCGGCGCACGGGTTATAGCCCTCAATTGTCGGGTCCGGTTTTGCCTGACCGATACGTCCGTACTTTCTGGCAAGGCGACGGTTAACAAGGCCATATGGCTCTCCGCTGCCATCGTAGCCACGCCACAGTTCTGGCAGAATCTCGTCATATGCGTCGGCATAGATGCTGTTATTGCTGTTGGCCCGCCAAGCAGGGATGTTGCCAGTTCCCCAGTTCTTTGCACGAAGAAACAGGACGTCATCCGGGTCACCAATAGCAATCTGAGCAGAACGACGTGAAGAACCCGATACGACAATGCGCCCAATGATGTTACAGATATCGAGAACATCAATGGAGCGCAATTTCTTGCCAATGCGATTATCCATCACCTTGCAGATGTCGGCAATTCCATCAATGAGTGCCCCAGGACCAGAAGCGGTTCCACCAAATGTCTTTAGTGGTGCGCCAAACTCACGAATGAGAATTGTCGAATACGAAAAGGATTTGCCAGTCTCAAAATACGACTTCAAGACAGCGTGGAGCAGGCGACGCCATCCCTGGCGTGAGTCTGGAACAATAATGTCGGCATCGTTGGAGCGCTCATGCGTGATTGAGACACCAGCCTTCACCTTGGGAAGGTCATGAATCTTGGAACGCTCAACAGAGAAGCCAACGCCACCGCCAAGCATGAGGTAATCAAAGAGCAACTCAAGGTCCTCGATGGCCTCGATGTTGACGAAATAACAATTATTGAGGCTAGTTCCTGAGAACTTCTGGGTCAGCGGAGTACCAAGTTGCCACAATGAGCGACCGGAAAACGAACAGCGAAGATTGAAGAGATGGTCGAACAGGCGTTCCGCCTCATCCTGCGTGTATGGAACACCGATATCGAGCGCTCCGTTGATGACGCGCTGAATTGTCTCTGGCCATGTTTCGGTATCGCCATTCTCCTTTTTGCGGCTATAGGTACGAAGGAAAACAATCTCTCCCATACCATTGAATCCCCAGGGTGGAGTTTGGGTTGAGTACGAACGGACAAAATCATCATCAATGCGAGCCATGGCAATCCTTAGAAGTGTTGGTTAATCAGAGAGGTCCATTGTAGGCGACCCGCGAATAATGAAAGTGTCTAGATAAGACCCAATCTTTCCGCTTCGTCACGGCCAATGCTCTGACCCTTCTTGTATACCAGCACGCGAGCCTTCGTGTAAGGCGTTATTGCTCGCTCTTCCCAAACATCTTCTTCAAGAAAGACCAACGGTGTTCTCTGCTCGCCAGCAACGTCAAATCCAATCACGTGAGTTGGATTGGACGTGTCCGACGCGCAGTCTCCCGTTGGATGACCACAGACTATGCAGGGCTGTCTATCGGCGCGCGCAAACTTGATGTCGCGCATAAAATCGCTATCGGCGCCGAGGTACTGTGAGAAATAAAGGTCCACACAATAAATTTATCATATCCATCAGTTGGTTTGGTGAGCCAGGCGGGAATTGAACCCGCGACCTGCATTTTATAAGAATGCCACTCTTACCACTGAGTTACTGGCTCCTGGGAACTCAGAACTCTTGTATATTAAAACCGTCAGTAATTAGTGTCGAAAAAAATACTTCTATATCAGCATCATTCGTAATGATGTCGCGTTCAACAGATAATGCACCAAGGAGAACTCTGGATACTGCCGAGGTTTTTAGAACCTTATCCACTCCACCGACAAAGCCAAGTGGAGCACCCCAATCAATGGTGCGCCCCAATTTGTACTCGTATGGAAGCGAGGCAAGCGTCAACTCAAGTTGACCGTTTGCGCGATTTTGTTCACAGTGAGTGATTGTGAGACATTCCCTGACCAAGTCTTTTTCCTCCACAAAAGCGGCCCGCAATTCTCGCCCGTCAAGCCTACTCTTGTCAAGTGTTTCGAATGCCTCCGCGACGAATGTGATGGCAGAAACGTCAGGGAAGGACGAACTCACCTTCGCGGCCATGTGGCCACACCTTTCCAATCTGTCCTGAACCGCGAGAAGCATCAATTCCCGACGCATTTGTGCTGCCATTAAAAGATGCCCTCCTTGCCAGAAAAAGAAAGTGAATGGCAGGTCTTCTCCGATGCCAAAATCCTCAACAATATAGTTCTTTGCAACTTGAGCACTGGTAAGACTAAGTGCCATTTTGCTCATCGCGTCATCGTAGTTGTTCACGCCCTCAAACTACTCGAACGAATACTTCCGCCATTGCAGCATTTCGCCGTGCTATGTTCCCACTTATGGCTACTTCCAAAAACAACAAAAACAAAAAGCAAACAACCAAAACGGCCGCTACTCCCAAGGTGGCGCCCAAGAAGGCTGCCGCAAAAGGTGGTGCTGCAAAGAAGTCGAATCCCGCTTCATCCAGCGCCGCCAAGCGTAAGCCCGGACGTCCCCGCAAGGAAGCGACCGTTGCCCCCACTACCAAGAAGAATCCGGCGCGAGTTGCCGCAACCCGCCCGGTCCCCAATGTTCAGGTAACTGGAGCCGAAATCGCACCAGCCGCAACGACAACGACCGCATCGGGCGCAACGCCACAGGTTACTGTCAATACAACCTGGTCAAGTCCCACCCCGGTAAGAACCCCCCTACCCAGAAAGAAGGGCTTCTTCGCTCGCCTATTTGGTCGTAGGGGCAAAAAGAATAAGCGCTGACCACCTGTTACTCCTATCCATACTTGCGATGTATCATTTGTCCAGGTCAGGTGATTCAGTATGGAAAAACGAATAGGGATAATCAGGGAAGCCGCAGCACTTATTGGTGCTGACGAAAATAGTCTCACTGAAGAACAGGCGACAAAACTGCTTCGCTCATTGGTGATGAATAACAACAATTTGCGCATCAGAAAAGCGCGAGCAGGCGTAGACCGCATCCGAGAGGAACGTGATGAGTGAACTCGTCAATAAGATTCATTCACTGAAACAAAAAGTCTCAGAACTCAAGGAAGAAGTTGCTACGGAGAGGGCTCGCTATGTCGATGAGGTTGACCACTCTGACGAAATGGCATTTCTCCTTGAGGACATGAAGACTTTTGCCGATGAGCGATTTGGCACAGAAATTTCTCGTCTGTTAAGGAATCACGCCCACCGACGTGCCTCCGATGACTCGCTCCCAGCGTTGTCGCTTGCCGATGATGAATAAATTACTGCGTAAACTTGATGAAAAACACTTAACCGGCCCCCTGGCGGTAACCTTTTTCATACTTGTGTATGACGTAATTGCCATTAAGCGCAAACGCAATACTATTACTCGTGATGTTCATCACCTTAAGGCACTTGGCTATGGGCCAGAAATATCTGGCGCTATTGCTGGTCTGCTTGCATTTCACCTACTCTTTCGCGATAGGTAAAAATCGTGCATTTAAAATACCTTGAAGACTACGTTGTTGAACTCGCTTCCAGAAATTTGGATAATACTGGCGAATTCATTAGTACTGGTGATGTCGTTTCAAGACTTATGGAAATAATCGTCATAGAAGAGCGACTCATACCAGATTTTGTGGTCGATGGTGATTCCCTTAATACTTTTGAAGACGACTTCTTTAACATCGACAAAGACCCTGATAGCCTTTCGGTGGAGCAAATAGATGGAGGAGCAATGAAATTGTTGGCATGGATTGGTAGCACAGTCATCATTGGAGCAATATGCTTCCTTATTGGGTTTTTTGTCGCGCCAGCATAAAGAGAGAGCCATGATTGCACCAGAACCAGAAATGCCACTAGTAATAACTAATCCCGAAGATATTCCTCAAGTAGAAACTTTGGGATTTTACGTTTCTGTGCGAGCAACATATCTCGGCAGGATATGGGAATTACGCATGGATAATAAATCAAAGGATGCAACATTGTCGATAGTATCTCGCGAAGATGAATCAGTAAGTGAGGTTATTAACACAATTCGCTACATCGATGATGGAATGCCGCTGGTAGACATTGTTGGTTTGGCAGGAATGGCAACACATCTGCAAAATCTCATTTATCGTTATTCACATAAAACATTTGTTTTAGAAGGAAAAGCAAAAAATGCAATCTGAAGAAGATGAGCCATTGGCCGCTGGAGTTGACGGCGACCTTGATGCGCCGAATTATGCCGTCAAGCGTTGGAACCTCTGCATTTCGTGCGACAGGTTATTCCGACCCACGAGAACATGCAAAGAGTGTGGTTGCTTCATGAAGATAAAGGTTCGCCTAAAAAACGCAAGTTGCCCCTTGGGCAAGTGGTGAATTAGCACTCTGAGTGTGCATCAATAAACGAAATTAATTTTTCGGCATTTGTTTCTCCATCATATGCTGGCTCATTGCGTAGCCACCTAATGAAGTCGTACCACCGACGCTGTTGTTCTGGGTCATCAAAAACAATCGTGTACTGAACGACAGCCTTGGGCATATTTTGCATCTGTCCGGTCACCAAGCCGCTGCCCTGAACAACTACATCCTTGTGTTCGACGTTCGACGGCGCAACAATCTGCCTCTCCCCTTCGTCGTTGCTTTTCACCAATGAGGAGAGAATTGCTTCATTGACGTTCGGAATATCTTGAATTACCGGGGGAATATAGGGGGTCGCCTCGCGCTTACTTCCCGTGCGGTCGGACTCAAATGCGACCTCCTCCATTGCGGCAATTTCGAATTCATCCCAGCCGAGGTCATCGAATAGGCTGCCGTAATCGTCGACAACATTGGCCAGGAGTTCCGACACAAGAGCGTCATCGGTTTGCCCCAACTCGGAAGTTCGATTATCAGCGAGGGCAAATGCAATTGCTCGGGAGTCATCGGCATCCATAGGAACAGCCGCAATGTGCGTCCAGCCTAACTTTTTTGCAGCCATAACCTGGTGGTTGCCTGCAATAATCGTTGCTGTGCCATCGTCGTTGGGACGGACAACAACTGGTTTAACTTGCCCGAATTCGGCATACGATGCAACGATTGCATCAATGTTTCCGCGTCGCGGATTGCCAGCAAGGGGAACGAGTGTTCCGATGTCAACCAGAAGACTAACTAGTGATTCATCAACTTTATGATTCATGATTTCTCCACAAATGAATGAGTAACTTGATTTCTTGCCTTGATTACATCATGGCATAACTTGTGCTCGGACGTTGGCGTTCAATGTTCGCATGGCATCAATGGAGGTGCGCAGCGAAAGAAGTTTTTCGCGCTTTGACTTTACGAGGGCCTCAGAAATTTTGTAATCAAATTGCTCGTCTGCCAACTTATAGTCAGCCCACGCTTCGCGCTCTTTGATGGAGCCTTTCGCGGCAAGGTACTCCTTGGCCCAGTTGGCTTTGTAGATAGCCTCTTTTTTGGCTGCATCTTCGGCAAGTTTTTCAAATGCCTCCGTCTCTTCTTCCAGCATGTCAATGAGACGGAGAAGTTCAGACTCGATTTCTACCTGACTAATTGGGTTATCACGAAGCCCCATTACGAGCAACCTCCTTTATTGGTGACCAATCTATATTTTTGAGCGATGACATATTTGCTTCAGGCCAACTGTACTTGCCGATACCCAATGCCTGCAAGCCCATTTCTTCAAGTAGCCACGCGTCGCATTCATCATCTGCACTTTTCCCCGACCAAACAAGTCCAGTGCGCGCAGATACAGCAGAAATAACTTCTGTCTTTGCTGCATTGCCCCTGCCTGTTGCAAATTTTGCGCGACTGGTGGGCGGTACATCAACAAATGGAATCATCATCTCGTGCAACAGTAGACGCACAACGCCACCCAGTTCACCAATCTTGTGTGATTGCGAATTGCGTGCAGAAAATGCATACCCCTCAATGATTGCACCCTGTATTTGGGCGTCCAGAAGAACATCAGAGAGTTGGTCACGAATATCCCGAAGACGCTGAACTTCTTTATGTTTGCTGGTTATTGCGCGTGTTGAGCCACCAATAGATACGCCGGTCGAGGTCAGGGAGAGGTCAAGACCAACAAGGCGCATGGGTTCACCGTAGCACCCGGAAATGCCAAAGACGGGAGGTCTCCCTCCCGTCAGTGACTCCTAAGGTAACGGAACTGTTTACCTAAAGGTATTCGGTTGTCGCACCGCTAGACGGTGCCGCTATCAGGCTTGGCCGAAGCGGTTGTCGGGCTCAATGGCGATTGGGGTGGTCTCTTCGGCATCGACTTCCACGGCGACAGAAGCCACAATGTTGGCGCCAGCGGTGCTAGAACCGACAGCAGTGATGTCGAGCGTGATTACGTCACCCTTGTTGAAGGAGCAGTTGGCGGCGGTAAGGGTAGCCTCATCGCTTGTTCCAGCAGCGGCGACCGAGAAGGCACCAGCAGTACTGGCTCCAACCAGAAGGTTAGCGGTAAGGGCGCTACCAACTGGGGCGGTGGTTACGGCGACATATGCGCCTGTAATTTTTCCAGATACTGGAGCAACTACCTTTACTTCGCTGCTAGTAGCAAGGGTTCCTGGAATCTGGAGGGTAAGGACTTCACTCATATTTGTCTCCGTGTCTAGTGAGGGTTACGACAAATAGACTTTACTACACCACATCGCCTTCCCGGTGAACAATTCCCCCAAATTTGTGACGACTTAACTGTCGCGCTCCCAGCCATGCTTGGCTAGGCCCAGGTCGAATGCCAACTGCGGCTCACGACCAATGCGGTTATGGCACTCACGGCATACTGCGAGCAAATTAGATTCATCAATAATTGAGCCGCCCTGTGAACGGCGAACAACCTCATGAATATCAACGCTTCCGCGGCGCACATATGACACTTTGCCGTCGTATTTGGCAAATTTTGGACACGCCTCACAATAGGGGCGCTCAGAAAGGAGTCTTCCTACAATTTCCCTGCGTACGACGTATTCTTTTTCTTTTTTCTTACTCCGTCGACGCAACACATTGACCCCCGTTAGAGAAGCGATGTGTCAATGTTATCAAATTCCCACTTTTCGGAAAGTGCTGCCCACAGAGCGGTATCTATTGGGGTTGGCTCGAGGTCATTCTCATGCATCATTTTGCGATGCTGGTAAATCGCTCGCTTAAGAAATTCCACAACTTCCCAGGGATTGCTTGTGGGGGTTACTCCGGTCTCAATCATGACCGTAACTTCGTCTAGGCGCTTGTTGACATGAAAACGAAAACGCTCGATACGCGTCCTCTTTTGGTTGTATGACGAACGCATGGATGCCTGCATCCTCTTGCTTCCGATTTCAGAGAATCTCTTTTCGTCAGATGATTCGCTGTCAGCGAGGGAAAGCAACTGCTCATCAAGATTCTCAACCAGCGCGACCAAAGCACGCTGCCAGCGGGTCCAATTGCTTTCGTTAAGCAGAATCTCTCGTTGTGATGGGGCGAGGCGATTCTTGACCTCCTCGGCTACTAGGTAAGCGAAGGCGTCATCGGTAATTTGTTTCATTTTTTCCATCCTGGGCATATTGGTTTGTAGGCACAGTAATCGCAGAGACGTGAGCGACTATACGGGAAATCGCCACTGTTGCATGCGGCAAGAACCTCGTTGTATGTCTCCTCAACGTAGTTAATAATATCTTCAGTATTCTCTGGCGTTATCTGGTAAGAGAATGATACCCCGTCTTTCAGATACAACAACTGGAGAGTGCCAACATCTGGTGACTCCGGTGCCATGAGCGCTGCATAGATGCGCAACTGAATGAACTTGTCTGCCACCCACGATTTGGCTGGGGTCTTGCCGGTTTTGTAATCAGAGATGCGAATCAAGCCATCATCGGATGTCTCATATCGGTCAATGAAGCCACGAACAGGTGCGCTCTTGAGATTCCCCATTACTTCGCGCTCAATGCCGAGTGGGCTGATTGATTTTGGATTCTCAACCTTCCATAGGTTCTCAATGCACCACCAAGCATTCCAACGAAAACGCCTGAATTGGTCGGGTTTGACGTAGCCATCAATACGCTCTTCCCATCCGGATTCAGCCCATACCTGTGCGGCAAGTCCTTTTGCTGCCCCAATTGAGCGTTCGTCATTGGGGAGGACATAGAAGTTCTCAAGAATCTCATGAACAAAATTGCCTAGGAGCGTGGCTTCACTTGGCTTATCTGGCAATCCATCAATCTTGGAGAACTTAAACTTCTGTGGGCATTGCCGGAATGTGCCCATCGATGATGGGGATAGATATGCCGGTGGCTTGTATGGCGGTCCAATTGGTTCGGTTAGGTCAGCCACTTCCGATTATTCCGAATCCGTGATTACTTCGGAACCGGGGAAACTAATGCGAGTGCATTCCTCCAATAGGGCCATCATCACCTGAGGTGTAGCGGTCTCAATCGTGGGCTTTGGCGCACCATTGGCGTACTCGTTCCAGAACTTACCGAGTTGTGCCTTCTGCTCAGCATTGAACCCACCACTAATTGTCTTGAACTGCTCCCATAAACCAGCAACCTTCGGGTCAATCTGAGGGCGTGACTGCGCCATATCCTGCTCAATCTCTATGCTTAGGGCCTCATCAGAGCGGGCGAGATACAGGGCAACACCAAACTGCTGTGCCGCCTTCTTGAGTGCGTCAGACACGGCTCCCTTGAACTCATCACCAAGGTCAACGATTTCGCCCTGCTTGGTGCGCTTGATTTTCTGTCCACCAAAACCATCCTTGGTGACGCTGCTGCCCCAGCCGCCGTCTGAGTAGGCCGTCAGACGAACATGAGCGACGATGAAGTCGGGGTCAAGAGGGTCACGTTCGCACCTGACAATCTCCGACGACCAATTCAGTACGCCAAAGCATCGATTCAGGCGAGCAATCACTTCACTTACGGGAATGTAGGTAAGCGATGTTCCGCCCTTGCGTAGTTCTCGCTCAACTTCCGGAGGAAAAGGCTCGCTCAAGTCAATGAGAAGAGAATGCATCTCCTCCTTGCACTTTTTCTCATCCTTGGCGCGCAATTCCCGATAGTACGATTCTTTGGCAACGCGCTCCTCAAGAGGAGAGTGCTCAGTGTCGGTGGTCATGTTTTCCCCTTCGGTGGTAGTGGCAGGTGTTTGTTTCTTAGCAGTAGACATAATGATGATTTAATCCTATTTTTTGCTGATGGAAATACTGGTTTTGCCTTCGCTTTTCTCGCAATAGGCATCGGCGGAGATGCCGATTTTGTTGAGTTCCCCGACCCTCCAGTAGGAAGGGGCCGCGTACTCAAACATCTTCGCCATCATGTCCTTGGGCGACAATAGAACCTCGCCCGTATCCATGTCAATTGATGACTCGTAGACCCTTTCCGCGACAACAGAGGCGAGCGACTTATGGTCCCACGCCTTGCGGTCTGCGCCCGTTCGTTTCTCAACCTGTTGACCGGAGGCAAGAATAACGATACTCTCGTCCATTATCCCAATGATGGCCTGCTCGACCTCTCCGTCCAATGCGGCGACATCGCGCTTTAAGTCGCGCAGAGCCAAGAGAACCTCGCAAATGTCATCGAGAGATGCGCCACCCTCTCCCGTGGCAGCAAGCGCTGCGACTATTGATTGGTCGAGTGTCTTTCGTATTTCGGCAATGCGCTCAAGCGCTTCCATTGTGCCCCCTTCGTATTGGGTGTGTTCAGATGATGATACCCACCCGCTTGCGTTGGGGCAACCCCAAACCAGCGAGATAGGTGAATGCACCGACGGCCGAGTCTACCTGGTCGTCGTGGTCACACGCTTCGGGGAAGGTTGATAATTCATCAAGCCAGTCGGTGAGCCACGGCCCACGAACGCAACGAATGTTTCCATTTGCGGCTGCCGCTGCAAAGGGGCGAGCCCTGGTGACCTTGTCGCCGGTTGAACGAATACCCTGAAAATCAAAACCCGGCAGAACGTAGCGAGCATACTGGTCGATTAACGCCTTTCCAGACGAACCAGGCTCCTGCTCCATGCGAATTGCTACGGAGTGCCCATCTTCATACGCTGTTCTAGCAACTAGTTCCTCAACTTTTTCTCCCCGTACGCGAGCACGCCGAACATCAAGTATGTAAGCAATTCCGCTATCAAAAAGCATCAAAGTGCCAACCGTCCAGTCGGGGTCGGGGTTGGTGTGACTTGGCTCCGAAGCCGCAAGGTCCCAGAATCTAACTGCACGCGCAGACGAAGTGATTTTGGGCAAGTCCGTCGGGTCAATAACAATAATCGACTCACGCTGGAACATTGAACCAAGGGTTGTGGCCCACCAGTCGCCTTCCTCCAATCTCCTCCGTTCCAGGGGGTCTAGTGCCTGAAGTGCCGCACGATACGAATCAGCATCGATTCCAGGGTTATCGGACAATTTTGAAGGTACGAAAATTCTTCCCTCGGTCTGCCCTTCTACGATGAATCTCTGTCTCACCCAGTTGGGTGCGGGGTTGCAGGCGGAGCGCATTCGTAGTGGGACTTGGGATAGGGGTCCAGATACAGGGCGACGCATACGAGAGAAGAGGTAACGATAGTCAGATTCTCTGATTTCCGTAACCTCGTCCATCCCAATAAACTGAAATTCTGAATTACCAGTCCACACAACCCTGCCATTGTGGCGAATCAAAAATGTGTGATGTGGTGGGACAGTGAGGCAGTGGACTGTTCCTTTGTAGTGCTCGGAAACAATCGGCTGATTATCAATAGCAAGGCTAATCCCAGTGTCGTGTCCGGCTCGATGCAAGAGGTGAACATGGAAGGCAGTTACTTCATGCTTCTTTCCGTCCGGCGTTACCGTATTGTCGTGGCGTTCATCAAGGGTTGCCCTGAACCCGCAGTGCTGAGCGAGACGCATTATGTCATCAGCAAGTTCGCGCGAAACAGTCACAAAATGCGCATTCGTATCAGTTCTCCAAGTGCCATCGCCCTCAACCAATGACTGAAGGACAAGGCGGGCATACTCGGTTTTCCAAAGGAACACTTCGTCGGGGATTCGCTTGTTGTGTGCCCCTTTGCCGGTGTTTTCGTCAAGCCAGGAAGCAAGTTTCTGGTTAGAGAACTGCAAGTATCGTGGGTTGTCATAAACGTGTGCGCCAGAAGACTCAAGCAGGTGCACTAAATTATTTTTATGATTTCTGCTATGGCTGTCATGTAGCGCTATATGGATTGAGCCCTTGCTTGTGCATCCTTCTGCTATGTACCACCCAAGAAATGTTGACCATGCTTCAGCAGAGAATACGAGGTCAGAACTTTTCTGTTTGCCGTGGCCAGAACGGGGAAAGAGTGAAGCGCCCGGATGAAGGCCGCCCACAAATTCGGCTGCCTGCGGAAATCGTGCAACCTTGGGCAATTCGTTAGTTCTGTACTTACGCAATTGATTAATCTTTTGCGTTGACACCCACCAGGTGTGGTCCTCGGTGGCCGCGAACGAAACGTCAGACCCTTTGCGCGGGCTATAAATCGGACCGTCATGGTCGTAGACCCAAGTATGGGTGACCGGCTGGTAATCCCACTCACGAGTTGCTGGATTCATCGAGGCAACCAACTCCCCGACCTGAATGTCTTCAATCTTCTTCCAGCCAATACTGGTCAATACTTCTGTTCCTTTCGCCATCGGCCCCTTGTAGCGTAAATAATCTTGTTGATTATTCAGATATCCAAACGAAATTCTGGCTCCAGATGGGAATGTAGCAATATAGTTATTGGCATTCCAACGAACTTCATCATAGGGGGCCACCCAATTAATGAAACGGTCCATGATTGCGCCAGGTAGGGCCAAGTCAGCATACGTACGACGAAAAATAATTGCAGAGTATCCGGGAATATCAACATATTGCAACGCCGACATCAATAAAGCCGAACTTTTTCCTCCGCCAGCCGCTCCGCCGAATAGCGCCTCCATGCAATATGTACGCAAAAATACCTTTTGCGTAATTGACGGCTCCTCTGGGCAGAAGAGCGGCTCCTTGGGCTCCAGAAACTGAAGCACTTTATTCCAATCTGTCATCTTCCACTCCGCGCACGTTTTGTGTATTAGATTGTACTTGGCACATCAAAAGAACTGGCACGAAACCTATCACATGAAAAATCTAATCGCCAAACTGCTCATTCGTCTTCGGATGCATTTGGGACGCGACCGAATCATCACACGTTCCTTTTCTGCTCATTTATTGATGGTATTGTTTATCTTGCTAACTAGCGTAGGAGCAGCACTTCTATTGCCCCCAGCGGGCCTTATCGTGGCAGGTGTAAATTGCGGACTATACGGATATCTGCTTGGTTCTGAATAATTATGGCCTGGAACAAAATTGACACAAAATCTCTGGCCAATGAGGCACAGAAATCAGCCATCGGACCCGGTGGCATTGTAGCCCAGAACGCTTCGTATGCTGGCAAGGCATATCGCGACCCCTGGGATATTGAGCGCGCCTATCGCGAGGGAATGCAGAAAGTTACTTGGGTATCTCGCTGCATTGATGCAATTGCTGGCAACCAGGCACGGCTGCCCATTATCCTCAGGCGCGACAATTCCCCTGAGGGGACGGTTGTAAAAAACAAACCCGGTAAGCAGAAGGGCATCCTGGACCTCTTAAACACCAAAAGCAACATTGGTGAAAATTCATTTATATTTAGATATAGAATGTCATCACAGTTGCTCCTAGGTACGCGAGGAGTTTTTATTGAAAAGGTTCGTGGCCGAGATGGTGGAATTATCGGACTAAACCTCCTGCCCCCACAGTCAACGGCACCGATTCCAGATTCAAAAACTTTTGTTTCTGGCTATGAGGTTTTGATGCCGAATGGCGACAAGATAATGATGAATCCAAAAGATGTTGTATGGATTCGCCGACCACACCCCCTCGACCCATATCTCTCCCTAACGCCACTGGAGTCTGCTGGCATAGCCGTAGAAATTGAAAATTTGGCCAAGTTGTACAACCGCAACTACCTTCTCAATGATGGTCGGCCGGGTGGTCTCCTTGTTCTCCGTGGCGAAATCGACGATGATGATAAGGATGAATTACGCAATAGATTCAGGGGAAATCTGGGCAAAGTGGGGCAAACCACGGTGATTTCCGCTGACGATGGAGTTGACTTCGTAGATACCTCATCAAACCCGCGTGACGCTGCATACATTCAGATGCGCCAAATCACCAAGGAGGAGATTCTTGCTTCTTTTGGTGTGCCAGAGTCGGTAATTGGAAATGCAGCAGGCAGGACGTTTAGTAATGCCGGTGAAGAAATTCGTGTTTTCTGGAACGAGACAATGGCTCCACACTTGGAGGTTTTGGCTCGCGCCCTTGATGAACTGGATGAAGACCATTACATTGATTTCGACACATCGGATGTGCCTGTCTTGATTCTTGCCAAACAAGAATCCGAAAGATATCTGATGCAAGAATTGCAGGCGGGTCTTATTAGTGTCAACGAATACCGAACTGGCACTGGACGTAAGGACGTAGAGGCTGACTTGGCGGACAGCCTACTCATGAACCCCAACCTAACGCCAATTGCCAATACCAAAAAGCCGATGCCAACACAGCAGCCAGGAATGGAACTTCCGGGTGGTGGGGCTATTCCGGGGATGCCAGGAATGCCCCCCGATGCAGGTGGTGCGGCCATCCCAGGAATGCCAGGAATGCCAGGAATGCCCCCGGGCGGGGACGCGGCAGCGGTCCCACCAGATATGGGTGCTGGCGGTTCTCCAGACCCAACAACAATGGCTGGAGCAATGGCCATTGAGGCAATGGGCGCCCCAGGGGCCGGTGCACCACCAGGGATGATGATGGCAGACGCAATCGGGCCAGAACTCTTTACCAAAGATGAACAAAGTGAGTTGTCTGTATCCCGTTGGACGGAGATTCTTGACAGAAGCATTGAGCGCGTTCTTGAGCGAATGCAGAGAGTTGTCCTCGAGAAGATGAGCGGTCAAAAATCACGAAAAGCACTTGCCTCCGGCTCTCTTGATATTGAGTCAATCCTAAGCAAGGAAACTTGGTTTAAACAATTGGATGAGGACGTAAAGCCGGTTTTAGCCACCATTATTCGTGATTCGCAAAATATTTATAATGAAAAATCAGCCAAGTATGTGGCTCCGAGCAAAAACGAAACTGCTGTCCACTCGGAATCTCAGATGAGCCGCATCAAATCTATTGTTGAAAAAATATCAACAGATATTTCGTCTTCCATATTCAATTCATATGGGATTCCGAGCGAAGATGATAGGTATTCAGCGTTGCGCACATCAGTGAACATGATTTTCGCTGATGCAATCGCCAACGCACGACCAAACCTTGCTGACATGGAGGCTCGTAGGGCGTGGGAATTCAGCCGCCCATAGTTTGCTGAAATTGTTGGACTTTAAGTAAACATCACGAAATGACCCAATGGTACAAGAAAATGTCGTTTGATTGACTATTATTGAAGAAGACGATTGGAGCAATATGAGCAACTCTACGCAGGACCAAATCAACTTTAAGGCGCTAAATGGCCAGGTCAACATTGACGAGGCACAGGGAATTGTTGAATGTTTTGTGGCGGCAATTGGCAACAAAGACAGTGTCGGTGACGTTGTTGCAACTGGCGCGTTTACTGAAAGTCTGAAGCGCCGTAAGCCTCGCGTTGTATGGGGGCATAGTTGGAATGACCCCATCGGCAAGGTTCTTGAAATCTACGAAGTTCCCGCCTCCGACCCCCGCCTTCCAGCAAAAATGAAGATGGCCAATGTCGGTGGACTGTTTGCCAAGGTTCAATTCAACCTTGCAACCGAAAAGGGCCGTGAGGCATTTGCGAGTGTTGCATTCTTTGGACATGAGCAGGAGTGGAGCATTGGCTATAAAACCCTCAACGCCACATTTGACCCCCATGCGCAAGCAAATGTCCTGCATGAGGTTGAGTTGTATGAAGTCAGCCCTGTTCTTCACGGCGCGAATCAACTGACTGGGACTATCTCGGTAAAGAGTGATGACGCCGAAAAGTGCGGAATGCCAGGAATGGGGCCAACCGCCCTAATGACACCACGAGGACCCGCCGTCGTGGGTCGTCCAATTCTGCCCCAACTGCCCGTTCGCCATCACGAGGAGCGCAATCGCGAATACCCCCGTCAGCGTGAGGATATTTTTGCAGAAGGCGAGGCTCGCCAACTACCCGATGAGGCGCTTGCGGCACTATCTATGGAGTTGATGAGCCGTTCGCGCTCACGACTGGATGTCCTGTACGCAACGGAGAATTCTGTCGTTTTCAACCGTGATGCAGGCAACGGCAACATGGTCACCTACCGTCTCGGCTACCACCACGATTACGATTCTGGCGAGTACATGTTTGGTAAGCCGGAAAAAATTGGCATGCGCAATGAAGAAAGTCGGATGCCGTCACCCACGGTCGTCCCATCGCAGATGCCCTCAATGCCAATGAGCGTGAAGCCTGGAATGGGCATGCCAACTGGAATGGTGTTCATGACCAGTGGTGGCAAGTCATTGGATGAGCAGATGGATGAAGCCGCCGATGTCATTCTTGACGCAACACTCGGCTCGGGCATTGTTCCTGCCGAAAAACTTACGCGAGCCATTGAACTCCTGGAATCGCTTAAGCCCACTGCGTCCAAGTCCGAAGAGCAAGAAGTTTTCACGGTGCTCTGCACCCCCAATGAGGCGTATCAGGTAAAAAGCCTATTGGACCCAGTCATTGACTACCACCGACTAGATGCTGAGGTTGACGACGAGGGAATCCACATAAGTAACGGCCTCACTGCGGACGCGATTATGGCCCTTGAGCATGTTGCCGGAACTATTGATGAGGTTCTTTACGGCAAGGCCGGTGGTTCAAAAAAATACTGACGCCCGACTTTCCTGAGTCAGGGCTCAATGCCGAACTGAAACAACTCGGCCCCAGGGTTGGCCAGCGCCTAGGTGGTGGGTTGCGCTCCGCTGGACCAGGCATGGCATTTGTTGACATTACTGGCGTTGTTGACGCTGACGCAGATGGCATCGTCTTTGAAGGCAAACCACTTGAGCGTCCAATAATTCCTCGTTTTATTGTTCCCAAGAATCTTGCTCGACGGCTTGCGAAGTTGACCGAAGGTGACGCTGTTGAGATTGAAAACCAGCGCCGTGCCGGAAATGTCAACATTGAGTTTGATGAGAACAAATTGCGGTCATTGCTCAGTGGAATTGACGGCAAGCCAGAACAACTGAGAGATGCCCGGACTGCTCGTGGTCGAGTATCCATGCGAAGCATCCGTGAAAGAATTCCGCTAAGTGATGTTGTTGTAGAGGGCACGGACAAAGATGACTCGGACTACGAGGAATTAGATAACTTGGGCAGAGGTTACTTCTGGCTCGGCATACGCGAAAAACTTGAACAAAAAATTCTGTCTATGGGGGACTGGACGCCTATTCAGAAAAACCGCATTGAGCGACAAACGTATCTACTGGTCAACAACCTTAGGCAGATGCGTGACGTATGGGAATTAATGGGTCGTCGTGAGCGTACTGGTCTTCTCAGAAGAAAAACCATCATTGATGGATTTGAATCACATCCAGATATTGACCTTACCATTGAGGACATCGTAAATAATTCTGAGTTGCGGATTCACGACGATGGCACAATTTCGCTCAGACTTCCGCCGAATGGGATTCTCCGCTCCTTGTTGCCAGGGGACAGGGATTACCACAATACCGAAATTCCCAATGCAGGGGTTCTGCAGGAGATTGTGGACGACCTTTCAAATAACCGCGATGCGGCCAAGTGGGAGGACCTCGTCAATTCAACGTTCCAGGGCGGCAATAGACGTAATGCGAATCTTGCCAAGTGGCCAGGAAACGGCGAACGATTCCCCTTCCACGATTTGTTTATGGACAAATATGTGGAGCAACTAAAGACTGATTACAGCGCCAATTCACAAAATGCAATTATGTTGCGTGCTAATGAAATTTCTGCAAAACTTCTCAAATATTACATAATTCCGGAATTAGAAAAAATAGCACGTAATGAAGATGCCAGAATTGGCGGAGCAAATAAAAACGAAAACGAGTTTATTCACGGCTACCTACACCTACTGACAGACCCCCATGCATGGCAGAGCATTCATGACGAACTAGAAAAACGTGGTTTTGTGTTAAGTCCCCTTACTGTCTTTCATGACATTTTGGGTCACTATACGTTAGGAAACACCTTTGACCGACATTCAGAGTGGGGAAATATACTTGCGTCTCTTTCATTTGCGAGGGATAAGGACTTCTGGAATAGCCTCCGCCAAATACCGGGTTTAGAGGATTTGACAGAAGAAGACAGAGAAATATATTTACGGGCAACACTTGCTGAAGTTGCTTCTAACTGGATAACCAGAATAGTAAGGCCACCAACTCAAATAAGCAACATAGACCTACCCAGCCAATTTACACGAGAACAAATCGAGGTTGGTTTCCTGAACTATGACGGGCCGATTGACGAAGTCATTGACCGCCTAGACCCGCCTGACCAACAAGTTTCAATGAGGTCAACTCGGTCAATCCGTCTTGCCGATGCCTCCGATGAAGACCTTGGCAAAGTTGCCCTTGATTCGGTTGAGGGAATATCGGTTAGAGAGGAGCGCCTATCTGGGGGTAGCCCAGCACGTTCGTTGCCAACCACCCGTGGGCTACTCGATGGACGAAGCAGCAGAACGCAGCGCTCCAGACGTTTGGTCACTCGGGAGTCGCCAGAAGGACGAAAATTAGCCGCCAAGGCCAAACAAGAACAACGCGAAGCACTTTCCCGAGAGGTACGGACTAGATACAAAAGAACTGAGCGAAATCGCACACTCGTTGACCTTCTAACACGTATTTTGAATTCAGACGTAGTAGCAAACTTGACCGGTGATGACGAGCCGCGACCAAGAAGTGATGATGGTGATAATTGGTATGCGAGAACTGCTCTAGAAAAGAGAGATGACCTGCTACGCGGAGTTATTTCTGATTCTGCCGCATTGGATAATCCCCTTGCAACCGATGCTGGGGCTTCATCCATAGATGGGTTGCTTACCATTGACGCCATAATCACGGAATATGGCGAGAAGGTTGAACCGCTGACACCAGAAGAACAACAAATTGTCATTGCTCTGCGCGCCGACATCAAAAAACGATTACGCGAAGAGTCCACACAGCCCCTGCGGCGACGACGCGGCGGTAATGAGCGAAGTCTGCATTTTGACCGAATAACATCAGAAGAGTTTGCTGATTCCGATTGGGGAGCGGGCTGGATATATCCGGATGGCTCGATATATCCAGTTGGTTTTTACCATGGCGATGAGCACGATTATGAAGAGGCATTTTCTGATGGGCTCATCAGGCTTGTCGCAACTCGCGAGAAGACTCGCGTCAACTGGATGCTCCCAGGCCGAGACTACGAAATTCGGACGATTCCTGGCAATATCGTTATCGATTACAACACCACAAATCCTCCAACTGATGAGCAAATTAACGCAATCACGGACCTCGCAGCACGCATCCCACACGCGAGTGTGTTTATCGAAAAAGACGACGACGCCTGGGAAATCACAACAGAACAAATTGAGAAAGTGGGGGTACGCGAGGGGATAACCACCCGCCCCACGCAGTCCGATGCCACATCGTCATCTACACGCTCAATGCGCTCCAGTATTTCAATTGACGACGACCCCCAAATCCAAGAGAAACGACGCCGTATTAAAGAGCGGCAGCAGCAAGCCATAAATTGGAAAGAGCAACGCAAAGAACGCGGTCTTGAGGAGAATGCCAAACTTTTGTCCATACTGGAAGATATTGATGACAGACTTGGCGATAGTGACGATGATGATGAACAAGAAATAGCCAAAACATCCAGAATATTACAAAGTTTAATTGATGAAGGAGCCATGTACAACAATCCCTATGTGGTTTTGGGGAGTCAACGAAGGGCAGATTTACTTCGCTTATTGATGGAGCACGCGCCGCCCTCACCAGCACGTGACACAATCATTAATGACCTAAAGGACGTGATTAAGGGTCTGGATGCCGGTTCCCGTCTGCGCCGTGGCGCTAATCCACGACCAATGGCGATGCAGAAAATGTCTGTTGATGAATTCGCAAAAAGTTTCTATTGGGGTGCATGGATGTATCCAGACGGAACTCTTTATCCCGTTGACCGACACGAGATGGAATTTGATTATCAGGATGCCTTTGGTGATGGGATGGTTCGCCTCATGACCGGACTTGGAGGCGAACTTACCGTAGATGCCAGCACAATCACGGATAAGCAACTCAATACACTTAAAAAATTAATCAAGACATCGAATCCGTATCACCTTTTTGTGAGTCGTGAGCAATTGGCAAGAAGTCGTGGTATAGAGTCTTTTGCTGGTCGTCGATTCGTTGGGGAAATAAACATAACAAAAGACACTCTTTTTGAAGAAATACTGCGCCTCCTAGAAATTGAGGATTTTTCTGATACGGATGAATACCTGCCACCCTGGCATGCACCAACAGCACGAGCATCAGAGCCCACTAGCCGCAGCACGCGCAGCACGCGCAGGGTTCGTCCGAAGACTGCAAGAAAACGAGACATAGACCCAGAGGAGCCATTGAGCGAAAAAATCTGGGACACCTACGAAATACGCCGAACAGATGATGGCATTCATTATGCGCGAGACATCTCCTACCAGCATGTTCGGGCACTACGCAATGGACTTATTAAACCACCGTTTTTGCCGTTTTTCGCCCCCCTTGGTGGAGGCAACAATCAGCGTACTGGCGAAGGCTATTACTTCTCCGTAACTGGACGTCGTTTCTATGGCCGCTACGGTGCATCTGGTGCCCTTGTAAGGCGTAAACGCAAAGACGGAACTTATGAATATCTGTTGGCTCGCCGTTCGCCGAATATGAGCGTGGGTGCCGGTAAGTGGTCATTCCCTGGTGGAGCACATCGTGATGAAATAGATGCGATGATTCCGGGGATTACCGCCGTTGACGAATTCATGCAAGAGGTCGGCGGAGACATTAGGGCAATTGAGCCCGTGTACTCCTTCTCTGACCCCATGGCACCAGACTGGACCTACGATACATATGTTTATGAGGTTGGGCCGCGGGAATTGCGGAAACTACGTCCTCGCGATGGAGAAAATACAAATGTTGAGTGGTTCACGGCTGAAGAAATTTTGGAGATGCGTGACAATGATGAGTTATTGCCCTCATTCGCACGGCGTGCACAGAGGATAATTAACGAATCTGGCGACAGGAGTATTGCCTCTGCCCGGTCATCTAGAAGCGTTGTTTCTGATGACACAATTCCAGGTGAGCCAACAGGCGTGCGTTCTGCGCGAAATATCAAAGACATTGATGATGAACTTAGCCAAATATCCAAGTCAATGGCAAACCTTGATGCGCGGCTCGACGCTGAAGAGATAACACTGGATGAGTACCGCAAAGAACAAATTCCGCTACGCAGGCGCTCGGCGGAACTTGGTAAAGAAAGGGCGCAGATAACCGGGCGCAGACGCGTTGAAGCCAGGCCAGAAGAACCGCTTGAAGAAAAACCAAAACAACCACAACAGGGAATTGCCCCATCCGCTGGGGAGCAAACATGGGATTCGGCTGCGTTTCTTGAGCAACAAAGGCAAAAACAAATTGCCTGGATGCGAGGCCTTGGCTTTAGTGAAGATGAAATCAATCTGTTGATGTCGCCGACGCCAACCCCAACATCACTTCGTTCGAGAAGAACTGGCAATAGCGATACAAAGATTGCTCCACCACGATTCGACTTGAAGACAAGTCCTGTATTAACCGAACAGGTGCAGGTTGCACCAACAACTACGCCGAATCCCGCACTTGCATCATTTAGTGATGGTGAACTAATCGATGCACTTGAGATGTACAACATAAGGATTCCAGAAAAAGCGGCAACGCCAGATGATTCTGGCGTCACAATCCCTTCATGGTTTCCTAGTTCGGACCAGATAATTCTTGAACTGCAGACACGTGGCTATATGGTCACCAGATTGCGGATGGGCGATGCACGCAGCACGCGTTTTACGGACCCCATGTTCTTTGCCGCACCGAACCCGCAGGCCCTACCAGAACAGATTGATAGACGCATTCCACTTTCGTCAGCAAAATTGCCAGAGTTTATAGAGTCAGAAACACTTAGAACAGGACAGCAATTGACGACACGAAAAGGTCGTGAATTTAAAGACTGGAAACTAATTAGCAATTTGCAATCTATGAATGATAGGGAATTTAATAATTTTGGAGACAAACTTGACTCCGACGCAGTGGAGATGCGCCGCCGCAAGGCGAGCGGGGAAATGAGCGTAGAAGAGCACGATGCATGGCTCAGCGCCCATACGGCAATACGCAACACATACCAAGACGTTGTTGCCCAGAGGCGCATGCGTGCCCTCATCGATGCCGGAGAGCGCCTCAATATTGACAACGACCCATTGTTGAAACCACTCGATATTGTGTTTTATTCACAGGCGGTTCCCAACTTCCGTTCGCAGAGAAAATTTGACCCTGTTGTTCAGGACATGTTTGATGATGGCGTAATTGACGACAGCGTATTCAATTCATTGGCCAATTATGCGCAATTACGTCAGCAGCGTGACAATGGGGTACGTGATGGGTTGAGCCGTTTGCTTGGTTTCGATATTGACGGCGAACGGCAGCCACAGTTGTCACCTGAAGAAATGAACATGGTGCGCGGGCTCATTGCGGACTATAACGAAATGTATGGCACCGAACTAGAAAAGTCGGACTTGGCGGAACTTGATTTTGGTCAACTAACTGCACTTGGTGTTGACAAAATTGACGCAATGTTCCTTAGTGGGGGTCAGCCACTTTCAATGCGGTCACGCAGAGGCAAAAATCGCAAAAAATGGAATGTTACCGGTGATAAAAAAGTTACCAGCAACATGAAGAAACTCACCCCGGAGCAAGTTCGCCTCGAGCAAGAGCAGCGTCGTCGCGCCAAAAAGATACCCGGCAAGAAGGACCAAGGCCCGAGCAAAAATGAATGGCGTGAGTATCGCTCCATGAAAAGTGGGCGAGCGGTTGGGGAGAGGGCGCGCTACCTGCAGGACCTTGCGGCGAATACTGTAGGACTGAACTACGGGGTAGCCGGAAGGCCCATTGGTTCATCATCGCCAGATGGACAAGACGGCTATCTCTCATTTGGTGGCGACATAAAACTGGGCGACATATTGCCCAACAACTTTCTTTCCAATTTGGACCTCCAGGGTGAACAACGTTACGTTGTGATGGGCATAAGTAAGGCTAAGAAAAATTCATCACAAGTGTTACTGCGCGACCTAAAAACTGGCTCATCACTTTCGGCCTACGTGCAGGATGACCATCAATTATTGAATGTCGGTCGCTCCGCCTCCATGCGAAGTTCTCGTTCCCTATTGCCTGCTGTACGGGCAGACATTTTGGATGATTTCAGAAATCTAAATCATGAAAAAATAAAGAGTCGTGTAAAGCGTCTACTTGAAGAAAACGCAAGTATTTCAGCACAGCGAGACCAAATCGAAGCACGGATAAACGAAGAGGGCGAATTGTCAGATGAAGACGACTTGCGTTTTGGCGTATTGGACAACATGCTTTTGGCCGTAGGTGACGAGATTGAAGAGGTTCAATCAACTATTGAATATCTGTTGGCCGAGCAACGCCAGGATTCTATTGACAAAATTACTAGAGAAATTGCTCTTTCTGATGCCAAGAAATATACGGCTAAGGACATTGATAAAGTCGGTCTTTCTCAAGATGAATGGCAACAAGTATCGGCACTTATACAGGGCTCACCACGGGAACGAGAAATACTATTTGACCTTCCGGCAGGTGGTAGGGCGAGCACAATGTCGGCTAATAACCTTGCAGATAGTTTGAATAAAATTATTAAAGAATTTGCAAAGGATTCAAATAACTTTACGCCATTTTATAATTTTGATATTGATGAAGTTTTGTCATTAGATGATGTTAATGACGAAGATGAAATTAGAGCAATCAATTCAGCGGCAACACACATGCTGCGTCATGCTTATGTTTCCATACAGCGCGGCAAACAACTACTAAGTGCAAAAAATGCAATCATCAATACAACTTCGGCCGACATTACGGAAAGCGAAGTTCTCGCAATCGCTCCGACAACGCGAAGCGCAAAGCGCGTGGGACGAACCATGGGCAGGTCAAGCGTCCCCACCGGAAGGGGTCTACCGGACACGGAACGCCTTTATCCCGGGAGAAGTGAGAAGTTTGCTGACTCCGATGTTCGATTCATCAACATAGATGGCAATAGGGGCGAAGTCATTGTCGGCAAAAAGAATGGAAACGTCATACGATATGGCGGATTGACCGACACGGAAATTGAAAATTTTGCATTCGGTAGGTCTTCTGCGCGTCAAGCACTTAATGACATTGCTACAAACGCTCGCTATGTCGTTGATTCTGGAGGACGTGCGCGTGGACGTGTCCCCGACCTCAAGTCACTACTAGAGCGCGATATCAAGAGGGTTCAATTATCAGACAACGAACAAAAAACCGTTAAATCAATTCTTGACGGTCTTGTTTCTGGTGCTAATGCCCAGGCTATTGAATCCGTTACACCAGAAAAACTTCACAGCCTTGTCTCCCGTCTATTCAGCAATGGTGAGCCAGCCATGGCGACCAATATCCTTGATGCTGTTGACTCGGTCGGTGTTTCAACAATGTTCAAAAACCAGATTGCCCCACTCTCTCGTAGGTTTGGGTCCCTGCCACAAAACCCAATAGACATAAGCCTTTCCAGTGACGAAATGGGAATTATCCGTGATGAACTTGCGCGCCTGCAACAAGTGTTTCAGGCGAATACAAATGCTGCTGCTGGATTCAAATTATATGACGCACTAATCGAAGGTTCGCAAGGTAGCGGAATTCGTTCAAACTTTTCTGTTAGTCCAGCACAATTTGCCGAAATATTACAAGCATACGAATTTGCATATAAGCAACCGGGTTTACCAGCAATGTCAGGCTTCACGCCACTTGAGCAAGCGGCGGCTAGTCCAAAGAATAAATTTGACACAACCGATATGGGTCGCATTTCCGGAATTTCAAGCGAAACGCTTTTCAACAATGGCGCACCAATGTCGATGGGGAAAGAGGAGCAAGAAAAACTACTCGCCTGGGCTCAATCTTCAAACATCGGCATAGCAAAAGAGATATCCCTGAGTTCACGACTAACACTCAATGAATGGAATGGCCTGCAAGCACTCCGAAATCTGTCCCCACAATCAATGCGCAGTTCAGGAACCAGCAATTTTACAAGAATTGATAATGGTGCTGGCTCTCCGCTAAGGCAAATGATTCCACCGGAATACAAAAATATGTCACCAGTGGAGAAATTGGCATGGATTAATCAAAACAGCGCATCTCCAGACAATAAGAAGGGGATTCGCAAGCAAGATGCAATTGATGAAGCAAATAATATTTTCTCCGTGTTGTCCTTGGCGGACAGCAACGCCGAACAAAAACAAAAATTTGAGTCGCTCGCATATGACGCACCCGACTCCCGTGGCTCACTACCGTCTTTCGCTAGGTCCTGGGATTCGCTATCAAGTTCCTCGAAGGATGCTCTGAATTTCCAATCACAAAAAGTTTACGATTTGGACTTCTTGGAACTGAATCCACTTCAAGCCGTTGATGTCATACGGATATTGCGCCCAGAGGCAAACAAGAAGAAGACGGGCCCGCTAGAAATAAATGATGCTGACATTAACGCTTTGTGGCAAGATGCAATAACTGCTAGCCAAAAAACACTAGAAGCGGTGTCTCGCAAGTTGCGTTCAGGAATGCTTTTGGAAGAGGAGGACCCGCAGGCTCCGGTTGGCGTCGAGCGTGCTAGTGATGGACCATCATCGGTAGATAACTCGTTGGCATCGCTGCTGAGTCGTTCTTCTCTTACGAAACGAATTACCGAAAGCGAGAAACGTAAAGCAAGGACATCATCAACCCCAGATAACCCAGTGGCTGCCAAGCAGCAAAGACAAAATCGAGCAAATAAAATATCCGAATTTATTGCACAAATGGATGACGCAATTGCCGCCGGGTATGCAGCACGCAACGATGACATGCGCCATAGTCTGATTTGGCGCGACCTCAATAAATTATTTGAATCACCAAGCCCAGATGAGGGTCGTGATTTATCAATTGGTCAATTAGACGATGCCCTATCGCTACTTGATGATTATTTGGTCAGTGATGTTGTGGCGGATGCCTTGGCCAACAGGGGTTCCGGATTCGGGCCGCGAACAAATGCTCGCTCAAAGCAAGTAGTACTCAAAAATATTGCCAACGCAGAAGGCATTAGGGATGGCTTGCAAAAAATAAGAGAGTCCTATGCCGACGACCCATTTATAGACAGAACCCCCGGTCGTGGCGCAAAGTTGACTCAAGTAATTGAACCACAGAGGCAAAGGCCTTCATCGGCAAAGCGCAACTCCTTTAATCGAATTCCAGATGTCGAAAAATACTTTGCTGCCCGACGCAACGAACAGCAAAAGCCCGCCTCAATGAGGAGTCAAAAAGATGGCCGCGCAGAGATTAGGGCAGAAGCAACACGTTTTAAAGAATTAATGGACTCCCTCGATGTCGAGGCACAGAAAGCCGACGATGCCAGAACAAAGCAAGCACTGTTAATGCTGAAGCAGATTATGCGTCGGCAAAAATCTGGATTACTTACTGACAAAAGAACCAATGCTGGCGCACTCTTCCTTACACAGCGTGAACTTGATGAAATAATTGAAGCACTATATGTCGCACTTGACCGACAACTGGGAAGGGGTGGTGATGTTCGTGTATCCCTTTTTGCAGAGATGGCAGAACTGATGGCAAAGGCAGCAATGGCAACTTTTGTAGATAAGACTGTACAGCCCATAAATTCACGTACCATAAAGAAAATTAATGAACAAGGCGATGAGGTAGAAGTTGCCCTGTATGAATAGTCAAAATTGCAGAAATAGCAGCATTAATTTGCTGTATACTCGAGTGGCCAGAGCAATAAATCCAATTTTATCTTTCCCAACAGAATGTCGCCTTGCGACTACTATCCAATACAACTGAACGTTGCGCCATCCCAAGCAAGGAGTCAACAAATGAATTATGACGAAAAAGCAATCGTTAAAATCGAGAAGGACGGAACGGTTGCCAAATGCGCCAAAGGCCTTGCCGGTGGAGAGTGTGGCTACAAGGCAGGCGCAAAAGTATGCGGCAAGTGTGGGGCTATGGCTGTGGAAGTCAAGATGGTTCCCGTCATGGACATCGAGGACGACGAGATGATGGACGATGACGAAATGGTGAAGATGATGGCTATGCGTCGCGCCCAAAAGGGCATGGGAATGAAGCCCTATGAAATGGATGCGACCGAAGATGAAGCGTCCATGGATGAAGAAGAAATGACATATCAGAAGATGATGATGCGTCGCAAAAAGGCTGCTCAAGCCGCTGCAGCCATGGTTGAGGATGACATCATTGAGGATGACATGGCCGACGAAGAGGACGATTCATTGAGCGCTTATCTTGAACCGGCTGCAAAGGGCTATCGCAAGGGAATGGGGATGCCCATGGCGCCAGATATGGACGAAGAGGAATACGAAGACGAGGAAATGGAGCCCATGGCTACCCCCAAGGGCTGGGGCAAGCGCATGATGTCCTACAAGGAAACTGACGACATGGACATGGACGACGAGGACATGGAAATGGAGGATGAAGAAATGGAAGACGAGGAGATGGAAGCAATGCCGATGCGTCCTGGCGTTGCTGGTGGGCCTGCACCCGACATGGAAGCCATGCGTATGGCTCGTCTTCGCAAACTTGGAACCAAGTCAGCCGACATCGGGATGAATGGCTTCATGTGTGCGATTGACCGCAAGGTTTACCCTGGTTCAATTTCTGTGTGCAACGACTGCCCTGGCGGTTGTGTGGCCGAAAAGGGTCTTCCGGGCCTGCTCCACGTTGAGGGTCTTGCAGAAACGATGTTCAAGGGTGACGTCATTGACTCAGGGTACTCGGCTGAGGCCGACATGTTCGTTGTTGACGTTCAGACGAAGTCCGGTCACGTAAATGAAATTTTCATTGATGGAACAACTGCTGAAGTTCTTGGCTTTCATCGTTTAGATGACAGCGTCTTTGAGCAGAAGTCTTTGATGGACGATATTGAACTAATCAATTTCAATGAGGCTGCAGAAATTGCTGTCAAGTCGGTGCCAGGGACTATTGTGGCCGTGGAGCCGGGCGTTTTTGAGGGCTTTGATGCCTTCCAGGTTGAAATTGATGGCTTTGACGCCAAGTCCTATGACGTGTATGTTGCGCTTGATGGCGAGGTTCTCGGATGGGACAAGTGGGAGCCGGATGATGTTGATGAGATTGAGGCGGAAGCCGCAGAAATTGCACTGAAGCGTGCATTTTCCGAGGAATCACGTCAGCAGATGGCTGAGTCTGGCGAGGCAATGGAAGATGGTTCATTCCCAATCGCATCCGAAGAAGACCTTCGCAATGCTGTTATGGCCCATGGTCGCGCCAAGGACATGGCCGCCGCAAAGCGCCACATAATGAAGCGTGCACAAGAAATGGGTATGGAAAAGTTAATTCCTACCGAGTGGACTGCTGGCGAAAAGGCAATTCAGGTCACAGATGGAAGCACCGACGAGTTCCTGAAGAGCCTGGTTGAGTTTGAACTTCTTCAGACCGAAGTCGACGACAACAAGTAAGCACTAGGGATTGGAGCCCGGAATGGCGGGTAGGAAAATCCCTCATCGTCACATCATGCGAAAGGCGTATAGCCTGCGCGCCCGTGACATTAATGAGGCATGCCTATATTTCAAGGAACTGAGGGGGTTCTCCGCCGCTCAGCCTAGTCTTGTGCCCAACATCGCAATCAAGGCACTTCCGCCAGCCGCCAAAACAATTGGTGGCGGGAGCAATCGAGAACAAACGGGGGAATTAAACGAAGAAGTACCCCAGATAAAACTTGACTACAACCCATCGGCAAAAAGAAAGCCTGGGCAACTACTTAAATTACACACGACATTTCGTGAATTAACCTCGCCCAACGGTGCAAAATTCGGTTGGGTTGACCCACCTGGTCCTGCCACAAAAGAAGAAGCAGAAAAAGCCAGGGAGGAGTTGCGTCAGTACTACGTCAATCGTCCCCCCGTTCATCTTGTTCGCTACGAGACAAGCGAATCCGGCACTCCATCGGGGAAAGTAACCGACAAAATTCGTTTCAAGGCTCTTGGAAAAAGAATTTCCGAAGAAGCGGGCGAAATTGGTCAGGCGGCATTCCGTGCTGCTGGCGGAATCATTGACGCCAATGGCAAGATGCGGTGCCCCCCGGGCACACCCAATGCCAACCAGTTCACTGATGTCGATATGTCCAACTGCATGACAATAGGCGTTGGAACAATTGTTAGAGGTTTCCTCCGTGTCGGGAAGCGCCTAAACCAAATGGCGGAACTTGGCTCCGACGTCCAGAGATATGGCCGCTTTCTTACCCCATTCGAGCGCGAGCAGCAAAATAGGTTTGAGCGTGCCCGGCGTGACCAAATTGGAAGTCGCGAACACATCCAAGCCAGAGGTGAGCGTTTCAATCAAGTTCTTAAAGAAGTCTTGGGAGATATCCCAGAAGATATTTCATTGGAAAATGCCAATGCGGATGTCATGGAGGGAATATACAACGACCTGACGGCTCGCTTTATGGATGAAGGTCTTACGCAAAAAGAGGCAGAGGAAGAAGCATTTGCCTTTCTTTTTGGTCCAAACGTAAACTACTCCGGAGAACAAGAGGCTGGGATATTCGCCGACGTTCCAGGTTTTAAAATTTGTCGTGGCGACGACACCTCTGGGTGCAGTATGCGGTGGGATGACACGAAGTCATTCAGGGAAAATATGAAAACAGCCTCTGCTGTTTATGACGCAGAAATTCGCAAAGTACTAGAGAGTCATATTGACCCGGAATTTCTAAGTAGCCTTACGCCCGAACAACGACAAACTGTACTAGATGACGTAAGGAGGCGACACCATTTGGCACAAAGGGAATCTCTGTCTACGGTTGCCGTATGGAGTAGGGATTATCCGGATGCAGCCAAAACACTAGGCAATATTACAGCGCTTACGGTAGGTAATGAACTAGGACCCGGCGAAAGTATTGCGGAATTTGCCGAAATCGAAGGTGCGACAAGTCCTGCAACACTTATTGATGGACGGCTTTCTACCACTGTTAAATTCAACTCTGTTGGGCTAGCACTGACCCACCTACTTGGACCTAGCGGCGCCAAGCGCGTAGCAGAGGATGGCAAGGGTGGATGGTATGTAGTACCAGATGAAAGTTTTAGCGAACCACAACGCTTGGCCGAGATGCTGCGAGTTGCCGAAGAAATTAGTAACGCGATGGTATTCGCAGAATCAGTTGGTTATGCCAACGAAGTGAGTTCAGCAAGACTCCAGGCAGCACTTGGTATTGATGGCATCAGGGGGAAGGCTCGACATATCGCGTACCACGAACTTGGACATGCACTTCAATATAACGCTACTCAGCAAAAGATTTTGGATATATATGAGCGAGATGGGCGTATTGTCTTGCCGAGCGGAAGAGTTCTAGAAAGTCCCCCAGAGACATGGACTAACGACGAGTGGATGCATGCGGTACTCAGTGAATTCATGAATTCCCCCAACGCCTATGACTTTCCGCCTGGAGGTGCGTATACGCTCGAGGGAAGTCTTACTAATATATTTGCTGGCAAGTACTATCAAGATAAATTAAGAAACGCGGAACGTCTCCTCGAGGCAGGCAAACCTGAAGAAGCAGCCAAAGAGTTGCGTAAAGCCCTCATGGAGGGAAGCACAGAAATATACGCACAGTGGGAAATGGGATTACTTGCTGGAGAAGAGGTAAGAACCAGCATTAAATGGATGTTGCCAGAGAGTCAGACGTATAGGCGCCCCAGCGACATACCGGGCAATGTCCCTCCAGGATTCGGCGACCCTGATGCTCCAATACCCCCCAGGGGTTCACCAGACATAGAGGTTGACCCGCCTCAAGCCGACCCACCCGGAGTGCCAACCCCCTCAGCCCCACCAACTCCAGATGTAGATGAAACTGGAAAACCCAAAGAGGTTCCTGTTGGTTTTGGTGACTTGGCTGGTCACATCTGGATGGACAACGAAACACAGTGGCATCCAGAAGACTCCTCGAGTATTCCACTTGAACAAAATGACGACGAAATTCGTCAGTTTATTGACGCTGCATTCGGCCTAGGACCAGAAGAGGGCGGACCGGACCCCAATGACCCATTGAGTGGCATACGCCATAAAACTGATGCATATTGGAAGATGAGCCCAGAGCAACTGGATGCACGCTACGAAAAATTAGAAGCGGAGTACCAGCGCCTACGTGACAAGTCGGCGACAGAACCGCTTACCGCAGATGAACAGGCTCGCATGTGGCTTGCCATTAAGGGAATGCGTCAAATTCTTGACCAAAACACTACGCGTTCAAAGATGTCCGACGACAAGGTTGCGGACTATAACGCTAAGGGCTACAACCCACAGCCGGGCAAATACATGCGTCGCGCTGACTCTAGTCTCCGGCCAAACCAAAAAGGTCTTCGCCAGAGTGCACTAAATAAGAGGCGCGCTCGTGGCTATGACGACATTACCGAAGTTGATGATGATGAACTTGCCCACTGGCAGCGCGAAATCGCCGACCATACCGGCGACCTCACAACAGGACGAGATGGCTTTGATTCATCCAATAGGCAATATGTCCCCGGGAAAGTACGTAACAAGGAGAATGCCCCAGACAAGGGCGATAAGAAGAAGCGTCGTTCCCCAGAATATGAACCAACTAGCGAGGAACTTGCATCAGCAACGCTTTCCAGTGCCCCAGACCTTGTTGGGCGTCGCAAGATAGACGAAATAGCAGAGCGCAATGGGCCGCAGCATAAAGCCATCGCTGAAGCAGACCAGCCCATTGAACTCAGTAGAGAATGGCAAACCGCATCTGGGTTACTTGCTGATGATGTGACGGAAATTCGTGCATCCGTTGACCGCTCGGCACGTGCGCGCGAATCACTTCGCGAGGGCGCTGGGACAATGAGTACGCCAGACCAGGAAAGTGTTGACGCCCTGCTGGAGAACCAGATGCGCGACAAGATATTCCCAACATTGGATGGTCTTGAAAGTTCTGTTGTCGAAGACGAGATGACAATTGTTTCAGCAATTGAATTGGATGAGCCCCTAACGGTTGGAAGCGTCATCGAGCACTCATCTCCCGTGCGTGGCCTGCTCGTTGACTCGGATGCTGGCGATTCACTAAAATTGACATCCCCCGAAATGTCGCAGCGCGTTGTTATTGTTGCCCCCAAAGGCACTCGTGCGATGCACACAAAGAATGGTCATGACGGTGCAACGGATGGCGTTCTCATGCCACCAGGCTCACTTGAGGTAACGGGCGAAATGCCTGATGGCACACCAATTCTGACGCCATCAAAACAAAAATCAAAAGATGAGATACTCACAGATTTGATTGACAAAGTTGAAGCGATTGACGCTCCCATGGGCTCCGCAGCAGCGGAAGAAAAACGAATTCTGCGCGACACACTCGTAGAAGAACGTGGAAAGATTCCCGTGTCATCGCGCTCTGTCCGTGGAAGAAGTGCCGATGCTGCGGTGTCAACGCGGAATAACAAAAAAGTCAAGGCAGTACACGAGACAATGGCAGAGAGTGGGAGTGATTACTTTGGGACCACTCCTGATTTGGGTTCAAGAAGCCTCGATATGCTGGATGCCCAGAGAAGAAGGGCGGAACGCATAAGACAGGGAAGAGCACAGCGCGAGACGGCCCTGGGGAGACTAGAAGAACTACGAAACAAATATGATGCAGGCGATTTGCCAGAGGAATATTACGAACTCCTAGACTCCATAAGTTCGTCAACAATGGAAGTTTTATTTTCTGATAATGCCATTGATGAAATCAATAATACGGTATTCAGATTCCATGAACGTTTCGACGATAGGCCACGTATTTCCCTCACAGAGGACGAATACGCAGATTTTGTAGTAAGCGGGAAACTACCCTCTCCGGCAGAGAAGCGGCCAGACAGTATTGGCTCCTCTCTACAGCGGGCATTTGAGGATGCCAATGGCGTATCGGGGAAACTACCGGACTCCGAGCGCTCGCACTTTGGATACCTGTCTCACCAAACCAACGAGCAGCAAACTCAGGAATACCTTGATTCGCTTCCGGGCGAAGGCTTCATAGGTAGAAGCGCAGAGTTTTTTTCTGGTACCGATGACATGGACCAATACGCCCAACATAAACGCGGCGGTAAAGTCATTGAATTGGTTCTTTCGCCAGAGACAGCAAAACGTACTGCCTATACACGCGGCGATATACTTGACGGCAAACGCCAACCAACACCACTTCTGTCAACCGATAGGGACGAGGTTGCTGCAGCACACCTTGCCAGTCAACAACATGGAGCAACCGAACTTGAATCATTGGAAGAGTTGATAGAGGTTGCCGAAGCGACATCAAGCGAAAAACTAACAGGTCTTGGCTCTGGCCGTAGCGGCATGCGTTCCATGCGAAGTGCAAAAACACCCGCCACACATCAGGCCGTTATCGGTGGCCAGGTGACCACCGACGATGTCGCCACCGCAAAGATTCCAATTAATAGCCTTGAATTAGAAAAATTGACAGCAGAAGAAATTGGTGGTCGGGAAAAAATAAAACAACTCCTGATGGATTCGGGCATTACCGGAGACTTAGATTCCACAATAGACGGGTTGCTGGATGGAACACTTCCAGATAATCACCCAGCAGCCAGATTTAAAAATGCATTTTTATTGTTGCGTCAACACAAGACAGCAAAACGAGCAGTTGAACAACATAAAAAAGATTTTGGTGATTCAGCAACTTTAATAGTTACAAATCCACACGGAATAGCACTCCATGACATAAATGCCCTTACTGCGATTACCGGTGCTGTGTCAGGTGAGCCGAATGAAGAACTACTTTTCAAACGCTTGCGCTACGACATGAACACCGAAAACATTAGGTCACTGACCATGAGGGGCAGCAAAGGGGGAACATATAACGATGAACCCCTTCGGGCCGAGTATATGCGAACTGGGAAACTGCCTCTTGCAAGAGACGAAATTGAACGTCGCAGACGAACCCCCGATGTCGGTAGGGGCGGAGACAACACCCCGACGACGGGGGATGATATACCTGAGGAAGAAATACCAGATTGGGTTATTGATTTTGCCGACAACCCTTCCGACATAGAACGTGAACTTTCCCGTGTCGGCAAAGGTGGGAAAACACGAATTGATACCAGGCGTTCACAACTGATTGACGCCATTACATGGGACGACGATAATCGCGAACTTATCGTTACATGGAAAAACGGAGTCACTGAAACATATTCTGGAGTTGACCCAAAGTATGTTTTGCTTATTGAACGCACGCATAAGGATGACAGTGATGGGACCAGGGACCCAGTTTTTATTTCGGACGCCGTAATGTTTGCCAAGTCAAGTGCAAGGGGGCGTGTTACTACTGGCGGCGAGCATGCTGACGAGTCAACTCTCCGTACGCCAGAAATGGAACGGCGCAGGGAGGTTGGACTTCGGTCTGCGCGAGTTTCTTCAGAATTCACAGATGTTGTATTGAGTGATGACGAATTGGCAGATTTGGATGAACTTGGCAGGCGTGGGAATGTGATGGCTCGCCGTGTTTCCGATGACCTAGATGCTCAATCTGCCAAGCCATCCGATGGTCCACTATTGGGCCGCACGTCAACACGCGAAATAACTGGAGCCGATGGTGGAGTTCGCTCAACTACCCCAATTGCAAAACGCCAACGTCGTATAGGTGAGGTATTTGACGAGGTCCAGCGCAAGGGGCCAGGCGGTCTGCATAATGCCAGTGATGACGATTTGGCAGAACTCGGCTTGACCAGAACAGACAACGTCGGTATTGATGATGGGCTACCTGTTTATCAAGTCAGTGACAATGAGACTGCCGCAGCCTTGCTCGCTCTTGGCTATAACGTAGAATTGGGTGATGGGGCCCGGGCAATAGAAACACAACGAGCCGCTGAAACGCTCCAGGAAGACCTAAACGAGTATCTAAAACTACGCGACGACCTTAGCCCCAAAGAGCGTGCCTCATATCAAATCAACGGCTGTCGCATGTACATCGGCGGAACGAACTTTTTCTGCAGCGAGAGCATTGGTACTGAGCGCCTAGAGATGCCTCAGGTTAGTGGGCGCATGCAGGGCGATGACACGCTTGCTGCGCGGGCTGCAAAGGCTGGGCTCGTCAAGACCAAGTGGGAAGCGGGTAAGAGAAATCCGGATGGAACAAAGGTCGAACTTACCCCAGAGGAGATGGCCGAGTTTGAGGCCCTCAAAGCCCGCCATCCAGCCAAGGGCAAGGAAATAGCAAATCCACTTTCGCCAGAAGAAACTGCACGCTTCTACGAACTCGTTGATTGGAATGACACAGAGGTTGACTTCGTTGATGAGTGGATAGACCAAATGCGCGAAGCCTACGGGCGCGAGGACATTGTTACCCAAATTGACGGTGTTAACCCGTCGAACTATACGGCATCACAAATTGAACTACAAGCAGACAAAGTCGGGAAAATGACCAATGGCGTACTAGAGAACTACAACTCGTTTGTAACTTTTGCTGAGTCGCAGGGAATCAAGCGAGGTTCTCCAGAATTCATGGAGATGCGGTCAAAGTTCCTTAAGGGCGAACTTGATGGACAAATTCCGCTTTTGGATGAAAACGGTGTGCAGAAGATTGATAAAAAAACTGGAAAACCAAAGTTTGCCGAAGCGTGGTGGGCCAAGGGGTCAATTATTACAGCACGAGATGGCTATGTTGTGGATGGCCATCACCGATGGGCGGCAATTCGTATTGTCAACGAGGGTCTTCCACCAGAAGAACAATTAACGATTAATACGCGAGAGGTTGACCTCAACATCTTTGAAGCGCTTAATACCGCCAAGGCAATGATGGAGCATGTGGGAATCAAGAAAGCCAAATTGGGAGAAGAGGAATACTTTGTTCCCAATGCCGATATTCCATCAATAACCCCAGATGAATTGGGCTCCGTGCTCACCAAATATACGGATGACCTGCCAAACACGGTGGCCGAACTTAAAAAACGTGGTCTTTATGCCCCCAAGGGTGCTATTGAGCGTGCCGAGGGACGCGAAGAGTCGCTGGCCGAGGGCATGCGATTCTACGAAAGTTCAGGTTCACCTATCTCCCGCGATGTTCGTGGACGTGGCGCGCCGGATGTCACTGACGCAACCTCGCGTCCTCGCAGCATGCGGTCACAGCGTGCTGAAGCACCCGAACCCAAGCCCGACCCTGAATCTGTCAAAGCATTCAAAAAGATTCGCGAAATGGGTGAAGGCGGCCTACACGATAAGTCCGATAATGAACTACAAAAATTAGGGCTTAGGCGGACTGGCACTGTCTCTGTTGCCGATGGTCAGCCGGTATATAGGGTTGATGATATTTCTACCGCAGCAGCACTCATGGCTCTTGGCTACAATGTGGACCTGGGCAGCAAAGCACGTGCTAAACAAAGCAAAAAAGCCAACGAAATATTACAACAAGAACTTAATACCTATCTTAAAAGTGTGCCTGATATGACAGAAAAAGAGCGTGCTCAATACACCATTGACTCGTGCAAAATGTACATCTCTGGAACAAATATATTCTGTGCTAAAAATATTGGTACAAAGAGAATGAAGATGCCACAGGTTTCTGGGCGCCTCAAGGGAGACGACACCAATGGCGCACGCGCAGCAAAGGCTGGTCTTGTAGATACAAAATGGAAACCAGGAAAGCGCACCCCTGAGGGTCAAAAAATTGAACTAACGCCAGAGGAAATGGCTCGTTTTGAAGAACTCAAGGCCAAGCATGCCAAGACAAACAAAAAGGGTAAGTTTGTCGCCGGAACACTTAGCGATGAAGAAAAAGAAGAATTTTACTCATTAGTGGACTGGAACGACACAGAGGTGGACTTTGTGCCACGCCTGATTGAACACCTCAATAAGAGATGGAAAGCAAAAGGACTAGATGGAGATGCTGTTGTATCTCGTCGCAATATTTCCGTTGAGGAACTTACCGCCTCACAGTCGCAGATTCAGGCGGAAAAAGTAGCCGGAATGGTAATTAGCATTGAGGACAATTACGAATCATTTGTGTCTTGGGCTGAAAGTCGCGGAGTTAAACGCGGCAGTGAGGAGTTTAAGAAACTTCGCGAGCAATGGCTGAACTTTGAACTTAAAGAAGAGATTCCACTATTTGACAGAAATGGAAATCGAATCCTTGATGATAATGGCAAGCCAAAAACAGCATTCCCTTGGTGGATGGATGGAAGTATCATCTCCTCAAAGGATGGTTATGTGGTGGATGGTCACCATCGCTGGGCAGCAATAAAATCTGCCAACTTGACACTTCCAGAAGATGAACAACTAACTGTTCATACTGAAGAAATCCAAGACAGTATTATTGCCTCTTTGACTATGTCCAAAGCATTCCAAGACCACGTCGGAATCAAGGAGGCAAAGTTGGGAGAGGAGGACTTCTACAAGTTCAGTCCAGAAGTTGCGCCAATGAGTGCCGATGAATTCACCCTCATGCTGGAGGACCATGACGCGAACGCTGATGAGCGAATTGCGGCAGTGTCGAAGGCAGGTACATACGTGCCGGTTGGGGCCGTTGAGGCAACTTCGCCGGAAACTGTTGCAGAAGGTTTCCGCTTCATTGAGCGCACGCGGAGGGGTGGTGCGGCGGGCAAAACCCCCACTGCCGGTGCGGACGGTACTAGCGCCCCACCCAGCATGCGCTCATCTCGTGGAAGTGCGGACATGGAGACAGTTACAGACCGGATGGCGGTGGCGGGCTCGGTTGCCTCAAGAAATCGTTCACTACGCGAGCGGAGGTCGTTCAGCGATGAATATCCAGCCCTATCTAGGCATGGCATCAATCCAAAACCATTCGTGGCCGAAGAAGACGCAAGTTTAATTCAACAAGAGTCGCAAAGAATAATCGCTGGAGCGAATCCGAAGGAACTAGCAGAATTAAATAGAATTGTAGGCAATGCATATGAAGAACTTGATGCCGAGGTGGAAGCGGTAGAAGCAGAAATAGTCGCAGAACTGGGTTCTCAGGAGGCATTCGACGCACTGATGACTTTTGGGCCGACCCCAGAGGAGTGGACGTCACTTTCTAGCGAGAAGAAAGAACAAATTCGGAAACGCCTTGATGAACTTGACGAAAAGCGCCGAAAAACTGATGAACAAATAGGCGAACTCCTATATGAACGAGCAGAGGCTCGTCGTCAAAAAAGAAATGCTGGAATTTCGGCTGCTCGCGATGTCATCAGGAGAAGAGCCGAAACCCCGACCACAATGCGAAGCCAGCGCACGGGGAGACGCTACACATCCGAGGAAGTCTTGGACGCAGCCTCCAATGTTGCCCGTGGCGTAGCAAAACAAATAGATACAGAGAAATTGACCAGTGACTTAGTGTCTTCATGGAAAAAGGGTGGGGTTTCTGGGGTGATGAGCAAACTCCGCAAGAGCATTCGTGAGGGTTGGTCGTCATGGGCTATTGGCTACGCACTCGATGAGGGATACATCTCCAAACAACAGGCTAAATGGCTCCGTTCGCTAGCCAAGCGACTTGGGCCGAAGAAACCGACGAGTCGCAAATCAGGGAATGAGCAGATTTTATATAGAATAGAGTTACCACAAACACAGAACAAGATGGTGCTGTGATGAAAACTCGCGCAATATTGGTTGGCTCCTACAATGATAGAAAATTATTTTATTTACTAACACCGTATGGAGAACAAAAATTAGATGGCGCCCTTGTCTCTAGGTCTGACGCCATTGAGTATCTGCCTTTTATGCAATTTATTACCACAACTGCAGATATAAAAGAATTCAAATTTTCAAAGTTTCACCGATTTCTGTGGAGCCCACCACCCCGAAATGAAGATAGAAATCGCTGGTCTCGCATGTTTCTCTCCAAAACCCAACCAATAGATGATGAATTGCTGGTTGGCGCCAAGGTTGTAACAGAATTGGTTCCGGGGAAAAAATCAAAAAAATCTGCAGAGGAAAGAGCGTACGCATTCCGACGCAAAATGATAAACCCATCTAGCCCACATCTTGATGGAACACAGTTACGGCGCTCCTTTATTGAGCCACTTAGGTCAGCAACCGGAGCAAAAGCACTTGGGCCCTCACTGAGTGTCAATCGTTCGGTTGATGGCGATGGCGATGGTTTTGTTAATGATGGATTACCAACCATGCGCCCCTTTGTACCTGGCTTTGACTTTGTACTCGATGAATCAGGAAAGCCGCAAAGCATGCGTAGTATCCGAACGGCTAGGGCAGACACGGTAAAGGAGCGCTCAATCTCGGGGAAAACCATGCTCGAACGTGTACAAGACATCAAAGACCACGTTGCGGTTCGCCACAACGGCGGCAAGTCGCTCAAAACTAAAGCCGACGCACAGAGGGTATTGACAAAAATCATTCCCGGATTCGGAAGAACAGACAGAGGTCGTTCGTATATAGATTTTCTTGATGAGATGAGACCAGACGACGAACTCCACCCATGGCAGGAGGCATACATATCTCAATTCGTATTCATGTTAGAAGATGAACCATTGCGAAATACTGTTAGGTGGAAAATATCTCGTCTAGATAGCAGTGCTGCTGACTCCGGGGTTAACGGACAAACTTCGGCACCACAGCGAACAGCCAAGTGGGAACCAGTTGACGAATCCTTGCTCTTGCGCGGTAGCGGCCCACGAATGCGTCCTAGGAAAATGTACGAACAACCTGGAATTGAAATTGAGTATAGTCATGACGACAATTTTGCAAACCGAGTAGGTTGGGGCTGGATATTGCGCCAAGACAAAAAGAATTTCAATGTTCTATCGGCTGCGATTTCTAAGCAAATGCAAGTTGACACAGTGAAATTGGTGAACCTCCGAGATGTCGCCGAAATTGCGCCACTCGCACTGGGTATGCGGAGAGAAACATTGGACGCTATCTCTCAATTGGTCGCCTCGTTTTCTTTTTTTCAGGACGAACTTGTTTCGGTGGCGGTAAATGCGAATCCTCAGTTGTTAAAAGTTATCGAAAGAAATCTTCCTTTTATACTTGAAACTGTCGACAGCATTAATAGAGTTGATGCAAACCTACTTGGCATATCCCTCGAAGACGTGCAGCAGGAGATGCTCGGAGGAACCCTAAATGATATGCGATATTTCCTGGATAATTTAAGCATGGCAACAACGATGCTTACAACCCAGGGTCGGTATAAGCAAACAATCGATGCAGTTAATGGTGTTGTTGAGAAATGGTCACCTATTAATCAGACATTCACTGGCATACACGAAATGACACATGCCCTGCATTTTTTGCGAATGCAAGACAAACTCCGTCAACGAGCAGCACAACTGAGGTCCGATTATTTGTCTAACCTGAGTAAACAATTTGCGCAGGAGGGGAAAACACTCCCAGATAAAGAAACCTTAGAAAAACAACTTCCGGTTGAATCGTTTTATCTAGATGTATATAAGGAAAGTTTGCAATCGTTTGCACAAAATGACCCAGATGGTTTTAGGCGTCGCCTGCTGTATTGGGCATCTTCGCAAAACGACGTGCTCCACCGCACAGAATACGAACCAGATGGTGTTACCCCACGTCCTGGGATAGACGCTCTACTCCCGTTCTATCTCGGACAATTTGCGCAAACTAGCAATTTAATCTCAAACTATGATTCCGTTGGTGGGGCACAACTAGGCAGACTCCTTGGCCTCCCGTTTCCAATTTCAAGACAAGAAGCATCTGAACTGGATAAAGATATTTCCAGAATACTAAACAAGGCAATTTACTTCGGCAATCAGCCAGTTCGGATGAATGCATCAATAGCACGAGTACTAAACGAGATATCGCAGACTACTGGGAATGCGCGACTCGGGGTTGCAAATAAAACTGGGGATGTATTAACTCCGTATCATTTGTTCTCTATGCTTTCTCCAGACTTGTTGCAATGGGAAGCCAGTAGTCATCGGAATGATTTCCGCGGCGTAATGCTAGGGACTGGCTCCAACTTTCCGTCGGCTTTTGTTCTAGATACGTTGGGATTCCCGGATATCAAAATTTCGGGTTCGGGAGAAATCGCTGGACTGACTGCAGAGGAAGCACGGCCAATTGCTGATGCGCTTCTCGGAGTCGGCCCAATGATGGATAGAATTCATACCTCAATATCGTCATTGGCCGGGGGGTCAGTCAGTAACTTTGACCGCATTCGGGCCGCTACGGAGAACAACAACTTAATAAAACCAAATGAGGTGCTGCTCCCTAGGGCTTTTAGACGCTTTGGAATCAATACATTTGAAGATTTTGAATCGGCAGACATGGATACTCTTATTGCCGCAACAAATGCAGCGATTGATGAGGTCGGCAACAATCAGATTCAACGTGCAAAAATTCCTAATGCCTTTGGCAAACTAACTGATACGACAGGATTGATTTTTGAAATGTTGCCGACTTCAATCCTAGAATTAGCGCCATTTTCTGACGCAGAAAAAGAGCAACTTAGAGAAATCAGTGGGCGGGTTGGGCTTCCTGCCGCACCCGGCGCCATTCTGCGTAATGATTCGCCGGGGTATTCTTCTTATCAGGCAACGCTAGTAAGCCAACAAACCTTGCTTTCGTCGGATGGATTCTCATTGGCGGAATTTGCTGCAGAAACAGGCTTGTCAGAGATGCTTGGGATACCGCTTGCTCAGGTCGCAAAAGGAGGAGGCTTTACTCGTCCGCTTACCAATGAAGAGATGCAACTTGTCTATAGATACATGCTCTGGATATTTGGTGGTAGTTTCCCTGGCGACAAACTTGCGCGATTTGATGAGGTCCCTCTATGACCGACGAACAGTGGTATCAAGAAATTATTAGACTATTTGGAACAAATGTAGTCTCACTAGGCAATTCTCGCTATACACCGGATGAATGTATCGGTTTCGCTCGTCAACTAATAACGGGGGAAGACCCCCATCGCGACAAGCGCGTATCGTACGACAGCACCAATAAACCATCGTCGTCACTTGTATTCAATAGGTCTGGAGATACTCTGCCAATGATGTTTGTTGTTCATAATGTATTATCTATTCCACCTTCGCAGCGCGAATTTTTCTGGTCGTCTCAACGCGGAGAGCAGATACTCTCATCTATCCTTGCGACTATTACGGAAGGCATTTAGTTCTGATGAAATACAACTACAAAGCACCGCAGGACATCCTTCTGGATTTGCCTCAGGAGAGAATCACGGGAGATATCCTCAAGGGCCGTGGCCCTCGACGAGGAAACCTCGAAAGACTGCTTCGGTACTGGCGTCCAATTATGAAAAAGCCTGGGGGATTTCGACGTTGCAAGGTCATTCTGGCCGACCATCCAGAATTGTACCCCCTCAATAATATTTGCGCGTGGCTACATCATGAGACGACCGGCTTGTGGCCCAATGAGGGTTGTCATCACCCAGGAATGAAGAATTGTCGTCGCAAACTCAAAAACGTTGTTAGCGGTTCGGTGTGGTCTGATGGGGACTGGAGTAAGCGTATGGCCAGTCGGTTCGGTAAGAAGAAAAGTGCCGATGAAATTCTATTTTCAGAAATGTATAATATTAAACAAGATTTTGACGATGATATGGGTTTTGTTGTGACAAATGATGATGTAAAACATGCCATACTTGTCCTAAGGGATTTTGTTGACATGGAACCATCATTCTGTGGTTTTTTGCGTGATGAAACTAATTGGGAATTTGAGGGCCAAGATGATTCTGGCCAATTTGTAAAGTCTGCGTTTCCAACAACTGACGATTGCGGCTGTGACTGACTTATGAGAACATATCGGTTTGAAAAAAAGAGCAAGTGCTGCCCCAACTCAACATCCATCGTTGAGAGGCATGTCATTGCAGAAAAAGCCGACCACGGCAGTGGCAGTCTGTACTATTCGTCTTTTGCTTCCAGGCCAGAAATAGTTTCATTCAAGGCCATGGGCATGGCCACTGGGGCCCGATTCAAATATGAAGTGAAGCGAGTCGGCTTGGTTGGCTCATCTGGGCGACTTGGGCAAACACTTCAGGCCGCAGGCTCATATGCCCTCCCCGGAGATATTTCGCCGCTTCGCAGCCCAGTCCGTTCGGGTATTTTTACAGCCCTGACGCCAGGCATGCCGGGAGGGGGTCGGGGACGACCCAAAATGCGAGACCGTACAGCCCGCTGCCCAGAGGGGTATCAATACGGAGGCCGGTTCACAGATAACGAATTTTCAACTTGCGGGCAGAAATTATTTGACCTCCCTGGGCCGTTGGGGTCTGCGATTTCGGCAATCGTACGAGCCGTTCGTCGTGGTGAACGTGCAGTCGCAAGCACACTTGAGAGCACTCCACTCGGCGCCGGAGAATATGGAGATTCAATTATTGACTCTCGTCGTCCCCAAATTCCACGAGTTGGCGATGCAAATGTTCAGGCACGACTGGGTGAAGTAGAACGCTTGGCGCGAGACATGGGTGCGCCAGGAATTTCGGCAACACGATTAGTCCGACGAGATGGTTTTGTCCTTGAACCAGTTGTCAGCCCGAAAATTCTTCGCGCTATTCCAGACAACCGCGACATGGAGGGTGGCACATACCTGCTGAGAATCAATGATGTTCCGTCTATTGGCCAAGACGAGTTGGGTCTTCTGTCAAATACTGGAGTTACCAACGTAACTTGGGTTTTGCCAGGAGGTTCAACCTTGAGCCTAGAAAAGGTTCGCCCACTGACCGTTGGTGAGCGCCGCAAACTTGGCCGCACTGTCAATGCAGCCAGTGCCATTGATAACTCCGAAAATCCATCTGCACGACTTCAGAAAGTTGTCGAACAAACAGGAGATGGAATAAAGTATAGTGAAAAGTTTGTTGGAGTGAGTCGTCCACATGAACTGGTCAAGGGGAACGGTGGTCGTCGTACCGAGAAGTGGGTTCAGCAACTTCTCAAGAAGAAACCAAGCGCGAGCCTCGGCGAGACTAGGGAATCCTCGTCTATTGCTGAAATATCAGACAAAATCACCTCGCTATCTGCTGCGGTTGACCATATTGCGGCAGGAGGTTCGCTTTCCCGAATCTCGCCGGAGATTCTTCAACAGGCGTTGTCGCAGACAAATCTCTTCAAGCGACGCAATCTTGGTGGCGGGCTAGAGCGCTTTGATGGACCGGCAAACCGTTCGTATATTTTGCGTCAGGGCAGGTCGTCCTTTGGGCACCTGGATGATGCGTTTGCCTCAGACTTCCAGCAACACCTTGGGCTCGAGTCGCCCGATATCTACCGTGTTGCCACCGGCCGTAAAGCATCATATCTCATTGACAGTACAGACAACGTATATCCCGGACGTGAAAAAAACAAGGACGTAGCGTTGTCTGAAGCGTCTCCCAAAAAGATGGCAGCACTACTTCTTTCTGACTTTGTTAATGGGACAGAAAACAGAAGTCCGGCAACCATTGATGTGTTCAAGGGAGCCGACACCAATGACCCAGTTGTATCGGACTTTGGTTCGGAGTTAACGGCATTATCGGAAATAAGTATTGTTGCTAGACAAAAAAATTCTATTCAGAATATGGCAAGTATCACCGACGACGGTGTCTATGGTCGGTATTTTAAAGAACTACAAGCGCAGCAACGACGGATATTCCTTGAAGAACTACGACAATTACTTGCTCGTGCCCGAGCATTCAATTTTGTAAACTACAAAGAGCGGCTTTCCCGTGATGGCCGCATGAGCGAAGCAGAACTATCCCACCTGGATATTATTACTGCGATTTCAAAGCAGAGACTCGACACACTCGAGCGCCAGCAGGAAGTTATGGTCGCAATCCTTGGAGGTAAAAAGTGAAAAAATACGTCATCCTTACTGATACGGCAACAAGTAAGCCGTACGGGATTGTCGTTACTGATGATTCATCCAATGTTGCCTACGGCGCCACTAAGCGTGCCGAAGAGTGGGCACTGTGGGCGAACTCACAAAAAGGCAAATCACTTATTGACCTCCTGCCCATTGGCGTTTCCACATCACAACAACGCAATTTGCCATCAGAGGACAGAACTTTCATTTCGGCGCTAATGGCCGCTTCTGAAAATTCTCCAGAACAGACGCTTGGAAAGCGCAGTTTTGTTGGAACCCATAAAACCAATACCAAATCCGCAACGCCATCCGGTCGTGACTTCCAGATTCGTTCGTTTGATTTGTCTGCTCGTCAAAATGCAATCCATTTCAAAACACTTGCATTCAAATACGATGTTCAGGCACGTTCGTTTGCTGCCTTGCTCCGTTCTGGCTCATTCGGTTTTGATATAAAAACAGGCCTAGTCCGTGGTCGAGATAAAACAATTTCGGCCGCTGTTACTCAGAATATTGCAGACTCTGTGGCGCCAAGAACAATTCAGCGTCGCACTGGACTTCAGGATGTTGCCTACAAGTACTCCATCAAGGCAGAACGATTCGAGGACATTGAAGAAAAACGCCTTGGTGGTCGAATTGGAAAAAGAATTGGACGTGGCCTTCGCGCTGCACCAGATGGTTTTGTCTTCATTGACGTAACAGGGCGGATTGACGCCGATAAAGATGGCATCGTCTTTGAGGGACTTCCCCTTGAGCGCCCCATTATTCCGCGCTTCCTTGTGCCACAGAATCTCGGTAGACAAATTTCGTCAATGCTCGAGGGCGAGTCGGAGGAGAACGAAACACTCCGTCGTGCCGGAAAACTTGGTGATGCCGATATCTCCAGGGTTGAGGGTCGCATTCGTGAACTACTTGGAAATGACGCAGCATCTTTAACTGGAGCGGATGGTCGGACATTTACTCCATCGGTGCCGGGTCGCGCCACCACCGAGCAGTCGCGTAGGGCAATTATCTCCAACCGTGTCGGTCGCCTAAGTCGCGTTGGCAAGGGTGGCAAGAGCCAGATTGACACACGTGATTCACGTGCAGTTGAAAAACTTACATGGGATGACGACAATAAGGAACTTATCGTTACCTATAACGGTGGCCGCGTCTACACATATAGTGGCGTGGATGACAAATGGGTGCGGGAACTAGAAAATAACCCAGAATTCCTGGGCCGCACGCTGAACGAAATCAAAAAACAGGGCTATCCATTTGTCCAGGGTGGAGACCATGCGCCCGACCGCACCTTGCGCACCGGGCTACAGCGTGAACGCGAACTTGCTGGCATGCGTTCACGTCGTGGTGGGGAGGACGTAGACACAAGCGAACTCGTTCCGGAGGCAAATCTAGAAGGGGCAGACCTCTCCGACCAGGACCTACAGAAGATTGATTTGTCATACGCCAATCTCAATGGTGCAGACCTGAATCGCTCAACTCTTTCTGGGGCGAGTTTTCAAGGGGCAAACCTTTCTGGCGCAAATATGGCAGGCGCAGAAGCAGAGGAATCGGTTTTCTATCGTGCAAATCTACGCAACGCCGATATGACTGGGATTTACGGTCGTCGTGCAGATTTTGAGAATTCTGACCTTCGCGGAGCAGATTTGAGTGGCGCCGACTTAATTAGGGCAGACTTTAGGGGTGCTGATTTAACTGGGGCGAATCTTCAGGGGGCAAACCTGACGGGTGCATATCTTGACGGCGCAATATTGAAAGATGCCAATCTAGATGGCGCAGAATTAGATAAAGGTTGGGAACAAAGTGTTGGTATGCGTTCGCAACGCACGCCATCAAGATTGTTGATGCAAATTGACAAAGCGTTTCCGCCAAAAGGAAGTGACTCAGTTCGTGAGAATTTCCTCAAAGACTCAACAGTCCGTTTCCACGGTAAAAGACCGCGTAAGACAGAACTAGAAGCAGAATTGGATGGAGGGAAGAAACTTGCTGGTGCAGACCTGCGTCTCATGATTGACGAATCCACGAACCTTAGCGGCGCGGATTTGCGAGGCGCAGACCTATCGGAGCAGGACCTGGGTGGAATTAACCTACAGGATGTCAAGGGTACGTTCATTGACCTTAGGGCAACCGACCTTTCGAGAGCAAATCTCCAAAGGGCCCAACTTCCACTGGCTGACATGCGTTTGGCCGACATCTCAAGAGCAAAGTTTGCAGGCGCAGACCTAACGGATGCGGACTTGAGGGGTGCCGTAGCGAATGGGGCAGATTTCCGAGGAGTGAACTTGGATGGTGCAGACCTGAGGGGCGCCATCTTGACCGATGCCCGTTTTGATGGGGCGAATATTACGGGTAGAACAAAAATTGATTCAGAATACCGCGCCATGGCATTGGAGCAAGCCACTCGCCCCTCTTCGCCTAGCACGCGCTCACGTCGTCGGCCAACAAGGGACCCTCTTGGCGAAGAAGGTTTTGATGACCCAGAGGTAGACGAAGAACTAAAGGAAAATATCAAACTTGGTCTCGCCATCGACCCAGATATCTATGTTGACAGGGACGGAACCTGGCGCCGACGCAAGGGTGGAGCAAGGCCAAGTCAGCGTAGCGGTCGTAGCGCTATGTCGAAGTTGGCCGACTTCAACACTAGGTCAAGGAACCCACTAGATGTTTTCCCCGGTGCTGAAGTATTTGACCCGGATAATGATGACCATGCCGCAATTTACGAAGAATTTAGTGATGCTGATTTCCCAGCAGCACGAACACAAGACTTCCTAAATGCTCGACAGGCACTTCTTGAGAACCACCCGATGATTGAGGGGCCGGGTTCCGATATCTACATGGCGGGCATAGACGACATGGCGATGGAGATGACTGCATCATTCTGGGACCGAATTGGACGACTTCCTGGTCAACCCTCTTCGCGTAGCAGTCGCAGAGACCGGCGTGATACGGTACTTAGGGCTACGTCGCGGTTGATTGACTTCAATAGCAAGTCGAAGCGTCCACTTGACGTCTACCCTGGCGCGGAAGTCTTTGATGTCAACAACGATGACCATGCAGAAATCGCCGATATCTTCGAGGACGTCGATTTCCCAGCAGCACGAACACAAGACTTCCTAAATGCTCGACAGGCACTTCGTGACGAAATGGGTTCTGATATTGATGAAACAATGCTGGACTTGTTGGCGATGGAGATGGCTGAATCGTTCTGGGACCGAATTGAGCATATGTCCCCATCCATGCGCCCTGACGATTCTTCGCGTAGTCGTCGTGCGTCCTTTGTACCGGCAGGCAATTTTGTTAGTGCCGTTGAGACTCTTGATGACGTAGATTTCAGCGTACTACGTGGGCATAAAGAGTGGTTCAACCAGGGGCCATATCGTGGCACTGGGTCTACTGCCGACGATTACGTCCGGGGGCCATATCGCAGTCCTGGACCGAATGAAGCACGTGGCGATGGATTCGTCTATCTCGCTGATGGTCGAGTAATTACGCCCAAAGAGGTCAGGGATTTCTTCGGATACGATAATCCCCAGAGCATGCGCTCGGCATACACCGGTCCTGTAATTGGCAATGGTCCATTGCCGTCTTTCAAGGACCTAGACGGAATGACACGCATTAGTGGCCCACTTGGGTCCAACGGTGGCCAGTGGTACAGGGACGATAAGACAGGACGTAAGTTCTTCGTAAAGCCTACCCCAACGCCAAATCATGCCTATAACGAAGCGGCCGTTGCTGCTGTCTACCGTGCTGCTGGCGCTCATGCTCCAAACGTCGCCGTAATCGTTGATGGTAAGGGCAAGCCTCACATTATCAGTGAGGGCATAGATGGCCTAGAGACGCTTGGCCGCCCAGATGCACGGCAGCGTGCAGTTGCAAAACTTGACATGGGCATCGATATGGCACTCTCCAATTGGGACGTATTCGGAGGTGGGGAGAACACCAAGTGGGATGCAAGAACCGGTGCCGCTATTCGTCTCGATACTGGCGGTGGTGGGCTATACCGCGCACGCGGAGGTGACAAGCCATCCTTCAATCCAAACGACCCATGGATTGAGCCAGCAACAATGATTTATAGCCAAAGCGCTCAATCCAAGTACCTCTACGGGAATGTTTCTAATGACGATTTCGTAACATCAATGCGCAGAGTTGAAGGTCTCGACTTGGTCGCTATTGATAAGGAAATGGCCAACTCTGGCGTCCCAGCGGCAATGCGCAAAACATTCATTGACACATTGGCCGCTCGTCAGAAAATGGCGAAGAAGTACGCAGATGACTTTTCTCAATATACGCCCGAGGCTCGTGTCAATGTTGCTGGCACAAAGATTACCCCTGGCGGAGAAAAATTGGCAGCGGCCCCAGGGAAGCGTGGTTTGTCTATCTTCTCGTTCAAGCGTGGCAACGATACGCCCACGACACGTTCGCGTCGCAGCGATGCCGCCATCGCCGCCGGTTTTGATGACCCAGAGGATGATTCAGCAGAACTAGAAGAAGAAATTCGCCAAGGAATGGCAGTTGACCCTAATCTGTACTTGGACAGTAAGGGTAGGTGGCGTGACAAGAGGACTGGCCGCCTTGTCCGGGATGTGGCTCCAGAATCAAGCCGGAGTCAGCGTTCACGTCGCGGTGGCGACAACGAAAGGGACCCAATCCGGGCCGAACGCGATTTTGAAGACCTGATTGGTGATGATGGTTTTGACCGCGACCCCGAAGATGTGCCGCCCGGTGGGAAGCGTCGCCGTCGGGGAGCAAATACGAATAATTTCCGCAGCGCACGTTCGGCACGCCCACGTTCCGATGAACCAGGTCTTCGTAGTAACGAGATTGCCGGTGACTTGACTATCGGTGAGTACGACGCCCTTGATGATGCAGTGCGCCTATTGCAGCGCGATGATAACTCACCGGCCGTAGCGGCACTACGCGATGCAATTCAGAACGCAATTGCTGCGAACGACATGATTGTCATGAGTCGTGGTGATTTTGCTAATGCAAAGAGGGCTGTTGACAACTGGATGAATAATCCAGACAATCTCCCTGGTGGATTTGTCTCTGATTTGCAGGGCGTTCTAGATGAGATGGAGATTGCCGACGCAGATGGCAATATCTGGACATCAGCAATGCTTGAGGCAGAGGGAACCAGACTCTCAATGCCATCCGCACGTTCGGCACGCCCACGTTCCGATGAACCAGGTCTTCGTGATGATGAAATTGCAGGGGACATGACCATACTTGAATATGGCGCCCTGGACCAGGCTGTCTGGCTAATCAATCGTACGGCTGAAAATTTCAGCGATGACGACTACCGCGGCATAGCAGACCTATATGCGGCACTTGCAAATGCAGCCGCTGGGAATGACATGATTGTCATGAATCGTGATGACTTTGCTCGCGCGAAGAGGGCTGTTGACAAGTGGATGAGTGACCCAGACAATCTTCCTGGAGGAAATGTTTCCGACTTGCAAGGTGTCTTGGAAGAGATGGAGAGTGCTGACGCAGATGGCAATATCTGGACATCTGCGATGCTAGAGGCTCAAGGCACGAGACTGTCAATGCCTTCTGCTGAAGAACTCGACGAATTTATGCGAATGCGCAATTCTGCGTTGGAATCATATTTTGGTGAAGGCATGGGTACCGACGGGGGTCCCAGCACACGTTCCTCGCGCGGCCCCTCTAGTCGCAGCAGCAGACCAACTCCCCGAGCAGCGGTCCTCGAGCGGGTCAAGGAAAACACCGCAACAATGCGTGGAGCCTATTACGACCCTCAGCAAAGAACCGTTACTGTTGTTTTCAAAAACGGGAAAACAGAACAATTCAATGTTGATAGAGACGCCCTGCTCGGCATTCTTAGACGCAACGGATATGAACTGTCAGACGGAGCGATGCGGGAACTGCGGGGACGTGGTCGCTTCTCCGTCATGGCACCTAACGAACGCATAGATACACCCAACAAACCTGCTGGTGGACTTCGCTCATCGCGTGGTGTTTCTCGTGGGAGCGTGTCGGAGCGTCAGCGTATTGCCACCATCGAGCGTGGTACAAGCATGCGTAGCGGAATTGCGATTATCCCAGGACACACAAAGATTGATGATTCTGATGGAGAAATCTGGGATAGTCTTTCTGACGAGCAGCGTAAAGAGGCCATTTCTCGTATAGCGAAACTCGAAGATGCTGCAATTCGTCGCCTCAGTGGTGGTTCGCTATCTGTGGAATTTGATGCGAATGGGAACGTAGCCAATATCGACAACTACGCAGTTGGTGCTTTTGAGTCTGCTGGTGGAATAAATCGAGATGTTGGTATCTTTGGTGACAGCATGGCGCCACGACTTGCCCTCGATGGAGCGACTGTTCAAAAGGAAGTCACTGCTGAAGGGCGTAAGGCAAAAAAATTCGCCAAACTTCAAAAGTACTCATTGGTTACCGGAGTTCGTGACCCAGAGACTGGTGAAATGACTTTGGGTCTCACGAAAGAAGGCGCCGATACCTTGGCGACCAGAATCGTTAGCGTACGCAAACTCTACAACTCGCGCCTAGACGATTTGGACAAGGATATTGATGCCCTTAACAAAGCAATTGCCCAGGGAACTGACGTAGAAAAAAACAAACGTTCTCTTGCTGCGAAAAAAACTCAGCGCGAAAAAGTTGCTATTGCTTATCGTCAATTCCTCGATGATGCGGCAGCACTATCCACCATTGCGAAGGGACGACTCGCGGGCAACGACAATAATTCAACTAATGCTGACGGCGGCGACGCCATGCGGTACATTCCAGAACAACTGCCTTCAACGTACAGGAAGGAATTGTTTGAGCCAGATGGAATAATCGGGTCACGAGCAACACTTGACGCAATGTTTGACGACTGGATGGAAAGCGGAGCAGCCAATGTTCCAGATGTCCCACGGACCAAACGAGGTACAGTCAGCAAAAAGAAAAAGGAATACAAGGAACTAGTTAAGCGTTTCAGGTCAGGCGAGTTGGACAAACAAATTTTCGCCGATGTTGGGAATACGTGGAAATGGAAAGACAAGGTCGAACTCCGGGATGGTCGCTTGCGCGGTAAAGGAAAGGATTTTGATGTTCTTGGTGATGTTTCCGAAGAACAACTAGATGCCGATAGTTCTTCATTGCGCAGAATGGGGTTCCATGTTGCTGATATATCTGAAAAAACTGGCAGCAAGCGCAAGGGCTCTTCTTTCTGGGCTAGGACAATCATCCCCGACCCAAGTCAATGGGTCAGGCGCTACAACGCCCGCAATGACCGTAAGCGTGATGCCGCTCGACGCCTCACGGCGCTAAAGACGGGAACTGGCGGTACGGTAACCAGTGGCACGCGGGAGAAGACGAAGAAAGAACTACGCATCCTCGCTCGTTATAAAGCCTCGCGTTTGGGCCTACTGGCTTCTGGACGTAATGACGCCAATGGTGCGGTTGATTCTGCCAATAAGACGCTCGCCACGCGCAAGAGCGTCTTCTCCGGCGAGGATTCGGCCACCACACCAGAAGGAATCAAACTACTTTCGGAACTCCGTAAGTTGTTTGCAGAGGCAGACACGAAAGAGGCTGCAAAAATTAAGAAAAAGCAAAAGGGTCTCAACCCTGGCGACGACCCAATTCTTGCACAAATTCTTAATGTGCTTGATTTGAATCACCGCCCAACGGTTGTGACGCTTGATGAACTAACTGAACTGTCAAAGGTTCCAGGGGCACGTGTTATTAGGCGTGGATTCGGCGGAAAGACATTCGCTGAGGACTTCATGGACGACAGCAGCGAACGTCGCGTGACACCTGGTAAAGGCGGTTCGGCACAGGGTGTCGGCGAGTACTGGGCCATTGTTATGGAGGATGGACGCGACACCCGCGCCGCTGTAACAAACTGGGAAGGTTATATTACGGCTGACAATCAAACGGACCCGGCGACTGGAAAACGGCTCAAAAATACAATTCCTGGGCCAGGTGGAGCCGTAGCGACATTGGCACCTGATGCAAAAGTAATTACGTTGAGGGAGTTGGAGACACTTCAAGATGAATTGGCAGATGTTTCTGGTGGCATTAACTTGGCGTTTTCTAGCCCAGACCTTCCCGAACGATTTGCGCAAAAAACTGAAGGCGATGCACTCAAGAGACTTCTCGAACTCATCGAGGAAAACATTTACGCAAAATACCAACCAGATGACCCAGCATGGCAAACACGTGGTGGGAAAACAATCATGGAGTTGGTCAATGCTGTCCGCAATGCAAAAAACCCAGAGGACCGCAAGCGTGCATTGGCTGCCCTTGATTACTTTGCCCGTGGCTCCACCCGTGGGGTGCTAAGGAATCTTCTCGCACCACTTTATGGATACGACGCAATTCGTGCGAACAATGGAGTTATGCTTGTGTTTAACCGTGGTGCGGTAATTACATACGGTGGAGTTGGTGGTCTGGAAATGACTCGTGCAGTTGAAAAGGCGGTCATAGATGGCGTGCCACTGAGCGCCGATATGGTTGCCAAACTACATGCTGGCGAAAGAGTAGACTGAGGTACATATGGAACTGACAGATGACCAAAAGCGCTTTATGGAACAACACGACCTTCTGAGTGCCTTAATGAATTACCCACCATTTTCTTCAATGCCCAAAAAGCGTCGACAATTAGTGGAAATGATTACTGGCGAAGAATGGGATGGCGTTCAGACAGGAGAAGAAGTTGTTCGCTCTGCAATTGCGCGTCAAGATGAGGCCATGAAGGCATTTGAGGTCGAGTTTGAGGAGGCATCCCTATGGATGGCCAGATACCCACTAGACCCAAGTGAGGCAACTGCGGTTGCTCTTCGCCTAGACGGTGTTTCTGAAGACGACATCGAAGTTCACTTGTCTTCCAGATAGGAAAAATATGGATGCGGTCACATCAGTAACCGCGGCGAAGATGAGGGCGCTGCGAGAAGCGAAAAAACTTGGCTGCTCGGGCGCTCATCAAACTGACGACGGCAAGTGGCACCCATGTGCAAGTGCAGAAAAGTTGCGCTCCCTTAGGCCCATTGGGCAATTAACCAGAGCGCCAATTTTCGTACCAGCAAAAACCACACGCTCACAACGAGGTTCCAACAATATTCAGCGACAATGGGAGCCATTGGGTTCTCGTGGCGTAGTAGCGATTGACACTATTGCTGGTGGTGGTTTGGTATCTGGTGTCGTTGGAAAGTCGTACCAGCCAGCCGCGCCACGGGATGAAGACCCAGACGTTTTTACGGATATTGAAGCCGCGCGCGATAGGTCTCGCCAACTTGGATGTATTGGAATTAGTCGCCGCATATCACGTTCGGGTCGGACAATCTGGATGCCATGCACGAATATGTCGGACCTTTCTAATCGCACTGGACGAACTGCTCTTGGGCGCAGGAACATGAAAAAGCGTTCTGAGCGATTCATCATGGATGCGATACGCAAGGCAAAACCCAAGGCGGAGCGGCGACGTGCCAAAAGTATCTATGAGGACCTACACGGACCGTCAACACCAAATGCATTTGAAGGCATTGAAGTAAAGAGACTCGGGCCAAAGGTTGGTCAACGTATCGGCCGTGGTTTACGTTCCGCCCCTAATGGTTTCGTATTTGTCGATGTTACTGGGGCCATTGATGCGGATAAAGATGGCATTGTGTTTGAAGGTACGCCACTAGAGCGTCCTGTAATCCCCAAATTCATAGTTCCAGAAGGAGCGGGTCGGCGCATTAGCAAACTCTTCGAGGGAACCGCTCTTGCCAATGAGGATAACCGTAGACGATACGGCACCGCTGGAGTGGGAGAAATTGACCCTGAGACATTCTCTCGTATTGCTGGAATTGTTCCAGAGTCAATTGCACCACAACGCGATACAAATGAACGGGATAATGAAACCCTACAGAGCATGCGAAGCATCTTTGGCGGTCTGCGAAAACCAAAACCAACTACGCAAAAACGCAAAGAGCAAATGGAAGAGGGACAATCGGGAGGTCTTCCGACGGAAGCAGCAACTGGCGAGGATATTTCATCAACATCGCGCAAAAAAGCGAGGAAAGAAGTATCAGGTGTTTTGCGTAATATTGATGAGGTAACTGACGAGTATGAGTTCTATGGATACTCCGACCTTAAAGAACTTGTCGCTCAGATGGTACCAACCTCTCTCGAGGAATTAGAAGAAACACTTCGCGCTAATCCATATACTCGCAACTATGCGCGCCGCCTAATCAAACGAATCGCTGATGCTGAGCCGAACTTTGAGGCTGCTCAAGTTCTTCGAACTATGCTCCAAGATGAGGTTGGGAATACTCCAGGAGTAGCCGCAGCACTTCGCCAATTCGGTATGCCACCAATTGTGGTCACTGATTTTCAGCCAGATATTGAAGGAATGGGTCTGCTAGGCATCAGTGGCGGTGGGCCAGAGGCATGGAACTTTGTTATGGGTGGCTATGCGTCGAGCGGTTTTATTGCGTTCAATACAGAAGCCATACCAAATCCAGGAAATTTTGGGGATGCAGCACGAGCACGTGGTTTTGAGTTTCGCAATATCGACGTTGACCAGATGTTGCGACACGAACTGGCTCACGCCTGGGAGGTGATGGCCGCAAAACAAAATCCTCGTTCACTAGAGCACTATGTTGAAACGCTCGCCGAAATGCATGAGAACCTCAAGCGTGGAACGCGCAATGTGACCGACTTCGAGGGTGGAGCATTTGAGCCCGAATACCGGCGTATCGGTTGGGGAACCAAGCAAGAACGTGCATCGGCACGCAAAATAAGTGAGTATGCAGAAACTGCTCGCGTCGAATGGTTTGCAGAGTCTTTTGCTGCATATACAGATGACAATTATGCCGTCCGCGCTACCGTTGACAATGTATCAATACAAAATATGGCTGATGTCTTCGGCATAAGCGTCAATGAATTCGTCACCCGTTTTGGTAATGACCGTGGCCGCGGCGGTCGTAGCAGTTTGTCGGCAGAGCGGCTAGAGGCACTCGGTGACCGATTGCTGGGCATGAGAAGTGCACGAATGAAAGAGGCCATTGACTGGTACGACGAGCACCCCGATTATCTAGAAGACGCTCCATTGGAAGTGCTTGTTCGCATGTCCCCGGATAAAGTTGACGCAGCATTTGGTGCAACCATTCAATCAATGCGCTCTGCCTCGGATAGTGCAGCACGGGCACGTGTTAGCAACGACCCCGATACACGCCTCGGTCAACAGATTCTTGATGCAGTCTTCGGACGTGCAAAACGCAAAAACATGGACCCAGATAGGCCCACTCTTTGGTTCTTGGGTGGTACAACCGGTTCAGGGAAGTCTCGCATGCGTCAGTCTGGTGTATTCATTGGTGTCCCAACACCAGATGAAATTCCCGATATTGACCCAGATGAAATTAAAAAGGGTCACCCACGATGGGATGGTGGCAAGGGCGCCTTGGAAATCCATCGTTGGTCCACTCAGTGGACAAGGTATGGACGCAGACAGGCGATTGAGCAACAACGCGACCATGTTGTTACGGGAACTGGAGTAAGGACAGAACAATTGTCCGAGGCAAAGCGTGCAGGGTATACGACAATTGGTCATTTTGTCTATACGCCTGTTGATGTTGCTGAAAAACGAATGCGTGCTCGAGCAAAGGGCGGTGGACCGGACCTTCCCCTATATAAAGCCCAGGGATACTCCGACGACCTGCGTAGAACTACTACTGATGCGATTCTTCGTGGCGATATGGATGAGTTTTATCTTTATGATAACAGTGTTGATGGGGCGAATCCTTCACTGGCAGTTCAACGCACGCGAGATGGGCGTTACCAAATTCTTAACCAGCGGGTCTTCGAGGCGTTTCTTGGCAAAGAAAATGCACGGCGCGTAGAACGATACTGGAGCGCTATTCCCCGTGACGACGACGACCCCAACGGTCCATCAACAATGCGTTCAATGCGCAGTGCAAAATCGCCACCACGAACCGAAACGTTCCGTAAACAATTCATTCGCCCCAAGGACCTCGCTGGGCGCAATATGCGTCACTCGTACCTTGGTCGTGCCCAGATTGACACAAATATTGACCTGTCGGAATACGATTGGTCGCATTCTCAATGGGTAGGTATTGACCTTAAGCCAGCGCAAAAAATACTGAAACCCTTCAATGGTCGCTTCATTCTGGTCAGTGAATCA
>Ga0222712_10000358_pt1 | contig 62484 bp, 85 predicted proteins | sample C33_657DmetaG_FD_165043 | JGI IMG/M metagenome (GOLD analysis project Ga0222712, IMG submission 165043) | Estuarine water microbial communities from San Francisco Bay, California, United States - C33_657D | ecosystem: Environmental > Aquatic > Marine > Unclassified | place: USA: California... | reverse complement strand
AACTCGTTTGCTGCAAACCGAGCTTCGTGTGGCTACGGCTGACAACGACGTTAACGCACTGAAGATGATGGGTTCCATCCCCGAAGGCTATACGGTCAACCACTATTTGACCGATACCAACGCATGGTTCCTGACTACCGATGTGCCTAACGGCCTGAAGCACTTTGTTCGCACCCCTATGCAGAACAGCATGGACGGCGATTTTGATACTGGCAACGTCCGGTACAAAGCCCGTGAGCGTTATAGCTTTGGTGTGTCTGATCCTCTTGGTATCTTCGGTTCACCCGGAGCCTAAGAAGGCGCAGGGAAAAGGGGGTTGCAAAACCCCCTTTTTTATTTATACTAGGTGTATTCCGGGGTTAGCCCGGTGTATTAGACAGTCCCGGCTGACAACATGCAGACTAATACACCGACATCGCATGTGAGGACAATATGGCTCGCACCACGTTCCAAGGACCGGTCCGCTCTCTTGGCGGCATCTATCAGCAGGGTCCATCTACCATCGTAGAAATTACTTCTAGCACCACGCTGAATCCAGTAGATCACGGCGGCAGGATCATTTCTGTTGGTGGTTCGCTAGCAGCTAACGTAACGCTTACGCTGCCTACCATCAATGCTTCGGCAAATTCTTCTTCGTCTGGCCCCGGTAATGACCCCAACACGGCTAATAACGAAGGTGTGGTTTACACCATTTGGGTTCCAACTACCATCTCTACGTCATCGCTGAAGATTGGTACTGACGGTACGGATAAGTATGTGGGTTATGTCCTGTCAATCGACAGCGACACTTCTGACGCAACGCGTGGGTTTGGTGCTGGCGCAACAAATGATTTCATCAACTTCAACGGCACAACCACAGGTGGTGTTGCTGGAACATGGGTTCAAATCTTCGCTATTGCAGCACTGAAATATATGGTTACAGGCGTAGCAGTAGGTTCTGGCACGGTTGCTACACCCTTTGCTGATTCCTAATTAGAGGTGCACCATGCAATATGATGTATGGTCGGTCAAGATAAAGTCGAGTGCCAACTTTTATGTGACTTCGGTTACACCGAGTGGTGCTGGTGCACTTACGCTTGCTGCTACAACGCCGGGGATCAATGGGTACGGCTATAAAGTATCCATCACCGGCACGGGCAATGAAACGGCTAAAAACTTCACCATTACAGGTACAACGGTAGGTGGGGTTGTGGTTACTGAAGTGGTTGCTGGGCCAAACAATACGACGGTCTATAGCACTAACTACTTTGCTTCCGTTTCAAGTATCACAGTAAGCGCAGCAACCGCAGCGGCAATCACGGTTGGGTATGGCGGCAGTTTGGCGTTACCCATGACCCGGATCAAAGGTTTGTATTACTTGGCAAGTGCTTCTGCGGGTACGATTGTTGTCACTCGTGCAAGTGATTCGACGTTGTTGCTTGAGATTGATACCCCCGCCGCTGCTACGCAGGTTAACAGCTTGTATATGGCAGCAGAAGGTATCCGTACAACGTACAAAACGAATGATCTTGCAACCGTGGCAGTTACAAATGTCACTGCGGTTACATTAATTTGCGGGTGATGTCATGGCAAAAACCCCAGCTTGGCAGCGCAAAGAAGGCAAAAACCCAAAAGGCGGTTTGAACGCTAAGGGTCGAGCATCGTACAACGCTGCCAATCCGGGGAAGCCCGGACTCAAAGCCCCGCAGCCAGAAGGTGGCCCTCGTAAAAAATCGTTCTGTGCCAGAATGGAAGGCATGAAAAAGAAGCTTACGAGTTCTAAAACGGCCAACGACCCAAACAGCCGTATCAACAAATCCTTAAGAGCGTGGAAGTGCTGATATGACTCAAGATAAACACGAGATGGTAAAAAACGCCGCAGATATAGTGTCTGTGGTTGCCACAATCGGATCGTTTCTCCAAGTGATTACGCCCTTGTTTGGTTTGATTGGTGCTATTTGGACGCTTATGCGTATTGCTGAGATGGTTACGGGCAAGCCGTTTAATGAAATTATTCGTCGTAAAAAGGGTGACGAAAATGCCGAATAAAGAGATTAAGGATGTATACGCCGCAGTAATGGACGATGAAGAAATTGCGTCTGGGCGATTTGGTGCCACAAAAACAAATCCTGATCAAATGTATAGCCGTTCTGACCGAAAAAAAGAAGGTATGGAAGCAGCGCGAAAACGTTTGAAATCTGACTCTGAAAAAGGCCGTTATGCTTCAGACGAAGCTGAAACTGATAAAGGGCAGTTTTTAAAAAAGGGTGGCAAAGTAGGCTCAGCTTCCAAACGTGCTGATGGTATCGCACAGCGTGGTAAAACTCGTGGGATGATGCGTTAATTTTAAAAAGGGGTATTGGTATGAAAAAGATGAGCATGGGTGGTGGCGTAGCCCCATCAAAAATGGGCGCTGTTAAAACTGCTGCTCCTAGCCGTGATGGTGTTGCTACCAAGGGTAAAACCAAAGGTACGCAGATCAAGATGGCTAAAGGCGGCATGATGCACGGCGGTAAAGTAAAGAAAATGAACTACGGCGGTAAGGCTTGCTGACATGATGCCCTCTCGCGGGATGGGGGCGATTTCGCCCTCAAAAATGCCGACTGCCAAGCGTAAAGCTAGGCGGGATAACACTGATTTTGATCAGTACGCTGAAGGCGGCAAGGTGTCTCGCGTGAACGAAGCTGGCAATTACACCAAACCAAGTATGCGTAAAGCATTGTTTAACAGCATCAAAGCTGGTGGTAAAGGTGGTGCACCGGGGCAGTGGTCAGCTCGCAAGGCTCAGATGCTTGCCATGAAATACAAGCAGCGTGGTGGAGGTTACCGTGACTAGCAAGTTTCCAGATCTAAATAAAGATGGCGAAGTAACCCAAGCTGACATTCTTAAAGGTCGTGGGGTATACAAAAAAGGTGGTATGGCTAAAGGTGGTAAGTGGATTCAGTCAGCCATCAAAAAGCCCGGAGCTTTACGTGCACAGCTTGGTGTTAAAGGCGACAAACCCATTCCCGCAGGTAAGCTGGCTAAAGCTGCAAAAGCTCCCGGTAAATTAGGGCAGCGAGCAAGGTTGGCGCAGACGTTGAAGAAGATGAAGTGAAAGCCCCGCAGCAAAGTCTAAAAAATTGGACTGACCAGAAGTGGAGGACACGCAGTGGCAAACCTAGCACACAGGGTTCAAAAGCAACTGGCGAACGATACCTCCCGGAGGCGGCAATTAAATCTCTTACACCTGCTGAATACGCTGCGACTACAAGAGCTAAACGAGCTGGAAAGAGCGCAGGAAAACAGTTTGTTAAGCAACCGGCAAAAATTGCCGCAAAGACCGCAAGATTTAGATGAAAGATTATAAAGATTGGCAGGTGCAGAAAGAAATACTGAAGGAGTACCTGCAAGTCATGGTGGCTCTTGAAGATTGGCACGGTGTAGCTGACGTAGCGATGGACCTAAGAGAATTGGAAGCAAGACATGACCACGAGCGGCTCAACCGACTTTAATCTTGAGTTTGTAGACATAGCCGAGGAAGCCTTTGAGAGGGCTGGTCGGGAGATGCGCTCTGGTTACGACCTGCGTACCGCACGTCGTTCGATGAACCTACTAACCATTGAGTGGGCAAATCGTGGCATCAATATGTGGACGATTGAGCAGGGCACGAAGAATTTGGTACAGGGCACTGCGACGTACGATTTACCGGACGACACCATTGACTTGCTTGAGCACGTTATAAGAACGGGGGCTGGTAATGTTTCAACGCAAGCTGACCTCACACTTACCCGGATTAGTGTCTCCACCTACGCCACAATCCCAAACAAACTTTCTCAAGCAAGACCGATACAGATTTACATCAGCAGGAACTCTGGAGCCACGTACCCCGCAACCAGCAGCTATTCTCCAGGTGCAAACGCCCACCCACAATTCACAGTTTGGCCTGTCCCTGACCAAGGCACTGAAGCCTCGCCGTACTATCAAGTAGTCTATTGGCGTATGCGCCGAGTACAGGATGCGGGGGATGGGTTGCAGACTCCTGATATGCCGTTTAGGTTTCTTCCCTGTATTACAGCAGGGTTAGCGTATTACATCGCTCAAAAGATTCCTGAAGGGCAGGATCGCCTTCAAGTGCTTAAAGCTTCTTATGAAGAGCAGTGGAACTTTGCCGCTGGCGAAGACCGTGAGAAAGCTGCGGTTCGTTTTGTGCCACGTCGGATGTATCTGGGTAACACCGGGAGCTTCTAATGCCCAATCAGTTTGCAGCGGGTAAATATGCCATCGCGCAGTGCGATAGGTGTAACTTTAGATTTAAGCTGAAGCAGTTAAAGTCGTTGGTGATTAAGACTAAAAATGTAAACATATTAGTCTGCCCTGAGTGCTGGGAACCAGATCAACCGCAGCTACAGCTTGGTATGTACCCTGTGTATGACCCGCAAGCCATACGCAACCCAAGAGTAGATTCTAATTCTTATAGACAAGCTGGATTTAATGGTTTGCGAGTTGAACCTGTGAATGATGACTCTAGCATTGATGAGCTAGGTACGATTACAATGGGTAGTCGGATTATTCAGTGGGGTTTTAACCCTGTGGGTGGTTCAAGATCTTTTGATGCTGCGCTTACCCCAAACGATTTAGTAGCGCAGGGTTTGGTTAATTCTGTCACCGTATCGTAGGAGCAAACGATGGATAAGAAAGACTTAGCGCAGGACAAAAAGATGATTGCTGGTGCAGTGCATAAGCATGAGAAAGCCAAGCACAAAGGTCAGCCTCTGACCAAACTTGCCAAGGGTGGCAAGACCAACGCAAACATGCTGAAGATGGGGCGCAACCTCGCCAAGATTGCTAACCAAAAGAACGCTGTACGGGGGCGATAATGAAACAAGTTAAACCCTTCAACCAACCTAAACCCGCGCCGACTCCAAAGTCCACGGATGCAAAACCCAAGACTTCTGGTATTAAGATTCGCGGTACTGGGGCGGCAACTAAGGGTGTAATGGCTAGAGGTCCGATGGCGTGAACTATACGGAATTAAAAAAGGCGATCCGAGGGTATGTCGAGAACGACTTCCCGACGATTACTTTTACTGATTCGGTTACGACGTTTACGTCGGACGAGCAGCTTGCCGTATTTGTTAAACAAGCCGAACAGCGCATCTTTAACTCTGTTCAGCCACCAATTTTCCGCAAAAGTGTCATTGGCGTTTTTGATGCGGATAATCCTTACCTCACTTGTCCTTCTGACTTTCTTTCTCCCTTCAGTCTTGCTGTAATTAATTTGACGACAGGGCGGCGTGATTTTCTGTTGAATAAAGATGTTGAATTTATTCGTGAGGCATACCCCATCCCCACGTCAACAGGTCGCCCTCGTCACTACGCATTATTTGGTCCGATGGTAAATGGTGGAATTATTACTACCGATATATCAATTATTGTTGGGCCGACTCCAGATTTAAACTATCAAGCTGAGTTACATTATTTTTACTACCCAGAGTCTATCGTCACTGCGGGTACTTCTTGGCTTGGTGAGAATTTTGATACGGTGCTGCTTTATGGCGCACTCCAAGAGGCGTATACGTTTATCAAGGCCGAGCAAGATATGTTGGCTAGGATAGATTCGCAGTATAAAGAAGCCCTTGCACTGTTCAAACAACTTGGTGATGGCAAAGATCGCCGTGATACTTATCGTGACGTACAAGTACGTTACCCTGTGAGGTAGTATGGCAATCTACCAGACGATGTGCACAAGTTTTAAGGCTGAAGTTGCCAGAGCTTTGCACGATTTCACAGCAAATACGGGTAATGTATTCAAGATTGCCTTGTATGTCTCAACTGCCACCCTCGGAGCGGATACAACCATTTACACATCCTCTGGGGAAGTATCGTCGAGTGGAACCAATTACACCGCTGGAGGTATTGCGCTCACGAACATTACACCAACAACGTCAGGAACGACAGGCTATTGGTCATTTGAAAACGCTACGTTTACTAATGTAACGCTTTCCTGTGCGGGTGCGCTGATCTATAATTTCACCAATCAAAACCGAGCTGTTTGTGTTTTGAGTTTTGGTAACACTATTGTGAAGTCAGCGTCTGATCTGATAATCACTTTCCCTGCTCCGGGGGCTACGGATGCTGTTTTGAGGATAACTTAATGGCAACTGTGTTTACAACTAAAGGCGATATGGATGAATCCCTACTCGAAAAACGTGAGGGAAACATTGACAACGACAATGAGTACACAACATGGGTTGAGTATTGGCATGAAGGAGAATTAGTTCATCGTTCTGCTCATGTTACTTTAAAGCAAATGCCGAGTTTTATTGGCGGTGAAGCCGCATCTTTTTAGGAGCCTGACATGGCAAATACGCAATCTATGTGCACTTCGTTTATGGGCGAACTAATGACAGCAACCCATAACTTCGGTACTGCACCAACACGCGGGACATCCGCAGCAGATACGTTTAAGGGTGCTCTATATCTTGCTTCGGCAACTTATAACGCATCGACCACTGCGTATAGTGCTACGGGTGAAGTTTCTGGAACAAACTACACGGCTGGTGGAGTTACGGTAACCAACGCTACAGCACCAACTGCAACTAATTCTTCTGCTACGGCAGGAGTAGCGTACTGGACTCCAAGTGCTTCGCTTACGTATTCTAACGTAACACTTTCTACAGCTTTTGATGCGGTGCTTATTTATAATAGCTCGCAGTCAAATAAAGCAGTCAGTGTTCATACGTTTGGTTCGCAGACAATTACGGCTGGTACGTTTACGCTGACAATGCCTTCCAACACGACTAGCACTGCGTTGTTGCGTTTGTCCACGACCTAATTTCTTTTTAGGGGAACCCCGTGGCTAACTTTGGCTGGGGTGATAATCCGTGGGGTTACGACGGTTGGGGTGGCGTTGGTGTTGACGTTGCGCTAACAGGCGTTGCTGCGTCTGGTGCAGTTGGGTCAGTCACAGAAACTAATAACCCCACTGAGAACGGAAATGTAGCTACAGGTTCCGTTGGGTCTGTCACTACCTCACGTACGGTAGCCCTGACGGGAGTCAGCGCGTCTGGCGCGGTAGGAAGCGTAACTGAAACAATTAATCCGACTGAAGATGGTGTTGTAGCTACAGGTAACGTTGGGTCTGTTACTTCTAATATCTCTGTCACCCTATCCGGTGTTGCTGCATCCGGCGCTGTTGGTTCTGTTACTGCTTCTCCTTCTGTTGCTCTCTCCGGTGTCAGTGCATCAGGCGCGGTTGGTGATGTTGTCTTTAATTATCAGTTAGCTGGAGTTGCTGCTTCCGGGGCGGTAGGTACTGTCACAGTTGCTGAACGTCAAATTGCTTTGACGGGTGTTGGGGCTACGGGCACAGTTGGCGATGTTGTCTTTGCTTTCCCTCAAGATTTAACAGGCGTTGCTGCGGCTGGCGATGTTGGAACTATTACTCCTTCCTTGACACTCGCCCTGTCTGGTGTTGCTGCTTCTGGCGCAGTTGGTGATGTAACAGAGCAAAATAATCCAGCCGAAGATGGCGTGGTTGCCACAGGCGAAGTTGGATCTGTCACTACTTCCCGATCTGTTGCTATCTCTGGCGTTGCTGCTTCTGGGGCTGTTGGTAACGTTGAATTTACTAAGGTAGCTTCTTTAACAGGGGTAGAGGCTACTGGACAAGTAGGGTCTGTTGGTAAGACAATTACTATTAGTTTGTCGGGTGTTGTAGCTAGCGGGGATGTCGGTTCGGTAGGGTTTGGGTTTAGTCAGGCTCTATCTGGCGTAGCAGCTTCTGGGACTGTTGGCACAGCAGGAGTTACTCGTGAACGTGATATAAGTGGCGTTGGGTCGAGTGGTGCAGTTCAACCATTCCCTAATGTTATACCGTTCAGCGGGGTCGCTGCCTCTGGTAATGTAGGGTCTGTTGGTGTATTGTACTGGGGTTTAATTGACACCTATGAAGATGCTCAATGGAATGATGTAGGTAACTATCAGAACGCTGAATGGGAATTGGTTGAAACGGAGTAAATTATGACTGTTAATCGTACTACGTTGTTAAACCTTCCCCTTCCGGTCACAGGCACTGAATCCGGTTTATGGGGGGATTACACCAATAACGGGTTTACTGAGTATGTTGATACTGCTGTAGCTGGTGCTTTAAGTATTACGGCGTCTATAACTTTAGCCAATACTACAGGCACAAATTCCGCTACAGGCATTACGACAACCACAGCGCAATACCGAACGCTTGTTGTTCCTGCTGCGGGGGTATCTGCCAACGTAGTTATTACGGCCCCCTCTTCAAATCGTACTTATCACGTAATTAATCGTAATGCCACGTATACAGTACAAATTAGGGCAGGTGCGAATAGCGGTGTAACGCTTGGAGTTAATCAATCCGCTACGGTTGCTTACAATACTGTTGCAGCAGATTATGTTTTAGTTGGCACGATTGGTCCAACGGTCCCCGTTGCTAATGGGGGTACGGGACTAACGTCGGGCACTTCGGGTGGTGTTTTATATTATTCAGCCACAGGTACACTCGCTTCTTCTGGTGCGCTTGCTGCAAGTTCACTTGTTTTAGGTGGCGGTGCTGGTGCTGCTCCGACAACGACGACTACAGGCACGGGTGTTGTCACAGCCGTTGGTAATGCAGTTAATACGACAGGTGGGTTGGTTACTCAGTCAGGTACGTTGACAGCAAGTGCGTTGCTGATCGGTGGCGGTTCCGGCACAGCGATTACGTCCACAACTACCGGGACAGGTATTCTGACTTTCTTGGGTACGCCATCATCGGCCAACCTTGCAGCGGCTGTAACGGACGAAACAGGTTCAGGATCGCTTGTTTTTGCTACATCTCCTTCGTTGACTACCCCCGTTCTTGGTACGCCGACTTCAGGTACGCTTTCAAACTGCACTGTTGATGGCACGGATGCAGTCGGATTCAGAAACATCCCGCAAAATGTTCAAACAGGCAGCTATACGCTTGTAGCTGCTGATTCAGGCAAACACATTTATCGAGGTTCTGGTTCTGCTGCAACTTGGACAATCCCTGCAAACTCCAGTGTATCTTATGCAATTGGTACGGCGTTGACTTTTATTAATTTGTCCGCTACTAGCGTAAGCATCGCAATTACATCTGACACCATGTACTTGTCATCTGCTGGTACAACAGGAACCAGAACTTTAGCTCAGTATGGCTCTGCTACAGCGGTAAAAATTGCATCAACAACTTGGATTATCTCAGGGAGCGGTCTGACATGACAGGAGTAACGCAAGCTGTTTTTATGAATCAGAGATCGTTTGGAGCGCCCCCAGGACAACAAGCATATACAACCGCTGGCACTTATACGTGGGTTGTTCCATCAGGAGTGACTTCTGTTTCTGTAGTTTGTGTGGGCGGCGGAGGCGGCGGAGAGCCTTATAATAAAAGAAATTTCAGTTATTGCGGGGGTGGTGGCGGGGCGCTGGCATATGTAAACAATATCTCTGTTACTCCGGGTGAAAGTCTTACGGTTACAGTTGGCGCTGCAGGATCTGGAGGGTCAATGTACGGCAACTCCACTAGCGGAGGTGACAGCAAATTTTCTAGGAGCGGGACGGATTTAGTTTCTGCAGGCGGTGGCGGTCAAGCAAGCAGTTCAGCAAACGGCGGCGTTGTTTTGGTTGGTTCAGGTGGAAATGGTGGCTCTTCTGGGTCTGGAGCTACTAAAGAGTCAGCAGGGCCAGGAGGTGGCGGCGCCGGAGGTTATTCTGGAAATGGTGGCCAAGGTGGCGACATAACTAGCTCAACTAGTGGCACAGCCGGATCAAGCGGTGCTGGAGGGGGTGCAGGAGGCGGCGGGGTAGGTGGATACTCTGCGGGAGTTTTCGGCTGCCCACCTTTTACATATCAACAAGGAGCTGCTGGAGGTTCCGGCGGTGGTGTTGGCATTTTAGGTTCTGGATCTAACGGATCTGGCGGTGGGTATGCCGGCCCTAGCTATGTTGGAGGCCCGGGAGGTGGAGGCGGAAGCGGAGGTGCCTCACCACCTCAAAGCCCAGCAAGTGGCGGGTACGAACCCGGAGGAAATTACGGTGGGGGAGGTTCAGCTGGAGGCGGCTACTACGATTCACGAGTTATTTATAGTGGGTCACAAGGGGGTACTGGTGCTGGTGGGGCTGTTCGTATTTTATGGCCGGGCAATACTAGATCATTTCCATCAACCAATACTGGAGACCTGTAATGAAATACGTTATACAAATTCAAAATGGTCAGCCAGTTGGGCATCCAATTGCAATTGAAAATTTTAAACTAGCTTTCCCAGATAAAGATTTAAACAACTTAAGCCCTGATTGGGCAGAGTTTTGTCGTATTTTGCCGTCACCTAATAAATACCAAACAGTAAAATCATCAAGATATGATTGGATAAACGGTGTGGTTTCTGATGTATGGGAGTACAACGAAGCATCAGAAGAAGACAAAAAAGAAATAGATAGGCTAGAAGCTCTTACAGCTTCAATTTTTAATACTAAAGAGCTTGGGGTTACCCCAAATGTTATTGGCTGAAATCCTCAAAGGTCTTGGGGACTTGCAAGGAATGATGTACACCTTTGAAAAGGCCGGAGATATTTTGCCAAAGCACAATCACACAGAAAACGATGTACACATTACGATTGTTGCTAGAGGTAAGTTAAAAGTTTTTTCTGAAAATTGGGATATTGAAGTTGTTGCCGGGCAGCTTATTGATTTTAAGCCAAATGAATTTCATGAGTTTATAGCACTAGAAGATAATACAAGAATATTTAATATTGTTAAAAAGTTTGGTGGTCAAGTTAACGACAGCGGAACGGAGTAGTTGATGCTTGAATCTCTATTCGGTGGTTTGCTTGGTGGCCTCTTCCGGTTAGCGCCGGAAATGCTTAAACTTTTTATTGATAACGCATCTTCTGGCCCCGTTTAATGAAAGGAAATATCATGCCTGCAACAATCACTTGGTCTGTAACCGCAAGTCAGGCATGGAAGTAGCACCCAAGGACCACCTAGAAGCGAAGCCATTGGTGTGACAACGCACGATGACATGCTCAAGTTTTTTGAGACGGAGGGAAAGCAAAAAAATCAGTGGGAACCGGTGTTTGATGCGCCGATTCGCACCAATCGTCTTGTCTTGTTTCGCCCGTGGATGTGGCATTCAATGGGTGAACATTTTGGGACCGACGTGACCAATAGTCGGTTAACACAACTGATCTTTTTGAATGCTCTGGGGACATGATGGACGATAAAACCCACGAATTAGCGGTTCTCAAAGCGCAAGCTAAGATCAAGCTAGAGGAACTCAAGGCTCAAGATTCTGCTAAGGAAGTTGCTGGTAAAGCTATTGGTGAAGATGGTCTGCTTTACATCTTCATGATCGTGTTGGTAGGCGTGGGTGCGTCCCTTTTTTTAGAAGGCGAGAAAATTGCTGCTGTGATGGGTCTGCTTGGCGCTTCACTTACTGCACTTATCCAAATGCTCAACGGTATCGCCGGTACTGCTGCGAAGCAAGAAAAGCCCGAGTTTGAAGTCATCAAGGATCTTATCCACCGTCTTGACAAGCTGGACCGCGCCGAGCCACCCATGCAAGTGGATGTTGAAGGCAGCAAGGTGACGGTTAAGAAAGGTGCCGACATCGTAACGGCTAGGGGGTAACCATGTTTGAACTACTCGGTGGTGGTTTGCTTGGCTCCATCTTCGGTGGCATCTTTCGGCTTGCGCCTGAAATCCTCAAGTTCATGGACAAAAAGAATGAGCGCCAGCACGAACTCAGCATGTTCCAACTCCAGACCGATTTGGAGAAGATGCGGGGTGAGTTCAAGATGGAGGAGAAGTATGTTGACTACTCGATACAGCAAATGGATACGATTAAGGAGGCATTTAAGGAACAGGCCGCTACCGCAAAAGAGGCTGGTTGGCTCGCTTCTTTTATCACTGCTATTACCCGCCCCGGTCTTACTTGGATTGCTTTTGGTGTTTATGTGGCCGTCAAAGCTGCTGGGTTGACGATTGCCTTCCAGACCAACGCTAACTGGGCTGAAGTGTTAACCAAAAGCTACGACGAGGATGACTTCGCCATGCTGAACATGATGCTTACGTTCTGGTTTGTAGGACGGTCTATTGAGAAGTATCAGAAGTCGTAATGGAAACGATTGCCGAATCCCTCGCCAAAGTCTGGTTTCTGGGGGTTGCGGTAGTAGGTATCGCGGCTTATGCGGTCACACTTAAAGTGCGGGTTGATTACTTAGAAAAGAACTACGACAAACAGATCACTGCTTTATGGGAGCAGATTAACAAGTTGGTGAAGGAAAGGTCCGGCGGTGAATGAAGCCAAAAAGCTTTGCAAAGATGTTCTCATCAAACCCTTTGAAGGGTTGGCAAAGCGTTTGCCTGACGGACGAGTAACAGCCTACCCAGATCCCGGAACCCGTGGGCATCCTTGGACAATTGGTTGGGGGGCAACTGGGCCAGAGATTCAGCCGGGAACGATTTGGACGATTGAGCAGTGTGAAGATGCGCTTGACCATCATGTTGAGTATTTTGTGCGTGGGCTTTTAAAGTTTTCGCCTAAGTTAGCAACCGCTTTGCCTCGACGGATTGCCGCCGTGACAAGCTGGGCATACAATTGCGGCTTAGGGAATTATCGAGTTTCCACGTTCAAAAAGCGGGTTGATGCGGGAGATTGGGATGGTGCAGCAGATCAGTGCCTTCTCTGGAATAAAGCTGCGGGTCGAGTCCTCCCCGGTCTTACTCGTCGCCGTGCCGCCGAAGCTGCCTTGATGAGGTGAGCTATGCTCAAGAAGATCCTGTTTAAGCCGGGGGTTAACAAAGAAAACACTCGGTACACCAACGAAAACGGCTGGTACGTTAGTGACAAAGTACGGTTTCGTCAGGGCACCCCTGAAAAAATTGGTGGTTGGCAGCGCATTTCCGCAAACACATTTCAAGGTATTTGTCGTTCTTTGTGGAATTGGGTTACGCTGACATTTCAAAACCTCATGGGTGTTGGTACAAACCTAAAGTATTACATCGAGCGTGATGGGTCTTATAACGACATCACACCTATTCGCTCAACTGTGACACTGCCTAATAATCCTTTTACAGGTAATGGTACAACCACTGTTACCGTTACAACCACTTCAGCGCATGGTGCAGGGATTGGGGATTTTGTAACTTTCTCTGGGGCTACAGGTACGTACGACACAACGTTTAACGCTGAGTTTCAAATCGTTACTGTCCCTACAACGACAACTTTTACAATAACTACAGGTAGTGCTATCAGCGCCGGATCTTATGGTGGTGCTAGTGTATCTGCTGCGTTTCAATTAACTGTAGGCCCAGCTATTCAAGAACCGCTTTCTGGTTGGGGTGCTAGTTGGTGGGGACTTGGATCTTGGGGTAACGGGCTTACTTCCTCAATCTCTATTCGTATTTGGTCAGCTAATAATTGGGGGGAAGATCTTATTTTTGGCCCTCGCGGTGGTGGGTTGTATTACTGGGATGCCACAAACGGTGTTACCACTAGAGGTGTAAACGTCAATACGCTGGGGGGTACTGTAACTTTCACAATTGCTACACCCTGTGTAGCTACGTTTTCTGTGTTACTTGCTGAAGGCACAGCCGTGCAGTTTTCCACGACAGGTGCGTTACCGACAGGCTTGTCCACAGCTACAACCTATTATTTACGTAACGTTGATGGGGCAACGGCAAACCTTTCAGCTACCCCCACAGGCGCAATTATTGATACATCAGGTTCTCAATCTGGCACTCACAGCGTAAGCCTTTTAGTTGACGTACCCACTTTACAGAATTACATCCTTGTATCTGACACTTCTCGGTTTGTGTTGCTGTTTGGTACGACAGATTACGACAGTGCAGTGCTTGACCCCATGCTTATTCGCTGGAGCAATCAAGAGTCGGTGGTTGATTGGGTGCCTTCAACGCTCAACCAAGCAAGGTCTCTACGCTTATCACACGGCTCGCAGATTATTACTGCGGCTCAAACACGTCAAGAAATTGTAGTGTGGACCGATTCTTCGCTTTACTCGCTTCAATATGTTGGTGCGCCTGTTGTTTGGTCTTCGCAATTGCTTGGTGATAATGTTTCAATTGTTAGCCAGAACGCCGCAGCAGTTGCTTCGGGGCGTGTATTTTGGATGGGCGTTGATAAGTTTTATGTGTATGACGGTCGCGTACAAACCCTTCGTTGCGATCTTCGTCGGCATGTTTTTGGAAACTTAAACCAAAACCAATACCAGCAAGTATTTGCTGGTACTAACGAAGGCTTTAATGAAGTATGGTGGTTTTACTGTACCGCTAACGTCACTGCGGTCGATGCTTATGTGGTGTACAACTACGTAGAAGATGTTTGGTATTACGGTACGATGGCACGTACAGCTTGGATTGATTCTGGTTTACGTGCTTACCCACAAGCGGCTACTTATAACTACAACCTTGTTAACCATGAATATGGTATCGACGATAACGAAACGGCTACAACTTTGCCGATTGTTGCGTATATTGAGTCTGCTGAATTTGACATCGACGATGGTGAGAAGTTTGGGTTTATCTGGCGCATGGTGCCGGATCTAACATTCCAAGGGTCAACTGCGGATACACCGCAAGTTACTATGACCATGTACGGCATGAACGGTTCAGGGTCTGGGTTTAACACTGAGGCTGCTAAAGCTGTTGCCCGTACGTCCACCGTTACGATTGAGCAGTTCACCAATATTATTTACACCCGCATCCGTGGGCGGCAGATGATTATCGAAATATCTTCTGACGGTTTAGGTACAACTTGGCAATTAGGAGCACCCCGTATCGATATTAGGCCGGATGGTAGACGATGAGCTTTATCCAACACCCCGCTGCGCCTAATCTACCATTAGCTCCACCGCAGTACGACTCGCGTTATCAGGAGCAATTTAATAACGTCTTGCGTCTGTACTTCAACAGGCTCAATAACAACTTACTTTCTCTTTTCGGCACTTATGGCGGGCAGTATGTGCAGCTTCCGCTGGGGTCTTTTTACGATACGACGGATCAAACGGCTGCTTCAACTACAACGGCTTACGCTATCACGTACAACACAACAAGCATTTCTAACGGCGTTAAAATTCTAAATAGCTCCGAGATCCACTTTGATTACCCCGGTCTGTACAACATTCAATATAGTATTCAGCTTTCTAACAACGACAACGCCACTCAAGACGTAGATATTTGGTTTCGTAAGAATGGTCAGGATATTGCCGACTCCAACAGCCGGTTTGGTTTAGCCCCACGTAAGTCTGCTGGCGATCCATACCATGTGATTGCTGCTTTAAACTTCATTGTGGATGTAACGCCTAACGACTATATTCAGCTTTACTGGCGCAGTTCCAACACCAGCACTTACATCGAATACTATACTGCCCCTTCCTCACCGACGCGACCTGCGATACCATCAGTCATTCTGACTGCTACCCTCGTTTCGGGGATTGAATAGCATGACCACCTCCGCTAAAACCCTGACCCCCGAACAGCTTGCTGCACTGCAAAAAGCGCAGGGTATTGCCCAACAGCAAGCGTTAGATAAATATTTATCAGGTCGAGCCACGCAATACGGTACAACGCCTAAAGGTGGCACAAGCTGGACTGCGGGGCAAGCACTTGCTAATCCGTTTGCTGGGCTGAAGGATTTTGGTACGTATGAGCGCTCTAGATTGGAATACGTAGGGCAGGGCGAAGAAGGTGGGTACGAACAAAAAACTGACACAGTTAACAAGACTGCGGGGGATATTCTTAGTGAAAAGTTTAAAGATCAGTTAGGGCATAAGTCGGTGTTCCTCAAAGCCTATAAAAAAGATGAAAAAGGCAATCCTGTAGAAACTGACCTAAACGCTCTTACCCCTGAAGAAATTAACTCTGGCAATGTTGTGCTGTTCATGGGGGGCGCTACAGGTGGTAGAGACCGCGAGCGCATGGCGCAAGCTTACATCCCTCAAGGCGATAAACTTATACCTATCGGAGATCCAAAGTATTACAAAGGCGAGCATCCTGATGCTAAGAATGTAGCTAACGCCCTAAAAATTGCTGCAATTGCTTCACTGCCTTTTGGTGGGGCAGGTGCGCTTTTAGGTAACGTCACGGGAGGGGTAGCGGGGGGAGTAGCAAGTGGCCTAGCTTCTCTTGGCGTACCACAGGTAGCTGCAAATATTGGTGCTAATGCGCTAATGTCTGGGGTTTTACAGGGCGGCTTATCAAAGGCAACGGGCGGCGATTTCTCTAAAGGCTTTAAGTCTGGCGCAATCTCTGGCGGTATAGGCGCAGGGGTAGGCGAACTTGGCGCGATGTCTGGGTTAGATAAAGGGCTGGGTTCGCTATATACACCTGCTAAATCGTTGGCAACTTCTGCACTTACTTCTGCTGCTACGGGTCGGCCTTTTGATGTTGGGCAAGCAGTAAAAGGTGCTGCAATTAACTATGGATTGAACCAAGCTGGGCAAGCTGCGGGGTTTGAACCTAAACAGCAAGCTGCACTAATGCGTGGGCTTAATTTTGTAATGCCGTTGATTGCGGCGCGGCGCAAGCCGGGAGGACCATAATGGGCATTTTAGACGACGAAGAAAATTACTTTGCTGGAACATCCGGCTCCGGGGCTTTTCTAGGGAGTGATGAAGATGTTTCTATTTCACCCCTTTTTGCTGGGCTAGATTTAAACGCTCTTGGTATCGACCCAAACTTGTTTGCTGAAGGGTTAGACCTTAACGCGCTTCTTCCCAGTATTATTGGCGACGCTGATGTAATGAATGCGCTAAAGGCGCAAGATCCTGCTGCGTATGCTGCACTATTAAGTGCTGGGGAGGTTGGCCCGAACCCCGCTGATTCAGGTGATACCTCTGTCAACGATGCTGAAACTAAAAAGCTTGGGCGGCAAGCCGGAACCGATCCAGCCCAAGACCCAAGTTTAAAAGCTAAAGGTGTACCTGTTGGTGATCCAAACGATCCGATGGGCACTAAGAAACTAGCGGACATAAGCGGCGATAAAACCACCGATAAAACTACCGATAAAACTACTGATAAAAAAGGAATACTAGGCACAGATATTACTGCTACAGACGCAGCCAAATATGCAGCCATGCTCGGAATAGCAAAGTTAGCTTATGACGATGCCCAAAGAGCTAGAGAAGAAGCGCGGGGGTGGTCTGCTCCGGGTGGGTATTCCAAACAGGCTGTACGTAGCCCCGGTGGTGGTGTATCGTTCAAGAAATCTGGTAAAGCGATGGGTGGGGGAATTGGGTCACTGGATATGGCGCAAGGGGGACGTGCACTACCGCCACGATACCTCGACGGACACTCCGACGGAATGGCCGATAAAGTCCCGGCGCATATTGACAATAAACGACCTGCTGCGCTTAGTGATGGCGAGTTTGTTATTCCTGCTGATGTTGTTAGTCATCTCGGTAATGGTAACTCTAACGCTGGTGCGAAACGCCTTTACAAAATGATGGACGATATTCGCGCTGCACGAACGGGCAACCCCAAACAGGGTAAACAAATTAACCCTGACAAATTCATGCCGAGGTAATCATGGCACTACCTAAATTTATCACCCAAGAAATTAAAGATCTTGTTGGCGCTTCTGAGCAAGATAAGGTTAATTGGTATGCCGACCAGCTTGATTCTGGGTTGTCAGACGCAGAGATCCGTGCGCGGGTTAACGAGGTATTAGGCACAAGTTATTCAGGGTACGAACCTGATTGGCAATATTTAAAACGTCAAGCTGCTGAGCCGCTCACTCCTGAGATTGCAAAAAATTTAATGCAAAGGTCGATGACGACAGGAGTAAACACTGCCGATTTTGATAAGTATGGTGGGTATGATGCAGTTGCTGCAATGTATAACGCTAACCAAGGCAGCTATAACCTTGCCGACCAAACACTATCGCAGTTACAAAGCGCGGCAAATCAAATACAAGCCACAGGTGTTGGTAATCAGGCAGTTCTTGATTTAGTCAAATCTAATACACAGCAGCAACAGCAACAGCAACAGCAACAGCAACCGGGAACAGACTACCAAGGTACTGTAACGGGTGGGTCAGGGGTAGACTTCAAAGGTTCAACAGGGCTGCGTGAGGCGTATGGGCCGTATGTTCTTGATTACCTTTCCCGCGCATCCGCGTTGCTTGGGTTGCGCGATAGTCCTGACTATCAGCCTATTAAATTTGGTACTGCCGAAAAAGGCGGCACCTATGGCGCAGACACTGCAAAAACCCTTGCAAATCTTCAAGCCCGACGTGAGTCCATGATGGGTATGGGTGAAGATAAGTTCGCTATGTTTCAGCCTTACCAATATTCGTTCGCCCCTAAACCTGCAAAAAGTGGTGGGGTAATGTCTCTAGTGGATCACTATGACGCTGGAGGTGCGGTAGGCAACGCTGCGGTTACTACTAGCGGGGGTGTAGGTTCAGATACCATTGCTGGTGGGATGCAAGGTGTTCAAGTTGTACCTTCTACTTACACTGCACCAACTAATATTTACTCTGGTCCCGGTGATTCAGGAATAACCACAGGTTCGTTTGACCCAGCCGCAATCAGTCGTTTTACTAACCCATACACAACCGCAGTTACTGATCCACAAGTTCGTGAGGCTAAACGTCAGGCTGAGCTTGCAAAGCTGTCTCAAGCAGCAAAATTTACTCAAGCTGGCGCATTTGGGGGTTCAGGGCGTATCCTTGCTGAAAACGAAATAGGCAGAAACCTTGCAACACAGGTTGGTGACATTTACGGTAAAGGTCAGAAAGAAGCTTTTGACGCTGCGCTTCGTGCATTTGAAGCTGAAGAGGGTCGCAAGTTAACCGCAGGTATTGAGACTGAAAGAGCAAGACAGGAAGCTGGTAGGCAAGGATTAACAGGTGCTGCGAATGAAGCTCAGTACCAACAACTTGCACGAGATTTACAACAACGTGCTGAAGAAGCTGCGGCTAGAGGTGATCAGTTTGCAGCTAATCTTGCACTGCAACAACTTGCGGAAGCCAATCGTGCTGCTGAAGCCACTCGTCAGTTTGAGTACACGCAAGCGCGTGATACTTACCTTGATCCATATCGTGAGCTTGGGTACGCATCTCAACTACTTCAAGGGTTGCCCACCAGCGCATCAGCAACGGGTATTAGCCCGTCTGCAAACGCACTGAAAGCATTACTTGCAAGTGCTGGTGTTCTTTTCCCTGACGAAACCGGGGGCTAATAGTCATGGCGTATACACCTCTTTCCCCTAGCGGCGTTGCTAACGCTTTGCAAAATGTTGCAAAATTCCCTGACTCAAAGTTGCAGCAGTATGCAGCAGGACGTCCTCCACAACCCACAGGGCAGGTGCAGCCGGGACCAACAGGACAAGCAGCACAGGAATTAAACGCACGTGGTATGCAACGACAAGCTGCACAACGTCAACAAGCTATGCAAAACAATCCTGCAAACAGCCCAACCATCTTTCAACAGAAAGACATGGAGCTTCAACAGAAAGCTCAGCAGATACAGCAGCAAGAACAAAAGCTTGGCTTGCTTGGCGCACTCATGGCTAAAAAAGCGCAGGACATGCAGGCACGGGATACTGCTGGTATAGGTTCGCTGCCGCTGGATACGTTTAACGCTATGGATGGCGGTATTGTGTTTAGTGGTGGCGGAAGTGTGCAGCGGTTAAATGGAACGCAGGGGTCACAAGCGCGTAATCGTGCTGAATCTAATTTAAATGATCTTCTAGAGCAAATTGAACTTCTTCCAGATCGTGAAAATATATTACGCGAAGGAATGTTTGGTGAAAAACCAGACGCATACATTGTGCGTCGTAAGTTGCAAGAAAGAGGGTACACAGTAGACCCTAAAACAAACAAAATAAAACAACTTGAAGAAATGGGGGGTATGTCAGGAACTGGGGCGCGTCCTTTAACTAAAGAACAAAGGGCTACTACAGAATTTATACAAAAACAAATACAGAATAATGCACCTTCTTTTTTTAAAAAATTTCTAGAAGATAGGGCAGCTAAACCCGTTCCCCAAGAAGGGGGTAATGCTGGACCAGAATATCAACCAGTGTCTACCCCTGCTAAAACCGCTTCTTCAAACAGACCAAGTGCTGGTGTAGCGGGGCTTGATATTGAGGGGCGTATGCGTAGGGGCTTGGCTTCTGTGCGTGGTGAGTCCGATGAACAGAAAAGACTTGTAAGTGATATACAGCGTAATTTAGAAGAGCAATACGAAGCCATCGATAAATCAAACTTGTCGGATGCACAAAAAGAAGCAGCGCGTAAAAAAGTAACTGATGCGATGCAGGCTGAGTACACTGAATACACCACAGGACGTGAGTCAAGACAGAAGGCTGTTGCCGACGCTTTACGGGGTAAAAAGCCCGGAATGTTTGCTGGTATCGCCTCAGCCCTACCATCTGGCAACGTATCTCTTGCTGACGTGTTAGCAGGCGCTGCTAAAGGCGTTACTGCGGAGCGTGGGCGGTATAGAGATGCTGATAAGGAAGCTGCGCTGTACATGGCGCGAGCCCAAGAAGAGTCTGCTAAAGCCGACATGCTTGAAAAACGTGGGCAACGGGCAGAGGCGCAAGCGGCAGAAGACAGAGCGCAAAGGCTTATGAACGAAGCAGCTACGCGTAGAATGCAAGCGTTGGGCGTTAAGAAAGAAGGCATTGCCGCGTTGCTACAAAGAGAAGATGCACAGCAAGCGATTGAACGCGCTATTGCTGAGAAGGCAGTTACTGCACAGCTTGATTACGAGACTAAAGAGCGGCTTGAACGCCTTAAGGCAAGCTTGCAGCCCAGAGAAGTTAGCTTCTACAATCAAGTTTTGGCTGCGTTTAACTCTGGCGATCCTAAGCGTATTCAAGCTGCAAAAGATACGCTGTCTGCAATGTCTTTAAGTAAGCCTACTACAAAAACAGGAGAGATAACTCCAGCACAGCTTCGCAGATCGTATGATAGTGAGATGCGTACTTGGGATACAAACTTGAAAGGCCCACGTCCTACCTTTGAGCAGTGGAAAGCGCGAAGCGAGGGAAGTGGCGAAGACGTAGTTGATTTCACTGGTGGTAAAGGATAAAGCGAATGGCGTATTTCCTACCCATGCCAGACGGGAGACAAGCAAAGTTTCCTGACTCGATGCCACGGGAAGAAGCAGAAACTATTCTGCGTGAAAAGTTCCCTGACCTTTACCCCAGAAGTGGGGGCATCACAGGCGCATTAGGCAGGGGCGCTGAGTCAACGCTGTCAAGTTTACGCACGGGTATAGCCGGACTGTTCGATGCTGAACAGGCTGCAAAGGATGCAGCGCTTCGTGAACGTAGCATAGCTTCTCGTTATGCAGACGAAGTTGGCCTTGAGCAGTTACGCAAACGGTATGAACAAGAGGGGTTGTTTGGCGGAGTTAAAGAAGTGCTTGGCGTTCAAGCGCCGAGGGCTATTGCTGAGCAGATTCCACAAGTCGGGGTTTCTCTGGGTGGTGCGTTTGGTGGCGCACGTTTGGGCGCGGCAGCGGGGGCAGTCTTTGGTCCCGTTGGAGCAGGAGTAGGTGCCGCAGTTGGTGGGGCTGCGGGTGCCTTCGCGCCTTCTTTTCTTCAGCAGTTCGGGGCTAACCTTTCACGGCAAGCTTCCGAAGGCAAAACGATTGACGCCGCATCAGCGGCTGCGGCAGCAACTGCACAAGCAGGGATTGAGACTGCGGCAGGTTCGTTTATTTTGGGCAAACAACTTGTTGGTAAGCTCATCGGCAGACCTGTTGAAAAAGCGCTTGAAACGCAAGCTGGCAAAGCACTTGTTGAGCAAAGCCTGAAGCGTACCCTTGCTGGTGGTGCAGCACGTGGTATAGGCGTTGAAGTTCCGACCGAAGTTACGCAGTCAATGCTTGAGCGTTTGCAAGCTGGGCTCCCGCTAGCTTCAGATGAAGCGCTTAAAGAATACGGCGATACGGCTTATCAAACTGCGTTGTCAGCTCCAGCCTTTGGTGCACTTGCTCGTGTGCAGGAACGCAGTGGGGCAAGAGATCAGCTTGAGCAAGAAAAAGTTAAACAGCGTCAGCAGGCACTGGAGCAAGAGCAGGCGCGTAAACGTACGCCTGAATATGCACGAGAACTAAACGCTGAGCGTGTACAGCTACGTGATGAGTTCATTCGTATACAGCAAGCCATTGAAGCTAAGTCGTTAACAAAAGAACAAACGTTTGACGCAGAAGCACGACAGGCAGAAATCAAATCGCGGCTACGTGAAATAGCCAGCGAGATTAAAGAGAACGTGCCTGAAGCGCAGCGTACCTTTGCTGACATCATGCGTGAGCGTGAGGAGCAGGAGGCTGCTAAAGGTCGTCCTGTTGTTGATGAGTTTGGTAATGTTGTTTCGCCGTCTGGTTTTGCTTTTGATGCGCCTGAGTCAAAAGGGCTTGGAGTTTTACGCGCCCCACGGTCAGATGTTGACATTGAAGCAACGCAGGCTGAAGGCTACAACCGCATGGCGCGTATGCCACAGGCTGTACTTATTAAAGCATTTCAAGATTGGAACGATCCAGTCACAGGTACAGAGCTTAAAAAGCAATACCCGTCGTTTAACACCTACGCACAAGCAATGGATGCTCAGCGTATTGAGCGTGAGAAACAGGCACAACTGCAACAAGAAGCTAAAGATAAAGAACAGCAAGAGTTACTTGCTAAGCTTAGAGCAGACGAAACAGCACGGCAGGAAAAGGCTGAACTTGCTTCTATGCAAGAGTCACGCCGTTTGCAGGCACGGCAGGCGCTGACTGATGATGAAATAAAACAAGCTGAGAAAGAGTTTAAGAAAAACCCGCAACTCAAAACAATATACGGATCGGCTGAAGAGTACGCGCTTGATAAGAAACAAGACGAAACTTTGTTAGGGTTTCCGGCATCTTATGTTGAAGCCCTTGAAGCCGCAGATGCAGACTTTGTTAAAGATATTGAAACACGTGGTGCTGCTGCGGGGCAGCAACGTCAGGAGCAATTTGAGCTTGCAGGGTTTGAGTCTGGCATAACGGCTGTTGAGCGTAGGCTTGAGAACCCGCGCATGGTTGCGGCTGCGCTGGATTTACCTGTTACGCAGCTTTCTGAACAAGACTTTATTAAAACTCGCGCAGCAGAACTTAGAGCTTCTGGTATGGATGCCAGAGAAGCCGCAGAACAAGCGAACACAGAGTTTGAACAACAAAGTGATGAAGCCCTTAATTCAAACTTAGCATTTAACCTTGACCGTGGGCGTATTACGCAACCTATTGCAAAAGCTCTTGGCTTGCCAACTACCCCTTTCCGAAAGGTAGTTGGAGGGCGCAATATCGACGCGACAGTTGGAGAACTGTCCATCCGTGGTCTTATTCAGGAACGTATTACCAAGCTTGAAGCAGAACAAAAAGCTTTACTTTCAAGCGATGAATCTTTACTTAAACCTGACGGGTCAAGCCAGCTTAACGAAAAAGGTTTGCTTGCATTACGAAAAGAAGCTCAGCTTCAAGTTCTGCGTCAGTATCTTGAGAAGCCCGAAGTAACACCTGAAAAAGGTGAAGGCATTGCAGGTTCGTTAGCTGTTTCTGCTATTGAAACTAAAAAGACAACGACAGCGCCAACCAAGCCTGTAAGAACCCGTAGCGATATTGACAAACAGATTGAAGCGCTTGATAAACAAAGGCAGATTGCGCGTGAAACGCGTGATGAAGAACGTCTTGGAAACTTAAACAAACAGCTTGAGCAGCTACGTGAGGAGCGTTTTGCTGTTGCCCCGGATGCAGCGTCTGCAAAAGATACAGCGTTCCAAGACTTTGTTGACTATGCGTTTGATGCAGTTGCGTTGTTAAAGAAACCCACGGACCCTGTTCAGTTTGAACGCCGCGTTAACAGGCTTGAAAAATTTAAAGCTGCGGCAAAAAGAGCTGGGGATGAGAAGCGTGTTCGGCAAGCTGACCTTGAGCTTGCACGTCTGCAAGAGTCGCAGTCCATCTTACCGTTAACCAAAGATCGCAAAACAAAAACAGAGCAAATTAAAACGCGTTACCTTGATGCACTGGTGCAGCAAATCAATGAGCAAAGAGCTGAAAAAGGTTTCCGTGCGTTAAACAAAGAAGAAGCGGATACGGTTCGTAAAGAAGCTGAGGCACTGCTGACAGAACTATCAGACCGTTTGCAAGCACGTAGTTCTGAAGAACTGCTGGACAGACTTACGCAAGTTCTTGAAAAACGAATCCTTACTACGCCTAAAGATCTTACCAATTTAAAACAGCTAGTAAACCGCATTCAAAACGCTGTTGGGCTGCAAAACAAACTTATTGCGCAAATTAGAACTATTGCCGATGAGATTAAAGCTTTACGTAAAGAGTTAAGCGATGCTAAATACGCAGACCCATCTGCAATCCCAGATCCGGCAAAGTTAAAAAAGATTGAAGAGCTTGAGGCTAAAAAAGAACCACTTGACAGACAAAGTGCAAATTTAGAAAGGCTTGGAATTCAAAAAAGTATCAATGCGTTTTTGAAAGAAATTGATGCGCCTGCGCGGACTCAGATTGTAGAAGTGTTGGTTACGCCAACAAGGGCAAGCGATACGCGTAAAACTGAAGAGCGTCCTTTTGCTGACCCACGTAAAGCGGCTAGCCTTATTGAAGAACAGCTTGAAGATATTGTTACGACCTACAGTAACCCCCAAGCAAAACGCACTTCAAAAGAAGGGGAGTTTGAGTTACGTGGTGAGTCTCAGAAACTTTTTGAGCTTCGTGCAGAAAAAGCTCGTGGCACACCAGAGGCAAAACTTAGAACAGCCCTTGATCAAATTGAGCGTATTCGCAATCGTGTAGCAGTTACAAACTTAGGGTTTGATCCCAAGCTTGCACAAGCGTTTGCAGAATTTGAAACAATTTCAAAACCGTCTGAAGAGTTAGTTGATGCTGTGTTGGAACAAACCGACCGCATCATCAACGGTATTGATATGCCGTTTAACACCAATGATCCTAATCTGCGTGGGCAAGCACCACGTATGTTGCAGTTGGTACTTGGGTCAAAACGCACAGAAGGAAAAGTATTAGCTTCTCGTGCAGGCACTGCTGAACTTCCAATTAGCACAGAAGCACAAGTAAATAAAAACGAACGTGCTTGGAAAAAAGAAAATCTTAAACAGCAAGAAGCAAAGCAACAAGAAATTCTTGAAGCTCGTGCAGCACTCGACCGCGATATTGCAGATGCACAAAAAGCATTACAAAAACCGTTAAAGCCAGAACAACGCGCTGCCCTTATAACAGTGGAGCAGATAAAAGAACGTGAAGCGGCTATTGATAAGTTGCGGGACGAACTAAACGACTTAATAAATGCAAAAGCGCCTGATGTGCCAACCATGCGCTATAACTTAGGGCAAGCAGAACTGCTGCCTAAGATTCAGGAATTGCTAAGACGTGAGTCTGAAGTAACCACGTTGGAACAGCAGCTTGAGTTGTTTAGCGATAGTGAAGACGCTAGGGTATTTATACGTAGCACACCTGAAATTTTTGCAGCTTCCATTAAAGTTATTAATGGCATTAAGCAACTTCTTAACAAGCAAGCTGCTGAAACGCAACAGATTATTCGCGGAAAGCAAGTTATTGAGCTGCGACAGCGTATAAGCCAAGCTGTTGAAGATGTACGCAATCAAGAAGTCATAACGCTAAAAACGCTTGGTGAAGTACGAAAAGTGATTTCAGGGGTTAACGATGTAGCAAATGGAATTGTAAAATTTATTGAAGATATAAAGACGCTAGAGGCTGACATCCCTCCTTTGGTTGATCGCGTTAAAAAACTTGAAAATGAAATTAGCAAAATAAAAACATGGCTTGAAGCAATGCAAAATTCTTTGCAAGGCACAGAAGGGGATTCTTTTTATCAAGATGTTGTTGATTTAAATACGCGGCTCAAAAAACTTGAAGCAGATCACAGCGATGCGCTGTCTGCGTTATATCAAACGCAAATTGCATACAATGAGCTTGTTGAACAAGGCCCAACTGCACTGACTGAACAAGAGCTTAGTTTACAAGCTGCGCTTGATTCTCGTGTACAGCAAGAGCGTGAAAAGCTTGATCGCTTGAAAGCGCGGCTTGAAAGAATTAAACAACTTCCCGGAGCCGAAAGAAACATTGGCGAAGAACGTGCTCAAAAAACTGAGCAGGATAAACAACGTGCGCTTGTTGCACAGCTTGAAAGCGTACGTAAAGAAATGGCGGACGCTAACGATAGGAACAAACGCATTAGAGAGGCAGAGCTTGCTGCGATGGACGGCATTGTCTCGATTAACGAAGCGTTTTTTGGTATCACTAACAGATACAAAGTTGTTCCTGCTACACGTCGCGTTACGACGCCTAAAGAACAAATCAAAGTTTTACTGCCTGTTACATCTACTATTGCCGAGTTAAAAACGCGTATCAACGCACTAAAGAAAGCTCGCAAAATTGCGCAAAAGCAGAAAGATGTTGTTACGCTTTTTGTTGATGGTAAAAAACAAACCGTAGACAGAACTACTGTTATTGATCAGCAGGTTGCTTCGCTTCAGCAGCAAATCAACGACATTAATGCGCACAACAATTTTGTAAAAGCAAACTTAAAAGTCATCAAAGAATCTAGGGCTCAGGTTGCCGCGCTTAACAAACAACTTAAACAAGCAACAAAACCCAAGCAGATTGAAAAGCTCACGGAAAAAATTAGTGCGCTAGAAACAAAAATCGAAGAAGCAATCGATAAGAAAAATGCCAACGATATGTCGAGCGAAAGCTTGAACGAGATCAGAGGCGGTACAGTTTATTTGGAAGACTTTTCAAACGAGCGCAAATTGTTGCTCAACGAAACGCCTGTTTGGTTAAAAGAGCAGCGCAACATTGAGAAGAATTATCAAGCAGCGGTTGAACGGCTTGCTAAAAAATACAAAGCGCCGGACGAAAGCGTTGAAGAAAAAATACAGTCTTTAATTGATAAAACCAACAAGGAACTTCGTGACGCGCCTGATGCAGACACACAAAAACGGTCAAAGCTTCAAGGCAAAATTAAAGAACTTCGTACGGATCTTGCAGCGTTGCAGGGAGATACTGTACTCCTTACAACTGCTGAGATGTATGCGGCAGCACGAGCTGAGCAACAAACACGCCTAACCGATACAGGCAAAGAAATTATTGCTGGTGAAAAAGTAGCAACAAAGCAGCAACGCCTTAAACCACTCAGAGGAGGTGGAGCAGATCAACGTTTGGCAATGGGTAAAACGCCAGACATTGATATTGCCCTTGCTGAGAAGCGTCGTGAACGTCTTGCTCTACAAGGAGCAAAAACAGCAGCCGCACGTAACGCTCGGTTTGGTCTTGACACAACTGCTGAAAAAGTTACTGAGTTTACAAACGACGCTACGCTTCTTGTATCAACAGGCCCAGCGGGAGAAACAAGTTTCCGTGTTGATGATGAAGCAGGGTCAATGGTTGACCTTAAAGAAGCACGTCAAAAAATTGAACAAGTTAAAGCTAGCTTGCCAAAAGGCGTCAAGCTTGTTTACGCTGAAACACTGTTTGATGCGCCTAAGAGTTTTATTCGCGCACTCATGCAACAAGGCATGGATCAAGACACTGCCAAAGTGCGTGGGGGTGTTATGCCGGATGGCACGGTTGTCATCATTGGATCTAACCACGGCAACATGCTTGACCTTGAAACCACGATTGCACACGAGTTAGTTGGACACTACGGCGTTGACACGGTGCTTGGTGAGCGTGGGCTTGATGATCTTGTCTTCCGTGTTGATTCACAGCCGGGGGGCATACTTGGGCTAGCTAAAGAGATGGGTGTGCACGATGAAGTGGCTGGCACTATCATCAACCTGCAAAGTGTTGGCGCTTCTGTTATTGGTCAGCAACGCGCTGCTGTAAGAGAGCTGATTGCACACGTTGAAGAGGCACGGGTTACTGAATCTAACGTTGGTGCTATCAAACGGTTTGTGCAGGAGATGATTGGCGCACTGCGTAAAGTATTCCGTGAAGTGCTTGGGCTGAACAGATACGGCGCGTTGAGTGCCTCAGATGTTTACTATCTGTTAAGACAGTCCCGCAAAGTGATGAAGTCAGGTGCTACAGGCGCATACCGTTCGGCTGATGGTAATGTTGTGTTTAGGAGAGGTGAGGGTGCTTTCCCTGCCGACATGCCCACAAACTTTGTAGACATTACTAACAAACTCGTTGGCGCTCCTGCAAGCGTAACTGACAAGATCTTTGGTGGTAACACCGGCATGGTGTTCCGTACCAAGTATATTGATCGTTTTGAACCTGTGATGCGCATAGCTTCGCAGATGAAAGACTCGCTTGCTGCAACGCAAATGCAATACTTCTTGCGGATGCACGATCAACGCAACAACTTTACGGCTGAAGCAGTTAATAACGGTGCGCTGATTCTGGATAAGAAAAAACGCGCTGATGGAAGTGAAGAGTTTTTGGTGCGCAGCGGGGGTACAACTTCTCTTAAAGATGTTGCCGCTGCATTGAAGGGCATCCCAAATATGAATGTGGATGCAGCCAATAAGATGTTTACCACATGGATGGCTGCAATTCGTGCTGAGCGTGTGGGGCTAGAGACACTGAACTTTGACCCGTCGATCAAGATGAGTGACTTGATTGGGTTTAAGAAGTACATCGACGCCCATCCTGAGATTAAAGCGCCCTTTGAACAAGCACGTAAGCTTTATAACGAGTACAACAAAGGGCTTGTTAACTTTGCTGTGCAGACAGGGGCGTTGAGTAAAGAGCAAGAAAACAAACTGCTCAGCACCAACGACTACATACCGTACTACCGTGTGCAGAATGGCGTTGTTCAGTTAATGCTTGGTGGGGAAATTAGTCCTATCAAAATAGGCAACTTAAAAGACCAACCGTACTTAGACCAACTTGTTGGTGGTAACACAAAGATTCTGGACTTCTTTACAAGCTCAGTCCAAAACACCAACATGTTTGTTGATCTTGCGTTGCGCAATATTGCAACCAAGAATGTTGCTTACACGTTGCGTGACCTTGGCACGACCCTTTCTCCAGTAGCCAAAATTGGTAAGGGTGACGGACCGGCAGGTACAAACGTCATACGCTTCAAAGAACGTGGCGAAGACATGCACGCTGTGATTGACACAGAAGCGTTTGGTGTGCCCGCAGAGCTATTGGTTAAAGGTCTTGAGGGCGTGGCAGTCACTGTGCCACAGCTTGTACAGATGTTTAACATTCCTGCCCGTGCGTTGCGACTGTTTGTTACACGTAACCCGCTGTATGCGTTCAGGCAGTTGTTCCGTGACTCTACATCGGCTGCGCTCACGACAGGCGGCAACCTTATCCCTGTAATCTCTTCGCTTAAAGAACTGGGCAAAATGCGTCAGGGCAAGAGTGAAGGCGAGACTGCGTTACGTGAACGTGGTGTGCTTGGTGGGCAGGTGTTTACTGGTACGTCGGAAGACTTGAGTATCATCCTGCGAGACATTGCAAGCGGTAAAGAAGGGTGGGCAACTAAGCTGGCTAAGCTCGATGCGCTGGCTATTCAAGGTGACGCCTCTACCCGTGTGGTGTTGTACAACGATTTCCGCAAGCAGGGGCTGTCCGATATGGAAGCCACACTCGCTACGCTGGAGTCGATGAACTTTAACCGTCGTGGGTTGTCCCCCTCCGTGTTCCTGATGTCCATGATGGTTCCGTTCATGAATGCGCAGATCCAAGGTCTTGACGTGCTGTACCGTTCGGGCTTCTCAAAGGGAATGCCTTTCAATGATCGTTTGCAGGTGCGCAAGAAATTCTGGCAGCGAGGTATGTTGCTTGCAGGATTGACGCTAGCGTATGCAGCCATGATGGAAGACGACGAAGCGTACAAGAACGCTAACCCTGATGAGAAGTACAACAACTTCTTTGTGTACGTGCCGGGGTTTGATGAACCTGTACGCATACCTATTCCGTTTGAAGTTGGCTACCTGTTTAAAGCACTGCCTGAGATGATTGTTAACATGTCGTCTGGTAAAGCAGAAGCTGGACAAGTGTTCCCTGCCATACGCAGCATTCTGTTCAACAGCATCCCCGGTTTCATACCGCAAGCTATTAAGCCAGCACTTGAAGTAGCGACCAACTACTCCTTCTTCTCATGGCGCGGTATTGAAAGCGAGCGTGAACAAGCGTTTACGCCTTCGCAACGCATGAGGTCAAACACCACTGAGATTGCCAAAACGTTAAGCGGTCTTGCCAGCTTTACGGTGGGAGGTAAAGAATACGGTGTATCGCCCATACAGATTGACTATCTCATTCGCGGATACTTTGGTGGGCTGGGACTTGCGTTGACCAGCATGGCTAACACCGTGTTGGAGAAGCCCGGAAAAGTTCCGGCTGAAATGCGTCCTAGCGATATGCCAGTTGTTGGTGGTTTGTTCCAGCCTCGTGATGCTCAAGGGCTCATCAACTACGCATATGAGATTGTCAGCAACATTCAACAACGCCAGCAGACGTACAAAGAGCTGATGCGTAAGGGTGATGACGAAACAGCCAAAGAGTTCTTGCAAGAGAATCGTGGGCTGATCTCACTGGCTTCCTCGGCTGGATCTTTCCGTCAACAGATGGGCGAGTACGCTACCTACGAACGACAGGTGCGCGAGCGCAAGGACATGACACCTCAACAGAAGCGAGCAGAGCTTGAGCGCATCCGTCAGATAAGAATCAACTACGCGCAGAACTTTATACGCGCCACCGCTGAAAATAGACGCCAAGCTTCTGCTGGATAATACAAACGGTAGTAGTAAATCGAAACACACGGGCGTCGATTGCCGCCCTGTGTGCTTTCTCTATAGTACGTTGTGGATTGAGTGTAGGGACGAAGAAACCCCCTCCCGGTGGAACGTGCTCCCACGGGAAGGGAAACTCAGTCTTCGATTTCTGGCATTGAGATTCGGATTGCATTGACGCGCATCTGTGGCCCACGGGTTTTCTTCATCAAGTCTGTCTTACCGTATGTCACACGGTACAGCCTCTCGATCTGCTTCTTAAAGTCTGCGTATCCAAAACTCATGGATGCGCAGTAAGACTTCAGTAAGTTTTCTTCAATCACGTAGTCGATGTACCCCGGCGTCAGCCCGTGTTCAACACGCCCTGCAATCTCAGACCGAGATATGGTTTCATCGATCACACCACCGTCACCGAGCGTTGCAGCGAGCGTACCGTCCACAGCCTTGATGACAACAAACTTACCGTAGAACTCGCGTGTATAGCTGTTGAGTACATCCTCGACTGTGCGCTTGCTGCTCTGCACAGTGTCCCTGCTCTTAAACACTAGGTTACGGAACACACGCATGATGCGCTCAACAGGCAGATCAATCAGCCCCATGTGTTTACTGCCCATAGCAACAGCCCCAGCGATACAAGATGTGCAGCCTGCTGTCCAGAAGCGTTCATCATCGGGTGAGCGGAAGTCCATGCGAATGTGTTTCTCAATCTTCTTGTACAGCTTCTGTGCTTCCATCGCATTCTGAGACAACCATTTCGCATAGTGGGGACCGACTACCCCGTAGTTCTGTGACAGCGACACGATGGCATCACGCTCATGATCGTCCCACGTTAACGTGTTCGTGAGTGTCAGCTCAAGTACACGGCGCAGCTCACCTTCAGATGAGTGCTTGCGGTTACCCGTCATGTAGTCCACCACGTGCGTGTTCGATGCCATCAGTGCAAGCAGTGACCATGCTGTAGTGTTGATCCTCTCTTTGTTCGCACCTGACTCCATGCGCTCCTTGCCCTTACCCTCACTGAAGTCAAACAACATGGCAGGGAACCATTCAAAATCACGCCGGTTCTTAACCGTAATCTCGTCAGAGATCAGCGGTACTGAACCAAGCATCCCTGCATGGTGAATCATGGCTACGTCAGACGTAGAGCGGCTGACACGGAAGTGATCAGGATGCCCCCACACGCTAGCTGCCAAACGTAACGCTAACGATTTACCCGTGCCGGACTCCGTAGACCCCAAGTGAAATGTCATCCCCGCCAGCTTACTGAACGCCATGAACGGCGAGCCCAACCCCACGCAGAGCATAGCCAGTATGTCGTCGAGTCCTTTATCAATCAGCACTTGTATGATGTTCTTCCATCCGTCCAGAGTGCCCATCGAGCGCATACTAGCTGTGATGTTCTGGAGGTCAGGCATGGGAACCTTACGCGCCACACCGTTCTGGTACACCATGCCACCATGCACAAAGGGCGCGTTGTGCCCTGTCAGCAGACGGTCGTGATTCTGCCATCCGTAGTTTGACGGTATGACAAGCGGTTGCTGAGATACGCTAGCCTTTTCCACACACCCGCGCACGTACTCAAACAAGTTCTTGTCGTTGCCTGAGCCTGTTGAGGCAATGATGTTTTGTGCTGCGAGAGTCTTAACGGTTTCGTCTTTACTGACGACTGACTTTTGATTGAGCAGTATGTCGTGGTACTCGTCGTCGCGTTCGGCAATCATGTGGACAACATGCTCACCCGTTGGCTGTTTGAGAATGTCCACCGCAAACAATGTGTACGGCAGGATCATGACGGATTTTTTAGTCTTCTTTCCTTCGTCGTCCTCAAGCGTCTTGTCGGCAAACACGCCACCCTTTGCACCGTAGCTGTAACCCCGTGGGGGTGCAGGGCGAACAATCTGTACGGGAAGTTCTTCTTCCTCGTTATGTATCTCAATATGTTTCTCAGTGTTATCCGTTGCCACCGTGCGGCACAGGATGAGTGGATTAGTTATCTTTCCCCAGTGCGGGCACTTTGTACAAACGCCCGGATTCTCGCTATCCATCTTGACGCACGGATACGGGCCTTTAATCTCACGCAGCTTCTGCCGCATACGATCTTCGTCATACGGGTGCATCTCCGAAATGCGGCTCGCATAGTCACCTCCATCTGTACAACGCGTTGTCCAAGATAGTAGGCCTCGCCATAGCGGTTCCATGCCGTCTTCACTGGCGTGGTCCTTGTAGTACTGAAGCTGTTTACAACCTGTGCCTTCAATCGTCTTAATCCACAAAAGCTTAAACTCGCTTTGCAGATTGTCAAACATCTTGATCGCTGACTCTGACCGTGCGCCTTTAGGTCGTTCGCCTTCGATCTCAATCTTCTGTGCCAGTAAGGGGCTATAGGCATGTCCGTTTAGCTTCTTAATGAGTTGTCCAGAGAACGTACCAAAGTCAAATGCTCTGGGCTTCGCCTCCACCATGATACGCACAGCACGAGGTTTGGGGTACTTTGGTTTGAAGTTAACAGTACCCGGTATGCGCAGCACACGCGCTGCATCAGCCGTCACGCTGTTGTCGATGCGCATGTTCTCCTGTGCACACAAACGCTTTAAGTTCTCTGCAACAGGTTTCCAAACATCAATCGGTATGTCTTCAGTGAACGGCCAATACACATGAAGCCCACCACCTGAATCAACGACAAGTGGCTGGCCTAACTGCGCAAGGTCGGTCTTTTCAAGGAACACATCCAACGCCTCGGCAGCATCACGCTTGGTTTCGTACCCGTCCATATCTAGAAATGCAGCGCGTATGAACTCTGCATTTTTAGCGGTACGACTTCCTTCTTGTTTGAAGGTAGCAAGTGCGAAGTAAACGTCCTGCCTGTTCTTAACCCACGTATCTACGACATGCTGAAACTCTCCTAAGTTTGTTGCAAAAACATGCTCTTTCTTTTTACTTGTTAGCTCGGCTATACAGTACACGCCCGTCGATGGGAGGACTGCCGCCAGAAACTCTTGCGGTTGCATGAAAACTCCACAGGTCAGAACAGGGGTAACTGGCGTCCGTCTTTTGGCTCAGCGATGTCAGGTACGTGCGTTTCTATGTAACGCGCCATACGTTGTATTAACTCTTTCAAGTACGCAGGTTCAACTTCCTCCCAATTAATTTCACAATAATTCAACAGCTCTGAGTCTGTCATGCTTGTAGGTTGTAGTCCTCGCATATCTGTCTCCATGCGTGATCGGCTGTTGGTTGCCTTTCAAGAATATTGATGAGTTCCTGTACACGTGAGCGGTAGGCAGGGGTGACCTCCACGCCTGACATCCAGTTGTAAACCGTCTGCCTTGTCGCTCCAGTAAATTTTGAAATACGTAGTACAGAGAAGTCTCGGTGTATGGCCCATCGTCCAAGGCGCGAGCCTAGCGTACGTGGGGCGTGTTTAACTGAGTTTTTGGTTCGTTCAGAGTAGGGCATAGTGTGTAAGGGGGCTTGCGCCCCCTGTTAATTAGTCGTCGGTATCCCAAGCATCTACAGTAGCAGCAATCCCAGACTTCTTGGGCACCGCGTTAGTAGGGGCAGCTTCTTTACGCACTGCGGGTTCTTCGTCGCCAGCGTCATCAACTTCAACAGCTTTCTTTCTGCTTGCCGCAGCTTTAGGGCGTGTACCTTCAAGCATAGGTGCAGGGGCTGCAACTTGAGGAGCAGACGGTGTGAACGAAAGCGTTGCCATCTTCTGAACTTCTTCAGAATCAAGCTTTGGCTCAACGTTTGCAAACTCGTCGTCTGACAGCCAGCGCATGGTTTTGAAATACAGCTTGGGTACAGCAGCTTTCGTATCGAACCGCATACGAGTGACAACTTCTTCAGGGTTGATGCCCTGTGCAGCAAGCCACGCAGCATATGCCTTCAAAGGCATATCGCCATTAACTTCTTTACCAAAGATGCTAGTGGCAGGAAGGGTAAGTGCAAGTGCGTCACCACCAATATCGTTTGCTAGTACCACAGCAATCGGTTGCTTGAAACCACAGGCGCGACTTGTACCCTCACCGCTACCCTGAATGTTCTGGGGGCAGTCAGCGCAGTTGCTGTGTTGCGGGTTAGCAGCTTTAGCGTCAGGCTTATCACCGTCTGCTGACCAACAAGTTGGGCCTACGTTCTTGCCTTCCTCGTACTTCTCAGCAAAGAAAGTGCGCCCAATCTTGGGGGCAGCGGCAACGATCACAACGTCAAGATGACGATCATCAATAGCGGCAACTTCTTTACCGTCACTGATTAAACGAAACACACCACCACGGATGGAGATGCTCTTGCCCTTACGCCCACCACCAGCGTTACCACCGAGTGCTTGTGAAAGTGCGGAGGTTCTGCCTTTGGCAAACGTGGGGACTTTAGATGGATTAAAAACAGCTACGTTACTCATTTGGTTGGTTTCCTTACAGAGACATCGTATTCCGTATCTGCTTGCAGACCGGGGGGAACAAGCGTGGGATTTTCTTCAAGAAATTTGTTCATGTTGGATTGAGCAATACGCTTCTCAAAAAGATCAAGCGCATCGTGCTCCACGACAAAGTGCTTAAAGGCGTCCCAGTCTTGGGTTGAGTACCGTTTCTTTATAGTTAAAGTAACAGTACCGTAGTCGGTGCGTACCGACTTACTACCGAGCGCTTTCAATTGGTCCTTGATTGCAGCTTTAACATCATCCTGCTGCAACTTCAGTTCCTCAATCTGCGACTCGTATTCTTTGGTTAGCTCTTGGATTCGGGTGCGCATCTTGATGTACACCCTCGTCAATTTGTCCAATGGAATGGCATCCATGTTTTACTCTCCTTTTGTTATGTCAAGAATTATACATTTATTCTGTCATCGCGCAAGCATGATTCGTAAAGTTTTATGAGCAGCGCATGATCGTCAACACGTTCTTCTAACATCTGGAACATTTTTCTCTCGATGTCACTACCCTGTAGGTGGATGACTGTCACCTTGGTCGAGTCCTGCCCAATACGATCTGAACGAGCGATACATTGTTTATAAGTCTCAACAGACATCACTGGCCCCCAGAAGATAACAGTGTCCGCAGCAGTCAACGTCACACCGTGCGCAGCAGCTTGTGGCTGTATGACAAGCAGTCTTGGATTCTCTTCCGTCTGAAAGCGTTTGAATATATCTGTTCTTTTTCTTACAGATATGTCGCCGTGTATCAACTCATTAGCAACGCCATGCTTGTTAAGATAGTTATGGATTGTGTCAATGCTGTGCCTGAAAGGAGCAAACACCAACACCTTGCGTTTTGTTTCTTCAAGCACTTCCATCAACACCGATAGACGAGGAGCGCAGTCAAACTCAACTACCTCCTTGTCATCTGTGTACGCTGCTCCCGCGCTAATCTGCAACAGCTTACTGACACCTGCCGCAGCGTTGACTGCTGAGATGGTAGTGTTTGCCGCTTGCACCACCATGAGTTCCTTCAGCAGCATGTAATACTTTTTTTGTTGAGCAGTTAGTGGTATATCACGTGTCTCAACAAGCACAGGGGGTAGGTCTGTGCATTCTTCTTTTGTGTAACGTATTGCTGGTTGTAACGCATCAAACACAACCATGTGAGCATCTTTCTTTGGAACCCACTTAAATTGTGTAACCTTCAGCATTGTCTTATCACGCCACGCCGTTTGAAACTGTGGCACACCCATTGGGTTAACAAGTTTAGCTAGCCCATAGGCATCGGCAGGTGACTGCGCAGCGGGTGTGCCTGTCATCATCCATAAATACGTAGTAGGCTTTATCAACTTGTTGAGTGCTTTCCACCGACGTGTGCTGACGTTCTTATAAGCGTTGGCTTCATCAACGATGATGAGATCAAAGCGTCCGTCTGCTACAACTTCGTTTGCTATTAAGTTCAGACCGTCATAGTTAATGACGACAAACTCATAGTCACCCTGCACCATCTCAATACGCCGCACTGCCTGTTGATGATGTGCCACGATAGCACTGCGGTGTATCACGCTCTTAGCTATACCGTTCATCCACGCATCGTGCATGATGGACAGGGGGCACAAAATAAGACAACGTCTTACGTAACCCTTCTTCATCAGGTAGTCAGCAGCCCACAGCGCAGACAGCGTCTTGCCTGTACCGGGATCGTTGAATACAAACGCACGACGATGCAGTGTTAAGAACGATGCTGTTTCAATCTGATGTGCAAACGGTCTGTGCTTTCCCGGCCAGTTGTATTTAGCCTTGATGGGTGACGGCACAGCTTTAACACCCAGATTGCGCAAGACACGCATCTCGTCCAAACCCCAGAACACAAGCACTTCATGTAGTCCGGGCGCTACCTCTCCGAGATGTTTACTCCTTGGTATGACAGTGTATTTGTCAGGCTTGCGTGTCCTGAGCAGCACTGCTTTATTTTCTATGATTTGCATTTTAGTTTGTATAGGGTTACTTGCTCAGCCATGTGGTGGTGTCTTTCAATCAATCCTCTGCGCGACATTTCTCTGGCAAACGAAGCATCAAAGTTGTCTTCCCACTTAAGCTTTATATATTCTAAATTTGAGACACGCCAACCTTCACCATAACGTGCGCTCCACAAAGCAATCAACTCATCATCACTTGCCGTTGTCAGCCATGTTTTTACTTGGGGATCTAAGTCGCGTGTTGCTTTTGCTAGAAGTTCCTCCGTTTCGGATCGGCACGTTGTGATCGATATGTTTTCCGTTTCGGTCGATACCTTCTTTGTCATACATTCTCCTTGCGCGTTGGCGCTCAATTTGATCTTTGGTTTCCCCTGATTTCTTCTGTAATTTATAAGCGTGTTTGTAATCACGTTTGCCGTTAACTTGTGTCATATCAATGCCTCTTATTAAATTCGCAAGTCTTTACGGGACACCACGGACAGAGTGGTGTTGCGGTTGGGTTCCACACGTTGTTAGCAAACGCTGCTTCAAGACGCGCTACCCGTTCACGATAGTCCTGCCAATAAGTCGTTGCTTCTTCAAGCATGACCTTGTGCTTGACCATTGTGTCTTTCACTACAAATAACAGAGCAGACTTCACCATGCGTATGATTGGGAAGTGCGCGAATACCATGAGGGACATCAGGGTGAGCTGTTCCTTGTCAGGGTACTTGTCCTTACCCGTCTTGTAGTCCACCACCCATGCAGTTAAACTTTCTTCATCAACGATCAACAGATCAGCAATACCACGCACCCAACAGTTCTCATCTTTGAAACCACATGGGCGCAGGTCTACGGTCAGCCCCATCTCATGCTCAGCGTACTTAGTCCCCGGCTTAGCGAGCAGCGCATCAATCGTGGGCTGCACATATAAGAACTGTGGAGGTATGGGGGTGTTATCTTTTACGTAATCTTCTGCGGCTTTGTGTAACTCCTTACCGTAGCGGATCTGTTCCGTGGGTTTCTGTTCGTAATTCTTTAACACACGTACTTCGTGATAACGTCTTGCACACCCTTCAAAGTCTTTGAGTGCTGAGTGAGACCATGCTTTCATTAGAACCTCGCGGATGTGGTTACTTGATGTAGCTTCTCGGCAAACTCTTCTACAAACCTCTCGTCTTTATTGAGTTTGGGTTTGATGTCGTGCAGGATTGCATGGACAACCTCATGCCAGAACACAACTGCTTGCTCGGCTTTTGGTACAACACGTTGTGGTGTTTTTGTACTGACTGTGATGGTGCAGTTTGTGTAAGAAATAGAACCTAGTACATACGGTTCTTTTGTTGTGGTGTTGATAACCGTGTACTTCTTATCGCCAACAGCTATTGTTTTGGGTAGCTTCATTTTGCCTCTCCGTATCGTTTTGCTGAACTAACTTCCGCTGCCAGAGGTATCCCCGGCATGTACTTCGGTACGACTGTCATCTGCTCCAAGACCCACTGCTCTGCCTCTTGAACATAGGCATCCGGCACGATGACTACTTCTTCATCGTGCACGGTTAAACACACTGAGTACCTCTTTTGAGTTCTCAGCATTCCATCAGTCATCACAATACGAGCTAGCGCCTGAACGATGTTTTCGGTCAGCTTCCCACCGTACAGCTTAGTCTCGTCGGGGCCATACACCACCCCCTTCTCTTTCGAGAATTTGATGTCAGGATAACGCAGCTTCATACCGTTTGGCAAGAGAATTTGTCCCTTGCTGAAGTGCAGTCCTTTGTATGTGTACTCCTCACCTTTGAGCAGACAGTGATCTATCGCTGACTGACACATTGCCCAGAAGTCTGTCACCAAGTGCGCTGCACGTCGGTACTTGTCGATGATCGCCTTGGCAGCTAGTGCATGGATGAACAGCTCTTCATCGGTACAGGTGCGTGGTATCTTCTCCAGCCGCGCCATCGCTTCCTTGTCTTTCAGGAAGTCGTGCGCAGTGACTGCTGTTACACCAACTTGTTTAGCAAAAGCTTTGTCGTACCGCATGGGAGGTGCGCCAAGGAATCCTGTTAATAACTGCGCAGCAAACGACGACCACCCCATGCCGTACCCTGCGCCCAGTAGTGCTGACTTGGCAGACTGCCTTAGCTCAGGATGACTCTCCTTGGACAGGTTGGGGATACCAAACATCTGTGCACCAAACGCAGCGTATGCGTCCTGCCCACTCCTAAAGATGTTTAAGAGTTCTTCGTATCCGGCAACCCATGCGAGGACTCGTGGTTCGATTTGTGAGAGGTCGCAGACGACGAAGCTGTGGCCTTCGGGAGCCAGAATGGAACGACGTAGGAAAGACCCACGTTTGAGATTTTGGAGATTGAGCCCTGAACCTCTACTGGCTGACCATCTCCCCGTATGAGCCCCGTAGTAGTTAAGGGGAACGGGCAGTGTGCCTCTCGATGCAATATCGACGAACCGTTGAGCACGGGTTCTTTCGAGCGTTGATTTAACTCTGAGCCTTGCTTCGCACAGCAGGGCAATTTCTTCATTATCACCGTTGAGCAGAGATTGAAACAGCGCGTCGTTTTTAGCAAACGCATAAGCTGGTCTGCCTGTGGTCTTACTGATCTTCGTTGGTGGCTCCACTCCCAGTCCACGTAGAAGAGCTGCAAATCGATCACTACTCGCCAGTGCGCTGTCATCAACTCCGAGTCGTCCCAGTAATTCTCCACGTCTGCGCTCCTCATCAATTATTGCTTCTTTCAACAACGCCACGTCCAACATCAGCCGAGGCTGCGTGAACATCTTCAACGTCATGTCGATCAGCTTGAGTTCCTTGGCAGGGTAGCCCTCGACCAGACGGTTAAACACCTGCTCACACAGGAACGTGTCGTGTGCACAATACTCAGCAAGTTCTTTCTCAATCTCAGGGGTCAACTCCTCCAACCCGTCTGTGCTGTGTACTGCCTGACCTTTAGGCGGCAGACCAAACTCCTGCGCCAGCTTAGCCAGACTGTTGCCCACCTCCACACCGCGCAGCGCCCGTGCCATAGACAGCGAGTCAAAGATTAGTGCCGGTTGTGCGCCATACCGCCATGACAGGATCGCCACATCAAACTGCGCGTTGTGCGCCAGCACTGCTGTGCTCGCCCAATCGACGGATGCTACGAACTCAGGAATATCTTTGTGAGAAATCCATACTGGATCTTCGTCTGAACCCAGTTCTTTAACGCACAACCCAAATGCTTTGAACCGCTCGTCCCTGATGTACTGCTCGGTGGTCAGCTTGCTGAGCGTGTAGTCTTTTTTATCCCAACGTGTTTCAAAATCAACGACAAGTGTTCTCATTGCAACGTCCTGTCAGGACGCATGTTTTCTTTATACATTGTTTTAACCCTGTCCAGTGCCTCTAAGATCAGGCTGACCATGTCCTCCATGTCAGCGTTGAGCCCCATCAACTGCAACTTCCCAGACTCAGGGTCAACCATGATCATGATGCCAACAAGTTCTCTCTTAACTGCACGAGCCAAGAGTTCCTGCGCCATATCATTCGCATCCGATTGTTTCAGCAAGTCCATTTACATTCTCCTCGTTAATAACAACTGCTACACCACCCGCTGCCCTAATACGCGCAAGGTGCGCGTCTTGTAGAGCTGTGGTCTTATTCTTCCCTGCTTTGCACTCAATGGCAATAAACCGTCCATTGTGACAGCAGATGATGTCTGGTATGCCTGACATACCGAAACCACCTGTAACAGGGAAGAAGTAGTACACCCCGTACTGTTTAAGGATCTTGACGACTTTGTCTTTGACCTTACCCTCTGGTGTTCTCAAAACGGAGCCTCCTCAATATCTTGTAAGTCTTCATGCTTGTCACGCTTAACAACTTGTAGCTGAGCGCGGGGCAGAAACGCATAGTGCGGGAAAGGCCAGCCGTTGGTAGAGGGGATGCGCAAGCACACGAACCCATCCTCATCTACCTTAACAACGTAGCCAATCTCGCCTGTTGATTTGATCTTTACTTTTGTATCAGGGTTCACGGGTTTTTCCTCCTGCTGCTTTCCAACCTTCAACAAAACCTTCATGCCAAGCCTTCTCCCAAACGATACACCACAGGTCATATGACCCATCAACTGGGAACTTAAAATCTTCTTTGTGTTTCATCATCGCTTTAACATCTTTGCGTTTGATGAATGCTTCCCAAGCTTTGTCTCTGTCAGGGTTAACAAGGGGTACGTCATCGAACAGTCCTTTCTTACTGCCTTTACTTTTCTGGTGCATGTTGTGATCGCCACTCATTTCTCTCCCCTTGCTCGGATTGCTTGCGCGGCCACCTTTGTAATGTCTGACGCATATTCAGGATGTACAGCAAGCACATCACATACCTTCGCACACTCTTCACGTTCAGAAACAACAAGTGCCTTAAGACCCTCTCGGATTTGTTGATGTGTTAGCGTCAACAAGTCGCGGTCGCCATATTGATTTCCGTGGCGATCTACCAATCTCATTGCCAGTGCGTAACGTTCAACCAGGGTCATGATGTCCTCGCGGTTCATTTGTTTCCCCTTGCTCGGATTGCGGCGGCGATCAGCTCCCCGTCTATTGACGGTCCCTCTTGAAAACAAATGGAAGCACACGCCTCACGCTCAGCAGCAGCGACAAGGGCAGCGAAGCGTTCAAGTTCCTCTAGCCACCAGCCATCGGTTATCCATACGTCGGTTCCGTAAACTTCAAACCCAGCCTCCCGCGCCATGCGGATGATGTCTTCTCTATCCATGATTCTTCTCTCCTGTTGCTTTAGCGATGGCTTCATGAGCCTCGCGTTCTATCGTCTTGGCCCAGTGCCCGTTATCTAGCAAGCATATGTTGAGGATTGTGTTGAGTGCCTTCAGTAGATCCTGATTCACCTCATGCAATCGGCGCAGTTCGGCGGCGGCTTTGCGCCCGTTGTAATTACTGATTCTGCCTTGCGTGAACTCGTGATCCAAATCATCAGCCATCTGCAAGGCTTCGGGTTGTTTTATAGCTTCTCTGCTCATGCTTCCACCTCTAATAACATCTTCTTCATGCGTTCCGTTAGCCACAGCACCGTGCCGCCATCGGCGTAGGTTGACGCAAAATATTCTTCCCCGTCTGTCGTGTAACCCATGATGACTACGCCATCAAGAGTTTCTTTTGCCGCATCAAGTACCCTGTCTACTGGTAAATCTAATTTTGTTATACCTGTGAACTTAATAATCTTGCTCATGCTCTATCCCCCGCATGTTGTTTCCATTCTTCCTTCCCCTTCATGCGCTGCTCGTACACTTCCATTAATAACTCAGCAGCTTCTTTTATTTTAAATTTCTCTGTCGTGCAGTAATCAGGCAAGCCCTCGGCGTAACCCTCAAGCCATGCGGCAAGCAGGGCGAACTTATAGTCAGGGCTCATTCCTCACTCCTCTTCATGAAGGGAGGTTCGTCTGCGTTGTTCAGTATCCGTGCAATCTCACGGTCGATATACCAACGTGCCTTTCTCAGATCTTCAACCTGCTCGCCTTTGAGCCCTGCTCGCCAAAGATATTTAATGGCATTGCCGATACAAAAGTTAAAATGTTCTGTGACTTCAATACACTCCACGCCGCTAGGGTGTGAGGTGTAATGTTTTGGATGGTTAACACTATCGTGCATGTTTCCTTACCTCCATAATTGCTTGCGCTACAAGTGCTTGGGCTTCTTTCACGATGCTTCGTCTACCAGACAGCACACCGAACATAAACCCAAACAAAACCCCAATAATAAAAACTATAAAATTCTCCATCCCTTGACCTCCTTTGTCCAAGATCTTTCCCACAAGTTAGCTGTAGTGAGTCGTGCCCCACTCGCTATAAGTTGTGTAGTTGTGAACTCAGTGCGATCTCTGGGACGACCGGGGCCAACCCACCGATGCTTGTCCACGTAGCTAGGCAAGTACGGTATGCCGTACAGAACAAACACGGGTTGCGTTATTGTTTCTGCTAATTTGTTTTGATTCATTATGCTCATTCTTTTTCTCTCCGTTTCATCATGGCGTCTGCCATCTTGTACGCAAAGTCAGCGAAAGCTTCTTCCGGTTTGTACTGAGGCATCTGTCCCCACTTACCCGCAAGGATGCCCGTGATAGCAGCCATAGCGAACTGATCTCTAAGTGCTACTTCAAAATCTTCCATGTAAATCTCCTGTAAATTACCTGCCATAACAAACCTCACCCCACCTTGCCGGTTCGCACCCGACCTCACCTCACCTGCCAGAATTGTCATAAGACACCTATCCCGACCTCACCTAACCTGCCATAAGAAACTCACCACACCAATACAACCGTACGTCACCTAACCTGCCCCACCAATCCTCACCTGACCTTATCGCTCCTAACCTCACCAGACCTGCCGTACCATGCCCGACCACACCTCAAACACCGCTCCCAACCTAGTCGCACAAGACCAGACCTGCCGAACCGAACCATGTAATACCCATCCGTTCCATACGAAACCTGCCTAAACGCATCCCTCCATACCTCATCCACCACACCACGCCTGACCTGCCTCACCAAAATAACCCAACCTGATTGCAACACACCCCACCTCACCTGCCCAACCTATCCGCGCCTGATCGCACCAGACCCCATCACACCTTGCAATACCTGCCCTGCCATACCAGACCGGATCTCACTCTGCCGAACCGAACCCTACCTGCCAAGCCTCTCCGTGCCGAACCGCACCGCACCTATCCCGACCCGACCTGCCCTACCAGACCGCACCTTGTCAAACCAGACCGAACCTACCCATGCCTGCCTAAACCTTTTCCAGCTTGTTGCGTAGGACTAAGACTTGTTCAAGAAGTTCTTCCATCTCATCCACCATATCGAGTGCCTGCGCTACGTTCTTTGCTCTTCGTAACGCACCAACAATGAGTGCAACTTCATTATTGATAACTTCTCTCGACAGATCTTTATCGCTACGTACCTTGGTGAGTGTGGTGTAGCCTTGCTCATTACCTTTCTTGCTTGGGTCGCGCAGATAGAAAGGTGCTTTGATAACAACTTTCTCTGTGGTTACAACCACACGCACAGAAGCAATTAAATTACGTGCGGTATCAATCCAGTGCTTATGTGCTGCACTGCTAAGGTTCCAATCAAAGTAAGTATGCAAAGGACTCGATGGGTCTTTAGCATCTGCCACTACGATGTCTGGTGTAAGCAGCCCTCCGTGGAGGGCCGCAATTTCCTCTAACCTCTTGGCTATTGCGGCTCTGTCCATGTTTACTCCTTAAGCTACTTTCAAACCACGGCGCTTGGTCTCGGCATTAAACCAAGACAACAGCTCCTCGGTCTCATCGTCGTATGCTTCAGGATTCTCAAGTGCCTCAAGCTGTGCATCACGCCCACCGTTCTTAATAATCTCTAAGAACTCAGGATCATCAGCATCCACAATCTTGTAGCGACCGTAGTTACCTGAACCCTTCTCAGGTCTCCAATCACCCACGCCCATCGTAATACCTGCTGTAGCGAAGAGGTTAGAGATGACGGTATGGTTCAACACGGGACGCACATAAGTAATATCAACCTTGCATGCCCACTTGGGAAGAATCGCACGAGTACGAACGTCAGGGGTTTTATTGATGTCTGCTGAGCGAGTGATACTTGAGAAGATCTTAGGAACACCGTACATCTCAATGCGCTCCCCCTCCACGTATGCCAAGCGTCCAATCTGAGACTTCTTAGCTCCTGGCATATCCAACGCAGCATTACGCAACGCACCCTTAAACTGCGTAGCAAGAACAGCTAGTTCCGTTGCAGCACCTGATGGCATGCGGTATGGAGACGAGCGATACTCAACCAACGGATCGTGCTTCATTGATCCTGCTTTCTCAGCGGCAGTCTTGCGACCAGAGGGAAGCAACAACTGCTGCCATGCCTTCTCAGGCATACGGTTGCAGATCTTAGGTGTAGTGCCGATCACGTGAAACGTAACCGTCTGAGTTTCCATCTCAACAATCTGAATGGTATTTTCCGTAACTTTCTTTGTAGCCATTTTGTCCTCGTACTAAATTAGTTTTTATCAACGTAAGTTAAGCAACAATTTTTATTAAGTCATTCCACACCTCCACTTAGTCTGAACGCGATACGCGCTTTATCAAGTTCTGCAATACGCTTGCGCTCTGCAATAACTTTGGGATCTTTCCACGGGTACGGCTGCTTGAGCAGTCTCCAGTGACGCTTGAATGTTTCAAGGACGTTGGTGCTTTCTGATGTTGTCTTGATGTGCATCTCTTGCTCCTGTCATGTTGAATGGATCACTGAAAAAAGGCTCGGGTAGCGTCACCCTAGCCTTGGCAAACTTCTTGGAATACAAACGATCTTCTTGTTTCTGGAATAGCTTCTCCTGTTTTGTGGGTTCCATCGTTATAAATCTGTAGTGCCGCTCTGCCGTGATGTACGGCCTGTTGGGATCTTTCTTTAAAAAACTCTCAACACAACCCCACCGCACAAGTCTGGTCATCACCGCATAAACAGTGCTCTTATCGAGCTTCGTCTGCAAGGCTATGTCCCTGACAGTGGGTGGTGTTGTCCGTTTCTTAACGTACTTGAGTACCCTGAGTTGTTTAGCGGTCAGGGGCTGTGGGGTCATCAGTCCGCTCCTTTAACCATAACATCGCGCAGCGTGAATGAAACAAGGCTTCCTCTGCATGATGTGATGCTTGCTCATACTGTCGCTCGTTAACGTGTTCGTACACGAGCTTTAACTCTTTGTGTGCTTGCATAAGATGTTCACTTATATCTTTCATATCTTTCCTTACCAAAAGAATTTACGTGGGAGTGCAGCAAATTTAGGCAGTGGCTCAAGTGAGTCAGGCGTATCAAGACGTACTGCTTTTAATAGCGCCCGTTCAAACGCAGCGAGGAACTGCTTATCCGTAATATTAGATGCAAGTGCCTCTGGAGAGTCACGAAGTGACTGACCGCGCATCGACCAGCGTGTGCCTTCTATCAGGTCATTAGTGTTGAGATACACCGAGTACACGTTATCGAAAACAGACTGCTCAACATCAGTGAGGATGAACTCAAGCTCCTCGTCCAGTTCACTCACGCGAAGGGTGCGTTGTAAGTTGTTTATGTCTTTCGTTGCTATCGATGGTCTGAACGGGCTACGGTACTCCCACTGCGCGTTAGCGCGGTACGTGTCCAAGCGATACAGTGCCAACAGCTTGATGGTCTCAATCTGCTTGCGAAACTCAGCACGCTCCTGCTTGCGTGCTTTAGACACAACACGCTTGTACACAGGGATGTGATCAGACTCACTAACAACAAGCTGCCCCGCAGGGTTGAACTTGAGCATGGCTGAGAACAACATACCATTGTGATTAATCTCTGGATGCTCACGCTTGTAGTGGAAGTGCACGATGTGGCTGAATGGCACAACACACTCCCTAATCACACCATTGTCCTCGCCCACATAACTCGCTACCTCTCCACCGTAGCTGCCCGATATGTTACGTGCAAGAAACTTACGTGATGTCCGCGAGTCATAGCCACGTATATACACAAGGCGATAGCCGAACTGATCGGGCTTGATATAGCGGATCATCTTGGTGTGATACAGGCACACGTCGAAGTAGGCATCATTCGCCCCGCGCTCAAGTCTGTAGTGCCATGCTGTTGAGTTCTTGAGTGGACGCTCGTGATCATTCCACTTCTTTGAACGTGGAGGCTTGGGTGTTTTGTCGAACCACCTCTTAGCTTGTTCGTACGATGTGATGATTGGTAGGCCGTATAGGTTTGCTGTATATGCCATGATTACTCTCCAAAGTTAGTTTCAATACGGTGTACCGTGCTGATGTAGTTGTACAACGTCCCGTGTTCATCGGCTTCATCAAATGTTTCAGCGCCGTCCTCACCAACTGCAAGGAAGCGATAGTCAGCGTCGAATAACTCGTGAGCTTGTTTGTACAAATACTCATGCGCTTGAACATCCGCATAGTCTGGATACCACTTCACATCGTCACACTCAAACGTGATGATGGGGTCGTCTTTGTAGTCGTGCTTAATCTCACTAATAGCTTGTGTAATGTCACCATTATTTTTAGCTAGCATGAGTGCAACAAACGCATCACGTTTCTCAAATGACTCAAATTTTATGACGTATGCAACGTCTGATCGATAGCCCATAGTTTTCTCCTTGAAAAGTTATAACTGAGTAGACGGGATGTCTACTCAGTGACACTGGTTGTTTAGATCCTCCCTTTGATGTGAACTGCTTTGCCCTGCGGAGGGATGAACTGCTCGTTGTCAACGATGCCCCACAGCGCAGCGCAAGGCACGACTGCGTTGTCCCCACTGAGATAGCCATCGGTCAGCCAGATGACTGCACGAGGCTTGTACTGCTTCTTGGCTATGTACTTCACAACACACTGCGGAGATGTGCCGCCCCCGCCCATAGGCTTCATGAGCGTAGCGATAGCGTGGTAATCGTCAGGCTTGAACAACTGCTCGCCACACACAGACGTGTCCCACCAGATCACGCGCAGTGCATCGGGCATAACAGTCTGTGCGATCTGTGCAATCTCACCGAACAAGATGGGATAGATCGGCCCCATCGAGCCTGATGTGTCACCCGCGATAATGATCTCGCCTTTGTTGTATGAGAAGTGCGAGGGCAGCAAGATGCCAAGTGGTGCGAAGCGTTTGTTGGGCGGTACAAAGCGCGAGTGCTCATCACCCTTACAGATAGTGTCGAAGAACTCACGAAAATGTTGACGCCACTCGGTGTTACGTTTTGTAGCGTTGAGGTCGAGCTTGCTACCACCCTTGCCATCACCTGCTAACTTGTCAGCAAGTATCTTGCCCTGACGTGCTGCCTCGTCGATCTGTCGATGTGCTTCCTCAGCCTCACCCTCATCAAGCTCATCGAACAAGTGATCATCGAAGCCACCCTCGCCACCACCACGCTCGCCACCACCACCTTCCTTGCCACCCTTGTCGATCAAGTCACGCAGCACACGCAGGAAACTCCACCCCTTGTACTTGGCATCAGCGTATGGCTCAACGGTGGGACGCTCGACCCATGTGAAGTTAGGATCAATCTCCTCGATGGTGAGGTTGATGACGTGATCCATCGCTATGTTGGACAGCTTGGGGTAACGCTTGCAAACATCTTTGTACTCGACACAGTGCTTGAGCATCTTGTGTAAGTTCTCGTGGATGCGGACATAGCGCAACTGCTTGCGATTCTGTGCAAGCACGAAGTCAGGGTTGTAATACTCATCACGACCATTGGTCGCAGCCGTGGGCAGACGGTCAGTGATCTCCACCTTGCCCACCATCGCCACGCCACTAAGCTGCGCAAACAGCGCGTTACGTGTAAGGTCGATACCGACAGCGGTCACCCGCTCGTGTGGTGTTAGGTCTTTATACATAGCTCTCTCCTTGTATCGGTTAATTAAAAGTTAAACTTGTCGAGCAGCGCGTCCACGTTCTTACGTACGTCATCACGCACAGCCTCGTTAGTACGTAACTCCTTAGCGTCCACCCCTTGCAGGGCTTGCACGAGTCCCACACGCGCTTGGTCGAGTGTTGTGTCGTTGATGATGTTGAGGTGCTTGACCATGTCACACAGCTCCAGTGCACCCGTGACGAGCGAGTCGTGGAACTTACGCGTCTTGCGATCACCGTCCACCTCGTCATACCCTAGCCTGTCCTGCATACGCACGAGGTGCGCCCTGAGTCGCTCACGTATGTCAGCCATCGCAGCCTCGACGCGCTCGTCAGCGAGCTTGGCTAGTCGCTCCTGAAGTTCTTGCTGAGCGTCATTGCCCACGTCAACACGGAAGTCACCCGCACGAGGCACAGGCATATAGTTCACACGGAAGGCGAACTTGTGCTCAATCGTATCCACGTCAGGGTAGTCATCGCGTCTGAACATATCGCCAAGCGCCATCGCCTGTGCTGTGATGAGCGAGGGATACACACGGATGAAGTCCTCCACGTACGAGAAGAACGTCTGCTCGCTGTCATTCAAGCGTTGGTTAAAGGTCATGAAGCGTGAGGTGGGCAACAGCCTGATGCCACTATCTGACCACGGCATGGTGTTCTCATACACGTATGTGCGTACGCTGCCAACGTAAGTGTTGATCACGTCCAGCTCGTTGCGCCCTGCGAGCAGGTGCTTGTTGACGCGAGCCGCATCTTTAGCAGCAGCGTTCTTGGATGTGACCACCTCATCAGTGGTCTTCTTGTCCAGCTTACGTGCAGTCCACACTGAAGCGTTGAACTCAACGAGCATGGAGCAGGTGTCGATGTTGTAACGTGTCATGATATTTCTCCTTGTGGTTAGTGGGTACTACTTAGTTCAAGTCCAAGAACTGCTTGGACTCACGCAACATGCGTCCGAATGAATCGACACGGACGAATGTGGTGACCTTCGTGCTGTTGCTTATTGATGTGATGAACATATGCTTGACCTCCTCGCGCATACGCTCAACGTATGTGGTCACGGCCTCAGCTTCCTCACGTGTGTTGGCACGAGCGACGAACTGCTGCGCTTGGATGATCTGTGCCACGGGGTCACTGACGAGTGGCGCACCGAGTGGGTCACGCACGATGAGGTTAAAGTCTGGCAACGTATTGCCAAGGCGTATGGTTGTGCAGATATTCTCTGCAAACGGCCCCACCGCACCGTAGAGCTGAGCGCGTATCAGGTTCATACCCACAGCGTCGAGTGTCTTGACGATGTCAGACGCTGTCTCCATTGAGCGCAGCGACACGTATGCGTCCTGCATCTCACGGGGGTTGTAGATGTGTGGGTTGTCCTTGGCTAGCGACTTGCCTGCATACTTGCCCTCGGGCTCGTAGTCGAGGAACGAGTCGAAGATCTGCGGGTGCTTCACAGCAGCAGCGATCACACGGTAGTCCAACTGCTTGCGCTCAGCATATACACGCCACTCGTCGAGCTTAGCCTTACGCATCTTGACTCGGATGATACGGTTGCGGATGTGTGCAGGTATGTTGTCACCAAGTCCCTCGATGCCAAGGTTCGTTGCCATGATGACGAGCGACCCTTCGGGGAAGTGATAGTCACCGACCCGATAGTCATACACCACAGGCGCGAGGATGTTCTTCACGTATGGCGCAGCCTTGGCAAACTCATCGACGAAACACAGCACAGGACGTGAGCCGTTAACGCCAAGACGGTTAGTCTTACTCAGCCCGAACCGCTCGTTGGGCAGCTCGCGTGATACACCTGCCTCACGATCAATGTCAGGCATCCACACCGAGCCATCACTGAGTTGGGTTGCGTCGATAGGATCAACGGCTATGTGGTTGGCGAACTGAGGATCACGGCGCAGCGCGTGATAGACAGCGGTCTTACCGATACCGTTCTCACCCTCGATGAGGATGGTGCGCCTCAAGCCATTGGCGTGATGGGCTTTGATGACGGTTGAGATCTCGTCGAACGAAAGAAAGATTGATTGGTTATCCATGATTAACTCCTTGTTTTGTATGGATTTGTATTACACAGTACGTTATACAGCAGATTAGACATCATGTCAAGTATTAGACATTTGGTTCTCCTTAAGATGTTGTAGAGAAGTGGGGGGTATGGGACAGAAATCTGTCCCATTTAGCTAGCGTTACTTCACGATAATCGTGAGGCGACTGAGCGCCGTGTCGATCTTCTCCTCAAACAACTCATCAAACATGTCACGCGCTGCGCTGTCTGAGATGAGGTCGTTCTCACTGATGGCGTCCTCAATCTGTGAGCTGAAGTCGTGGTTACCCACAGCTTCTGCAACGACATCCTCGAAGTCCATGCGCTGGATGCGCTCATTGACCGAAGCATCCACCATCGATGCAAGGTCATAGTCCGACAAGTGCGTTTCTACGTGTGCCTCAACCAGCCTGTCGAACCACGGGGATGATTGCAGCAGGGTCTCAAGCGACTGCTCCACTTCAGGCTTGCGCTCGTGCATCTCTGCCTCAAGCTTGTCGAGCCTGACGTGTATGTCACGGATGAGTCCAAGCTCACCGAGGCGTTGGAAGATGTGGTTGGTGATAGCGGTGATGATGCCGTCAATAAGTTTGATGTTGTTAGTGTCCATAATAATTCTCCATAAGTTGTTTGTGAGTGTGTATGAGTGGTGTGGATTAGTTAGTCATGGCGTTAGCTCCTCTGGTATGTCGATGTCCTCTCCGAGCTTGCTTGCCACGTAGCAGCGCATGGCTGCGATGAGCGGGGTTGGGCCTGTGCGATTGAAGCGCCAGTCTGGTTCGTAGACGCTGCCGATCCAAATGTTCGCATCGTTGGGGTCGGTGATGATCCCGATCTTCTCCCGCTCAATGATCGGCCCTGCAAGCGACCAATCGGTTGAGAACCCCAGCTCAAACAAGTCCATCACTCCATACGCTCGGCGTGGTGGATACATTCCAAGCTGTGGCTCATGCGCCATGCGTCCATCTATCTTGTGCAGGTCTGTGTACCCTTCACACTTCGCCACTGCCCAATCAAGGGCAGCACCTGTTAGTTCACTAGTTCTCATCATCGTTCTCCTTATCTTCGGTTTCTTTCATAGCCCAGTGATACAGCTTCACACACTCATCAGCGCATGTGGCACTGTCGATGTGCCCTGTGTCACGTAGCTCAATAAGTACAGATTGTGCTCTGACACATTCAGTCCATGTGTCTACTTTGTGCTGCTGTGTGTTATTCATCTTCAGCACCTACGTAACATCCGGCAAAGAAGTGAGGGCCAACAAATGCGCGGACATACCCCACAGCCCATCTGCGTGATGGTTTGAAACAGACATTTCGCCGCCCCTCCTTGTCAGCGCGTGACGTGGGGTACTCGCGCTTGGGTTTCTCTAGCGCCCATGCCAACATCTTGCGCACCGTGGTGCGTTTGTTCTTGTAGAACGTCTTTTTGATCCTCACTCCCATGGTTCTCTCCTTGTGTATTGATAGTGAGCGTTCAGCACCATGTGCACGTTGAACGTGGTTCCACCTTTGTCCATCATGTGTTTCACTGCGTAGGCACGGGCCTCTTCCTCAGTGTCGAAAAAGCCAAACACAAATGTGTCCAGCTCAAAGTAGTTGAGGATCACCCACTTACCTGTTTCCTCGTTGTTCTCATTCATGTCAGTTCTCCTTCTGCTTGCTTGATTGCTTGATTGATAAACCATTTGTCCCATCTGGCTTGCTGCGCCTTGTACTTCTCCCTCCTCGCAAGGTCAGCAGCGTATGCCTCAGCGATGTCTGGTGGTAGCTCAACCTCTGTCAGTCCTGCTTGTGTGAGTCGGTTGGCTACGTAGCAGCGCATGGCTGCAATGAGTGGGGTTGGGCCTGCCTCACACACGGATATTTGGTCAGACCAGCAGTAACTGGCAATCCATTTGTCACGCGCATCCTTAAAACTCCTGCGTACCCCGATGCCCTGCTTCTCAATGATGCGCCCACCTTGCAGCCAGTTGCTCGATGGCTCGTACCACGGCGCACCGTGGCGATGATTGAATTCTCCATAGTTAGCAGTCATCAACCGCTTGGACTTGGCGAGGTACAGCTTGCGCTTCTCGCACTGCCCGACTGACCAATCGAGGGCGAGGGCGTCCATCTTGTCTGGTGTTATCTTCATTTCAGTTCTCCTTCTGTGTTTAGCGCAGCTAGGCGCAGGGCAATAGCGTCCCTGTCCTCCTGCTTCAGGTACTGTGACTGCCTGACGAGGAACTCTTTATCTTGTGGTGTGAAGATGTACGGGTTGTGCTCTACGGGTGCTGGTGGTTCTACCTTCTCCCACCCGTGAAAGACTAGGTCTGCGTCACTGTGCGTGTGATTGAACTTATCAAACACAACCTGAAAGGCTTGTGCCTCTTTGAACGTGAGGTTGGCGAACCGCAGCACGACTGTCCTGTTGTTCTTGGTGCGCAGTTCAGCGACTGCCTTGTACTTGTTTCTCACCGCACGAGGCTTGCGCTGGTGCTGCTTCGCCCACTTGAGCCACTGTGCAAGTGTCGGTTTGGACAGATTTCTGTCCGGTTGCTTCGATGTGCTCATGCTTGATCCCCCACTTCCCATACTGCGTCAGCCTCCCAACCATCTCCGAAAGCGCCCTCATCCATCAGGACTTGAATCGCTTTGTCCTCTGCAAGTGACTCGTTGACGAACGGGCGATCTTCTTCCTCGATCTCAATCTCGACCTCAACGATTCGCCAAACTGTCTTGCTAAATTCCACAGCGTATTTCTTTGTATTCATGTTTACTCTCCTAGTGTGCACACCCAACGCGTGTTGGATATGCGTTTGGTAAATAGTTTCTGGCGCTTGATGCTGCGTACAAAATTGTTGAAGTTCTTTACCTTGACTCCCTCCTGTGAGCCGTTGATGTTGGTTCGTATAGCGTCATCCTCAATCACTACAAACCCATTGGCTTTGAGCACTTCATACAGTGCGTCCCAATCAGGTACTCGCTTCATGGGTATGTGCGTGGGTGTGGCGTAAAACGCTTTCTCTGGTACTTCACTTATCTTCATGGCGCCAGCACCAATATGGTCAGCGCTACACCTAGCGCGAAGGCTAGGGCGTAGCCAATCAGGGTGTCCCAATAGTTAGCGTTCATGTGTTTCTCCTTGGACAGATTTCTGTCCGGTTGTTAGTGGTGTGGTGGGTATGAGTTGTTTGGGTGGGCGTCCTCGCTTGCGTGGTGGGGTTGATAGTTTGGCGCTGTGTTTAGCGTCACGTTGTTCTTGCTTGAGTTGTTGGGCTTGCTCCTTCTTGATGTGTTGCTCCAGTAAAAAGAGTTTGAGTTGCGTTGGGCGTAGGCTCATGTGCTTGAGCATGGCGTGTCGGACTTTCATGTACTCGCTGATCTTGGCTCGGCGTTTGAGTTCGCGTTCGTTCAGGATGCGCTCGGCCTCGATGGGTGATACATCTCCTGCCGTGACTCGGTTGGCTAGCTCGTTGCGTGTGAGCTTGCTTGGGGGTTTGCGCTTGGGTCTGCAAGCTTTGCAACGGTTGGATTCAACCCATGCAGCGGTGTTTCCACTGAGTCCTTTTCGCTTGGCTTCTTCGCGTGTTGCGCGGTACTTGAATAGGTTTGATGGAAGGGTTTGTTTGCATGTGATGCAGGTTCGTGTGTGCATTTTCTGTCTAATCCTTGACAATAAATACCAAAAGTGTCCACTTTGTCCACTTCGCTAGTGGACATTGGCGCTTGCCCGTAGTTTAGGGGGTGCGGTCGATTAAGTAAATTACGTCTCAAAAAACTAGTGGACATTGGTTTGCCCAATAGAATCAGGGTGTTTGGGAAAAGTGTCCAAGTGTCCACCAAAATCCAAGAACTACCTAGCTTAAGCCAAAAAAACAGAAAGCGAGGACAAACGCAGGTCAATCAGCCTATAAGAATAATAACGTCCCAATAAATACGTATATATATATAGTAGACAATCAGTCATTTATATATAGACGCCTTGTGGGACGGGGCTTTGCGCTTGTCCACGCTTGTGTCCACGTTGACGAAAAGCTGGGGTCGACTGGACGAAACTAAAAATGGCCTAGTTCTCCATAACATGTTATGGAGAACTTCTCTACAACAACTCTCTGAGAACTACAGCCAAAGATGTTGTTTGTTCTTGTTGAAGTGGGCGACGAGCTTGAGTAGTTCGTCGCTGTTGGGTGAGCGTGTGCCACGCTCCAACTGGTCTTTGGGTTTGAAGGACGCGAGTTCCTCCTCGAACTTCTGGCGCTCCATCTGAGCGCGGTTTAGTTGTTGGCGTTCAAACGTAGCGAACCACGATGGTTTGATTGTAGGCATGATGTTTCTCCTTAAGTTGTGGGACAGATTTCTGTCCCACGTTGGTTGGGTTGATTAGGCCGTGAGTGCGGCGATGAGCTTGCTCATCTGACGCTTGGTTAGTTTTTGTTTGTTTATGTAGTTGATGCAGGCTTGCACTGCATCGGTGCTGTTACTGCTGCCACTGTCGCTTTCGCCTTTTTCTTCCGTGAGCGTGTCACGGATGATGTGGTTTAGAAACTGATTTGAGCCGCAAGCGTATGCTTTCTGCTCATCAGCTTCACGCTTCAGTTTGGACGTCTTAAGCACAGTTTCCGCTGTGGCTTGATCCACATTCAGCTTGCCCATGATGTAGGCGAGCATGAACTCGCTTCTCATCAGCTCACGCTTCTCAGCGTTAGCTTTTTTGTAGGCTAATGCCAGTTTGGCAGTTCTCTCCTTGGTTAGCCTGTCGGCCTTCCCAATTTCGAGACCTGCGGCGGATGCGCTTGCGAATGGTGCGTTACTCATAACAATACCTTTCGGACAGATTTCTGTCCCGATTATTGACACAGTGTGAAACCTGCGAGAAGCCTCGCTGTCTCGCAAAGCCACACAAACAAAAAAGCCAGTCGAATGACTGGCTCGCCTATCGAGATATAGAGCAATCTCGACACTTTAAGTATACGGTGACGACTTTTGGAGTTCCTCGACAGTCCGGCAAATGGGCATTCAAACTGTCCCACTTGCGACCCCACTGTACCCGTATCCCCCCAGTGTGGTGGCTAGGTAGGGGGGCTACGTGTGACACTATTTGTCTCCAACACCACAAATTTTTTTATAACTACCTACAAAAAATCCCCCACATAATGTCAAATACTTGACATACGTACATAAAAAAATCCCGGCATCGCGCCGGGATAAGGGAAGGTCGTCATAACCCAAACAACAAGGAGAGTAGCTATGGACAAGCTACACCATTAATATACGCACCCATTGCACAAACGTCAATAAAACATTACCCTACGCTAACTTAAACCGAGGTGCCCCTTTCCCTCAGTATGTTTGAACATTTAATCATTTACGATGACCCCCCACCGTTTGTTTCGGTGGATAAAGCAACGCCTCAACAGTTATTAAATGCGCAGATTAATACGGCTGATTTTTTAGAGTCGATTGGCGCAGCGTCTGATGAGGAGGTTGAAGACAAGGCAAGCAAGAAAAACGCACAGCTTGCGTTTACTGCTATGGCTGCGGGGGCTCCCACTGAAAAAGTTAAAGAACAACTACTAGCCAACACAACGCCAGTTGCTGTGCGACGGCTTGTAGGGATGCTGACAGCGTACGACTGGGCGTTTGTTGAACAGGCGCGGCAGATGAGAGGGTACGCGGTTGCAAAAATACTGGAAGATACAGAGCACCCAGACCCACGCTATCGATTAAAAGCTTTAGAGATGCTGGGGCGCGTTACAGAAGTGGCGCTATTTACGGAACGCGTGGAGGTTAAGAAGGCTGAACTGACGGATGAAGAGATCGAAGCCAAGATTAAAGCTAAGCTTGGTAAATATATGGGCGCTATTGAGGTAACTGCGACGGAGAAGCCTAGTGAATCTGAGTGATCACGAAGCAGAAGCACTGCGTAAAGTGCTGCCGTTGATGCCATCTGAAGAAAAGATGGAGGTGCTAACGCTTCTTGATGAGTTTGATAGGCGTAAATCACTCAAAAAATCTAAGTCGTCGGTGCTTGCGTTTGCACATCACGTGTATCCCAACTTCAAAGAAGGCGCACACCATAGAAAACTGGCAAAAATCTTTGAAGATGTGGTGGCAGGACGTAAAAAACGCGTCATTATTAACATAGCACCACGTATGGGTAAGTCAGAATTCAGTTCTTATCTATTTCCTGCTTGGTTTTTAGGTCAGTTTCCCGATAAAAAGATTATTATGGGGACGCACACCGCGTCTTTGTCAGAAGATTTCGGTAGGCGTGTTAAAAATCTGGTGGATTCTGATGAATATCAGGAGATTTTTCCAAAAACAGCCCTCGCAGAAGACCAAAAAGCTGCCGGAAAATGGTCTACCGGAGCTGGAGGTCAATATTATGCTGTTGGCGTTGGCGGCGCTCTGGCTGGGCGTGGTGCTGATTTGTTTGTTATTGACGATCCTCATTCTGAACAGGACATAAAGGCTAATTCACGGCTGACATTTGATCAGGCATGGTCGTGGTTTCAAACAGGACCGTTGCAGCGTCTGATGCCGGGGGGTGCCATCATCGTCATTATGACGCGATGGAGCTTGATTGACCTGACGGGTAAGCTGATTGATTATCAAGCGAAAAATCCTGAGTCAGATCCGTGGGAGATCGTCGAGCTTCCTGCGATCTTGCATGAGGGTGAAGAAAACGAGAAGAGTCTGTGGCCTGAACAGTGGCCGTTAGATCAGTTAAAGGCTAAAAGAGCGGGCATGGACCCGCGCTACTGGCAGGCGCAGTATATGCAGCAGCCCACAAGCGATGCGGCGGCTGTTATTCAGCGCAATATGTGGAAAGTGTGGGAGCATGAAAGCCCGCCAAAGTGTGAATATATTATTCAGTCGTGGGATACGGCGCATGAAACTAAAAACTCTTCGGACTACACAGCCTGTACGACGTGGGGTATCTGGTACAACGATGAGGACGGCGGTGCGCCTAACCTTATATTGATTGATGCGTTTAAAGCGCGGATGAATTTCCCGCAGCTCAAAGAACGAGCGCTGGAGATGTACCACGAGTATGAGCCCGACATTGTGCTGATTGAAAAGAAAGCAGCAGGGGCTCCCCTCCTTCAGGAATTGTCTCGTACGCGGGTGCCGATACAGGAGTTCAGCCCATCACGGGGCAACGATAAACACGTGCGTGTTAATGCTGTCGCAGATATGTTTGCCAGTGGTAAAGTCTGGGCTCCTGATACGCGATGGGCCAGAGAAGTCATTGAAGAAGTTGCAGCTTTCCCGGTTGGAGAGCATGATGATTACGTGGATACGATGACACAGGCGCTGCTGCGCTTCAGACAAGGTGGGTTCATCTCATTGCCAAACGATGAGCCTGACGACATTCGTTATTTCCGTGGCTTCCGTGGACAGAAACGCGGCTATTACTTAGGTTAGGACAGATCATGGCTATTGATAAAGCACTGTACGAGATGCCCGAAGGACTTGAAGCCTTGGCACTTGAAGAAGCACCTATTGAGATTGAGATCGAAGATCCTGAATCCGTAACGATTGGTATGGGTGGGGTGGAGATTGAGATCGAGCCGGGGGGTGAGGATGGGGAAGAAGCGTTTGACTCTAATCTAGCCGAGTTCATGCAAGAAAATGATTTGCAAAGAGTCGCTAGTGATGTGATGGAGTTGGTTGAAGCAGATATTAACTCCCGCAAAGATTGGGTTGATACCTATGTAAAAGGATTGGATGTTCTTGGGCTACGTTATGACGAAGTCACTGAGCCTTGGGATGGTGCCTGCGGTGTGTTCTCTACGTTGCTGACTGAAGCAGCGATTCGTTTTCAAAGCGAATCTATTATGGAAACATTTCCGGCAGGTGGGCCTGTAAAGACGCAAATTATTGGGCAGTTTACCCCTGATATTGAAGAAGCGGGTAAACGCGTAAAAGCTGATATGAATTATCAGCTAACTGACAAAATGCCTGAATATCGATCAGAGCATGAACGCGCATTATGGGGCGTTGCATTAGCAGGCTCGTCATTTAAAAAGGTTTATTATGATCCGTCGTTAGAACGACAGGTTTCATTTTATATTCCTGCGGAAGATGTCATTCTTCCATATGGCGTAACTAATATCCGCCGTACAGATCGTCTTACGCACATGATGCGTAAAACTAAAAATGATATTAAACGATTACAGTACAGCAGATTTTATCGAGATATTGATCTTGGTGACCCGTTTGCAAATCAAACGGATATTGAAAAAGCTAAAGCGCAAAAAGAAGGCGTTGAGCAAACTAAAGACGAGCGGTATCAGATATGCGAAGTGCATATCGAGTATGACTTGCCGGGGTATGAGGAAGAACTGCCACTGCCCTATGTCATTACGATTGATAAAGGCACCAGTAAAGTTTTAGCCATACGGCGTAATTACAGAGAAGACGACCCCCAGAAACGTGCGCGTCAGCACTTTGTGCACTATATGTATATCCCTGGGTTTGGTGCTTATGGCTTTGGGTTAATTCACATTATCGGTGGCTACGCCACGGCAGGCACCATGCTGATCCGTCAGTTGGTGGATGCAGGGTCGCTATCTAATCTCCCCGGTGGGTTAAAGGCTCGTGGTCTGCGGATCAAAGGTGATGACACGCCGATTGCTCCGGGTGAATGGCGAGATGTAGATGTGCCGGGAGGTGCGATCAGGGACAACATCCTGCCGCTGCCCTATAAAGAACCCAGTGCTACGCTGCTAGCACTACTCAATCAGATTACCGAAGAAGCACGACGGCTCAGTGGTATGGCTGATATGAAGATCAGCGATATGTCGAGTCAGGCTCCGGTGGGTACGACGCTAGCTCTCTTGGAGCGGCAGTTAAAGACGATGGGTGCAGTGCAGGCTCGCATCCATGCGGCGATGAAAGAAGAGTTCAAGCTGCTCAAAGAAATTATCAGGGAGTACACCTCACCTGATTACAGCTACGTGCCGCAGGATGGAACCCCACAGGTTAAGGCTGAGGACTACGACATTGTCGAAGTTATTCCCGTGTCTGATCCTAACGCCTCGACGATGGCTCAGCGGGTTGTGCAGTATCAAGCCGCTTTACAACTAGCCCAAGGTGCCCCTCAGTTATATGACATGCCTCGCCTTCATAGGCAGATGTTGGATGTGTTGGGTATTCCTAACGCCGACAAACTAGTACCCCTGCCGGATGATCAGAAACCCAAAGATCCTATAACCGAGAACATGAATGTGCTCAAAGGTGTACCGCTAAAAGCGTTCATTTATCAGGATCATCAGGCGCACATCACAGCACATATGACCTTCTTGCAAGACCCAAGCATTATGCAGACCATAGGTCAGAATCCAATGGCACAAACCATGCAGGCCGCGATGATGGCTCACGTTGCCGAGCACTTAGGGTTTAGATACCGTCAAGAGATTGAGCAGCGTGTGGGTGCGCCGCTGCCCGGACCTGAGCAGGAGGTCTCTGAAGCTGAAGAGTTGGCAATGGCTAAATATGTTGCCGAGGCTGCACAGCAGGTCTTGCAGATTCATCAAGCTGAGGCTGCGCAACAGCAAGCACAACAGATGTCAGCAGATCCGCTGGTTCAGATGCAGCAGCAGGAGTTGCAGATCAAGGGTATGGAGCAGCAGCGCAAAGCGCAGAAAGACTCTATTGATGCACAGATTGCTGAAAAGCGGTTGAACGTTGAGCAGCAGCGGATCGCTGTAGAAGCACAGAAAGAAGGCATACGGCTTCAGAACCAGAACCAGCAAAACGAACGCAAGCTACAGCTTGATCTTATTAAATCACGTATGAAAGGCGGTAGTTAATGGCGCATGAGCGGCAGATGCTAGATCACTTATTTAATAAACTCAGAGAACGAGAGCGGGAAGTAAGTGATGCAATGGCTGAAGGAAACTGTAAAGACTTTGCTGAATATAAGAATTTGTGTGGCGTAATCCAAGGTCTGCGCCGTGCAAGGATGGAAGTACAAGACCTTGTGCAACGTTATGAGGAATTTGAAAATGACTGATACAGCCCAAGCTGTGATTGAAGATATTCAGCTAAAAGCTAAACAACTGCCGATTGTTAAGGGTTACAAGATTCTTTGCACCTTACCTAACATCGAGAATAAGTTTGATAGCGGGATTATTAAAGCAGACGCTACCGTTAAGTATGAAGAGCTGTTAAGTAACGTGCTCTTTGTTGTAGCACTTGGTGATATGGCGTATGCGGATCAAAGCAGGTTCCCAACAGGACCGTGGTGTAAAGCAGGTGATTTTATTATTACTCGCGCTAACACCGGCACTCGTATCAAGATTCACGACCGCGAGTTTCGGATTATTAACGATGATTCTGTCGAAGCTGTGGTGGAAGATCCCCGTGGCATTCAACGTGCGTGAGGTGAGATATGGCAGATTTTGAAAAAGTGGAATATAAATTCCCAGACGAACGTGAGCCTGAAAAGAAGGCTAAAGACGATTTTGAAATTGAAATTGAAGTCGTTGATGACACGCCGGAACAGGATAAAGGGCGTAAACCGCTTGATGAGCCTGTCAATGAAGTAACCGATGACGAGCTTTCTAAATATGACGAGGGTGTACAGAAACGTATTAAGAAACTGTCACATGGTTACCACGATGAACGTCGGGCTAAAGAAGCAGCTTTGCGTGAACGTGAAGAGGCGTTGAAGTTTGCCCAACAGATTATTGAAGAGAATAAACATCTCAAGAAAAATCTGGGCGATCACACCACACTTCTTGTAGGTACGGCCAAACACAATGCTGAAATGGCGTTGGATCAAGCACGTAAGAAATATAAAGAAGCTTACGAGTCGTTCGATCCCGATCAGATTGTTGCAGCGCAAGAAGAATTAACTCAAGCTAAATTACGGCTTGATAAAGTTGAAAACTTTAAGGCACCCCCTTTACAGGAACGAGAAATTCCTGTAAACATGCAACCACAATCCGCTTCAGATAATGAGTTGGATTCCAAAGCACTTGCGTGGCGAAAGCAAAATCAGTGGTTTGGACCTAACCGACCCATGACTGCCTTCACTCTGGGGCTGCACGAGCAACTAGTCGAAGAAGGCGTTGATCCTACCTCGGATCAGTATTACGAGGTGATCAATACGACACTACGTAGTAAGTTCCCTGAACATTTTCCTGATGAGCGCGGAAGATCAGAGGAAAAACAGAAACGGACGAGCAGTAATGTTGTAGCCCCGGCAAGTCGCAGCGTTGCGCCAAAGAAAATCACGCTGACACAGACTCAAGTGGCACTTGCTAAGAAGTTTAGGATTCCTTTGGAACTTTATGCCCGGAAAGTGGCGGAAGGTATGACACAAAATGGCTGAGAATAAATTAGCTGAAACTCGCACAGGCCGCGATCTACAAACTCGCGCCAACGATGAACGTCCTCGTAGCTGGGCACCGCCCACGCTGCTGCCTGACCCTGCACCTGAGCCCGGATATACTTATCGTTGGATTCGTGTCAGTACGCTGGGTCAAGCTGACCCACGCAATGTGTCATCCAAAATCCGCGAAGGTTGGGAGCCTGTTCGCGCAGTAGACCATCCCGAAATCTCGATGTATCTTGATAACGACAATGCTCGTTTCAAAGACAACGTCGTAGTGGGCGGATTGTTGCTGTGCAAAACGCCAACAGAAATGGTTGATCAGCGCAACGACTTCTATCAAAAGCAGGCTGAAGCGCAAATCAGATCTGTTGACAATCACTTCATGCGCGAAAATGATCCAAGGATGCCTCTGTTTTCAGAGCGCAAAACCACGGTTTCATTTGGGCGTGGTAATCAACAATCGTAGGAGTTAATCCAAAATGGCTTACCCGACTATCGACAGACCCTATGGTCTAAAGCCGGTCAATTTGATCGGTGGTCAGGTGTTTGCTGGAGCAAC
>Ga0222712_10000357_pt1 | contig 62566 bp, 71 predicted proteins | sample C33_657DmetaG_FD_165043 | JGI IMG/M metagenome (GOLD analysis project Ga0222712, IMG submission 165043) | Estuarine water microbial communities from San Francisco Bay, California, United States - C33_657D | ecosystem: Environmental > Aquatic > Marine > Unclassified | place: USA: California... | reverse complement strand
CCGGCAGCCAGCCCCAGTGCGTCATCAGAAACATCCAGTCCAACAACTTCTTCAAGTTCAATGTTCATCGCAGACTCCAAGTGGGTTAACGGTCAGCAATAGCTAAAGGGTTCCAAACGGTTCGTCCCCCCCGTTAACGTCCCCCCTGAAGTTCAACCCAAAAGTTAGAGCTCAACAGTCCCCAAAGGGTAGTGCGTGAAAAATGAACAACATCGGCAAAAAGAGCAATAGCCGGTTAACGGTCAATAGCCAAAGCTGGGCAATAGCCAACAAAGTGCGTGTGGCACTGCCAGCTCCATTGCGTAAGTCCCCCCTGCGCACCACCGGCAGCCAGCTCCAGTGCGTCATCAGAAACATCCAGTCCAACAACTTCTTCAAGTTCAATGTTCATAGCAGACTCCAAGTGGGTTAACGGTCAGCAATAGCTAACACCGAGGCTGTCAACACCGGGGCAACCGCGTCATCAGAAACAGTCAGCAAAACCAGCAATTTTGCGAAAAGTGCAGTTGTGGTTAAGGTCAGCCTCCAGACCCCCCTGCGCACCACCGGCAGCCAGCTCCAGTGCGTCATCAGAAACATCCAGTCCAACAACTTCTTCAAGTTCAATGTTCATCGCAGACTCCAAGTGGGTTAACGGTCAGCAATAGCTAACACAATTAAGTGCATTTTAAGAATGCCTTAAACTTATAAAACGGCTATTGGACTGTTGTCAATAAATAATTGCACGATTTGTGCGCTGTTGCGGGTATTGGCTAAGCCTGCTGACTTGCTCGTAGAAACTTAGATACCTGTGCCGTCACCTCGGGTCTGAGGATGCCCACCGCTGGTTCAACGGCTTGAATCTGACTCCCCGCGTGATATCTGGCACTGCTCTGAGCAAATAAATCCGCTTGTGCTGAACTTTTCTTAGTTGATTTGGTACTTTTGTTCACCTCCCGCCAGAGTTGCCAGACGCTCCAACGGGAACGAGGGTTGGGTTTAGGCTTAGATTGATAACGCTTACAAAACGCCGCATACACGCTCGCACACGCATCAAGGGTACGCTCAAGCTTTAAGAACGCAGGATGCCAGACGGTTAACCCATCGTCTTTGAGCCGCGCGTAGCTGGCATAGTTACTGTAGGCGTAGTCAAAGCCCTCAACCATTTTCGCAGCCAAGGGGTTGGCGTGTATGTAGCGCAAGACCATCATGCTGTGGCGCACATCGTTGTCTTTGACAGGTTCGGCGTGATAGCGCTGTTCCCAGAAATGACCTCGGCGCAGCAACAGACGGTTCAACAACATGGCGCAGTACCAATTGAGCCAGTGCATCAGCCGTGACATCTGGTGGGGCTGCTCGGGCTTTAGAAAGTAATGCACGTGGTTACTCATGATGCATACGCCGTAGAGTTTGAAGTTGAACTTGGCGCGAGCGCGAGCCAGACAGAACAGGATCGCTTGACGGGCTTGGGGTCGGCGTAAATCGAACGCTTGGTTATTACAGCGCAGTGTGACGTGGTAACTGGTGTTGGCTTCAAAGCAGCGAGGAGGACGTGGCATGGTGGGCATCCGGTTAGAGTTGACGGATAACCAGCTTAAAACGGCGCTCAAGCTTTAGGCTTAGCGGGTTTGCGCCCAACCAACCGTGATGCGGTAAACATACTAATTTTGAAACCTAGAGCTCATTGCGTCAGTGTTGCCTGAGTGGTTAGTATCCCTCCCGCAGACCAAAAGCATAAAACCTGAAATATCAGCACCTCAGGCGGTTTGTGATGTTGTTCATGCTGGCCCGCCAAGACTATTTCGAACTGATTCCAAGTCCTTCGAGCAATTTCCAACCCGTTCGGGGCCTCCTTGGGTACGCCCCTTGAACACTTTCCGGATCAGACAGGCTTCTTCATAGGTCTCAATGTCTTTGAGCCGGTACAAGACCTTCCCCACGATCTTCAAATACTGCGGGCCCTCGCCGACGGTGCGCCAGCGCTGAAGGCGTGTGACTGAACACACCCAACGATCGGCGAGCATTATTTCGGTCAGGAGCTGGCGGGCAGGCTCGGCCGGGATCTCTGGACACGGGAGTAGGGGCGCGGCCGTGGATTCCCAGGCTGCTAGTTTGGCAATGCCAGTAGACAGGACGTCCAGTACGTCGCGGGTACTTTCAGCTTGAAAAGGGGGCGTTTGGTCAGTAGTCATGAACTTGCTCCTCGATGCATGTACGTAGTGATTTCATGTAAGTTCATACCGGTTGACTTAGCGTTTTTCTCAGCAGGGTGGGTTGGAAGATGTGGGAGCATGTACGTGCCGCTGATAAACTCAAACGAGAGCAAAAAATTATCTTGTCTATAAAGCTGCGCTTGCCATGTATTTCAATCTGGAGACTGCTTTGAAAGTAAACACTTTGCTCTTGGCTCTTTTTATGTGCATGCCTTTTTTGACTTTGGCTCAACACAATCACGCAGGGCAGACGCCTTATGCAGGACTGCAAAACCGAGCCATAAAATCGTTATCCGACAGCGACATCAACGAGCTTCGGCGTGGAGGTGGATGGGGGCTAGCCCTTGCCGCCGAACTCAACGGCATGCCCGGCCCTTCTCACCTGTTGGAGCTCAAGGACAAGATTCCCTTGGCTCCTGACCAAGTAGACAAAACCAAGGTTTTGTTGGATGAGATGCGCAAAACAGCCATACCCACAGGAGAGCGTTTGATTGCTGCAGAAAAAGCCTTGGAAGCCGCCTTTGCATCTGGAAAAGTGGATGAGCCATCCTTGCGGCGCTTGTTAGCCGACGCAGAGAGCGCAAGGTCAGAGCTGCGCTTCATTCATCTTTCACAACACTACAAGACTGTGCTGTTTCTCACACCAGAGCAAATCAAGCGCTATAACATCCTTCGCGGTTATGCCGATGATCCGTGCAAGAGCATCCCTGCCGGGCATAACCCGGAGATGTATAAACGCCACATGGGATGTAACTGACCATACCCAGCGGCCTCAATTGGGTCAAGGCCCTTTGTCAAGTTATAGGTTCAGTGGTTGCTGACCCAGTTTTCTACGACCAAGTCAGCGTAGTTCACAAAGTCTGCTTCGTTGTTGGTGACTAGCGTCACGTCAAGAGCAACGGCATGTGAGGCGATGAGCTTATCCAGTGCATCACGGTTGCGATCTTTGTATGCGGCACGAATCGGTCCATAGGCTTTGGCCGCTTGAGCGTCAAAGGGAGCCACCAGAATGTCTTCAAGCAAACTATCGAGCGCCGAGCGGTTGACTACTTGCGCTGGGGCACTTGTGCAAGCGATGCCGAACTCAAGCTCTGCCAGGGTCACTGCGGAAATAACAACGTCGCCTACGAAGCAGGCGGCAAAGCGCTCCCTGACTTCGGGTGGCTGATGCTTTATGAGGTAAATGCAGATATTGGTGTCGAGCATGTACTTTGGACTCATAAAGCCTCGCGCTCGCCTTCGATGTTCTCGCCGCGACCGTGAGCCATGAAGTCAGGTGAAAACTTCGCAAGTTTTCCTAACACATCGCCCATGCGCCGTTGGGCCGGGCGAATGCGTAACTCGTCACCCAGTCGCTCGATTACAAGCTCTACGTCCCAAGAACTGTAGGCAAGTTCTGCAGGAATGCGAACGGCTTGTGAATTACCGTTCTTGAATAGTTTGGTGTTAGTCATAGCGAATCTCGTTGGATGTACGTGTACATCTTAACGTAAAATACACTCAATGTATATGCGTGGATGTACGTGAGACAAAACAGTCATTATTCTTTGCAACTATGCTCAAACATTTTGCGAAAGTATCGGTTGCCGGCGATGTCCTGCCCGCTGGTTCGTATCCCTTCTGCATACCAAAAGCAAAAAACCTGAGATTGCAGCACCTCAGGCGGTTCGTGATGTTGTCAGTGTTGCCCCGCCAAATACAGGTGTAAGTATTTAATATTAAAGGGTTATTTTTTGTTTGTATAATCTTACCCCCGCTCGTACCCCCTATTTGATTTTAACGATTGCTGAAAGTGCAGTTCATTCGCTGAACAAAGTCTGACGTTAGTCATTTAGTTGCTCGCGGCAAAAGAGCGGAAGTTGGGAGGGGGTTGCCCCTGCCGATTTCTCCCCACGCTGACCCCACTACCCCCCCACCCCCGTAAATCGACCGCTTCACTGTGCCGGGCTATGCACTGTATTTTGCTCAAACGAAACTGTTCGGGCTTCGCCCCCTCGAGGTCTGCGTTCGGTCGGAAACTGGTCAGTCGTGACCGGCGAAACACCCCCCTTTGTTTTCTGCGTAAAAAGGTGGGGGTATATATATTTTATTTTGTTCAAGTTCACTGCTCGGGCATTTGATGCGGGCGTTTAAAAGCCACCCGAAGGTGGCTAGTACCCAAGAGGGTTACAAGTGGGTTACCGGTCAGCAATAGCTAACACGTGTTGCTATCTAATTTGGTGTTGGGTTTGCTATCAGCAATAGCTAACACCGGAAATAGGGGATATTGCGGCAATGTGTAGAGCCAGCCGTAATCGCGTTAATCCCCCCCTGCGCACCACCCGCAGCCAGTTCCAGTGCGTCATCAGAGACATCCAGTCCAACAACTTCTTCAAGTTCAATGTTCATATTGATTCCAAGGTTGAATACCCACGCCCAAGTGGGTGTGGGTTACCGGTCAGCAATAGCTAACATTAATAGCTAAGCTAGCTACTGAAGGTGAAACATTCCCCCCATTCAACGGTGTTTTTCCGTCCCCCCTGCGCACCACCGGCAGCCAGCTCCAGTGCATCGTCAGAGACATCCTGCACAACAACTTCTTCAAGTTCAATGTTCATAGCAGACTCCAAGGTTGAGTACCCAAGTGGGTGTGGGTTACCGGTCAGCAATAGCTAACACCCCGTTAGTGCATTTTAAGAATGCCTTATGTTTATAAGTCGGCTACTCGATTGGCGTCAATCAGTATTTGCATTATTTGTGTGCCGTTGCGAGTATTGGCTAAACCTCCTGACTCACCCGTAAAAACTTAGATACCTGAGCCATCACAGCGGGTCTGAGAGTGCCCCACCCCCTATCGAATTCCGTTACCCCTGAGCCCAGCGTACCCCCAACCCCGTAAATCGACGGCTTCACTGTGCCGGGCTATGCACTGTAATTTGCTCAAACGATGCCGTTCGGACTACGCCCCCCCGGTTGAAAACGGTCGGGAACTGGTGGGTTCATCGCTAAGAAAACACCCCCCTTTTGTTGTCTGTGTAAAAAGGCTGGGGGTATATATTTTTAAATTTACTGTTTTACACACTGCTCGGGCATTTGATGCGTGAGTTAAAAAGCCACCCGCAGGTGGCTAGTACCCAAGTAGGGTTGCCGGTCAACAATGGCTAGCACCGAAAGGTATTTTAAGAATGCTCTGCCCTATCACATCCGCCTTCTAACTGTTATCAAGATAATTTCAAAGTTCAAACAATGCGATACATGTATCGTAAGGGGCGGGTGAATAGTCGTGGGGTTACTTACTGACTGCGCTTGAATCAAAGCCAATCTTTGTCAATGGCAACACTTTTGATGCGAATGTAGCTAATAATGAAACCGAATATCGGTAAGGATATGGTTCCTAGCACCCACAGAGCAACCGATTTGTCAGCCGCGGCAACTAACTGTCCAAGCGCGATCAGATAAGTTAAGGAACTAATTAACAAGGTGGTGATGGCTCGCCCATGCAGAAAGATACTTTTATGTTACTATTCGGCATGGCCTTTCAAGTACTCGAACTACTGCTCAATAACGGATCTAGCCCGTACGCGCAATGGTTCGACGGGTTGGCGCCAGATATTGCCGCTAAGGTTGCTACTGCCAAGTACCGGATGCAGCAAGGAAATCTGTCCAGTGTCGAGTGGTTCCGTGGCATTGGTGAATACAAAATTAATTACGGTGCAGGCTGGCGGATTTATCTGGCAAAGGACGGTATTGAGATCATCATGCTCTTGGGCGGCGGTTCCAAAAACGGTCAGCAACGAGACATTGATAAAGCCGTTGAATTGTGGAAAGGGTACAAGCAGGCAAAAGCAAATTTACTCAAAAAAACTCAATCAATTGTAGCGACAGGCAAACGCAAGGGGTAATGAATATGGCACTGACCAGAGATTTTAAAGAAACGGTTTTAGCACGCGTCGAGCGCGATCCTGAGTTTGCCTGTGCTATGTTGAACGAGGCAATCATGCTTTTTCTGAATGGTGAGCCCGAGACCGCAAAGCTTATCTTGCGCGATCTTGTCAACGCGACGATGGGGTTTGAGGGTTTGGCGATCTCCGTTGAGAAACCAGCAAAAAGTGTTCATCGGATGCTGTCCTCATCAGGCAATCCGACCATGACAAACTTGGCTGCAATTTTTTCTGCTCTTAAGTCAACGATGAAAGTAGATATACACGCTCACTGCGTCAGCGCTGCTTGAGCAGTTAGTATCCCTCTCGCAGACCAAAAGCAAAAAACCTGAAATTGCAGCACCGCAGGCGGTTTGTGATGTAGTAGCTGTTGCCCCGCCAAAACTTAAGTTTCGAAACTGCTCTGCAGAGATTCGGTATGCCACGAGCCCCGCACAGTGTGGGGCTTTGCGTTGCTACCGGTGGCGTGACCGAAGTTGAGATTATGATAACTTAAGGTATTATTAATCACCGACCACGCAAACGATTAGGGTTCTAAACCCCGTACCAAGTGTTCTACGAGTCATTTCTGGCACTTCGTACTTGAAACCGCGGCATTTAAAAAACATGGATTTCTTTCGTTACCACTGGTTTGATTTGGCTTTAGCCCTATCAATTGTTCTTGGGGCGGCTCTCTTCATTACTCAACCTACCGGGATGACCTTGCTTTTATGGCTTAGTCTGGGGTCTCTTTTTTTGCATCAAGTGGAGGAATGGCGTCTCCCAGGATATTTCCCTGGCATGGCTAATGCAGTGATGTTCAAGAGCGACATACCAGATCGTTATCCATTAAATGCAAATAGCGGGATGCTGATTAACGTGGTCTTAGGGTGGGGTGGATATTTATTGGCAGCATTGTTTTGGAAACAAGCGATGTGGCTGGCAATTGCAGCAATCTTAGTCTCGGTCGGTAATGTCTTTGCCCACACCATTATCTTCAACATCAAAGGAAAGACCTTATATAACCCAGGCTTGCTGACCTCGTGGTTGCTGTTTGTGCCTGTCGTATATTTTTTCTTTCGGCTCGTCATTTCGGAACAGCTCGCAAGTCCATTGGATTGGATTGTTGGTATTGTGCTGGGTATTGCGCTGAATTATTTTGGCGTCTACAAGATGATTATTTGGCTGGCTGACAGAAATACGCCTTATGTTTTTCCCAAGCGATTTTTGATCCCTAAAGGCCGGTAGGGGTTTCAAGGTGGATCAGCTGTTGATTTGCACCGCACCCCCAGTGGGTCAGTTTTCGATCGGCGTCAACACTCACTGCGTTAGCGTTGCCTGAGCGATTAGTATCCCTCTCGCAGACCAAAAGCAAAAAACCTGAGATTTCAGCACCTCAGGCGGTTTGTGATGTAGTCAGTGCTGATCCGCAAAAATTCAAAATTCGAGTTTCGAGCCTGTCACGCAGCGATTCGATCAGCCAGGAGCCCCGCACTGTGTGGGGCTTTGCGCTTCTAGCTCTTGACTGCGACCCTAGGTAGCGGCCTGTCAAAGTCACCTCAAACCCTGTTCGTCTCATATCAACGTATGCCGCTGAGACGACGCTTGGCAACCATCTGTATTCGCTTATCAATGGCTGCACTCAACGAATCGCGAGTGCCAATTGGGCGAGTAAGAAAAGTTTGCGCTTTTCATCTGAATGAAACATTCATCTTATAACCTCTCACGCAATCGTTACTTTGACCTGCTTCAGAGCTTGAAAGCAATCTTGACTTTCACTTTCTTAAGAGCTTGAAAGTAATCTTGACTCCCACCGGTGTGCAAACGCTCAACATAAGTCTAGAACACATGAACAATCGCGCCTTATCCGTCCGCAGTCTCAGTAAGCGATTTGGTGACACACTGGCCGTTGATCAAGTCAGCGTTGATATTGAACCTGGCAGCTTCGTCGGGATCATTGGTCGATCTGGGGCCGGAAAGTCAACGCTGCTTCGTATGATCAATCGTCTGAACGAACCCACACAAGGAGAAATTATTTTTGGTGGCGAAGTAATCACAGGCTTGAAGGGTGCGCAACTGAACCAATGGCGACGCCGTTGCGCCATGATTTTTCAGCAGTTCAATCTGGTCGGACGCCTCGACGTTTTGACAAACGTTTTGATGGGTCGCCTCACTAGCATCCCGACCTGGCGTTCGCTGCTCACGATTTGGCGCGACGCGGATAAGCTCGAGGCCTTAGACGTACTCGATCGCTTTGGTATGGCAGACTTTGCAGCGCAGCGTTGTGATCAGCTGTCTGGTGGGCAGCAACAGCGCGTCGCAATCTGTCGAGCGTTAGTGCAGCAACCAGAAATTATTCTGGCAGACGAGCCCATTGCCTCACTTATTCAGGTTTCGAAACAGCCAACGTTCAGGCGAAACCCTTTTTGACAGACCTTCGGCTTGAAGTAAAACGGGGGTGTTGAGAGGCATCTTTTCATCTTACCAACGCGGAAATTGGTACTTTCGGCTGCTATTCACTTTTGTGTAGATTTAGCGGCGTTGAGCAATTGATAGATTGAAAATAAAACATATAGCTGTCCAACCCCAATGGCTTCGGACAGCCAGTCTGCCCAATTAAAATTTGAAAAGTTTGCGATGGTCCAAGACCATAGCGTCGCTGCGCCGATCACGACTAGTGTGCCGAGCACCCAGCTTGGCTTACCGCGATTGATACCCTGTACCCGCACCGTAAAATAAAGCAAGGCAACCGCTGCACCAATCACAACAAACATAAACGCAAGTACCAGTCCGACATCATCGCCCAGATCACTCAGAGTATTTTGAAAGCCACCTTCAACTTGAAGCTTCATCAGAAGTAGGCTCACCGCGTACATGCTGAAGTAGGCATTACTAAGTTGAATCAGCTCTTTTTTGACGGCAGCACTAATGTTAAGCGCTGTTTGTGCCGGTACGGTTGCCGTCACTGACTGGCCACAATTTGGACAAAACTTGGCGTCAATATTTTTTTTAATACCACAATTCGCACAAAAATTCATGTTGATCCTTTGGGTAGTCAGCACGAAAAGACTGCCAATCATAGCGCATCAACGCATCACACAAGCGACCAGATCCACCAACTCGCGCACCCAAGCATCAGCAAGACTGCCCATACACGCTGCTCAGAACGTACAAGGTCTGACCCAGGCCCCGGAATTTGGCCTGTGAGCATAGGAGAGGCCATATTGCGCCGCCGCAACATACTGATCAACGCGATCAGCATAAGGTGAAGCACGACGCTCGAGAGATACAGTTCACCAAAAAATTCGTGCGCGCCTTCGATGAATTTTCCACCAAGATCGTTATTCACCAAATAACCCGACCCCACCAAAGGCAAGACCAATACCAACAGGCTCAGTACGGTAAGCGCGATCAGCAGATTCTGCCCTTGTTTCCAACCAATCGCTTGAAGACTGGACGCCTTGCGCATCGCGACCACCCAAGTGTGTAAGCCTGAGAGTTTGCCAAACAGCAACTTGAAGCGTACATGTTTTGGCCCAACCAAGCCCCAAACAATGCGAAACCCTAGCAGGCCAAGCATCGTGTAGCCAAGCGTCACGTGCACACCACGCAAACGTTCGAAGTCTGCTGTCAGATAGGCACCTATAAAGGAGAAGGCAAACAACCAGTGAAACGTGCGTGTTGCCGCGTCATTCACACGCCGTGTCGGGACGGGCGAGGTCATCTTAAGTTCTGTCGGATTAAGCGTCATGTTCATTTCGGTATCCTCACAAAATCGTCGTTGTAGTTGCCCTGCTCTGCAGTGGTGTGGCATGCCGCACAATTTGCCGCGCTCTTAATACTTTCGCGCAGCCAAACCTCAGCCTCAATCTTGCGATGTTCGCGCACAAACCACGCCGCTTTGGTAATGCGATCATCTTGCGGCTCTTCGCGCACTTTTTTATAGGTGCCAGCCAAAGGTTCTAGCCATTTAGAAATCTCTAAGACCTCAGCAGGCTCGAGCGAGGCGTCTACGCCGTAATGCTTGTCTAAACTTCCAAGCAAACGTCGCCAAGTGGCTAAAGGCAACAAGGCTGGCGGGTACGCCAAATGACACGAGGCACATTCGCTGCGATATTTTTCAGACAGGACGAGTGGTTGAAAGTCTTTCGACCCACCCGCCACGGCTGTGCTTGCGCCAATACCCAAGGCCGTGAGCAAAACCAGACTAAACGCGCCGAACCTGCGGTGTGTTCTGTGCGTGCTTGATCTGCCCCTCATGGCTTGAGCGCCAACAAAAATGCTATGACATCAGACTTTTCAGCTGCTGTGCATTCGCGCGACAACACATCTTTACAGTTGCGTCGAAACCACTTATCAACGCGAGCGTCATCAGTGAACGCGTCTGGGTTCGCAGCCGGTGCCAACGGATCAATCGCTTTGCCCGTGCTCGCATGTTTAGACACCTTTGTGGGCGACTCACCGTGACAGGAGGCACAGGTCCACTTAGACCCGTGCGTCGAGGTAAAGAAGATGCGGCCATTATCTGCGCTCGCTGGCCGACTAGCGGCGGCTTCGAACCGTTGCAATTGTGCCGCTGGGGTGGTGTCGCCTGCGTGCGCAGTGGCTGCGACACCAAGCACCAAGGCTAGGAAAAGCTGCTGCAAGTTCTGCTTAAACATATATTGACCTCTCATGACGTAGCGAATGTAGTCATGATGCAGCAGTGACCTTGTACGTTATCTGAATCAGTCGTTCAGATTCGGTTCATGTGTTGGGGTGCACAATACAAGTGTGGCTGACACCGGAAGATAAAGATGAAATTCAACTCGCAGAAAACTATCCCTACCTTCACCGCTATGTTGATGGTCTTACTAATCTGTTCGCTTCCGGCGACAAGTGCCTTGGCTACCCCAACCGATCAAGAGCGAGCCACCCAAGCGGTACAAGCCGGTGAAATTCTAAGTTTGAGGGTCATTCTCGAACGCCTTGAGCAAACTCAGCCCGGTCAGGTGCTAAACGTTGAATTTGAGCAAAAAAAGGGGGTTTGGATCTATGAGCTTAAAATCCTCAAAGCAGGTGGCCGTTTGCAAAAACTAAAGGTCGATGCAAAGACGGGCGAAATCATCTCAAACAAAGAGCGCTAAACAATGTGGCGATGCACTGAGCGGCAAACGACACGACGACTCACTGAGCGTTAAACACCGCGCCGCTTTACGGAACGTTAATCAATGCGACTATTTACGGAGCGCTAAACAATGCGGCTATTGGTCGTCGAGGATGATGCCACCCTACAACGCCAACTTTCAGAAGCGTTGACGGCCAGTGGCTACGCCGTGGATGTAGCCTCAGATGGTCGCGAGGCGCTATACCTAGGTCAAGAGCAGCCCTACGACGCCGTGATTTTGGACGTGGGCTTACCGCTAATGGATGGTATCTCGGTCTTACGAAAATGGCGTGCCGAGCATCGCACCATGCCGGTGCTGATTCTCACAGCACGCGATGACTGGCATGACAAGGTTGCTGGCATTGACGCCGGCGCCGACGACTACGTCACCAAGCCTTTTCATATGCAAGAAATACTAGCCCGCGTACGCGCCCTCATCCGACGCGCCAGCGGCGGCGCCGACTCCATCCTGCGTTGCGGCAAGCTTGAACTCGATACCCGCACGAGTCGCGCCTCGTGCGAAAACGAGCTCATCGCGCTCACGAGCCATGAGTTCAAGATTTTTTCGTATCTCATGCATCATCTTGACGAAGTGGTCTCGCGCAGCGCTTTAACTGAACACATTTATGCACAAGACTTTGACCGAGATTCGAATACGATTGAAGTCATGATTGGCCGCTTGCGAAAAAAAATACCCGACGGCATGATTCAAACCGTGCGAGGCATGGGTTACCGACTTGCCAAGGCTGACTGTTAGCCATGCCGAACAACAGCGTTCGTAGCTGGCGTGGATCACTCAGGCTACGTCTGTTTGGCGGTACTGCCCTCTGGATTGCGCTCGCGCTGGGCTTGACCACCATCGCGCTCGACGGGCTCTTTAAAGATCAGGCCACACGTCAGTTCGAGCAACAACTGCAATCCTATCTGTATCAGATCGTGGTGGCGTTTGACGTTGATGCGAAAGGCAACCCGCTTATGCAGACCGCTGGCGCAGATCCCCGCTTTAACCGACCCGAGTCTGGACTGTATTGGCAGATCAACGACCAAAGCGGTGCTGTCTTGTTGAAATCTCGCTCACTTTGGGACACCAAACTGAACGTTACAAATGATGCGCTTAAAAACGGCGAGATCCATTTTCACAATCTCACCGGGCCCGCTTCACAAGCGCTGATTGTTGCCGAGCAAAACGTCTTGCTTGAGGGACTGGGTAGCAAACAATTTCGGGTGATAGTCGGTTCTGACACCCAAGCACTCACGCGCGCGATTCAAACGTGGCAGCGCTCGCTTTGGCTATTTGTTGGCATCCTCTTTTTGAGTCTGCTTGTTGCAGCGAGCGCGCAGGTAGCGTTTGGACTACTACCGCTTCGGCAACTACAACGCTCACTCAAAGCGTTGCGCGACGGGGATGGCATACGCATCGTCGGTGCGTTTCCGACTGAACTCAAGCCGCTCATCGAAGACTTCAATGCGGTCATTGATACCAATGAAAAAATCATTGAGCGTGCTCGTAATCAAGCAGGTGACCTTGCACACTCGATTAAGACACCCATCTCTGTCATGAGTAACGCCTTACGGCTCGAACAGGCTCGCAACCACCACGACCCAGCGCTGGTGGCTTCACTTCAAGAGCAGTTGCAACAACTGCAGCAACAGGTGCAGTGGCGACTCAAGCGCGCACGCATTGCAGCCAGTGCCGGAGTGCCTCATGCGCGCACGCCAGTCAAAACCACCGTCGAACAATTGACGCGTGTGATGAAAAAAGTGCATGCAGAAAAATCAATTCAGGTCACGGTCTCTGACATACCCGCTGATCTTGACTTTGCGGGCGAGCTGCAAGATCTACAAGAAATTTTAGGTAATCTTTTGGATAACGCCTACAAATGGGCAGCGCACACGATCTCGGTTAACAGTGCTTACGCTGACGGCAAGTTACGCCTCACCATTCAAGATGATGGACCGGGTTGCCTGAACCTGACAGAGTCAACTCAAGCACCCACCCGTGGCCAGCGCGCCGACGAGTCAATCCCAGGCAGCGGACTGGGACTGAGCATCGCGCGTGACTTGGTGGGTCTTTATGGCGGTGAGCTTTTGTTTCAAGCGGGTAGCCCTAACGGATTGCGTATTACCTTGACGCTGCCAGGTGACTTGCGTTGAGTCGTGCGTCAGCCTTGGCCAGCATTCAAACTCAACCCGCTTTGAGAGGCCTTCGGCTTGATGTCAAACAGGCGGGTTAAGCCGCATTTACGTGTCTTTCGATCGTTTAAACCATACTAATTCAGAGTTGAACTCTGAATTAGTATGGTTTAAACTCAAGAAATGATACCGCGACACCTCCAACCCGAGCTACAAACACAGCTCAGCGAGTACCCGATCGTTACCATTCTTGGTCCGCGCCAATCCGGCAAAACCACCTTGGTCAAAGCGGTGCTGCCTGATTATCAGTACGTGAACCTAGAGAATCCTGAAACCCGCCAGTTTGCTACCGACGACCCTAAAGCGTTTCTCAGACAATATTCTGACCGTACCATCTTCGATGAAATACAACGCGCCCCTCATCTCCTAAGCTATTTGCAAGAAATCGTTGATCAAAACAAGGTGAATGGGCAATTTGTCCTGACGGGCTCGCATCAATTACTCCTGCGCGAGGCCGTCACGCAATCGCTAGCAGGCCGCACCGGAATTTTGCACCTGCTACCTCTTTCAATCGCAGAACTACACGAAGCCAAGATTGATTTTGATACGCCGAGCGAATACATCTTTCAGGGGTTTTTACCCCGCATCTACGATCAGCAGCAACGTCCGCACACAGCGTACGCCAACTACTTTCAAACCTATGTCGAACGAGATGTCAGACTACTGATCAAACTCAAAGACGTGGTTCTTTTTGAAAAGTTTATGAAACTACTGGCGGGCCGTGTTGGCCAAATCATCAACTATCAGTCGCTGTCGAGCGATGTCGGTGTAGATGGCATGACCATCAAGGCTTGGCTGTCGATTCTAGAGGCCTCATTCGTCATTTTTCGGCTGCCGCCCTACTTCGAAAATTTTGGCAAACGCGTGATCAAGACCCCGAAGATTTATTTTACCGACACGGGGTTGCTCTGCTATCTGCTGGGCATTGAGCGCGTCGACCAAGTTGGACGCGATCCATTGATCGGTAACATGTTTGAAAATCTCGTTGTACTTGAGGCGCTCAAGGCACGCTACAACCAAGGTCTCACGCCTAATCTCTATTTTTATAGAGACAATCAAGGTCATGAAATCGATCTGTTACACAAGCAGGGCAGCGAACTTTTAGGAGTCGAGATCAAATCCGCTAGCTCCTGGAATGCAAGTTTTAAAAAAGCATTACAACATTTTGATCAAAAGCTAAAACCGCTGGCAAAGCGAGGAGTCGTTTACAGCGGCAAGGCAATTGAATTCACGGACGGCGTACAAACCATATCGTATAAAGATGTGAGGCAATTATTGGCACCAATCGCCACACAACATCAATCGCGATGATCATTCGCTCTTACGATATTTTTGCGCGATGATCAAGCCTGTGTAATGTTACCGATCCGAACCTTCGCCGGCTGATCTAACAACGCCGCAGCAATCGTACGGCGATGCTCTGCCGCTGTACCGCCACGCAGACTCCAGGAGCCCACTCTGCGGTACCAAAGATTCAAATCAAAGTCACGAATAAAACCCATGCCGCCATGAATTTGCTGCGCCGAACGCACCACCATCATGCATTGCTCGTTGCCAAACGATTTGGCTTGCGCAACGTTCACGCGATAGGGCAGCTTTTGATCCATGCGCCACAACGCTTCGCGGGCAAGCATGGTAGTGCCATCAATCGCGTTGACCATGTTGGCACACAAGTGCTGGATAGCTTGAAACGCACCGATTGGTTGACCGAAAGCTTCACGTTGTTTGGCATGTGCGACAGCCATGTCAAGAGTTCTGCGACCTGCACCCGCCATCATTGAAGCGTACAACACAGACGAAAAATCCATCACCTCAAGTGCGATTGCGTTACCTTGCGCTGACGAACCCACGCGCGCGTTCAACGGCACCCGAACATTATTGAACTGAACGTTTGCTTCACCATCTTTTGCCATGGAAACTAAAGCATCGCTGCTTAGACCCGTTGCATCGGTGGGCACTAGCACAACCCCCAAATGATGAGGTGCTGTCGCTTCGCGATACACAACCAAACACTGCTTAGAGGCACGATAACTGCCCACAAAGCTTTTTGTGCCGTTCAGTACAAGCCCATTACCCTCGACTCGACCTTCAAGCTTAATTGACTCGGGTGTCCAACGGCCATTGGCCTCGGTCACCGCATGGCTCAAGATCAGATCACCGCTCAGCACTGACTGCAAGAGTTGCTGCTGCTCTGCATCGCCATGCCGATCAATGATCATGGCTGGCACCATGGTCGAATGTAAAGGGATCGGCGCAATGTGATAACCCGCCAATTCAAACAGTAAGGCAAGATACGTTAAGGGCAACTCTTGACCGCCGTTTTTATCCGACAGACACAGTTGAAGCCAGCCATTCTCGGCAAACTTTTCCCATAACGCTGGCGAATACTGCAACGGGTCTGTTTCAATCTTACGCACCAGCGCCGACGTACATTCGCCAGCCAAAAACTCTGAGGCCGCTTCTCGAATTTGTACTTCTTGATCGTCAAGCAAAATATCCATGATTCAATTTACCTTTATTCTTATTTTGCCGCGCGCGGCAGGCCCAAACCAATACGGGCCACCTGATCGCGCATCACCTGAACGCTACCGTGGTTAATTGTTGACTGGTAAGCACCCAAAATGTTGTGTGCAAAGACGCCTTTCTCAATTGCAGCAGGCGAGCCTTGCATCAACTGGGCAAACGGACCCAAGATCTGACTAATGGCTTCGGTGGTGCGCACGCTGTGCTCGGGTGCAAACACTTTTTCAGCTGAACCTTCGTAGGTGAACTTTCCGCCACTTTGCTCAATGCTGATACTGCGCATCGTCATTAATCGGCAGACTTCAGCTTCCGTCCACATCTCTGCAACTTTGTCGCGAACTTGCGTATCTTCGCGCAGTGAGTCTTGTAACTCGCCCTCACCGTGCAACCAGTTCACAATATCTTCATCACGCATGACTGAAATCAAATAACGCCAGGCTCCTACGCGATCCAAGTTCAAGCCACGCCGCGCCACTTCCCAGCCGCCGCCCTCTTCACCCAGCAAGCAAGACACTGGCACTTCAACGTCGTCAAAGAACACCTCATTGGTACGCTCTTCGCCATAGGTGGTTCCAAACGGCGCTGGAGGGTCATTTTGTACTGTCCAGAGCGGACGCACGGTTAACCCAGGTACATCCATCGGCACGAGCAAAATCGACAGGCCGCGGTGACGAACTGAGTCAGGGTCAGTGCGGCACATCAAAAAGATGTGTGTCGAATTCTGGGCGTTGGTCGTATAAATTTTTTGACCCGTAATAATGTACTTATCACCCACACGCTTTGCACGACAACGAATGCCTGCCAAGTCGGTGCCGCAACCGGGCTCGCTATAACCTTGGCAAAAAATGATTTCACGTTTAATGGCGCCCGGCACAAACTCTTGTTTTTGTGCAGCTGTACCAAACGACAAGATCGCCGGGGCACCCGTGCCACCACCTAAGGTGATGCCGGTTGCCCGGTAAAATTCTTCTTCGATCACAAACTGGGCAGTACGGTCGCCGCCGCCACCACCGAACTCAGTCGGCCAGCTCCAGGCGAACCAGCGTTTTTCATTGACGGTATCGAAAAAGGCGCGAATCGCTGGCCCCCATCCTTCGCCGCGCCTACCTGCGGTATTTTCGGCACGCACTTCGTCAGTGAAATGCTCGGCCAAAAACTCGCGTACGGTTGATCGCAGTTTTTCTTCTTCAGCACTGAACAAAAAATTCATTGTTGTCTCTTTAGTTAATCAGATCAATCAATTGACTCAACCCACGTCAGCTCGGTTCACTCAACCCGTTTGGGGTAGGCTTTCAACGCTTGGTTCATGCCATGTCTCGCTATTATTTTTATCGTAGCGGCTGCGTTTGACGGAACACAAGACGCCCCAGAGCCCTTGAAGATTACTCTTTAAGGGCTCTGGACGCAACGCAGACGCCTCGACTAACTTAACAACGGCTACAGCACTTCGTAGACGTCATAAATCGGCCCGGCAGCTTCGCGGCGGCCCGTTGCCACACAGATGATTTTATTGAGCCAACTATACTTTTCTGAGCCTGTTTCAAGCACCGGAGTGGTGCGAAAGTAATACTCGGCTGGATCAACCTTTTCGCCCTTGTTCAAGCGAGCCATCACGTCTTTGGGGCCGTGACGCAAACCGCGATAACTCATATAAATCAGCTGATTGTCATCGGTTTCAAGGATCAAGCGTACATCCAAGGTCAACACATCATCTGGACGCATCAGTAACCAGTCGCCCCCAGGAGCGGCTTTGACGGTGCCGCGAATCCGGTCGCCCTCGAACGTGCCACCCGTGACATTGGCAATCTTTCGCCCCCCCACAGGAGTCTGACCTAGGTCAACAATATTGGGGACTGTTAAAACAATTTGAAAAATATGGCGTGTCTGGATCATATTGGTCTCTTTTTAGGGATATGTGCATTCATGTAGCGAACGGCTATTTTCTTGAAGCAACCATCAACGCGTAGTTACCGTCTTTAAAATAGCCGAATCTAAAATTCAACGGTTTGGTGTCATCTCGTTGGGCGAAGGCTTTTGCAAGGTCAACGTGATAACTCGGGAAAGAGTGATGGGCGACGACAAATTTGCCAAACAACGCCACTTGGTGCGCGCGAATCAGAGTCGAATAACTCAAACCCGTCTCATCTTGCACGATCAAAGGAGAATCCGCGAGCACTTGATTGGCGATCATGTTAAAGCCAACATTTTGTGGCAAGTGCGAGGCCGCCTTGAACAACACGGGGTATTTCGTGAGGGTGGCGATCAGGGCTAGGTTTTGTGGCGCGGCTTGAAGCCCTGGGTTTGACAGATCAATTTTCAGATAATCGACAACAATCGACTTACCTTGCTTGCTGGCTTGTATTCGCACCGACCGCCAACGCGGCGTGTCTGGCGAGAGCTCTTGCAACGAGCCGTCTGCAGCAACTTGTATGGGTACAACACGTTCAATTTCAAAGCCCTGCAACGTCAAAAAACTCACAATAAACGTGCTGGCACCGATGTTGGCACGGGTTGAGTACAAATACTTCTCGAGGTATGAGGTCACATAAAAACCATTCTCGCCAAAGTGTTGCCAGGCTGAGGTCAGCACAGCAAGACTCGGGTCGATGAGATCGGGGGCAAGATTGGCTAAATCCAACGGCCGCTCAGCGTTTTGCATGGCTACCATGACGTAGCGCTGTGCCGTCGGAAACAACTGGTGCACAGTCACAAAGTCAGGGCCAGAAAAAGGATAAAACACCGTGTTGGGTGCTACGGGCAACTCAGCCAATGCCCACTGAGACATCGGATCTGCAATCTTTTGACTGTAGCGTGCCCAATTTGCAGTCACCTCTTTTGAAAAAGCGGCCCAACGAGGGCTTTGCGCGAGCGCCGGCGGCAAACCGGTGACTGGTTCTTGACCCGCCAACAGGATTGCGGCATTGCGCACTGAGGCCGCCGTATCTTTCATCTCAGCCCCCACAGGGAGCGCTGGGACAGTGCGCGGCAGCTCGATTGGCTGAGCAACCGCAAGAGCAGTGCGTATCGGCTCAGCGGGCTGTGGCGCCGTGGCAGGGCTAGGCGACGGCTCGGTCGCCTGTACCCCTGCGGCGGGGCTGCGCGACGGCTCGGTCGCCTGTACCCCTGCGGCGGGGCTGCGCGCCGGCTCAGTCGTCTGTATCCCTACAACGGGGCTGCTAGGCGGCTCGGTCGTCTGAGCGCAGCCGATACCGACAAGCAAGACTCCTGCAGCTGTTGCCAGACGGATGAACCTTTGAAATTCACGCATAATTTTTCTTTAAGTAGATTAGGGCTGCAACTAAGATATTGAGCTAAATTGGCGATGAAGTTTAATCCAAGTCATCCATTTTCGGCATAAACACTATGTGCACCCCCCACTTTCGCGCTCGGTTCTGGTTTTTGGCTTGTGCTCTCGGGGCGCTTGGACTTGGGTCAGTGCATGCGCAGAACCAGCCCTACCCCAACCGCCCCATCAAAGTGGTTGTGCCCTACCCAGCCGCAGGCAATGCCGACATTACTGGGCGGGTGATTGCGAAAAAGATGGGGGTGCTGCTCAACACGACGGTGATTGTTGAAAATCGCAGCGGCGCCAACGGCATGATCGGTACCGATGCGGTTGTCAAGGCGCCAGCAGATGGCTACACGCTGCTGATGGCCGCGAGCGGGCCCATTGTGATTAATCCAGTCCTGTATACCAAGGTGCCCTACGATCCGATCAAAGACCTGCAACCAATTAGTCAGATCTTATCGTTTCAATACGTGTTGGTCGTCTCTGCCGCCTCATCCATCAATACACTGAATGATGCGGTACTGCAGGGCAAAGCCCAGCCGGGCAAGCTCAGTTTCGGCTCAACTGGCATCGGCGGCGGGGGCCATTTGGCCGGCGAAATGTTTTCGATCTTAAGTGGCGCACAATTTAATCATGTCCCCTACAAAGGTAGCGCGCCAGCACTCGTAGATCTGCTGGGCGGGCAACTCGCCTTTACGTTTGACACCGTGTTAACCGCTTCGCCTTTAATACAAGAGAAGCGGTTAAAGGCCTTCGCGGTGTCAGGGCCGACGCGCGCGCGTTCGCTACCCAATATCCCCACCATGCAAGAGGCGGGCTTTAAGGATTTTGATATTACGCAATTTATAGGTTTACTTGCTCCGGCCGGTACCGATCCAGCCATCATCGAACGGCTCAATGCTGCTAGCGTTCAGGCGGTAAAAGACCCCGAGGTCATTGAAGCTTTGCAGACCAAGGGAGGCAACGATCTGGTGGGTAGCTCTTCGGTTGAGTTTGCAGCACTCATTAAACGCGAGCTTGCGATGTACAGCACCTTAATTAAGCGAGCCGAAATCAAAGCGGAGTAACGCTGTCAGCATCTGTCTACAAAAAAAGATTAATCTGACAGACGACATCTTTTTTGAATGATATGGCGTGTGTAACCACCATAAGGGCTTTCGCGCGAAGGCCGTTCGGCTCTTGTAATCTGCGCGGCATCTTATTTATAACGGCGGTTTACGTCATGCACTCTTTGGGTTCGAGTTATCGTGCGATCGTCATTGGCTCATCGGGCACGATTGGTGCGGGTTTTGTTGCCGCGCTCAGGCAAGATCCAAATTGCGCGCTCGTGATTGAAGTCTCAAGGCATGACATGCCCGGGTTTGCTCTTGAGGATGAGGCTAGTCTCGTTGCAGCCGCGTCCTCGTGCGCCACACAAGGACCCTTTCATTTAATCGTTGATGCAACTGGCGCCCTGACGATTGACGGCAAAGGCCCTGAAAAGCACTTAGGCGCGTTGGATGCCACACGCCTGCAACGCAGCTTTCAAGTCAATGCGATCGGCCCTGCCTTATTGCTCAAATATTTTTTACCGCTGCTCGCAAAAGAAAGGGTCATTTACGCTAAGTTGTCGGCCCGCGTCGGAAGCATCAGTGACAATTCAAAGGGTGGCTGGTACGGCTACCGTGCCTCAAAGGCCGCAATCAATATGTTTTTACAAACGGCCGCAATCGAGTTTGCGCGTAAAAATCCACAAGCGATTTTGGCAGCGTTGCAACCAGGTACTGTTGCGTCGCCTTTATCTCAACCCTTTGCGACTCCCGATCACTGCACCCCGGTAGGTGCATCGGTCGCAGGTTTGCTTCAGGCGCTCGACGCGTTAGCCCCTAAATCGTCTGCGCATTTTGTGGATTTCAAGGGTGAATCGATCGGTTGGTGACGCATCTGTTGGCCATCCCATTGTTGGCCACACCAACAGAGCCCTTCCAGGTTAATGATGCAAGTCCCTGAACCGCAACATCTAAGATCTTCGCTCATGTCATCACCCAAGTCATGCTGTTAAGCCTTTTTTGTTCGGCGCTGTATCGTTGGTCAGTCTGTGTGCCGCCTTGCTAGAACTTCGTAGGGCTTGATGTTTAGTTAGGCGCCCATTCATTCTCTTGCGCCACATCCTGAACGAACTCTTTTTCATGTTGCTACGCATAAAGTCAATCACCGAGGCCTCAGTAAGGCCGTACTGCAAACGAATCACTTCGAAAGGCGTTCGATCTTCCCATGCCATCTCGATGAGTCGTGACCGCTCAGCCTCGGTGAGTGGCTCGATCAGGCCCATGCAAGGGCGCCCGAACTCGCACTCATACTCGTATTCGTACTAGGACTCGAACTCACCCCAGCAATTTGATCAATGATTTTTTGTGAAGCCAAAAAATCTTTCAACATTTCGCAATAGGTATTTTCGTATTCGTAAGAAACAGTGTCTTTTTCTTTCGCATTTTGAGCAACCGGTGGGTGCGGATCGTCAAAAATCTGCACAACGTCCCAGGCCGTCATTGTGGCTGGATCGGCTTTGATCTCGTATCGCTTTTCGGCGCCCCTGAACGAACGAACAATGCCGTGATCGTCAAGCAACTTAAGCATGCCGTGCAAAGACGATACCGACAAGCCTAAGGCTGCAGATAGTTCACGGGTGGTTGGCGGGTGCTGGTGCCCTTTTGCCGCAATAAAAACAGTTGCGTTTAAAGCACTCAAAGCTCTATTCGACAGCATGGCGACCTCCAAATCTATTTCAATGAGTAGAAATCAACACTTTTATATCAATTTATTCGATAAAAATCAAATAATGAGTAGATTAATAAGTAATATATCGAAATAAATTTGATATAATCTACTCAGATTCTATTCAAATTAAATTTTACTTATATTTATGCCTTCTCTTGCGCCCTCTCTGTCCTACCGCATTGGTGCGGTTTCTAAACTTGCAAATGTGCCCGTCACGACTCTGCGAATTTGGGAGACCCGTTACCGAGCTTTTGCCCCCACTAAAACGCTTGGGCAGCACCGGCTCTATGGGCCAGACGATGTCATGCGTGCCACTCTGCTCAAACAACTCAGCGAACAAGGTCACGCTGTCAGTGGCATTGCCACACTTGATAGCACGCAGCTGCGACTTTTACATACGCAAGGATTATCGGCTTCAGCTCTGCAGCAGGCCACAACGCAAGCCGCGCCATTGCGCGCGTGCGTGATCGGCACAGGGTTAGCGCAACGGCTGGCTTCAACCCGCCACAAACTTGGGCTCTTTGCAGATCACAGCGAGCATGCCAAGGTTTTCTCAGACCTAGCCACGGCATGCGCGGCGACCGAACGCACCTCAGTCGACCTGCTCTTGATTCGTCTAAATACGGTTCAAGAGAGCACTGTTTCAGAGCTCCTTGATTTTGTCCGCAAAAGTCGTGCAACCCATACCTTGTTGTTGTATGTGTACGGCGCAAGCAGCAACCTACAAACACTTAGCAACGCCGGCATTACGGTGCACAAAGACTCAATCTCAGACGCAGAGCTCAGCGAATGGGTTCGAAACGTCAGCCTTGAACAGGCTCTGCGAGCTGTCGTTCCGCCACACGCAAGCCGCAAAGCCGCACCAAAAAAATATTCGGATGAAACGCTCTCGCGAGTCGCAAATATTTCAACTGCAGTCTTGTGTGAATGCCCACGCCATGTCGCTGAGCTTCTTACGCAGTTGTCGAACTTTGAGCAGTACAGTCAAGAATGTTTAAACAAAAATTCAACTGACCAACAATTGCATGAACATTTAGCTGAAGTCTCTGGCCAGGCGCGGGCACTGTTCGAGCAAGCGCTTGAACTGATCGCAGCGCACGAGGGGATTACACTCTAGCAGTCGGCCAACAAGCCATCCCTAAGCAAGCGAACACCTAGCGAGTCAATCCTCTGACAGGCCAACCGTTAAGGTCTTGGCCATCACTTTTCAGTTTGCAGCGCGTACTCTTGTAACTGCTCGATCGTCACAAACTCTAGCGCTTTCGCATGAGTGCTTTCAAGGATCACCAAGGGGGCAACGCCCGCGTGCAACGCTTCTTTCCAGCGCAACGCACACAAGCACCACCGATCACCCTCTTGCAAACCGGCAAAGCGATACTCAGGACGCGGTGTCGACAAATCATTGCCACGGCTTGCCGAAAACTCTAAAAATTCTTGGGTGACCTTGGTGCAAACGACGTGGCTACCCAAATCCTGCATGTCGGTGTTGCAGCAACCGTCGCGGTAGAAACCGGTCAACGGGTCGTAAGAACAGGGCATTAGTCCAGTGCCCAACACATTCAAGGCGTTTGCAGTCATTTGCGACCCTTTAAACCAAAAAAACAGAGTAAATTTCAAATACCAAGGTTAAACCTTTTGACCCTAACGTGGGCAGCGAGAGACCTCATGATTAAAAGAACCTTTCTCAAAGCAGGCGCAGCAGCCTGTGGCGTCGCCTTTTGGCCCAGTTTATCAATGGCTCAAAAACACAGCTTCGGCAATCCGGTGACCGTGGGGCTCCCCTTGCAGGCCGGCAGCGCTTCAGACATCGCAGTGCGTTACGTCACCAGCGCACTTTCTACGCAGATGGGTATCAACTTTGTCGTTGAAAACATCACGGGTGCGGGCGGCCTTGTTGGCCTTGATCGCATGGCACGCGCCAAGCCTGATGGCCAAACTCTAGCAGCACTCAACAATAGCATTTTGACAATCTTGCCTCACCTGCAACCACAAAATGTCAAAGTCGACACACTCACCGAATTTGAACCGATTGCCGGCATCGCGAACATACCAACTTTTTTTGCAGTCCCTGCTCAGTCTTCCATCAATAATATCGAAGAGCTTGTACAACAAACTCGCAAAGAGCCAGATCGTATCCATTACGCCTCAGGAGGAATCGGCAGCCCTCAACATTTAGCCGGTGAGATGTTTAATGCGTATGCTGGCGTGAAGTTGATTCATGTGCCTTACCGTGGCGCAAGCCAGGCAACGTTGGCTGTTGCCTCAAACGAGGTTCAAGTCATGCCCATGGCACTGTCTTTAGCAAAGCCTTTTTTGGCCGAAAAACGTATTCGCCTGATCGGCTATTGCGGAACCGAGCGACACCCACAATATCCAAAGATACCAACCCTGATCGAGCAAGGTATCAAAAATTACGATTACTCATCGTGGATCGCTTTGTTTGCGCAAAAAGGGGTTCCGACTGGCGCGCTGAGCGACTTACGTGCCGCAACCGCCACCGTCGTCAACGATCCAGCCGTTCAAGAGAAAATGCTCAGAGCGGGCTTAGACCCTTGGCCGCGCACGCCAGCGCAATTGATAAACATTATGAAGACTGACTACACGAAGTGGCAAAAAATTATCAAGGATTCTAATATTCAAGGCACTTGAAGTGTTGTCTCCACAAACGACCATTGAACTGGCCGGTTATCAAGGCGCTGGATCCATTTTAAGCACCTCTCTGTTGTCACTTGCTCAGTCACTCAACGCGAGTCAGTTATTCGGGCCGGTCGCGACAACTCTCGATGTCACCGCGCAGGGCGAAACGGCCGGGCGCTTGTTTCAGAGCGTCAACACAGGCAAGCGACAACTTTGTTACGTGGCGTCTGGCTATTTAACCGCGCTCGCCCCAGATTTAGCTGTACTAGATCTGCCCTTCACGGTGACCGAGCGCACGCAAGCCTTGGCAGCACTAGACCAAATCGCAGGTCAATCGTTGACTCGCGCGCTCGCACAACACTCAGGCTATCGGGTACTAGGCTTTTGGGATAATGGCTTTAGACATATTTCAAATGCCGTGCGTCCGGTGCGTCAACCGGCAGACTGTCTAGGCTTAAAAATTCGCACCTTGGACAGTGCGATTTATCGAGAGTCTTTAGATGCGTTAGGTTTTCAGGCTGTAACAACCGATGTCAGCGACTTGATGTGTGTGATTCGCTCGGGTCAAGTCCAGGCACAAGAAAATCCACTCACCAATTACAGCAACTTTAAAATTTATGAGCACCACCCACACCTAAGCTTAACGAGCCACTTTTTCGGAGTACTTTTGCTGGTCTGCAACGAGCCTTGGTTTCGCTCTTTATCCGAGCCACAACAGCAGGCGCTTCAAGAGGCTGCATCGCAAGCCACCCAACAACAACGCGCTCTTGCGGCGCAACAAGATAGCGTATTGCAGTCAAGCTTTTTGCAACAAGGCGTACAGATTATTTCGGGTTCGCACTTAGAGCTGGAACAGCTGCGGCGCGCCACGGTATATATTGTTGAGCGCGAGCGCCAAAAGCTATCTAAGTCAGTTGTGCAACACTATCTCGACGCGCTCAAAAGCTAGGCGATGTCATTGATCTCAATAGAAACGATTTTTAGCTAAGGCATAAAATGGGTTTACGATTTTTAGAACATGTACTGATCCTGACGCACGACCCTGAGGGCACGCGCGACTGGTTTTGCAACAATCTCGGCTTCACCAATGGGTTTCATCCTGAGTTTGGGTTTCCGGTGTATTGGCTATATATCGGTGAGCAAGACGTCTTGCATATCGGCAAAGCCAGGCATTCAGCGCATCAAGATACGTATCTGCAAACCCCGACCGATCAAAAAAACATTGACTATTCGGCAGCAGGTGCCTTGGGTTCAGGGCGAATCGACCACCTATGCTTGAACTGCGATGGATTGGCTGAGTTTATCGAGCGCCTGTCTAAGAACGGAATCGAATTTAGTGAGCGCAAAGCGCATAACTCAAATTTATATCAGTTGTTCATGCGCGAACCGATCAACGGGATTAAGGTAGAACTGAATTTTTCCTGGCACGAAGCCGAGCAGCTCGGGCGCGTGCCGGCCTGGACTGACGCTGGCAAAACCAACTAACGACTTGCAATGCAAACGTCGCGATGGCATCGTGACTACCAAACAACTTTTCGTAACGCGCGCATTTCGCGCCAACTTCACCACAAGTCAACATGCCTCAAACTAACACTTCAATCATCGTTCAGTTCGTTGCGCTCAAAGACTTTATCGCGCGCGCGTTGCGAGCCAACGGTTTGCCCGCTGAGCACGCAAACAAAGTCGCCTCACTCATGGCACAGGCCGATCTGCAAGGCTCTGACGGTCATGGCGTCATTCGCTTGCCGCAATACGTCAAGCGCATTCGAGCAGGTGGCATCAACATCAACCCGCAAATCAAAGTCGTACAAGATAAGGCCGCCATGGCCGTGGTTGATGGCGACAACGGGATGGGGCATCTGGTGGTATCACACGCGGTTGAGCTCGCGATCAAAAAAGCCGCCGATGCGGGCGTCGCTTGGGTTGGCACGCGCAATAGTAATCACGCAGGCCCCGCCTCGCTCTATGCGCGCATGCCAATCGAGCACGACATGATTGGTTTGTATTTTGCAGTGGGCAATGCCAACCATTTACCGCCTTGGGGCGGAATGGATATGCTGCTCTCGACCAATCCAATCGCCGCGGGGATCCCCGCAGGAAGCGAACCTGCCGTCGTGCTAGACATGGCAACCACTGTAGCGGCTTACGGCAAAGTTAAAGCTAAAGCCAAGCGTGGTGAAACTATGCCCGAAGGCTGGATGATCGATCGCCAAGGCCGCCCTCTCACCGATCCTAACCGTGCGGATGAAGGCTTTTTATTACCGATCGGCGGACATAAAGGGTATGGACTCGCCTTGATCGTTGGCCTGCTGGCAGGCACACTACAGGGCGCTTCAATGGGCAAAGACGTCGTTGACTTCAATAAAGATCACGTCACGCCCACCAATACCGGACAAGCGATCTTAGTGATTGATTTAAAGGCCTTTGGAGAACCCGGTTTCTTTAAAGGCGCGGTCGATCAGCTTGTCAAAGATCTACGTGCAAGCGAACGCCTGCCCGGGGTTGACAGAGTGTGGCTGCCCGGCGAGCAAAGCCATGCAAAACGTCTGGCTTACAAAGAGCAAGGGATCCCTCTTGCTCCGGTTCTCGTTGCAGATTTAAATGCCTTGGCAACTGAACTTGGTATCGCAGCACTCACTGTTTAACTTTTGGAAATCTCATGCCTCGGATCCCCACCTCAGCAAGTTGGTTACAAGTCGAAAGCTTCTCTGCACAATGGTTAAAAGGCCATCGGCTCTCAGAAAGTCGTTTCAAAGACAACGCCGTCTCAGCAAACTGGTTAAAGGGCTTGATGCTGGCGCTGCTCACGTTCGCGTCTTTGGGTCTCACGCAAGCACAAGCGCAAGACAGCTACCCCGGCAAACCCATTCGCATGATTGTGCCCCTAGCGGCTGGCAGTGCTGTGGATGGTGCCGCGCGCCTGTTAACCGCCAAGATGGCACAGAACATGGGGCAACCCATCGTGATTGAAAACATCGCAGGCTCATCGGGGCTCATTGGGGCCGATCGTCTCGCCAAAGCGGCACCGGATGGCTACACAATCGGTGGCGTCAATGACAGCATCTTGACGATGTTGCCACACATTTATTCGAACATCCCCTGGAATGCGCTCAAAGACTTTGACCCTATTTCACTGGTCGCCACGATTGAGTGGGGCATCGTGGTGGCAGACCAATCGCCATATAAAACTCTCAATGATTTTATTGCGGCGGCCAAGGCAAACCCTGGCAAAATTAACTATGGTTCAGGCGGCAGCGGCAGCCCACAGCACATTGCCATGGCGCTCTTTGCTCAACGCACGGGTATCGACCTAGTGCACGTCCCTTACAAGGGCGCCACACCCGCAGCCGTTGCTGCCGCCGCAGGGCAAGTTGAGGTGTCTTATCAAGGACTAGGCACGGTCACCTCGCTGATTCAAGGTGGTAAGTTGCGCCTGCTAGCGGTTTCGACGCCCGAACGCCTTGCACAATACCCAGAGGTGCCAACGGTCGTACAAGCGGGTATCAGCGATTTTTTCTTTAACTCGTGGTTCGCGATGATTGCGCCAGCGGGTACACCCAAACCTATCATTGATAAGCTCAACGCCGAAATGCAAAAAGCCCTCGCTGACTCGCAGACACGTGAACGTTTGGTGGCCTTAGGTGTGACCATACGCGGCACAAGTGCTGCAGAGTTTGCCCAAGCAACACAAAAACAATACGCCCTGTATGGCAAGCTCATTAAAGATAACAAGATTCAAGCGGATTAAAAGTAGTGACAGCACTGCCTAAACGCTTTGGCTATATCGATGCACAACGCGGGCTTGCAGCCATCTTAGTGATCTGGCTGCACGCCACCGACGCGTTTAAGCAATTGCCTACACCACCAGTGGGTGACCTGCTCTATGCGTTTTCAGCGGCGCTCGATACCGGACGCGTTGGGGTCATACTGTTTTTTGCCATCAGTGGCTTTGTGATTCCCTCGAGTTTGCGCGCTATTGGCAATCAAACCAAAGCAGACGCGCTGCGAGTCTTTTTGATTCGCAGAGTTTTCAGGCTGTATCCGGCCTATTGGCTGTCGGTCGTGGGCGCAGCCCTTCTTGGGCTCTTATTCATGACGCCCTTCTCACTCCAGACGGTATTGTTAAATCTAACAATGATTCAGAGCGTATTCGGCGCACCAGACGTGTTAGGACTTTACTGGACCTTACGCCTTGAGTTGATTTTTTATATTGCCTGCGCGTGTCTATTTACACTAGGAGCACTGCAGCAACCGCGTGGGTTAGTGGTGGGCATGTTTGCAGGCCCAATCATTTTTATTGTGCTTCCGCGATGCGTGCACTTGTTGAACCCCAATTGGCTTCATCCGACTAGCGCGGGCCCATTTCTGAACTACCTCACTGAATACGCGCTGTTTATTTCGGTGATGTTTTGGGGCGCTCTGTTTCGCTGCTGGCATGATCGCGATCAAGCTGAAGGCACCCCACCCTTTTCTCGAGCGATTCTAGTTGTCTTGATTTTGTTTCCGCTGGGTGTGTGTGCCTTGCCCGTACTCAACTGGATCTTTTACGCGTACTTGCCGAGCGCCCTTGCATCAAAATTATCGGTATTCATGCCACCGGTGTCTGTCGGGCTTGGCTTGTTCATCTTGTTGTCGACCAAACTACAGATCAACAGTCGTTTCACCACTTGGTTAGGCGAAATCAGCTATTCGATGTACCTGTTTCATCCAATTGTGTTTTACACGCTCTTTGCGCTGCTACGTGACAATCGTTTGCCGGGCTCGCCAACGCCCACCTCGGGGTGTATTTGCTGTTGTCTGTACTCGGCTCGATCGCCCTCTCGGCCCTCATTTATTACGCAGTTGAAAAGCCCATGATCAGGTTGGGGCGCCGGCTTTCCGCGCACTAACCCAGGAACTAGGGCAGCAACCGAGGTGCACAAGCGCTGAGTTTGTGGCGGCGAAATATCCTCTTTAGACCAGAGTGTCGGCACACTTCTTGCTTGAGGTTTATGATGGACTTTCACTTTTTGGGATAAAACCTCATGCGTTTGAATCGTTACTTAAAATCAATGTTGGCGATCTTGGCCCTTGGTGCGGGTATGTCTGCACCCACGCTGGCACAAGACTCGTATCCATCCAAACCTCTTAAAGTTGTTGTGCCGTTTCCGGCCGGTGGCGCGACTGATATTCTGACTCGCGCGATCACAGAAAAACTTGCTGTGAAACTTGGGCAGTCTGTGGTGATCGAAAACAGGCCAGGCGCAGGTGCCAATATCGGTGCAGCCTACGTTGCGAAGGCAGCGCCAGACGGGTACACCATCCTGATGGGTTCGATTGGCTCGCACTCGATCGCGGTCAGTTATTACAAAGACCCCGGTTACAACTTCAAGAGGGATCTCACTGCGATTTCGATGGCGGGCACACTGAGTAATATCGTTGTCATCAGCAACGAGTTGCCCGTCAAAAATTTGGCTGAGCTCGTTGCTCTGGCCAAAAAAGAGCCCGGCAAACTCACCTGTGGTTCGTCAGGTACCGGCGGCTTGATTCACTTAACCTGTGAAATGTTCAAAGTTGCTGCAGGCATTGACGTCTTGCATATCCCCTATAAGGGCACGTCGCTTTTAATGCCTGATCTCATTTCTGGGCGAGTCACGATGGCACTTGATACCTTGCCACCCTATTTGCCAATGCTCAAAGACGGCAAAGTGCGCGCGCTGGCAATCACCACTGCCAAACGCTCGGCCCTCAGGCCTGACTTACCTACGGTTGCCGAGTCGGGCTATCCTGGGTTTGAATCGATTGCAAGTTACGGCTTCTTTGCGCCGACTGGTACATCGCCTGCAATCATCGAGCGCTTAAATCGCGATATCAATGCTGTACTGATTGACCCTGAACTCAAGGCCAAGTTAGTGCAGCAGGCAATTGAGCTTGAAGGTAGTACACCCCAGGCGCTGGCCGCCTTTGTGGATGGTGAAATCGCTAAATGGGCGACCGTCATCAAGGTCAGCAACATTCAACGCGAATGATTGAACCCACCCGAGCGCAGCCCCGAAGTTATATCGGCTTCGAGGCAGTGCTCGGCACTGCATTGCGCCATAACAGCAGCGGGGGCAACACCAGCAACCAAGCGATACGGGCTTGATACCGATGGTGGGGTTTAGAGAGCGCCCCGGTTGCGAAGGCATTGGCCACGACACCTAGCCAAAGCATCAAAATAAAACTCACAACTAATTTAGTGTGTTCGCGCTCAAGAGTGGTATGAGTTTGTGTGAGATGCGCGCTGCGCTTACGCCACGCAACGAGTAGCACATACAGACCGAATACCGCCGCACAATAAAACACCCCGACAGTCAGACGACTGAACCAGACCGCATCTGCGACCAGCGTGTTTTTCATTTGCCGAGAACCGTTCATGCTCTCTAGCTCTGCCACTGCGAAATGCTCGCGCACGCTTTTAGCCACCGTCACGTCCAGATGATCAGAATGCAAGGTGTCGCCCAATTGAATCATCCACAACTGCTGGGCCATATTGTTTAGGCCAGAGAGCAAGACAGACCAAGGCCTTGTCCGTACGACGTAGGACACGATCTCTGAGGCCTCTGGTGCCAAGCCGATTGGTCCGCCCGGATGGCTCCAGACTGGACCCTTGCCATTCCATAAAAACTCATCGCTATCGGTAGGCAAGCGGTCGACCCAGGCGCAGAGATACCAGTTTTTTTGTGCACAGTGTTTTTCTAGTATCTCTTTGGTGTTGCCATCACCTGACAAACGAGCCAGCATAAAGACTGAACCATGTGGAGAGATCGCAGCGTTTTGAAACGCATACAAATTGGTGCCAAGCAAAAGTGCAATGGCGCAAGCCAAGGGCAATACCGCGAGTGCTAAACGACGCAAACCAAGACAGAGCACGCCCAGCAAACAGGCCGCAGCAATCACAAGATGCGAAAGGTGAACCGCGATCGCCAAGGCACCAAGCACGACCAACCATACCACTTCAACACGATTCAAACGCGTCGAAAAACCTAACAAAAAAATACACAGCACCGCGATTGCCGCAAAAATGTCAGGCATTAGAAAACTAACAAACCATGGGGCTGTACTCGCTAATGCAAGCACCCCACAGACAAGCAGATGACGCTTGGCAACAGGCCAGGGAGCAGAGATAAGACCTTGGTGGGGTGAGACCGCATGAACGGCCTTTGACTCAGGCGTCAAGGCAACAATCACCAACCAGAGCAAATGCGACACTAGCAATGCCTGTGCGATCACCACTAGCCAAAGCGTTTGCCACGCATGAAATAAAAGAATTAAGGGCCCATAGATGTAAGGCTTATCCCAATTCATAAAGCCGGCCACAGGCTGCGAGATGAATACATGCGAGTCGCTGTATAGCAGTGGATAGCCGTTATAGATGGCGGGCCAGAGCAACGACAAACCGCCGATCACGATACAACTAAGCTGGATAAGTTTTGAATTCATCAATATTTTCAATACTTTGAATAGAACTATTCGGTCAAGATGTACTGTATAAATCAATAAAAATGTACTAATTTATTTTGCTAAGATATACTATGCCACACTGAGGTGACCTGCAGATGCCACTCCCACGTTCAATCCCTCCAGGCCAAACGCAGTTCACTGCGCAACGCTATCGAACCTTGCTTGAGCAACGCGGGCACCGCGTGCCCGCCAGTTTAAAAAAACTCACAACTCAGGATGATGCTCAGCCTGAATTAATGCTCGAGCAAATCCAACAGCTTGAACGCGCAAAACTTACCACGCAGGCTGATTACCTCACTATCCGTACTGCGGCACGGCTTAGAGTTCTGAGAGGCTCGGGGCAAACCGAGACACGAACCGCCTACGGCACAGTCGAAGCCGACCGACAACGCCTAAAACGCACCCAAAAAAAGGTTCAACAAACACAGGCACACGAACAGGCGATTCAAGCCTGGGCAAACGGCGGTCGCTTTGCGGTGTATTCAGCCGTCATGAAAGAGTTACCCGCTGATCAAGTCATCTTGGCCGATCAGCTTTTAATGGATTTAATGAACAAGCAGCCCTATCTTGAGGCTGCGCAATATCAGCTGATGCTTTCACTAGCACTCAAATCAGCCTGAGTCATCGCGAGCCCTGACGCGAACGCGTTATACCAAACGCTGCAGCCAACCATGACGATCGGGCAAGCGCCCTGATTGAATATCGGTGAGCTCTTGTCGTAAGGACATGGTGAGTTTGCCCGCTGCTGCATGTTCGTCACCCGCAATAAAGCCACGCCCTTTGAGCGCCGCAATCGGCGTCACCACCGCAGCTGTTCCACACGCAAACGCTTCTGCGACTTCACCTGAAGCGATACCCTCACGCCACTCGTCAATGGTAATTTTGCGCTCTTGCACTTGATGACCACGATCGCGAGCAAGTTGGATAATGCTCATGCGCGTGACACCTTCAAGAATGCTACCCGTCAACTCGGGTGTGACCAGCGTGCCATCCTTGAGCACCAAAAATACGTTCATGCCGCCGAGCTCTTCGACGTACTTACCTTCTTGCGAATCTAAAAATAACACCTGAGGGCAACCGTTCTCGTAGGCCTCTTGCTGCGGCAACAGCGAGGCTGCATAGTTACCACCGCACTTGGCAGCACCTGTGCCACCATAGGCCGCACGCGCATGATCTTCAGCCAGCCAGATCATCACAGGCGCGACACCCTTAGCAAAGTAAGGGCCCGCTGGGCTTGCGATGACATAGTAGGCCGCACGGTGCGCCGAGCGCACACCCAAAAAGCTTTCGTTGGCGATCATGAAAGGCCGAATATACAAACTCATTTCGCCTGAACCTGGTACCCAGGCTGCATCGGCGGCAACAAGTTGCTTAATCGACTCAAGAAACAAATCTGTTGGTAACGGTGGCAAGGCGAGCCGCGTTGCCGAGCGCTGCATCCGTGCAGCGTTTTGTTCAGGACGAAACGTCCAGATTGAACCATCGGGGTGACGGTAGGCTTTCAGGCCTTCAAATATTTCTTGGGCATAGTGCAAAACCGACGAAGCCGGATCAAGCATCAAAGGCCCGTAAGGCTTAAGCGCGGCATCGTGCCAGCCTTGCTCGAGCGTCCAGTCAATCGACACCATATGATCGGTAAAGTACTTACCAAAACCAGGGTTTGCGACGATCGCTTCTCGCTCGGCCTGAGGCGTGGGATGGGAAGATTTGAGTGATCGAAAGGCGAGAGTAGGTTGTGCAGTCATGGCAAGGTTCAAGTGATTAGATATATTTGCACTTGATTATAGCCATGTGATTGACGATTACCTCAATCGCGCTCTTGCAGGCGCAGCCTGCGCTCTTGCTCTTCGCGGCGGGTGTCTTCGATTTCTTGAAGCAAGCCAGCCATATCAACGGGAGTCGTGTCGGCCGCCACAAAGCCCGTTAAGGCGGTTTCGGGCGTTAAAGTCCCAGCCACATAGTGTTGCCAAATTTCTTTGGCATAAGCCGTTGTCAGCAACTGAGGGGCAAACTGACCAAAATAAACGGCCAGATTTTGCACATCACGCGACAGCATCGCAGCAGCTTCGTTATTACCTGCAGCGTCAACAGCCTGCGGCAAATCAATAATCACCGGTCCGCTCGCTGCCATCAAAATATTGTATTCAGACAGGTCACCATGGATCACCCCAGCACACAGCATCCGGACAACCTGGTTAATCAAGTACGCATGATGCTCAATCGCCGACTCTGCTGTGAGCTCTACATCATTGAGGCGGGGCGCCACTTGACCGTCAGCATCTGTGACGAGTTCCATTAACAGGACACCATCCGTGCAAATGTAGGGCTGAGGCACTCGTACCCCCGCGTTTGCCAGACGAAATAGCGCATCGACTTCAGCGTTTTGCCACGCTTCTTCTTGCATTTGCCTGCCGTAGCGTGTGCCTTTTTCCATGGCGCGAGCCTGGCGACTATTTTTGACTTTGCGCCCTTCGGTATAAGACACCGCGTTTTTGAAGCTGCGTTGCTTGGCGTCTTTGTACACCTTGGCACACCGCACAGAGTCGCCACAACGCACCACGTACACCGTGGCCTCTTTTCCGCTCATGAGCTGACTGAGAACTTCGTCGACTAAACCTTCTTCGACAAGCGGCGCGAGACGCTGCGGGACTTTCAATGGCTGCTCCGTGTAAGCTTGCCGCTCAGTGGGCCGAGCTCCTGATGTGGGCTCTAAACTGGGCAAGTGCCGACACTTTACAGGTTTGTGAGCCAAAGCGTGCGCCTTTGTCACGCATAGCACCTACCCACGCCAGCGAGGATACCCCCAATGCCTATGACCAGGGTACCTCTGAGGGTACCTCACAACAGGCACCACGATCCGTGGAACAGGCGCAACGTACACAGGCGTGTACGAATAGCTGGGCGCATACCCGTAACCATCACCATACCCATACCCTGCAGGTTGAGGGCCATAGGCCACACAGCCTGTTAGCAAGGTAAACACCCCAACCACCATACCGCGCAAGGCTCTCATTGACTCGCTCCTCTGTTTAGTTGAACTGAGGAGTAGCTTAGGGCCGTTCGATACCAACGATAAGGGGCTCAGACCAAGTCACGTGTTTCGATCGATTTCAGGGGCTTTCAACGCGTTATCCTGACCGTTTTACACCTGCGAACACTCAACCGGATCGCCTGTTTAGCATTTTTAGAATAGTTGCCTTGCCCCAAACCATCCAGATGCCGACCTAGCGCGACGCCAAGGCAACTTCGACTGCAAGCGCGACAGCCGCCAAGGCAGCATCGTCGCCCCTCACCGACGACAGCATCAACCCGACCGCCTGCTCGCCGGCAATGTGACAAGGCAAGCTAAACGAGCAGCCGTCCAAAAAGTTAAAAGCAAACGTGTTGCGCAACATCTGGCCATTTGCCTTAAAAAATGCTTCATCAGAGGCCTCAAGCTTGGCAATCTCTGGCGCAATAATCGGCGTGGTCGGGCAAAGCACCGCATCAAACCCCTCGATCGCATGCTCAACTCTGGCAATCCAATCTAACCGGTTGTCGAGCATTGCAAGATACTGCTGTGCCGTCACCGGCGCCCCTAACGCAACGCGTGCGGCGACACGGTGATCAAAGCCCTCTTTGGATTTAGCCAAACGCGCATGATGCACGGCATAGGCCTCGATCGGCGATAGGCCACCAGGCGCATTGAGCTTAGGGATCTCGGATAACTCAGTTAGCGGGATGTCAACAATCTGGGCACCCGCGGCCGCCAACATCGACACACTGCGCGCAAAGGCCTTAGACACCGTCGGATCTAACCCCTCTAAAAGAGTCGTTTGGGGCAAGGCAAAGCGCATACCAGACAAGGGACGGCGCTTGACTTTCAGCATTGCGCCTGACAACACACCGTCGACAGTCAAACAATCTTGGACGCTGCGCGTCATCGCACATGCGGTGTCGAGCGAACGGGCAAGCTCCATCGCCCCAGTGAGTGGCACACGAAATTGAGAGCTTTTAAAACCGACGATTCCACACAGCGCGGCTGGCACACGAATCGAACCGCCAGTATCCGATCCCAAACCTGCCACCGCCAACCCTAACGCCACCGAAACGGCCGCCCCCGATGACGAGCCACCTGGCACGCGCGCAACCTTAGCATCTGTCGGATTGACCGGGGTACCGTAATGGGGGTTGATGCCAATCCCTGAAAAAGCGAATTCGGTCATATTCGTTTTCCCAATAATGGCCGAACCAGCCGCACGCAGTCGCGCAACGACGGGAGCATCATGCGTTTGCACCGGCTCACCCTTGCATACGATTGAGCCTGACATCGTGGTTTCGCCAGCTACGCCATAGAGGTCTTTGATAGAGACTGGCAAGCCGGCTAAAGCCGGTTGCTCAAGCCCCGCTGCCTGAGCCGCATCGGCTTGACGTGCCACCGCCAGTGCAGCCTCTGGATACAACACCGTGAAGACACTGTTAGCCGATGCCTTGGTCGCATTTTCTAAGGCCTGCGCGACAAGGGCTTCGCGGGTCGTTTCACCACGTGCGAGGCGAGCGTTGAGCTGATCGATAGTTTGAGTGATGTGGGTCATGATGAATAAAGAAAGAAGTGTTAGAAAAAATTTATGTGCTTGGCGCGTAAAACCTCGCCGTTCAGGGAGGGGAGGATATCAAGTGGGTCGAGATGCTCAGAACTAAAACGGGCTCGAGTTGAGTCGTGGTAATCGCTAAATCCCCTCAAATCACCGCCTGCGTGGTAATCAGAAACACTGATGACTTCATACAGGCACTGCCTAAAAAACTAGCGTCAAGACACGAGCGGCAAGACTTCAACCGAATAGCGATGCTTAATACTACGTTTGCGCCGAGGGTCACGGATTTCAAGTTCCATTTGTGTCGCTGCCCGAATGCCCTCACCCTTGGCGTTTGGGATGGCACCAAGCGTACCGCACGAAACAAAGCTACCTTCGTCAATATGCGGGCCCGCGAAGCAGCCGTTGCGCAACGATTCAAGCGGCCGGATCGCGGCGAAAGCGCCCTTCTGATACTCAACCCATTTACCATCTTCAAAAATGCGTGAGATCAGCTCAAGTTCATCTTGATACGCAGAGACGTCAGACCACCGCCAAGCCGAAGTGCCCGTCGGTTTAGGACACAACTGCTTAGACACAGCAATCGAATACGTTTCAACTCGACGGTCGGTGTGATCAGAGCCAACTGTCAGCCACCACTCACCGCCGGAGTAAAACAAAACTGGCTCAACCTCGCCCGAACTATCTGACCCTACGACCTCAATCGTTTCGGCCTGTGTCAGTAACAAAGAACTGCCGCGGTAGTAAAGCGGCACGGTAGAGGGCGCAGGCACACCGATCAAACCGAGTTCGTGAATATGATGCTCGATCGCCGCCGCATCACGACCTGTCCAGCCAGCAATCACATAATGCCTTGGGGCAACCGAGGCTAGCGTTGTAGTAATCGTGCCATCAGCACCAACTGCTTCGCAAGAAAAATACAGGTGAGGTTTCATTATCATTTGAAGAATAAGAAAGTAAAAAAGTTGAACGGCAGGTGCGAAAAACCTTCCTCCTTTAGGGCGGGAAGTCGGTCAAGACAGGACTGCAGGTAGCCATAACGCGATCGACGGAAACACCATCAAAATGATAATGGCCAACATGTAGACAAACATGAAGGGCATCACACCAGAAAAAACATCGGTGATTGGTCCAGGTTGTCGTCGCATTCCTTGCAAGACATACAACACGGTGCCATCAGGCGGACTAATCATCGCGATCTCGACCAGCATCGTAATCACGACACCGAACCAAATTGGATCGTAGCCCAACGCTTTGACCACCGGAAAAAGCAGCGGAACAGTACAGATCACCATCGACAGGCCTTCCATGAAGGTGCCCAACGCTAAATAGAAGCCAATGATGACCAACATGATGGCCCACCCAGGCAGGGGTAAGCCAGTTAAGAATTTTGCCAGCATTTGCGGCACACCTAGGGCCGACAAAATGTAGTTCAACACATAGGCACCGAACAAAATCAACGCAATCATTGACGTGGTGCGTGCGGTCGCATGCAACGACTCAGAGATCATTTTCCAGTTAAGTTTGCGGTCAATCAGCGCGAGCAGCAGACTGCCCGCCACGCCGAGCGCCGCCGATTCAGTCGGGGTGGCCAAGCCGGCATAAATCGTACCGAGCACCAAGCCAATTAACAGCGCTGTAGGCAATAAATCTGACAAGCTTGCGATTTTGTGGCGCCACGTCACGCCCACGGCGTTTGGATCCGCACGCAGCTTAAGCTTGTAGCTGTAGTACAAGATCACCAAAACAAATAAGAGCACTACCAAAATACTGGGGCCAATGGCAGCGATGTAAAGCGCACCGACGGAGGTCTCGGTAATCAAACCGTAAATAATGAACGTGATACCAGGAGGGATCAAGTTACCCAAGGCCCCGCCAGCAGCGAGAGACCCGAGCACCAACTTTGGCGGATAATGACTTTTTTCAAAATACGGTAAGGCCACCGACCCCATCGTTGCTGCCGTCGCCACGCTTGAACCCGCCACCGCAGAAAACACTCCGCAGGCCAGAATATTGGTGTGAAGTAAGCCACCAGGCAAACGGCCCATCCAGACATTCAAGCCACGGTACAGGCGCTCAGACAAACCCGCGCGCAACATAATTTCGCCCATCAATAAAAACAAGGGCACAGACACCAACACAAAGTTGGTAGACGGCGCCCAAATCATTTCGCCCAGAAAGTTCCAAAACGGACGATCTGAAAGCGAAAAGCCGGCCAGCAGTGCCAGCGAGGACAACGCAGCCCCTACATAGATACCGCCCGCAAAAAACCCGGCAAACGCCCCTAATACCGCCAATAACGCCCACCAAGGCACCGTCGTCGCGGATAAGGCCGCGGCACTATCAGCACCGCCAAATAAGCTAGCACCACCAATCACGATCGCCATGATCACAATGAATACGATCGCAATCATTGACTGCCTCGTTTATGAGTAGACGAAACGCTGGGGGTCTGGTTAGGTGCCTGTTGCTCAGCAACCACCTTAGTAGACGAATAGCCAGGCGCCTGCATATGTGCTTGTGCCTCGGCAACCGCTTCGAGTGTTTCGGCGGCTTCGTCTTCGTAAGTACGCGCCATTAAGGCACGATCCATCGCGCCAAGGTCGCCACGCATTAACTGCCCGACTGAACGCAGCACCAGAGTAAGGGCTGCAAGCAATAGCAATACAAAGCCGGATGCCCACAGCCCTTGCGGTAGAACTAGGGGCGTGCGCAAGGTGGTGAGATCAGTCGCATTAAAAGCAAAAGAGTCGCGTGCGATCGAGACCGCACCGTAAACATAGAACGCGGTTGAGATGACTAACGCGAGCAGTGAGGCCAAATGCAACCATACTCGCACACGCAAAGGCATGCGCTGCACCAGTACGTCGATGCGCACATGACCACGCTCAAACAGTGTGCCAGCCAGCCCCCAACTCATACCAACGGCCATGAGATAGCCCGTGAGTTCAGTGGTGGATTCGGTTGAAAATCCGAGAAACTTTCTGGCAAAAATATCAAAACAGATCAGTGCCGTGATCAGTAGATAGCAAAAGCCCGCTATCCACATCGCACGGCGGCTGAGCCATTCAAGGCCTTGAAACACCTTTACTTACCGGCGGTGTATTTCACACCGGTGATCGGTGCGATCACCTCGTTGTACACCACACCGCAACGATCGCCACAGCGTTTAACCCAGGCGGGCAAGATTGTGTCAGCCAGACTTGCCTGAATCAAGCTTGCCTCATTTGGCTGAGCCTTAACTTCTGCCATGGGCTTTTTAACCAGCGTTGCCAATTTGCCCGAACAACCCTCTGCACGGCCAACGTTACATGCCACGCCATCAGCAGTCGCCTCTTCGCCAAGTTTCCACTGGGCATTTTCAATTGCGGCAAACGTCTTTTCAAACTCAGCACGAATCGAAGGCTCAAGCTTGTTCCACCAAGCCAAATTCACAAAGTATCCAGCGGTCGACCAGGATAAAGATAGCGTGTGAAGATGTGTTGTCACCTCTGGCCATTTCACGCCATTGCCCGAACCCGAACCTGTGATGCCGCAATCAACGGTGCCACGCTCAAGCGCTGTGTAGACTTCACCAAAGGCGAGCGAAACAGGTTGTCCACCCAACGCCTTGACCAGGTCACCGGCCGAGGGCCCGTTGATTCGCACTTTCAGGCCTTTCAAATCCGCTAACGAGGCAATTGGCTTACGGCAGAACAACATTTGACCCGAGAACGGGTACGTTGCCACAAGTTTGATACCTAATTTTTCAAGCTCTTTATTCGCAACCGGCATCATCGCGTCTGCGACTTTGCGCGCCTGTGCAATGCCAGGATTTAAACCGGCAAGGTCGATACCATCGAGCATCGGCACGTCGCCCGAAACTGTGGTGAGCGGACCCGCTGCAATGTCAACTTGACCCGAGCGCACTAAGCGCAGCACTTCAGGACCATTGACGTTGCGCTCTGGCCAAGACGAGAGCGTGATTTCAACCCGACCGTTGGTGGCCGCTTTGAGACCATCGCGCAACATGGGCTGATCCACCTGGGTGTACTGCGGAATCGTTGGCGACACCTGTGTAATGGCTTGCACCGCAATCTTGGGCCCCGTTGCAGCCGTTTGGGCCGACACGGCCGAGACCTGCAACGCGGCGCACAGGGCTGTGACCATCATTGATCGATTTAAAACGTTCATTTATAAGCTCCTAAAAATATGACACATCGACAACAGAGAAAGAATCTATCACCTCAGCAGCCGCAAGCCGGCTGTGCTTCGGCAAACACCACACCTTGCTAAAAACCCGTGGGGCGACTAACAATTTGTTGAGCGACCCTGATAAAGTGCCGAACCGCTCTTCAAACAAAGGCGATTAAAAACTTGCCAGACTATTATTTGTCAGATCGGTGACAAGCATTGACCCCGGCGCGTGCGTCAGACAAAAAGCAGGCTTCATCGCCATCGCAACGGATTGCGGCGTCACACCACAAGCCCAAAACACAGGCATCTCATCCTCATGGATGGTGACCGATTCACCAAAATCCGGTTGATTGATATCTTGAATGCCAATCAAGTGCGGCATGCCAATGTGCACCGGCGCACCGTGCACACTCGGAAACCGCGAAGTGACCTGCACGGCACGCACAATGTCAGCAGCACGCATTGGTCGCATAGACACCACCATTGGGCCGTGAAACACGCCAGCCGGCGTCGTTGCAATATTGGTTCGGTACATCGGTACCGTACGCTGCTCTTCGAGATGCCGCAAAGGAATACCCGCTTCGACCAAGGCTTGCTCAAACGAAAAAGAGCAGCCTAAAACAAAGCTCACTAAATCGTCGCGCCATTGACTGGCAATATCGTAAGGCTCGTCAACCAAGACGCCGTCTTTGTAGACACGATAACGCGGGATGTCGTAACGAATGTCAACGTCTTCGCCGAGGCTGGGTAGCATAGGATTACCCGGTTCGGATACGGCCAAAATTGGACAGGGTCGAGGATTACGCTGACAAAACAGCAAAAAATCACTTGCCAGATCTTTGGGCAAGACCATCAAATTGCCCTGCACGTTGCCCGGTGCGACACCCGCGGTATGACCGCGAGCCTCGCCGTTGCGGCTACGCAAACGGGCTTGGTGGCCAGGGTTAGGGGTTTGCGCAGACAGCGCCGCTTGGCTAACCGCTTTTGGCAGACTAAGGTCGTTCATCGAAGCACCCTTGGGTAAATAAGAATCACTCGCAACATCCATCAACACACGTAAATAGGACAGGTTCGAAACATCCATCAGGAACCTCATTTACAAACTCGGCTGCGAAGTGTTGAGTGTGGCTTGCCCGCTGCACCGCGTCAAGTGTTTACTGACCAGACGCCAACGCCGCCAGCCTAAGATGCCGGTCATTGTCTCAAGAACTGAAGCAAAATCCTCCTCGTGAGCACACAACATTTGCGTCATGACCTGCTACGATAAGCACTCAATTTTTTGAGGCATTTCGACATGGCAAACTCTAAACCTGCAACGCTGCACGAACGTCTGAAACAACCTGGGCTAGTGACCGCACCCGGCGTCTACGATATGGTGTCACTGCGACTGGCAGACAGCTTTGGCTTTGATGCCCTGTACATGACCGGCTTTGGTGCCGTGGCTTCGCATCTGGGCTTACCCGATGCCGGCCTCGCGACCTATAGCGATATGGTCGGCCGAGTCGGAGCGATGGCAAAAATGGCGCGAACACCCTTAATCGCCGATGGCGACACCGGCTACGGCGGCTTGTTAAACGTACGCCACACCGTGCAAGGCTACGAACTTGCCGGCGCATCGGCGATTCAACTCGAAGACCAAGAATTTCCTAAAAAGTGTGGCCATACGCCCGGCCGGCGCGTGATCCCGATGGCGGATATGGTCAAAAAAATCAAAGTTGCTGCCGAAGCCCGTCAGTCAAAAGACTTTTTGATTATTGCGCGCACTGATTCGCGCACCACGCTTGGGTTGGATGAGGCACTGCGACGCGCTGAGGCCTATGCCAAAGCCGGGGCAGACATTTTGTTTGTTGAATCACCCGAAACCGAAGAAGAAATGCGCAAGATCGGTGCGTCATTTGATTTGCCGTTGCTGGCGAATATGGTTGAAAAAGGTCGCACACCCGTTTTAAGCAAGGCTGACCTTGAGGGGCTAGGTTTTAAGTTGGCGATATTTCCGGTGACAGCGCTGTTAGCAGGCGTTCGGGCCATGACTCAGGTTTACCAACATTTTAAAAGTACGGGTTCATCAACAGGCAACACCGTTGAGTTGTACGACTTTACTGAGCTGACCAAACTCATGGGCTTTGAAGATGTTTGGGAATTCGACAAGCGTCATGCTGATTAACCAAGTTTCGCCAAATTAACCACACTGCTCTCGCAACACGCAAACGTTGAAAGCGATAAAATGATTCAGGGTTCAATGATTGATCCATGTATAGGATTTCGCTGAACACTCAAATTTCGCATCAGTTGTTTGATTCAAGTTGTACGTTGTTTCGCTCACAAAGCACTTTTATTCTCAGGATACAGATATGACAACCTCACGTCGCCAATTCATGATGTACTCGGCCGGTCTGGCCACCTTGCCTCTTGCACAACAAGCCAACGCGCAAGCACTGATCGGCGAAGCCGAACCTCAAGCGGTTGCGCTAGGCTACAAAGCAGTCGCCACTCAAGTCGATAAGGCCAAGTTTCCGAAGTACGTTGATGGCCAAATTTGCGGCAACTGCCAGCTGTACGTTAGCAAATCACCCGAAGCCGGCACCTGTGCCATCTTCCCCGGCAAACTTGTTGCCGCGCCAGCATGGTGTAACGCTTGGGTCAAAAAAGCTTAAGCGACTACCAATAAAAAAACCGCTGCATTGCAGCGGTTTTTTTTGCCTCAACCCTTACTGAGCCACAACACGGGCGTCAGTGCCAGCACCTTCGATATAAACTTTTTGGCCTACGCGAAAGTTGCCGGTCGGCTGCGTGACGGTCACTAACACACCGCTACTGGTACGAACAAAAATCTGTTGACCCGCAATCGGCTTGTCGTAATGTTTTTGAATTTCATTACCACCCACAGCACCGCCCACCGCACCGAGAACCATGGCGACAGCTTTACCCGTACCTGAGCCAATCAGCGCCCCAACCCCCAAACCGCCCAACGCACCAATCACAGCCCCCACGCCAGTTTCGTGATTATTCGCAATTTGCGTTGCCGTAATTTGTTGGATCACGCCAGAGCGAATTTCGAGCGGAGCGGATGGCGTTGTTGGCGCACAAGCAGTTAAACCTAAAGTGAATAAAATAGTGACTGAGCCAGCGACAATTCTTTTAAACATTGAGGATCTCGATTAAAAAAGGAAGTTACCGGATTGTACTTCCAAGTTATGATTCAATTGAGTGATTTAGCAACCTAGTCTCAAGGCCTGAATCGACTCGAATGACCGCGATTGCAATACCATTGAGCCCTTATCCCTTCTCCCAAAACGGCGAAGCTTCACGGAAATCATGATGAAAAAACACATTGCACTGCTTTGCCTGGCTCTCGCCAGTGCAACCGCCTCGGCGCAACAAGCCCCGGCTGCCACCACAACTACTGAAAAATTTGTCGGCCTGTGTGCGAGCACAGCAGACGCAGCCGCTCAAAACTTTTGCCACGGCTACAGCCAAGGTGTCTACGAAACCTACCTCGTGACGCGTCACCCGCAAAAGGCCCCTGCCTTTGTCTGCGCGCAAACCTCTACCCTGACACGCCAACAACACATTGATAACTTTATCAAGTGGTCAGCCGCACATCCACAGTTCAAGCAGGCCTCAGCCTCAGACACGATTTTGCGCTATTTGGGCGAGACGTTTCCCTGCAAACGCTAAAGAGATATATAGCTTTGTACACAACGTCTGACTTCGTTACGTTTTAAGGATTGATGATGAAAAAAATCTTATTGGTTTTACCGGTTTGCGCAGCACTCACGCTTGGTGGCTGTTCTAACATGAGCAACACTCAACAACGTACGCTCTCAGCGGGTGCGATTGGCGCCGCTGCAGGTGCGGGCATTGCACTGATCGCCGATGGCAACCCCATTTGGGGCGCCTTAGGCGGAGCCGCCATTGGTGCCATCGGCACTTATGTTTATGACAAACACGAAAACGCAAAGTCTAACTAAGCACTCAGGGCCTGAGGGGTCGACTACGCAAACATGCTGAGCGTAGTCGCCGCTAGGTCAAAGCACTGCCAAGTCAGCAAATGTTTAAACGAGGCCGTACCCACTCAACCGCTTACTTATGATCGGCCTTGGGTTGATTTTTCCAGCGACGGTGCATCCACCACCATTGCTCAGGGTGCCTCACAATTACCAACTCAAGAGCCTGATTGAACGCACGCGTGTTGCGCGTGATTTCAGCACCGACATCGTTATCTACGATCGGTGTGAGTGGGGGTAAAAACCGTAACACGTGCGTGCCGTCGGGTTCGCGCCATGAAGCCGCTGGCACCACTGGCGCACCAGTCGCCAAAGCGATGAGGGCCATGCTTTTATAGGTGCCAGCAGCGTGGCCAAAAAGCTCGACCTCTATGCCTTCTGGCCGTCTGGCATATTGATCAAACGGAAAAACGATGACATCGCCTCGCTCAAGCGTCTCAACAATCTCTTCAAGAGAGCCACGGCGCCCCACCACGCCAAAACCTGCTTTTTTAAAGCGATTCGTCAGTAAATCGCTCAGCCATTTGGGTTTGATCGGCCTTCGCAAAAAATGAATATGTCCCTTCACTTGCGGAAAATGCTCGATTCCAGCAACTGTAGACACCTCAAAGTTGCCGAAGTGGCCCGTCAAAATCAAGACCCCTTTGCCTCCGGCATACGCGTCCCACATGATAGATACATCTTCGACTTTCACGACATCTTTTTTTTGCTGTATGGACAAAAATCGAAATTGAAATAATTCTTTTAATAGCGTCAGTAAGTGCCCATAATGTGCCTGCGCCAACAACGTGATTTGCTGTTGGCTGACTTGGGCGCCATACACGCGCTTGAGGTTTTCTAAAATCACTGACCTGCGGTACGGCAACCAGCGGTACGCAAAACGCCCCGCGCGGCTTGGCTCAATGACTTTAGGCACCCGCAGAGCCACGGCAGTGGCAGACAACGGTGTGTGCGTTAACGACAATTTGATCTCAGCGACTAAGTGCCTGCCCATTACGATTTCAGCAGCATGGCTCACCGCCACCTGTGGCGCCCCGTAGGCGTCGCGCACCACCGAAAAATCCATTGCAGTGATCGTATTGAGCGCCGTCTCTCGAGGAAACAATTTCAAACACGCTTCTTTGGCAGCAAAGCGCGCAGCCAGACTCGCAATACGACCGGCACCCTCGCCCGCATCAGTGATTTCTTGCACCGAGAACAATTTTTCAAGCTCGTCGGGCATCGCCTCGACTAAACGGGCAATACGAGAGATATCGACTGTATCAACCGCACAGCCATCAGGCAGTGGCTTGGACTGAGCCGTCGCTTGCGTCAAGTTAGGCGATTGCACGTAGCAACAACGCCGCGTTGGTACCGGCAAAGCCACGACACAACACGAGCACTACATTGCTGCGTGGTACACGTGTTTGCTTAGACACATTTAAACCTGCGCAAGAGTCAGCGAGTGTTTCAAGGGTCGCGATACCCGGCACCACGTTACGTCGACAAGCCTCTAATCCCACCGCCGCATCGAGCAACCCCGCTGAAGAAAACAAGTGACCCACTGACCATTTAAAGCCCGTCACGGGGGGCATCTCAGTCCCAAACACGCGAAGCAGGGCCGCTGCCTCTGAGGCATCTGATTCTTGCGTCCCGTTGCCATGCGCCACAACCATACCAACATCAGCTGGCGTAAGTTGTGCGTCTGCTAAGGCTAGTTCAATGGCACGACTCAAGCCATCACCGTCAGCGCGAATACAGAATAAACCCTCACCTTCAGAGGCATCGCCACCGCCAAGGTACTCACCCAAAATGGTTGCGCCACGTGCTTGCGCGGAGGCTTCGGTTTCAAGCACGAACGACGCCGCGCCCTCGCCCAGCAAACAACCATCATGCCGCTGATCAAAAGGTCGCAAGCTATCTTTGCCAATCAAACCGACACGATCCAGATACAACAAGGTTTGCGGCTCAATCGGGGCATCATGACCCACGGCCACAACACGCTCAGCATCACCTTCACGCAGTGCCCAGGCGCTTTCGATCACCGACAAGAGCCCACTTGAGGTGTGATTCGTGATACACCCGTTTGGACCCTTTAGTTGATGACGAATACTGATATGGCACAACACATTATTAGGCAGCGACTTGAGCAACCACATCGGGTTGACCATATTAGGTAACTCACGACCGAAGCCATTCAAATCAGCTTTCGTCTCGGCCATCAGCGGAAAAAAGTCGTAACTGACCTCGAAGGCACCGCCGCCAGAGCCCACATAACAACCGGTTTGATCTGCGTAGTGTGCCGCCTCGACTTCAGTCAGCGTCGCCCGCCAAGCAGGCAGACCGGCCTGCTCAATGGCTTGGGTACCGGCATAAATACCAAATACATCTGAGCGACGTACCAGTTTGAGTAGTTTGCGGTCACCCAGCAACTTGCCACCGTTGTAGTCGGGCACTTCAGCCGCCAGACCACCTCGAAAGGGCTCGGCATTAAAACTGGCAATGGGCGCCAACGCTGAGCGCCCCGCCAACAAGGTGTCAACAATGCTGGCCGGATCTGTGCCCGCACCGCAAATCGCGCCTGTTCCGGTAATGACAATTCGGCTCATCGCGTTTACCGTCCTGAAGCCACGAGCGCCGCGGTATCTTCGGGGTGTCGAAACGCCAGACAACTATTGCTGCCCCCGAACCCTAGCGAGTTCGAAAGTGCCATCCCGATGCGCTGCGCGCGCGGTTGCTCACGAACAATATTGACATCGCAATCGGGGTCGAGCTGTTGCAAATTCGCATTAGGCGGCATCAAACTATCGCGAATCGCTAACGCGCACAAGCCCGCCTCGACCGCGCCAGCAGCAGCAATCAAATGACCCGTCACGCTTTTGGTTGAGCTAACCCCCACCGCGTTGACTCGACCTGCAAACACCTCTTTGACTGCAGCACACTCGCTGCGATCATTCATGGGTGTTGACGTTCCGTGCGCGTTCAAATAATCGATATCGGCGTTCTGTGCACCTGCATCTGCAATCGCCCGACGCATCGATTGAATCGGGCCATCGCCCGAGGGGTGCGAATCAGTAATGCGATAGGAAGACAGGGAATTGCCGTCGCCGGCGAGTTCAGCGTAAATCGTTGCACCGCGCTGCACGGCAGAGGTCCATTCTTCGAGCACTAAAAATCCGGCGCCCTCTCCTAGCACGAAACCATTGCGAGTTAAATCAAACGGACGACTGGCGCGCTCGGGATGATCATTGTCGGGTGACACGGCTGACAGCAGACAAAAGCCCGACAAACCAACCGGCGAAATCATCGAATCAAAGCCACCTGTCAACACCCGATCGGCCAAGCCACGTCGAATCAGCCGCATCGCGGTGCCAATCGCCTGGCCACCCGAGGCACACGCGGTGTGCACCGTTGACGAGTAACCGCGTATACCAAACCGACGCAATAAGAGTGAGATGCCCGCAGTGGACAAACTTCGACTAAAAGCCATCACATCATTCGCAACCGGCTCAGCGAGTATCGCACTTGCAACGAACTCACCATCAGGTGCCGCAGTGCGCTGCACAGCTGCAAGCTCTTCATGCGCTACGGTCATCATGCCTGCGCCCACGACACAACCCCAACGTGCTGCGTCTTGTAAGGTCGGGCGCACGCCAGCATCAGCGATCGCTTGATCTGCCGCCGCCAGCGCAAAACGATGCGCCCGACTGGCATACTTGAGTAATTTACGGTCGTCGATGGGTGGTAAATCATCAAACCCTTTGACCTCAGCCGCGATGCGAGTCGAGAACCCCGAGGCATCAAAAATCGTGATCGGTCCGGCGCAGCTTCGCGCAGCTTTAATTCGGGCCCAAGTTGAGGCAACATCGAGACCGGCTGGGGTCACCAAGCCGATTCCTGTAATCGCCACGCGACGTCTTGTTTTCATGCGATGTCTCCAGCAGGGGCAAAATACATCTTGGCACCAGCGATTGTTTTACCGTCAGCCTGTGCGGTCACTTTGACCATGTAGGGCTCAAGGTCGTCTGGACCAGGGGGCGCTAATTGAGCCGACAGCACCAACAGCGCGCCCGGTGCAGTAAAAGCGCGCACCTTCACATTGGTAATGCGTGTCAGACGAGTTGCAGTGCCGCCCGCGGCCGAAGCGACAACACGCGCTGCTAGCTGTAACTGAGCATCGAGCAGCAAGGTCGCTGGAAACACCGGACGACGTGGAAAGTGATCTTCAAAAAAAGCCGCCTCTGCGGGAACGGCTAGCTGAGCTTGCAAATACTCGGGCGTTGACACCGACATGTCGGTGAGGTCGGGCCGCGGCACGCCGGTGAACGCACCCACCGCACGACCAGTTGTGCTGAGTTGAGCAAAGTCAGCCGCCAACGCGGCCGGGTCGTCAAAGTCATGAATGTCTAGCATTGAACCTACCGTATCCGCTAGCTCAAGCACCAAGCTGCCGTTTACCAGGGCATGGCCACGATACAAAATAGACTCGACATCGCAGGACTCGATCTCAACGATGAGCTCTAGCGTGTCGCCTGGTTTAGGAAGAGAAAACACCTTGGTATCACCCGCCAACGCCGCGACAGGTCGATGACTAAAGCCCAACGTCGACATCCCCACCCAGGCGGCGAGCTGTCCGATAGCCTCAGCGATCAAGCTAGCAGGAAAATACTCAATGTTGGCCGGGATTGTGTAGCGGCCGCACACACGGGTCACCCCTTGGATTTGAGTGATCTGATCGACAAAGGAAAATGCAGCAAAGCGACCGGTTGGCGCGGCCGAAATGGCCCGCGCCGTACTCAAGACCATCAGCCAGCGGCTTGTGAAGCGCGCTGCGCACGAATCACGAGCTTGCAGAAGGTTTCGGGCGTATACAAACGCGCGATATGATCTACGCGCATTGGCAATTTAAACCGTGACTCGTCGATTTCAGACAAATACTCACGCAAGCGCGCCACACCTTTGTCTGTCACGACACCGCCTTGTTCGAAATCGGCCACAGCCATGTCGCCGCGCACGTCTTCGATGATTTTGCCGCGCGGAACCTTGATTTTAAAGGCGCGCTCAAGGCGAAACACCATGTCAAGGAAGTCAATCGATTCGGCGTCAAGTCCCTCAATCAGGGACACATCGAGCTTGATGTCATCAACATCGCAACCGAGGGCGTCGGCCATCGTTTTTTGGACGGTTGGGAACACCGCCATAATTTCTTCTTTCGTGATGACTGCTTCAGCCATAGTTAGCTCCGGATGTGAGGTAAGCGCGCGTCATTTTAACCCAAGTATAAGGAAATCCCCCTTGGCTGCAGATCAGCAACCGCGACCATGGGGCCAAATACTCAGGCCATCTTAAAGCCGCCATCGACATACAGAACCTGACCGGTGACATAACTAGCCATATCTGAGACCAAAAAGGCTACCGCGTTGGCAACTTCTTGGGCCTGGCCGTACCGCTTAAGCAATATTTTAGTTTTCACCTCATCATCAGCCAGATCTCGCACCTGCTGCGACATTTCAGTGTCAATCACCCCAGGCGCCACCGCATTGACCAGGATTTTGCGTGAGGCCAACTCAACGGCTAAGGCTCGGGTGACGGCATCGACCGCGCCTTTGCTGGCGGCGTAATTCGCCTGTCCACGCCCTGCCTTATTGCCCGCCACCGACGACAGGTTGACGATACGGCCCGCGCGCTGAGACATCATGTAGGGGATGACTGGGCGGGTCACATTAAAGACCCCACCAATATTGGTCTCAAGCACCTCTGAAATTTCGGTGTCTTCCATGACTGCCATCAGGTTGTCGCGCACGATGCCAGCATTATTGATTAGGATATCGATCCGTTCACAACGCTCACCCACTGCGTTCACGGCCTCGATACAGGCCGCCGAATCACTGACGTCGACCTGTATGGCCGTCGCTTTACCACCGGCCGCTAACACGCTGGCCACAACCTCTAGTGCGGCCGCTTCATTGCCACGATAGAAAAAATTGACATCTACACCTTGCCCCGCTAGCAACTCAACAATGGCGCGCCCAATCCCGCGCGAGCCACCGGTCACAATCGCAACCTTACCCGCCAAACCTGATTCAAAGCTCATCGTGTTCAACCTGAAATTGCAAAGCCGCCATCCACCACCAACGTGTGGCCATTGATCCACGCGGCCTCTGGCAAACAAAGCAAATACACGGCGTCGGCAACGTTGGTGGGCAGCAAACTCGGGCCTGCCGGCGTGCGGGCGGCAAACTCAGACAAGACTTGATCCCGGTTTGGAAAGTGACTCAGTGCATCGGTATCCACCACCCCGGCCGAAACCGTATTGACTCGAATCCCTCGCGGGCCGAGCTCTTGCGCCAAGGTACGCACCAGTGCCTCAAGGGCAGCCTTTGAGGCACCAATAAATCCATAATGGGGCATGGCACGTTGAGCACCTAAACTGGACATTGCCACAATACGGCCGCCATCTTTCATCAAAGGCAAGGCCTGTTGCGCCAACAAATTGACCGCGAAGGCATTGGTTTCAAGGCACCAGCGAAAATGCTTCAGACTCATTTCCATTGCGGGCTTCAGGACACCTGAAGCCGCATTACTGATCACAATATCCAGCTGACCAAATTCTTTAGTAATGACCTCAAACATCTCGACCACACTATCGGGCACACCGACACTAGCCTGCACCGCAATCGCACGACGGCCCATCGCCCGCACCTCGGCGCAAACAGCCTCAGCCTCGTCAGAGCTATTGTAATAATTGGCAACGATGTCGCAGCCAGCAGAGGCTAGTTTCAACGCGCAGGCACGTCCGATGCCGCGGGCGGCGCCGGTCACAAGGGCAACTTTGCCAAGAAGGGGCTGACTCATAGCGTGGGAAGGACTCCGGTCAATCGAACAAGAAAGGGGCAAAGTTTAACAAGAAGTGCGAACCCCTAGCTAACCATCTTACAATGACATAACGCTTGTATTGTGAGCACGTGTTTTTAGCGTTACCGAGAAATTACGTTTAAGTGCCCCCTTTTCGTGCCTCCGCGGCCCCGAAACCTACTTCTAAAGGATTTTGTATGTCTAAGCAGCCTCCGATGCCCGTCATCCCAAGTGTGGTGTCGCACTGGGTTCACAACCAGGCCGTCACCACTGCCGGCGCACGCATGCAAGACGTCTTTAACCCAGCGACTGGGCAAGTGGCGCGCAAAGTTGAGCTCGCCAGCCTAGACACCGTCAAATCAGCCGTTGAAAGCGCAAAAAAAGCGTCTGCCAGTTGGGCCGATACCCCCCCGATTCGTCGCGCCCGCATCATGAATCACTTTTTAGCTTTGCTCAACGAGCGCAAAGATGAGTTGGCCTCGATCATCACCCAAGAGCATGGCAAAGTTTTCACCGACGCACAGGGTGAAGTGATGCGCGGCATCGACATCGTTGAGTTCGCTTGCGGCATGCCGCAGTTGTTAAAGGGCGATTTCACTGATCAAGTCTCGACCGGCATTGATAACTGGACTCTGCGCCAACCCTTGGGCGTGGTCGCAGGCATCACGCCCTTTAATTTTCCGTGTATGGTGCCGTGCTGGATGTTTCCGGTTGCGATCGCAGCAGGTAACTGCTTTATTTTGAAGCCCAGCGAGCGTGACCCTTCTGCATCAATCTTTATGGCACAGCTCTTTAAAGAGGCTGGTCTGCCCGACGGCGTCTTTAACGTTGTGCAAGGCGATAAAGTCGCAGTCGATGCACTGCTCGAGCATCCAGATGTCAAAGCTATCAGCTTTGTCGGTTCAACACCGATCGCTCAATACATTTATCAGCGCGGCGCCGATTTAGGCAAACGCGTGCAAGCCTTGGGCGGCGCCAAAAATCACATGGTTGTTATGCCTGATGCCGATATCGACCAGGCGGTCGATGGTCTGATTGGTGCGGCCTATGGCTCGGCGGGCGAACGCTGCATGGCAATTTCAGTGGCGGTACTGGTAGGCGATGTCGCCGACAAAATCGTCCCCTTGCTTGCCGCACGCGCACAAACACTCAAAATCAAAAATGGCCTTGAACTCGATGCAGAAATGGGCCCCATCGTCACACGTCAGGCTCTTGACCGTATCGAAGGCTATATCGAAGTGGGCGTCAACGAAGGTGCCAAACTTGTGGTCGACGGACGCGGGCATAAAGTACCAGGTCACGAGCAAGGTTTTTTTACGGGCGGCAGTTTGTTTGACCACGTCACCCCCTCAATGCGTATTTATAAAGAAGAAATTTTTGGCCCGGTGTTGAGTTGTGTCCGTGTCAAAGACTTTGGTCAGGCGGTTGAACTCATCAATGCCCATGAGTTTGGCAATGGCGTGTCTTGCTACACACGCGATGGCAACATCGCACGCGAATTTAGCCGTCGCATTCAGGTCGGAATGGTCGGGATCAATGTGCCAATCCCTGTGCCAATGGCCTGGCACGGTTTTGGTGGCTGGAAGAAAAGCCTGTTTGGCGATATGCATGCTTACGGTGAAGAAGGCGTGCGCTTCTACACCAAACAAAAATCCATTATGCAGCGCTGGCCCGAAACCATCGGCAAGGGCGCTGAATTCGTCATGCCAACAGCGAAATAGTCAAACGTTTGGGTCAATATTGAATGTCTAAAAAAGCGGTTTGTTTGCTAAGTGGTGGTTTAGATTCAACCACGGTGGTTGCGATGGCTCAGCACGAAGGCTTCGAAGTCTACGCGCTGAGTTTTCGCTATGGTCAACGCCATTCGATCGAGCTTGAGCGGGCAGCCGCCTTTGCCAAATTGCGCGGCGTGGCCCGTCATGCCATTCTTGATATTGACCTACGCAGCTTTGGTGGCTCGGCACTGACCGCCGATATCGATGTGCCAAAAGGTCACTCTGTTAATGACATCAGTGCAGGGATTCCGATCACCTACGTACCCGCACGCAACACGATTTTTTTAAGTTTTGCGTTGGGCTGGGCTGAGGTCTTGGGCGCTCAAGATATTTTTGTAGGCGTCAATGCCATGGATTACAGCGGCTATCCCGATTGCCGCCCAGAGTTCATCGAGGCCTTTGAGCACTTGGGCAATCTTGCGACCAAAGCTGGCGTCGAAGGCACGCAACGACTCAAGATTCGCGCACCACTCATCAGCATGAGCAAGGCCGATATTATCCGTAAAGGGTTAGAGCTTGGGGTCGATTTTTCAGAAACCACTAGCTGCTACGACCCTGCACCAAATGGTGCGCCCTGCAAGCAGTGTGACTCGTGCTTGCTCAGGGCAAAGGGGTTTGCGCAGGTGGGAATCAAAGACCCGTTAGACGCCAAGTTTGCGTCACACGCCGCTTGATTAAAAACGGGCACAATGAAGTGCCCGTTTTGTACCGCGGCATACTCAAGGCTACGCGTGCTTTGAACTATTGAAGCGCTAACGAAAAGCCAGGCACATACGTGACCAACATCAGCACAATCAGCATCACACCCACAAAGGGCAGCATCACGCGCGACACGTCTGTGAGTTTCAAGCCACTGATCGCCATCCCGACAAACAGGCAATAGCCAATCGGTGGTGCCGCCATACCGATCGCCACATTCGTGACGATGATCGCGCCAAAATGAATCGGGCTGATCGCAAAACTATTGGCAATCGCAATCAGTAACGGGCCAAACACCACCATGATGGCGATTTCGTCCATCACAGCTGCCACCAGAAAAAATACCAAGTTCAACACCAACAACATGAGCCATTTTTCTTGGATATTTGCGGCTAGCCAAGTTGCGGCCTTAGGCGCAAGTTGTTCTTGTGCGACCAAAATACCAAAGCCGGCCGAGAAGACAATAATCGACATGACAATCGCCGTCACTTTGGTCGAGCGCCAGACGATCTCAGGCAGTTCTCGCCACTTCAAACGCTTTTCAACGACTGTTCCGATGAATAAGGCGTATACACAACTCACGACAGCGGCTTCTGTGGGTGTAAAGACGCCGCCGTAAATACCCCCTAAAACAATGGCGGGTGCAAGTAGAGCCCAAATACCATCACGCAAAGCAGCGCGTATCTCTGGTAAGGTCGCACGTGGTTGGGTTGGGATCTTGTGTTTTTTAGCATGCCACCAGCACACCACCATCAACCCCGCGGCCATCAACAAACCAGGCAAAATACCTGCACTAAACAAGCGCGAGATTGACTGCTCGGCGATCACACCCCAGATCACAAACGCAATCGAAGGCGGAATCAAAGGTGCCAAAATACCGGCGCTCACCGCAACAGCGGTCGCAAAAGGTTTGCTGTAACCGCGCTCGGCCATCGCGGGGATCATAATCGCCCCAATCGCCGCGGTGGTGGCTGGCGCCGAGCCAGAAATTGCAGCGAAAATCGCTGCAGCTAGCACGGTGACTAAACCCAAACCACCCGTCAAATGACGTACAAAGACATCAGCAACCTTAATTAAGCGCTGCGACAACCCCCCCGCAGACATCAGCTCGCCCGCCAACATAAAGAAGGGGATCGCCAACAGCGAGAAAGACTGCGTGCCGGCAACAATCGATTGCGGCAACAGCATGGGCTCGATGCCAGATACCAGCAACGACAGCGCAACGACGATACCGATCGCAAACGCGAAAGGCACGCCCAACAACATCAAGACGCCAAACCCTGCCGACAACAACCAAGCGGTGCTACTCATTTAAAGACTCCGCCCAGGGCAGTAAACGTTCTAAAGAAAACAAGGCGATCAACACACCGAAAGCGGGCGCCGCAGCATACAAAAACTCAATCGGAAAACCAACCGCAGCCGAGGTTGCACCGCGCGTTTCGATCAGATAGTTCCAGCCTGCGTAGGCAATAAAAACACCCAAGACGCTCATCAAAATAGCGACCAAGCCATCGGCCGCACGATGCAGCGCCTTAGGCAACAAGCCAATCACCAAGTCCATCCGTGCGTGCGACATTCGGCGAATGCCAATCACCGTTGAAATAACCACCACCCACGCAAAGCCAAGCAAGGTCAGCTCTTCGCTCCAGGAGAGGGCCTTGCCAAACACATAGCGCAAAAAAACTTGCGCGCTGAGCGTGCAGAGCATCAGCAGCACAAGGACGACCGCGGTCATCTTCAAAACGCTTTCGAGTCTGTCAAAAAACTGCCGCATCACGCTCTTCCATTCCGAAAAAATTCTTAAAAAGAGCGCTCAGTCTCGAGCGCTCTTTTGCACCCTCTTACTTAACTGCGTCGAGCGCTTGGTTAATCAAAGCGTCACCAACAGCCGCACGCGATTTGTCGTAAATGGGTTGAACCGATTTGCGAAAAAGCGCGACGTCACCCACCTTGTTGATGATCATGCCTTTTTGCGCCAACCCCGTGAGCAAAGCCTTTTCATTGACTAAGGCTGCAGCACGTTGTTCGGCCGTCGCAGTCTTACCTGCTTCGATCACGGCAGTCTTCTGCTCTGGCGTGAGTTTGTCCATGGTACGTTTTGAAATCAACAGCGCAATTGCCGAGTACGTGTGGTTTGTCATCGACAAAAACTTTGTCACTTCATACATTTTTGAGCTATCGATCACCGCGACAGGGATCTCAAGCCCGTCAATCGTACCCTGCTGAACGGCAGTGAAAACCTCACCCCAAGCCATCGGTACGGCGGCGCCACCTAAGGACGTAAACATGTCGATATACATCGGGTTTTGCATCACACGATATTTGACGCCAGTGACGTCAGCGGGCACAGAGACAGGCTTTTTATTGTTGATCATCTGGCGAAAGCCACCTTCCATGTAACCCAGTACCAACATATTCTTTTTGGCTAAACGGTCTGACAGCTCTGTACCGAGTTTTCCGTCAAGAGCTTTGCGCGCCTGCTCTTCGTTTGAATACAGAAAGGGCAGATCGTTGACTTGATACCCAGGCTCAATTTGAGCGATCACGGCATTGGTCATAATCGTCATGTCAACCGTACCAAAACGCACGGCCTCCATTACCTGTTTCTCTTCGCCCAATTGACGGTTAGGATACAACTGCACCTCGATTGAACCTTTAGAGTTCGCCTCAACCGCTTTCTTAAAGGCCTTTGCACCCACGGTGTAAGGGTCAGTCGGGCTGTCGGCAGTGGTCCAGCCGAATTTCAGAATAGTCTTTTGGGCCAAGGCTTGCGTGGGTGCGCCCAACGCGAAGGTTGCCGCAACCAAGGCTGAAAGAGCGAATAAGTGACGACGTTTCATAGAGTCTCCGGTTTTAAAAAGTTAAACGTTTTTGATAAAGGGGGCGAAGTCATACAAAACTTCTGGGTTGTTAACAAGAATCTGTTGCCGTAAAGCCGCGTCGGGCAACCACTTAAACACTGCGTCAGCGATATCTCCATCACTGGGCATAGGCGCTGGGATATTCGGATGAGGCCAGTCGGTGCCCCACACCAGGCGATCAGTGCGCGTGGCGAGCAAGGCATCCACAAAACCTTGAATCGCGGCCCACTTCGCGGCAGGTGAAACCACGCGATACGCACCAGACAACTTCACCCAAGCGATACCCTCTTTCACCAAGGCACACATGTTCTTAAAACCCGCATCATTGACGTCGGGTCTTGAAGGATGACCGAAGTGATCAAAGACAACTGGCACACCCAATTTGGCTGCCCATGCTGGGATCTCTGGCTGCGCAGCCACATCCACTAAAAACTGGATATGCCAACCAAACGGCTTCAAGCGTTTTGCAAGGCTTTCGGCGTCACTCAATTGACCGCCGCCCGCAAACAAAATATTTAGACGGGTCCCGCGGGTACCGGCCTGATGCAGTGTTTCAATCTCTTTGTCAGACACATCCAGCGGCAAGACACCGACGGCGCGTAAGCGCTCAGGATGTGCACGCAGCGTGTCATACAGCGTGGCATGATCATGACCATAGACCGAGGGGTGAACGAGCACGGCGCGATCTGCACCAATGGCATTATTCATCGCTTCAAAGGCAGCCCACGGCGCCAGACTTGGCGTGTACGAGCGATTTGCCGTGTAAGGATACTTGGCGGCATCTTCAAACACGTGAAAATGACAATCCACGCTACCCGCAGGCAGTTTTTGTAAAGGGGCAACCTTTGGATCAAAGGGCAAATAAGAATCAGTCTGCATCACGCTTGTTTTGTCTCGGTGCGGGCAGGGCTCTCTATCATTTGAGCCCCATCTCTTGATTCGGCACAATATCACAGTGAGACCTCGTGTTGCTAGGCATTCGTCAGGCGGGCGTAAGGTCAAGCGCCCTTCAACCCCGCGCCTGCCCTGAGAGCCCTAGAGAAAACCCTTAGACGCGCAGGCCTGTGCGTGCATCGAATCGGTGCATACGATCTGCGCGCGGCTTGGCATAGATTGTTTCGCCTATCTTTGGCGCTTGTTGCTCTTCGTGAATACGCACGATCAGCGCTTCGTCTTGCAGGCGGCAATACAACAGACGCTCGGCACCCAAGAGTTCGATGCCCTCGACCGTTAAGGCCCAGCCTTCGCGACCGACCTCAAGATGTTCGGGCCGGATCCCCAAGATTGAGCCCTCGCTCGCACCAGGTGCATGTTTGAGCAAGTTCATTGGGGGCGAACCGATAAAGCTGGCCACAAACGTGCTGGCGGGCGTGTTGTAAACCTCTGCGGGCGTACCGAACTGTTCCATCACCCCGGCGTTCATGACCAGCATACGCTGCGCCAGGGTCATCGCCTCGACTTGATCGTGTGTCACAAACAAAGAGGTGATACCCAATTCGCGGTGCAGCTTTTGGATTTCAAGACGCGTCTGCGCCCGCAGCTTTGCATCGAGGTTCGACAGCGGTTCATCAAACAAAAATACCTGAGGCTGACGCACAATCGCGCGGCCCATCGCGACGCGCTGACGTTGCCCACCCGATAGCGCACGTGGTTTGCGGTCTAAGTAAGGCATGAGCTCAAGGACGTCGGCTGCCTTTTCTACACGCGCTCGGATCTCATCCTTCGGCACCCGCGCGATTTTGAGACCATACGCCATGTTGTCAAAGACCGTCATGTGCGGATAAAGCGCATAGTTTTGAAACACCATCGCGATATCGCGCTCGGCTGGCTCAAGATCATTCACCACACGCGCACCGATTGAAATTGTGCCCGACGTAATCTCTTCAAGTCCCGCCACCATGCGCAGCAGCGTTGATTTGCCGCAGCCCGACGGGCCGACAATTACGACAAACTCGCCGTCGCCAATGTCGGCCGAGACGTCGTGAATCACCTGCACTGCAGCCTTACCGGCGCCGTAGCGTTTCACGATATTTTTTAAAGAAATTGCGGCCATGTCCGTATACGTGAGAGATATTGTTTGTAAGAACTGCGATTTACCTAAGATGCCATTTTGCGGCTTTGCGCGCGTTGAACACACGCTTCATTTTTCAGAGTCTACCAAGCCTTTGACAAACCACTTTTGCATCAGCACCACCACCAAGGCCGGCGGCAACATAGCCAACATCGCGGTCGCCATCACGACGTTCCACTCGGTATATGCATCCCCCGAAATCAAACGCCTAATCCCCATCACCACCGGATACATATTTTCGTTAGTCGTAACCAGTAAGGGCCACAGGTATTGATTCCAGCCATAAATAAACTGAATCACAAACAGCGCAGCGATACTCGTGCGTGAAAGCGGAAACAGTACATCCCAAAAAAATCGCATGGGGCCCGCACCATCCATACGTGCAGCCTCGACCAACTCATCGGGCACTGTCAGAAAAAACTGTCTAAACAAAAACGTTGCTGTCGCAGACGCCATCAAGGGCACCGTCAGCCCCGCGTACGAGTTCAGCATGCCAAGATTGGATACCACCTCGTAGGTAGGCCCGATACGCACCTCAACCGGTAGCATCAGAGTAATAAAAATCATCCAAAAAACCAGCCCACGAAACGGAAATCTGAAATAGACAATGGCAAAGGCTGAAAGCATTGAGATGGTGATTTTGCCGATGCTGATCAAAAGCGCGCTGACAAGACTGACCCACATCATCGGCCAAGCCGGTGAAATGCGCCCACCCGACTCAGTGCTGCCGCCAAACAAGGCGACCCGATAGGTGTCGAGCATATGCTCGCCAGGCACCAACGACATCGGGATCGCTTGCGTAATTTGTGCCGTCGTTTGGGTTGAGGCGACGATCGTCACATACACCGGAAACGCCACAATCAAGACGCCCAGCAACAAGACCAGATGAGACAAAACCGTGAGGCCGGGGCGTCTTTCAATCATGATGATTTTTGATTGTGCTTATGCATATTGCACTTTGCGTTCAATGAACCGAAACTGCACCACGGTCAAACACACCACGATGAACATCAAGATCACAGACTGCGCAGCAGAACTACCCATATCCATCGCTTTAAAGCCATCGTAGTACACCTTGTAAACTAGGATTGACGTGGCTTTACCCGGGCCACCATGTGTCGTGGCATCAATAATGGCAAAGGTATCAAAGAAAGCGTAGACCACGTTAATCACCAGCAAAAAAAACGTGGTGGGGGACAAGAGCGGAAACACAATCGTGCGAAAGCGGTGCCAAGGACCGGCTCCGTCAATCGCTGCTGCTTCGAGCAACGACTTTGGAATCGACTGCAAACCCGCCAAAAAGAATAAAAAATTATAAGAAATTTGCTTCCAGACTGCGGCCACTACGATTAGCGTCATGGCATCACGGCTATCTAAAAGATGGTTCCAGTCGACGCCCAACCAGCGCAGGGCAAAAGCAATGACGCCCATTGGTGAAGCAAACAAAAACAGCCACAACACACCGGCTACAGCAGGCGCAACTGCGTAAGGCCAGATCAGCAGAGTCTTATAGACACTAGCGGCTCGCCACACCCGATCGGCCATCACAGCAAGAAGCAACGCGAGGGTCAAGCCACAGACGGCGACCAATACCGAAAACAATGCAGTGGTTTGAAACGATTCGAGATAAAGCGGGTCATTAAACAGGCGTGAAAAATTCTGCATGCCCACGAATTCGCGCGACATACCAAAGACATCTTCTTGGAGCACGCTTTGATACAGGGCTTGACCTGCAGGCCAGAAGAAAAAAATCAAAACAACCGCCATCTGGGGTGCGAGCAGCACCCAAGGCAACCAATGCGATTTAAAGCGTACTTTTTTTTCCATAACCTAAAAATCTTACGGCCCTGCGTCTTAGTCTGAAATCAGACTAACTCGCTAGCAGAACACCACCACTAAAAAGCGCTCAGGCCGACTCCGGCCTCAGCGCTTTCGCTACAGATAGTTTCAACGATTCGCTTTTTCGAAACGCTCAAGCAACTCGTTACCGCGTTTGACGATTGAGTCGAGTGCGTCTTTGGCGGTTTTTTTGCCGGCCCAGACTTGTTCGAGCTCTTCATCTACTGCGGTGCGAATTTGCAGAAAGTTACCCAACCGAATCCCACGCGAATTCTCGGTAGTTTTTCGAATCATCTGCGTCACAGAAATATCGGTGCCGGGGTTCGCCTTGTAAAAGCCTGACTTTTCAGTCAACTCAAACGAGGCGATTGTCAAAGGTAGGTAACCGGTACGTTGATGACTTTTAGCGGCCTCTTCTGGACGCGACAAGAAGTCAAAGAACTGCGCCACGCCTTTGTATTCGTCGGCTTTACGGCCTGCCATCACCCACAGGCTCGCGCCCCCGATCACAGTATTTTGTGGTGCTCCCTGCACATCAGCGTAATACGGTAGGGTCGATGTACCGAACGCAAACTTCGCATTCCGCTTGACGTTACCGTACAGCGCCGACGAGCCCGTCGTCATGGCGCATTCTCCAGCTACAAAGACGGGATCAGCCGCATTGGCTCGGCCTTTGTACACAAACAAGCCGTCTTTCGCCATGTCTGCCAGGTTTTGGATATGACGCGTCTGCAAAGGACCATTGACAGTCAGGCGTGCATCCATGCCTTTCATGCCATTACCTTGCGTCGCGAACTCGGTGTTGTGCCAGGCGCTGAAGCTTTCGAGCTGAGTCCAACTCACCCAGCTCGTCGTCAATGGGCACTTGTGCCCAGAGTCTTTTAATTTTTTTGCCGCCGCAATCACTTCAGGCCATGTCAATGGTGGTTTTTCGGGATCCAAGCCGGCTGCTTTAAACGCATCTTTGTTGTACCAAAAAACGGTGGTTGAACTGTTAAACGGAAAACTCAACATCTGGCCATTGGGCGCTGTGTAATAACCAGCTACGGCGGGCACGTAAGCAGCGGGATCAAACTTGATACCGGCTTTGTTCATCACCTCGGTGACCGGCACGATCGCGCCTTTACTGGCCATCATTGTGGCCGTACCCACCTCAAACACTTGCAAAATATGCGGGGCGTTGCCGGCCCGAAATGCAGCCACCGCTGCCGTCATGGCTTCGTCATAGGTGCCCTTAAAAACAGGCATCACTTTGTAATTCTTTTGACTGTCGTTGAAGTCTTTCGCTAAGTCGTTGATCCACTCGCCTAAGGCGCCGCTCATGGCGTGCCACCACTGAATCTCGGTTTGCGCTTGAGCGGGCGTGAAAACTGAGGCGCTGAGTGCGAAAACGGTCGAAGCCGTTGCGATAGAAAGTTTGAATTTCATTGGTTTCTCCGTGAGTCCTGCCTGCTTGAGGCCGATAGGTTTAGAGCCGGTGGCATAAAAAAAGGGGGCCTTTGGATCGTTGGACGAATCTTCAATAAATTCGCCTCGAATTTCCACAAGCCGAAACTGAGCTTAACGTTCAATTGTGACAGTTCATATTACTCGTTAGTCATCCGCTTTGGAT
>Ga0222712_10000356_pt1 | contig 62568 bp, 44 predicted proteins | sample C33_657DmetaG_FD_165043 | JGI IMG/M metagenome (GOLD analysis project Ga0222712, IMG submission 165043) | Estuarine water microbial communities from San Francisco Bay, California, United States - C33_657D | ecosystem: Environmental > Aquatic > Marine > Unclassified | place: USA: California... | reverse complement strand
GCATACAAACTGGTGATGTAGTAATTGATGCAGCATCTGGTAATTTTAGTGGAGTAGGTAATATTACTATAGTTAGCACTGCTTCTGCTAATTTAGGTAATGCTGCAATTGCGAATTATTTTGTTGGTAATGGTATATTTCTATCTAATACCGCTGGCGCAAATGTTAGTGGACAAGTAGGAAATGCATTACTAGCAGGAACAGTCTACACAAATGCTCAACCCAATATTACTAGTGTTGGTACACTAGCAAGTTTAACAGTAACTGGTAATATAAGTGGTGGTAATTTAGTCACTTCTAATACTGTTTTTGCTCCAGAAATCGTACAAAATGCTAGCACATATGATACAAGAGTTTCATTAAGTAGTGTGACCGGTCTTATTAATATCACATCAGGTGGTAATTCAACAAAGTTTGCGCCAAGTGGTATTATTGAGTTAGGTGGTGCTTCACAAATTACTGGAGGCACATTTGGTGGTTCAGGTGTCACGTTAGGTACTAGTCAAACAGACATATTCCAAAATCGTGGTGGTAATGTAACTGTACAAGTTGGAACAGGTGGTTCGATTTCTAATACTTGGACATTTGAAAACGGTGGTAATTTAAGTGCTCCTGGCAAAATAACAAGTGCAGGATTAGTAAGTAATTCTACTGTTGATTTTACAACTGCAAGTAATGTCAGTTTAGGTGCTATTGGTAATTTACACATCACCGGTGGTGCAGCCGGATATGTTTTACAAACAGACGGTTCAGGAACATTAACTTTTGCAAGTGCCGGATCTACTGGTATTGCAGGTATTGACAAACAGGTTCAGTTTAATGATGGTGGAAGTTTTGGTGCTAGTGCTAACTTCACCTTTGACAAATCAACTAAAGTACTAACAGTAGATAATATAACAGCAAACGGTGCTGGGATAACATATCTTACTGGTGCTAATGTAAACGGTAATGTTTCCAGTGCAGTACAAAGTCATTATGCAAACATTGCAAACTCAGTCGCAGGCGCTAATGTCAGTGGTCAAGTAGGTAATGCATTAGTTGCTGGCACAGTCTATACAAATGCACAACCAAATATCACAAGTGTTGGTACATTAGCAAGTATAGATGTTACTGGTAATGCTAACGTTGGTAATTTTGTTGCAACAGGTACTGGTTCATTTGGTGCTAATGTAAATATGCAATCACAATGGGTAAACAATGTTGGTTACCCTAGTTTATCAACTGACGCCGCAACAAAGTCATATGTTGATACAATGATAACAAGCGGTATCACATACCATCAGCCAGTATATGTTGCCACTACATCTACCTTAGCAGTTGCTACAGGTGGAACAACTGCTTACAACTCACCAAACGGTGCAGCAAATGGGATTGGCGCTTATATTAGTACAACAGGTACATATTTAAATATTGATGGTGCTAATGTACAAACAGTTGGTACACGTATTCTTGTTAAAGATGAAGCTAATTCAGCATGGAATGGTGTCTATACATATGCAAATACTACTGCAATTGTTCGTTCAACTGACACAGATGAATACGGAGCTGATAGCACAGAACAGATCAGTATTAATGATTATTTCTTTACTACCGGTGGCACAGCTAATAAAGGTATTGCCTGGGTTGTTAGCGCACCTTCAGGTACTATTACCTTTGGTACTTCAAACATCACTTTTTCAGAATTTAGCACATCTCAAGTGTATACTGCTGGTACTGGATTAACATTAACTAATACTACTTTTAGTGTTAATGCAAGTCAGACACAAATTACAAGCGTAGGTACATTAGCAAGTTTAGATGTTACTGGTAATATCTCAAGTGGTAATGCTAACTTAGGTAATTTAGCAACAGCAAGTTATTTCAGTGGTAATGGTATATTCATCTCTAACATTGCAGGTGCTAATGTTTCAGGTACTGTAGCCAATGCAACTTATGCAACAAGTGCAGGTAGTTCAGGTAGTGCAACATCAGCTACAACAGCCGGTACAGTAACAACAAATGCTCAACCAAACATTACCTCAGTTGGTACGTTATCAAGCGTAACAGTAACAGGTAATATTACATCAGGTAATGCTGATTTAGGTAATTTAGTTACTGCTAACTACTTTAGTGGTAATGGTATCTATATCTCTAATATAGCTGGTGCTAACGTTTCAGGTACAGTAGCAAATGCAACATATGCAACAAGTGCAGGAACTGCTGGTAGTGCAACAACAGCCGGTACAGTAACGACAAATGCTCAACCAAACATCACAAGTGTTGGTACATTAGCAGGTCTTACTGGTACAGGGGTAATTGATTTTACTACTACAAGTAATGTAGCATTAGGTGCAGTAGGTAATGTACATATTACAGGTGGTAGTTCTGGACAAGTATTAAGAACCGATGGCGCTGGTATATTAAGTTGGGTAAGTATTAGTTCAAGCAGTATATCTAATGGTACTTCAAACGTTTCAATTCCAGCTACTGACGGTAATGTAGTAATTGGAGTTAGTGGTAATGCAGCCATACTAACAGTCACCGGTACTGGTGCAAATGTTAGTGGATATCTAAATGTTGGTAGTGGTAATATTACTGCAGGCAATATAGCTGGCGGTAACTTAGTAAGTGCTAATTATTTCAGTGGTAATGGTAGTTACTTATCAGATATTGCTGGCGGCAACGTTGTAGGTAACGTATCAAGTGCAGTACAAAGTCATTATGCAAACATTGCAAACTCAGTAGCAGGCGCTAATGTCAGTGGTCAAGTTGGTAATGCATTAGTAGCTGGTACAGTATACACTAATGCACAACCAAATATCACAAGTGTTGGTACACTAACTAGTGTAACAGTAACCGGCAATACTATCTCAGGAAATGTATCATTAAATGGTGGACTAACAAGTAATCGTAGTAATATCGCAGTTACAACAAATACAGTTATTGATGAGTTTGCAACCGGTACATATAGAACTGCAAAATATATAATTAGCGCATCCGGAGATGACGGGTATCAATCCGTAGAAAGTATTTTGGTACATGATGGAACAAATTCATATATCTCAATTTACGGTAGTGTATGCTCTAATGTGTCCGCAGACCTTATTGAATTATCAAGTAATATTGCTAGTGGAAATGTAAAAATTTATGCAACATCAGCTAGTGTTAATGCAAATGTTAATTTACTAGTGACTTACTTGAAAACATAAGTAGTATAATAGTCTAAATGGCTATTATACTATATACAGGGAATATGGAACTGTGACAGCAAAATACTTTAACGTTAAGAACGGTTTAACTACCGGTACTATTAGCCTAAACGCCGCTAATGGGAATATTACGTCTAATACGTATATTGGTAACGTTGTTGTCACAAATACCGCAAATTTAGGTGCTGTTGGTAATATCACAATAACCGGCGGTTCTGCTAATTACGTACTTCAAACAAATGGTTCTGGATTACTAAGTTGGGTAGCACAATCAACAGGTGGAACTACAGTAACAGTAGATAATTTTACTGGTAACGGGGTTCAGACTGCTTTCACACTAAGCACTACCCCTTCTAGTATTAATGACACTATTGTAAATTATAATGGTGCACTTGTATTGCGTACAGCATACAGTTTAGCTGGAGCAGTATTAACTTTTAGTAGTCCACCGGCTGATCAAGCAGAAATTGAAATTACTACCGGTGGTATTGGAGGCGGCGGTGGCGGCGGTGGTACTAGTCCCGGCGGTAGTAACACATATGTTCAGTTTAATGATGGTAGTAGTTTTGGCGGTAATGCTCAATTTACTTATAACAAAACAACAAACTTATTATCAGTAGGTAATGTATCACTAAGTGGTAATATTATACCTAGCAGTAATAATGTATATAGTTTGGGTAATGCTTCTTCATGGTTTAGAGATGCATATATTGGTCCCGGCTCATTATATGTTGCTGGTAAAAAAGTTTTAGAAGATGTAAGTGGTACTATTACTTTTACTACTGATATAAATCAAAATTTAAAAATATCTACTAGCGGTTCAGGAGACATTCAGTTTGATCCAATTGGTACAGGTGTTATTGCAATTAAAGGACCTCTGCAACTTGAAGCAGGAAGTAATATTACAAGTAGCGATGGCGGCGCAATAAATTTTGCTAACCCAATTGGTTCTGATACTATAACTACTCGTCAAGCAAATACAGATTTAGCAATCTCAGCACAAGGTACGGGTACTGTTAAAATTAATGATGATCTTACTATAACTGGTAATTTAACTATCAACGGTGGAGTAGGTAATTTAAGTGTAAGCACACTAAGCGTAGAAGATTCTATAATTGACATTAGTGCAGAAACAACAGGTACACCGTCAGCTAATGCTGGCATACGAGTTGTACGTGGAGATAGTTCAGCAGTATTATTGCGTTGGACTGAAACAGATGATGCATGGCAATTTACTAATGATGGATCAGCTTACTTGAATATGGTTGGTACAACATCAACTGGTAATACTTCTTTGGGTAATGTAGCTATAGCAAATTATTTCAGTGGGAATGGTAGTTTATTAACAGGTATTACTGCGGCAACAGCAGGTACTGTTACAACAAATGCTCAACCAAATATAACTTCAGTTGGTTCATTAGCAAGTTTAACAGTATCAGGATTGATTACTAATACGGGCACTGGAATTAAAACATCAAACATACAAGACAGTAGCGGTACTATTACTATAGTTACTGGTTACGGGAGTGTGTCAGGTGCAGTTGGTATATACGGAAACATAACTGCTGGTACCAGTGGTACTGGATTCTTTATTGGTAATGGTAGTTATCTATCAGGTCTTGCTGGTGCAAATGTTACAGGTACTGTATCAAGTGCAACCACAGCAGGTACTGTTACAACAAATGCTCAACCAAACATTACAAGTACAGGTACATTAGCAAGTTTAACAGTTACTGGTAATATTACATCAGGTAACGCTAACTTAGGAAATTTAGTCACATCAAGTTACTTCACCGGTGATGGTAGTTTGTTAACTGGATTAAAACCTAACTTGTTTATGACTGTTGCATTAAGTGACGAAACTACTGCAATTACGACAGGTGTTGGTAAAATTACATTCAGAGCACCATTTGATATGACTCTTTATCAAATACCAAGAGCATCATTATCAACTGCAAGTTCATCTGGTAATCCTGCAATAGATATTAATAAAAACGGCACAACTATTTTTAGTACTACATTAACAATTGATTCTGGAGAAAAAACAAGTACCACCGCAGCCACAGCAGCAGTATTATCTACAACTACTTTTGCAGATGATGATGAAATAACTATGGATATAGATACTGCGGGTACAGGCGCAACTGGCTTAAAAGTTACTCTTTATTATAGGAGAACATAATAATGTCAGGAATGTTACTTAATTCTTATGTATTTGCATCAGGAGGTGCCCCTAGTGGCCCTCTTACAGTAGATTATTTACTTGTTTCAGGTGGCGGTGGTGGAGGCGCACGAAGAGGTGGAGGCGGTGGAGCCGGCGGCTATACTGCATATGCAAGTCAAACTTTCACTAGAGGAATAACATATACATTAACTGTTGGCGGCGGCGGGAGTTTTGGTAATAGTACTGGTAACACTCACGGCGGTAATGGGTCATCATCTGTAATATCTAGTTCAGATATAGGAACAGTTTCAACTACCGGAGGCGGCGGCGCTGGCTCAAGTACTAGTGCAACTGCAGGACAAGCAGGTAATGGTGGTGGATCCGGTGGCGGCGGATCTGGAAACGGTGGCGGATCAAGTGGTACTGGTGGACAAGGTAGTAACGGCGGAGCCGGCGGATCAGGAAGTAATAAGGGCGGCGGCGGCGGTGGCGGCGCAAGTGCTGCTGGAGGAACTGGACAAAATACTGCACCAAATAACGCAGGCGCCGGAGGAAACGGATATACATGGAACGATGGTAATACTTATGCGGGCGGTGGCGGCGGTGGTGGATATACTATATCTGGCACAACTTATTCTAGAGCGCAACCTGGTGGCACTGGCGGCGGCGCTTCGGGTGCAGACGGTGCTGGTGTAACTGCTGGTGGCGGTGGTGCTAACACCGGTGGCGGTGGCGGTGGAGGTTCTGGAGGTGCAGGAAGTGGTGGACAAGGCGGTAGTGGAATTATACTTGTTCGTTTTGCTAATTCTAGCCCAGATTTGCAATCAGTAACATGTTCTAATTTTACAGGTCCAACTGATTCAGGTGGGTATAAGTATTATTGGTTTAGAGCCTCAGGCAGTTTTACGTGTTAATTATTAATTAAGAAGATATAAAATGTCACATTTTGCACAAATAGATGAAAACAACATTGTAACAAGAGTTCTTGTTATAGAACAGGATATAGTTGATACTGGTTTATTTGGAGAACCAAGTTCTTTCGTACAAACAAGTTACAATACACAAGGTGGAGTTCACCTATTAGGTGGTACACCATTAAGAAAGAATTATGCTGGTATAGGATATACTTACGACTTAGGTCGTGACGCATTCATACCACCTAAGCCATTTAATAGCTGGGTATTGAATGAAGATACATGTTTTTGGGATGCACCAGTTGCAATGCCTACAGATGGCAAAGAATATAACTGGGATGAAGAAACTTTGTCTTGGGTAGAAATAGTATCGGAATAATAAGATAAATACATAAACTACTACGAATTATGGCTATTAATCTACTAAAACCGTTCAATTTAGATACTACAAAGGATTATACCTTTGCAAATATTACCGGGACGGGAAATGTTGTTGCAAATAATGCAAACTTAGGAAATTTAGCTACAGCTAACTATTTTAGCGGTAATGGTAGTTTATTAACTGGTATCGTATCATCTACTGCAACAACTGCAGGTACGGTTACAACTAATGCTCAACCAAATATTACTAGTGTTGGTACCTTAGTAAGTTTATCAATAACTGGTAATGTTACAAGTGGTAATGCTAGTTTAGGTAATTTAGTAACTGCTAATTATTTTAGTGGTGACGGCAGTTTGTTGACTGGTTTACCGTCCGGCTACTCAAATGCAAATGTAGCCGCATATCTCCCAACATATACCGGTAATTTAACCGCAGGCAATGCAAATGTAAGTGGTACTATTTATGTTGCTACTATTTCTATTACTGGAAGTTCAGGTAACATTACTGGCGCTAATTATATTATTAGTAACTACTTCAGTGGAAACGGATCATTATTAACAAGTATTACAGGTGCTAATGTAAGTGGTAATGTAACTAGTGCAGTACAAAGTCATTACGCAAACATAGCTAACTCAGTAGCAGGCAGTAATGTAAGTGGTCAAGTAGGTAATGCACTAGTAGCTGGTACTGTGTACACTAATGCACAACCAAACATTACTAGTGTTGGTACATTAGCAAGTTTAACCGTTACTGCTAATATCACATCAGGTAATGCTAGTTTAGGTAACTTGGCAAGTGCTACTTACCTAAATGGTACATTAACAACCGGTGCACAACCAAACATAACTTCAGTTGGTACATTAGTAAGTTTAAATGTAAGTGGAGATGCTACTGTAACAGGTAATTTTACTGTAGGTGGAACTACTACTTACATTAATGTAGAAACATTTAGAGTTGAAGATCCAATCATTGAATTGGGCGGCGGCGTAAATGGAGCTCCGTTAACTACTAATGACGGAAAAGACCGCGGGTCATTATTGCATTACTACACTACTGGAGTAGTCGATGCGTTCATGGGATGGGATAACTCAAACGGTGAATTTGCATTTGGCAGTAATGTTTCTGTCTCAAGTGAAGTAATAACATTTAATAATTTTGGTAATATAAGAGCCAACTACTTCATAGGTAATGGTAGTACATTAACAAATATTACAGGTAGCAATATAGATGGCAATGTCACAAGTGCAGTTCAATCTCACTATGCAAACATAGCTAACTCAGTAGCAGGTAGTAATGTAAGTGGACAAGTTGGTAATGCATTAGTAGCCGGCACTGTCTATACAAATGCACAACCAAACATTACATCAGTTGGCACACTATCAAGTGTAACTGTAACTGGTAACATTACATCAGGTAATGCTAGTTTAGGTAACTTAGTAATAGCAAACTATTTTAGTGGTGATGGTAGCTTGTTAACTGGACTACCATCCGGGTATGCTAATAGTGATGTAGCAACTTTTTTAGCAAGCTATGGTAGCAATACAATTAATACTACAGGGAATGTTACTGCTGGATATTTTATAGGTAATGGATCAACTTTATCCGCAATAGATGGCGCTAACGTAACTGGTAATGTAACAAGTGCAATACAGAGTCATTTTGCAAATATAGCTAATTCGGTAGCAGGAGCCAATATATCAGGACAAGTAGGAAATGCATTAGTTGCAGGAACAGTGTATACAAATGCACAACCAAACATTACATCAGTTGGTACATTAAGTAGTCTACTTGTAACTGGTAATATTACATCAGGTAATGCTAGTTTAGGTAATTTAGTAATAGCAAACTATTTTAGTGGTGATGGTAGCTTATTGACCGGCTTACCGGCTGGATATGCTAACAGTAATGTAGCCGCATATCTTCCAACATATACAGGTAATGTAAGTGCTAATTACTTCATAGGTAATGGTAGTACATTAACAACTATTACAGGTGCAAATGTAACAGGTAATGTAACAAGTGCAGTGCAGAGTCATTATGCTAATATAGCTAACTCAGTAGCAGGTAGTAATGTATCAGGCCAAGTTGGTAATGCACTAGTAGCCGGCACTGTCTATACGAATGCACAACCAAATATTACTAGTGTTGGTACACTAACTAGTTTAATAATAACAGGCAATATCACATCAGGTAATGCTGATTTAGGTAATCTCGTAACTGCTAACTATTTTAGTGGTAACGGTAGCTTATTAACTGGAATAACATCATCTAGTGCAACTACTGCAGGAACTGTTACAACTAACGCACAACCTAATATTACTAGTGTTGGATCATTATCTGGCTTGACTGTAAGCAATGCAACAGGTGTTGTTGATTTTACAACTACCGCTAATGTGACATTGGGTTCAGTAAGCAATTTACATATATCAGGTGGAACAGCTAACTATGTACTAAGTACTAATGGATCAGGTACACTAAGTTGGGTAGCACAAACTGGCGGTGGTGGAACAACTACAGCAACAATAGATAATTTTACAGGTAATGGAGTTCAAACCGTATTCACATTGAGTACCACACCATCAAGCGAAAATGATACTATTATAAACTATAACGGTGCAATACTACAAAAAAATGTATATAGTTTATCAGGTTCTGATATTACATTTGTAGCGCCACCAGCTGATGGATCACAGTTAGAAATTACAACTTTAGGGGTTGTAAGTACAAATGATCTTGCAACAACGGGAAAAGCTATTGCTATGGCAATAGTATTTGGATTTTAAGGAATAAACATGTCAGCACCAAACATCGTAGCAGTAACAAATATTATAGGAAATACCGGAGTTTTAGCAGTTACTAATTCAGCAACTGCAATTGTAACAAATTCTGGAGCTAGTGGAAAAGTATATAAAATAAATTGTCTAATAGTATCTAATGTTGATGCAAGTAATTCAGCAACATTAACAGTTGATCTATATAGAAGTTCAACCGCATATACTATTATTAATGCAGTTACGGTTGCAATAAACACAAGTTTTACACCCATAGATAAAACACTAAGTTTATATTTATTAGAAGGGGACACGCTCAGACTCACAGCAAATGCAAATAGTAGATTGCAAGCTGTATGCAGTTGGGAGGAGATTAATTAATGTTTTTTAACAGCGGTATTCGCGGAGCAAGGGCCAGAGACGGTGTCGGGTCAGTAGCAAATCGTGAATTATTTGTTCAGAAAAAAGACCCAGTACCTTCAATCACATCTTGGGCTATTCAGGGGTCAGATGATACATCACTAGATCCTGCAGGTGGACAAACCGTTGTTGTTACTGGCACAGGCTTTGCCAGTGGATTAACCGGAATAGTTGGTTCTACTACTTTAGCTTCAGTGACAGTAGTAAGTCCAACAACAGCAACTTTTACTAGTACAGCAAAATCTGCTGGATCATATACATTGATACTATCTAATGCCAGTGGAGCAGCCGCTATATATGTACCGGGCATAACTTATTCTAGTATACCAACATATACTACAGCCGCAGGTAGCATTGGATCAAACTATGAAACTACTGCAATTAGCACTCAAGTAGTTGCTACAAGTGATAGTGCAATAACATATAGTTTAGCTACTGGTGCATTACCTAGTGGCTCAACATTGTATGCCAATGGAGTTATTACTGGCACAGCACCAGTAGATAGTAGCAGTACAACATATAGTTTTTCAATCACAGCTACTGACGCTGAGTTACAAGATGTAACTCGCAGTTTTACATTGACCATTAACACTGACGTGGTTACTTGGAGCAGTCCAGGTAGTGGTACTACATACACAGTTGTAGGCAACACACCAATCAGTAACGTCACACTATCTGCAACCAGTGCCGCAGGGTATGGAGTAACATATACTGCAAATGCACTGCCTACTGGGGTAACATTAAGTTCAGGCGTAATATCAGGTACTCCTACTGTAGAATCCAATATAACTTCATTGTTGACTGCCACAGCATCAACTACAAATCGTTCTGCAACCAATACAATTTACTGGGTTGTAACATTGAATGATGCATATTTCAAATACAATTCACTGTTGATGAGCAGTACAGTGGTCACAAACACATTTGCAACAGATTTAAGTTCGAACAATCTTGATATCACTGTTGTTGGAGATACCAAGCCAAGTAAATTTGATCCGTTTGAACTGGGTTATTATAGTAACTACTTTGATGGCACTGGAGATTACTTGGCCACAACTGGATCCACAGCGTATACATTTGGCACAGGAGATTTTACTGTTGAATTGTGGGTGTATTTAACAACTCTCGGGTCAAGTTATAGGCAGTTTGCAGGTACTGCAACCTCTTCAGCCGGATTTGCATTTGGCTTAGGCGGCTCAAATAAATTATACATCACCACCTTTACAAATGGCACAGAAAGTTCAGGCACGGCACTGGTTGCTGGGCAATGGTATCATTGTGCATGGACAAGATCAAGTGGTACGGTAAGAATGTTTTTGAACGGTGTACTTGATAATACCACAGCAGGACTTACCACAAACATAACCGAAACTGGTGGCCTAATAGGTGGCCAAGCATCAAATTATTTTATGAATGGATATATCTCCAACCACCGAGTGGTCAACGGAACTGCACTGTACACTGCAACTTTTACTCCAAGTACCACTCCACTCACAGCCGTTGCCAACACCAGTTTGTTAACATGCCAATCAAGTAGATTCATTGACACATCTGCCAATGCATTTACTATCACAGTAAACGGCAATACATTAATAAGTTCTTTTCAACCATTCACTCCCAACAGCAGTTACGCCACATATGGTAGCACATTGTTTGATGGTACTGGTGATTATTTGAGTGCAACGCCAACGTCAGGACTAACTCTTACCGGAAATTTTACTATTGAATTTTGGGTGTACTTTATTTCATTAGATACTGCCGAAAGAATACCTGTTAACTGTTGGAACGGTGGCGCAGGTTGGTTAATTAGTACACAATCTAATGCATGGAATTTTAAATCTGCTGATAGTTTTACGTTGTCATATTCTTCTGTTGCACCGGCAGCAGGACAGTGGTACCATGTTGCTGTTACTCGTAGTGGTTCATCTACCAATAATGTTAAAATGTTTATTAATGGAACACAAGTAACACAAGGTACAACTACTAGTACTATGACTCCTGCATTTAGTTCAGGTGGGTTAATTGTGGGTGGTGGCCAAACTGGGTCAGGTCAATTAATAAACGGATATGTATCTAATCTTCGCATTGTTAACGGTACCGCGGTCTATACCGCAACATTCACACCAAGTACCACACCACTCACGGCAATTACTAACACCAGCTTATTGACCTGTCAAACGGTTGTGCCACAAACCACAAGTGTATTTGTTGATGAAAGTAGTTTTAACAATTCAATCACACGAAACGGTAATACAAACATAGGAACATTCAGTCCACTTAACGGCTCATGGAGCAACTATTTTGATGGTACTGGTGATTATTTACAAACACCATCTTCAGCATTTAGTTTAGGTACTGTTTTCACGGTTGAAGCGTGGGTATATCCTACTATATCACCCACAAATGCAATCGTTTTTTCATCCACTTCTTCTGGTGAACTTTCATTAGGTTATTACAGTAATACTGGGTTTGGTGTAGCGGCATCAGGAGTATCATGGCTGCTTTATTCTGGAACAATGCCTGTTGTGGGCGCATGGAATCATATTGCAGTTGTTAGAGCTGGATTGGGTACTAATCAAACTAGTATATATATTAATGGAACTAGAGTTGTAAATGGTACAATAAGTAATGCATTTACTGGATCCGGCGCTTGGCGAGTTGGATTTGATGGTGGTGGTGGTGGCGCATCGTGGACAGGATACATATCAAATTTACGTGTGGTTGCAGGAACTGATGTATATGGTTATACAAATACTACAATAACCCCATCGACTACGCCGTTGAATTCTATAGCTAACACTAAATTGTTGACCTGTAACTCGCCCAGTTTTGTTGACTATTCACCAATAAACAATGTGATAACAAAAAATGGTGATACTGCTGTAAATAAATTTTCACCATTCCCGGGCTACATCACAAACTTTGCCAGTTACAGTGGACTCTTTGATGGCACGGGTGATTATTTGAGTGTGCCATCTAATGCTGCACTACAATTTGGAACAGGTGATTTTACTATAGAAGGATGGATATATCAAACTGCATTTAGCGGCGATACACCCATTACTGCTAGTTATCAAACGTGGGCGACTAGTGTAAATTTCTATTTTGCCACAAGAGCAGGTAGTCCAAATGTATTAGTATTTAGAGCGGGTGATAGTGTACCTATAACATTGGTTGGAAATACTAGTATTCCGATTAATACTTGGACTCATGTAGCTGTCGCAAGAAGTTCTAGCGTAACAAAAATATTTGTTAATGGTGTGGTGCAAACTGCAACTCATACTGGTTCTGTAAATATTTCGGCGACTGCATTAGCTACGGGAATTGGCGCATCTCAAGGTGGTCTTGAACCTTTCACTGGTTATATCTCAAATCTTAGATTTATCAAAGGTACCGCAGTATACACTACAAATTTCACTCCAAGTACCGTACCACTAACAGCAATTGCCAACACCAGTTTGTTGACATGCCAGTCTACCACATTCATTGACAACTCAACCAATGCATTTACAATCACAGTGATTGGTGACGCAAAGCCTGTGATACAAAATCCGTTTGTGAACACATTTACTTCACCGGTAGCATACTCTCCTACCACAGTGGGTACCAGTATGTACTTTGATGGCACTGGAGATTACTTGAGTATACCTCATAACACGAACCAATGGATTGGTGCAAATACTAATTTCACTATAGAATGTTGGGCATATTTTACTTCATCTAGTGCAAATCAGGCAATAGTGTCTAAAGGATTTCAAGGAAGTCCAGCATACGCTGAGTTTTTATTATGGCTTAATGCTTCAAGCGGAATATCTTTTCTTGCTACCACAAATGGTGGAGGCTGGCAGATAGAGATAAACGATACAGTTGCATCAGTTGCATATACATGGAATCACTATGCAGTTGTCCGCAATGGTTCAACGATTACCTTATATAAAAATGGAATTTCTGTTGGCACGCCAGTAACAAATTCCGGGGCACTTTACAATCACACAGCAGGAATTAAAATTGGTTCTAACGATCAAGGCACTAATAATACCATAGGTTACATATCTAATGTAAGATTTGTCAAAGGAACCGCAGTATATACTGGACCATTTGTGCCAAGCAATTCTCCCTTGCCAGCAGTGCAAAATACTGTGTTATTGGTATCCAGCACCATAACACCACCTGTATATGATGCCGCAGAAATAAATGATATAGAAAATGTAGGCACATCAAAACTAACTGCATCAAACTCGCCTTACTACAGTTCTTACAGTGGTCAATTTGATGGTACTGGAGATTATTTGACTTTAGCAGCAAATGCAGCATTTGGCTTTGGTACAGGTGATTTTACAGTAGAAATGTGGATTTATCCGACCAGCACTAAGAATACACAATTTTTATTTGATACAAGAGATAATGGTGCAGCAACTGGAACAAGATATGCATTAGCATTAAATAATACAACCAGTATGCAACCAATTATTTCGGTTGGTACAGGGACAATAGTTACATCAAGTCAAACTGTTGCTATTAATTCTTGGTATCATATTGCATTTTCAAAAGCTAGTGGAACTGTAAGATTATTCATAAATGGCACTCAAGTTGGCAGTGTATCATCGGCCATAGATGTTGGTGCGTCAAGTGGCCCTGCTATAGGAACAGTAGGAGATGCTAGAGGATCCTATGATGGATATTTTGCTGGATATATTTCTAATCTTCGTGTGGTTAAGGGCACCGCTGTCTACACAAGCAATTTCACCCCAAGCACTACGCCACTCACAGCAATTGCCAACACCAGTTTATTAACCTGCCAATCTAATAGATTCATTGACAACTCAACTAATGCGTTTACTATCACAAGGAATGGCGATGCAAAAGTATCTGCACTGCAACCATTTGGCGGTAGCAATCTAACAAAATATTCTAGTGTTTATTTTGATGGTACAGGTGATAGTCTGAAAATACTAAACAATCCTAATATTAATTTAGGTTCAGGGGATTTTACTTTAGAATGCTGGGTATATTTTAATGCAGTAAACATACAGGTGACTATTATTAATAAAGGTTGGAATAGTTCATCTGCATATGCATCATATTTAATATGGATGCAAAATGATGCAACACTTAGATTTCTTGCAAGTTCCAACGGTAGCTCTTGGGATATTGCTAACGAAAAAGTTATGGGTACCATGACTTCAGGATCATGGATACACATTGCAGTGACTAGATCCGGAACAACATTTAGAGCATTTGTGAATGGTGTAATCAATAATTCGTTTACCTTTACTTCATCGGCTTCGTTAGCTAATATTGCGGCACAAACTTTATTTATAGGTGATAGAACAAACGGTGATACTAGTTTGAATGGATATATTTCAGATGTTAGAATCACAAACGGTTATGCAAGATATACAACCACATTCACACCACCTACCGTGCCGTTGCTAGGGTTTTAAAATAGAATAAATATATAACAAGAGTAAATTATGCCAGATTTAACATTACTGCAACCCTTCAATTTAAATACTACAGGAAACTTTACATTCGCAAATACGAGTGTAACAGGTAACCTTAGTAGCGGTAATGCTAATTTAGGTAATTTAGTATCAGCAAATTATTTTAGTGGTAACGGCAGCTTGTTAACTGGACTACCGGCTGGGTATGCAAACAGCAATGTAGCCGCATATCTTCCAACATATACCGGTAATGTAAGTGCTAACTATTTTATTGGTAATGGTAGTACATTAACAAATATTACCGGTAGTAATGTAGATGGTAATGTTACAAGTGCAGTACAAAGTCATTATGCAAATATTGCTAACTCAGTTGCTGGTAGTAATGTATCAGGACAAGTAGGCAATGCATTAGTAGCAGGCACTGTATATACAAATGCACAACCAAACATCACAAGTGTTGGTACGTTATCAAGTCTAACTGTAACCGGTAACATCACCGGTGGTAACTTTGTAACAACTGGTAAGGTATACGCATCTGATTTTGTAAATGGCGGCACAGGAATCTATCTAGCAGCCGGTCCTTCAGGATACATTAATTTCTTTACTAGTACTGGCGATAAAGTTAGTATCAAAGACAATGGTAATATAGATGTAGTAGGTACTGCTAACGTTGGTAACTTAATAACTAGTGGCAATATTACATCAGGTAATGCTAACTTAGGTAATTTAGCTACTGCTAATTATTTTAGTGGTAATGGTAGTTTATTGACTGGCTTACCAGCTGGATATGCAAACAGCAATGTAGCCGCATATCTTCCAACATATACCGGTAATTTTACAGCTGGTAATGCAAACATATCTGGATCGTTAGTAACAGGAACAATTACCACTGCAGCAGATTCTGGTAACATATCTGGTGCTAACTATGTTGTAGCAAATTATTTCAGTGGAAACGGATCATTATTAACAAGTTTAACTGGTGCCAATGTCACTGGGTATGTCCCATTATCGACCGCGGCAAATACAGCGGCTACCGTTACAACAAATGCACAGCCAAACATCACTTCAGTTGGTACATTAAGTAGTCTAAGTGTAAGCGGCGATGCTACTGTAACTGGTAACTTTACTGTAGGTGGAACTACTACTTACATCAATGTAGAAACATTTAGAGTTGAAGATCCATTAATTGAATTAGGTGGCGGAGCCAATGGTGACCCATTAACTACAAATGATGGTAAAGATCGTGGTACATTATTACATTACTACACTACTGGTGTAGTCGATGCGTTCATGGGTTGGGATAATTCTAATGGTGAATTTGCATTTGGAAGTAATGTATCTGTCTCAAGTGAAGTAGTAACATTTAATAATTTTGGTAATATAAGAGCAAGCTATTTCATAGGTAATGGTAGTCAACTAACCGGTACTATTGCTAACGCAAATTATAGCACATATGCTGGAACAGTAATTACTTCTGCACAACCAAATATCACATCAGTCGGCACATTAGCGAGTTTAACAGTAACCGGTAATATTACAAGTGGAAATGCTGATTTAGGTAACTTAGCAACAGCAAGTTATTTCACTGGTAATGGTAGCCTGTTAACTTATATTACAGGTAGTAATGTAAACGGTAATGTCACAAGTGCTGTTCAATCTCATTATGCAAATATTGCTAATTCAGTAGCAGGAAGTAATGTTGATGGTCAAGTAGGCAATGCACTAATATCCGGTACTGTATACACAAATGCACAACCAAATATTACAAGCGTAGGGTCATTGAATAGTTTAACAGTAACAGGATTAATTACTGCCACAGGCACAGGCCTTAAAGCTGCAAATGTACAAGATAGCAGTGGTACTATTACTATTACAACCAAATATAATAATGTGTCTGGTGATGTTGGTATTTATGGAAATTTAAATGTAGGTACTAGTGGCACTGGATTCTTTATAGGTAATGGTAGTTATCTATCAGGACTTACCGGTAGCAATGTATCAGGACAAGTTGGTAATGCATTAGTAGCTGGTACTGTCTATACGAATGCACAACCGAATATCACTTCGGTTGGCACACTAGAAAGTGTAACTGCTACAGGTAATATATCTGGTAATTATATTTTAGGTAATGGGATATACTTAACAGGTATAACTTCAGCAGGAGTTGCAAATGGCACTAGCAATATTTCTATTCCAACAGTAAACGGAAATATTAATTTATCATCTGCAGGAAATGCTAATATAGTAGTAGTGACTGGTACAGGAGTTAATGTTGCAGGGACAATGAATGTAACTAGTAATGTATCCGGATCATATTTTGTTGGTAATGGTTTTTATTTGACAGGGTTAGACGCAGCCGGTAGAGTGGCTAATGGTACTAGTAATTTAAGTATAACTACTAGTGGCGGTAATATTACTATGGGTGTTGGTGGAACAGCTAATGTGTTTATTGCAACTACAACCGGAGTTAATATTGCCGGCACTTTAAATGTAGCAACAGGAACTATTACATCTGACAAGCCAACTATTGTTACTCAAACTTGGAATAATTCTTCAGTTAATTTTACAGGTATTAAAGAAAATATAACAATTACTAATGCCGGTGGCGATAGCTTACTGATGGATTTGCAAGTTAGTAGTGTTTCTAAATTTAGTGTAGACCGTAACGGAACCGTGGTAACTGGAAATATTACTGCTAAAATATTAAAAGGTACTAGTAATATAGATATTCCAACATCTAGTGGAGATGTAACTATTTCTAGTGCAGGAAATGCTAATATAGTAGTAGTCACCGGTACTGGAGCTAATATAACAGGTGTATTGAATGTCAGTAATAGTGCCAATTTAGGAAACTTGGTAAGTGCTAATTATTTTACAGGTACATTAACTACTTCAGTTCAACCTAATATTACTAGCATGGGCACGCTAACATCCTTAACAGTTAATGGATTAACAAATTTAAGTAATGTTGGAAATATTACTATAACAGGTGGTTCAGCCAATCAGTATTTAAAAACTGATGGAACTGGGAATTTGTCTTGGTCTACAGTCACTGGGGGCGGTGGCGGTGGTGCATTAGATATATCAGATGATACTACTACTAACGCCTCATATTACCCTGTTTGGGCACCCTCAACAACTGGCCAGCTATCATATGCATATATCAGTTCTAGTAAACTACAGTTTAATCCAAGTTCAGGTCAACTAACAGTTCAAGATTTGAACACATTGTCTGACGCTACACTTAAAACCAATGCTGAAGTCATTAATGATCCGTTCTCTGTGCTAAATCAGCTATTCGGAATGGGCTTTAATTGGTTAGATACTGGTAAAAAATCTTATGGAGTAATGGCTGATAAATTAGAAAAAATACTACCTGAACTAGTAAGCGTAAACGCTCAAGGTAATAAAACCGTAAATTATATTCCTATCATTGCTTTCTTAATTGAAGCAGTTAAACTAAATCAATCAGAGATTGAAGAACTTAAAAAAAGATAAATACTTAAGCCGAGTTCAAAGGAGCGAAGATGGCGATAAAAGTATCAAACACAACCGTCATTGACGATAATAAAGTATTTCTTCCAAATAATTCTAGTTCCACGGAAGCAGATATATCAATAGTAAGCAATAGTATTACATTAGATTTAAATGCCGCTGCAATATTCAGCGTTTCATTAACTGATAATATTACTTCAATTACTCTGAGTAATATACAATCTACAGGACGTACTAGTAGTTTTGTGATTATTTTTACTGCTGACGGCACCGCAAGAAGTGTTACATGGCCTGCAAGTTTTCAATGGCCAAGCTCCATAGCACCCACAATAACATCAACTAATGGAAAAAAAGATTTATTCTTGTTTATGACGATTGACGGTGGTACAACTTGGCAAGCATTCATTTCAGGGCAGAATTACTAATGGCAAAATACGCACATATTGAAAATAATAAAATCACTGGAGTTTATGATAATTTTCCATTAAATTGGAGAAATATAAGCAATTTTTATGCTTTATCAGAGGATAAAACATATATAGAATCTTTAGGCTGGAGATGCATAGAGCAGGCTCCTGTACCAAGCTATGATCCAACTAGTCAAAAATTATCTGATAGCATTTTCACTATTGAAGGGAATATTATTATTGAGACTAAGACGGTTGAAACTATTACTTCAATTGAAACTACAGAAACGACAACATCTGAAGAACAACAATTTTTAGAAAAAATTAATATACATAATATAGTAATGTCGCAACTTAGAGAATATCGTAATCAATTACTCAAAGACACTGATTACACTCAATTGAATGATATAGTAGAAAAAAATGGTATAGAATTAACTACTCTATACAAATTATATCGTCAAGAATTACGTGATTTACCAAATATCTACAAAGATGATTATGATATAAATAGCTTCAATTTGATAGTATGGCCTAACTTACCAACGTCAACAACTTCAACTGAACCTTCTACTGATTCCGGAATTTAAGTCGTGGATATCAATACATTATTACTAGGTTTATATAGTCATGTGCCCTCTTTATATACATGGGGCGATAACAGTTTTGGTTTGGTTGGAAATAGCAAAGCTGCCTACTATTACAGTTGGGTCTCTATTACCAGCGGCGACGGCCACTCAGTAGCTATAAGAAGTGATTCTACTCTGTGGGCATGGGGCAACAATTTTCAAGGACAATTAGGAGATGGAACCGTTATAAGTAGATCAAGCCCAGTACAAATAAGTTCTAGTAGTTGGACAGCTGTATTTGCAGGAAAAACACATACTTTAGGAATAGATAAAAATTATTCTCTATATGCTTGGGGTAGTAATGATTATGGACAACTTGGTGATATCGGGGTAGTAGATAGAAGTTTACCTACTTTAATTTCGCAAACTACTAGTTTTACACAAATAAGTGCTGGTGAAAATTATAGTCTTGCTATTGATTCTTCTTATAGGCTATATGCATGGGGTTCTAATTATGATGGCCAATTAGGATTGTCTGATACTATTCTCAGAAGTAGCCCGGTTCAAATTTCAGGAAGTTTTATTTCAATAAGTGCTGGAGAGTTTCATTCAATGGCACTCGACTTGACTAGTAAATTATATACTTGGGGTAGAAATGATATTAGTCAATTAGGAGATAGCACTACAATAAGTAGATCAAGCCCAGTACAAATAGGTACAAATTCTTGGAGTGTTATTTCAGCCGGGGGATCCCATAGTTTAGCTATCAATACATCTAATAAATTATTTACTTGGGGTGATAACCAATATGGTCAACTAGGTAAATATTCAACCTATTCAAGTCTGTATTGGTCACAAGTAGTAACCGGAGATGATCATATTTTAGCTTTAAGATATGACGGTAAGTTATTTGCATTAGGACTAAACAGTTCTGGTCAATTAGGAGATAATACAACTATCAATAGATCAAGTCCGGTGCAGATAGGAAATAGTTTTTGGAGTTCAATATCAGCAGGTAATATTCATAGTACAGGAATAACAGTAGATGGCTTGTTATATGTATGGGGTAATAATTCTAATAGTGAATTAGGAACTCTAAATTTGATTAGTTATAGTAGCCCTGTACAGATCACTGGAGGCGGCAGTTGGATTGCAGTCTCTTCTGGAACACATAATCTAGCTATTTCATCGTATGATTATGGTTTATATGGGTGGGGAACAAATACTTATGGTCAAGTAGGAGGTCAAACCTCTACTATAGCCCTATCTTGGAAGTCAATGAGTATAGGTGATAGCGGCTACGTAGCAGCCATAAGTCCAGACAATTTATTGTTCACATGGGGATTTAATAGTAACGGAGTACTAGGAAATAATTCTACAGGTTCTGGATCAAATCCTCCGATAAAAATTGGTAATAGCAGCTGGTCACAGGTTAGTGCGGGCGGGGCCCATGTTTTAGCTATTGATAGTGATGGATATTTGTGGGGCTGGGGATTAAATTCTTCAGGACAAATTAGATCCGATACAGCTTTTTCTTGGATCGCAGTTAGTACTGGGAATAATTATAGTACAGCAATACGACAGGATGGCAAATTATATGCATGGGGATATAATTTTTATGGTAATCTAGGAGATAACACTACCATCCTTCGAAGTAGTCCAACACAAATAGGATCATTGTCTTGGATATTTATAAATGCTGGAAGTTTACGCACAGGTGGTATTGCAAGCAGTAATAAATTATATGTATGGGGGAGAGGAGTTAGTTATGCAAATGGTACAGGAAATCTTTCTGACCAACTCTCCCCTATGATGATTATATGGCCTAAAAGTTTTGTTTCAGTGAGTTCAGGTGACAGTTTTGGTATAGCAGTTAGTTCTGATTTTAATTTATATAGATGGGGCACTGGACAAGCTGCATTGGGTCTGTCCGGGGTAACAGGTTATGAAACTGCTACTAGTGTTAGAATACCTACATCAGAAATTTCAGGGGTAAGCACCTATTGGTCAGTATATCAAGGTTATATTAACGGGGTTACCCTTTCTGCTACCAATGCTAATTATAGTATAGGAGCATCTGACGATTTTACTATTGAATTTTGGGCATTTAACATACCTTCCGGTGGACCGGCTCAAACAAAACATAAAGTTATTGGAAATGCAGATTGGTGGGTAACACTAGGCAATAGTGGTTATACATCCAGCTGGGCATTTAGTTGTTATGCTCAGAATGGTGGTAATATCGTAGCCTACGATTCTACTGTTAGTGCAGGTAGTCCATCTGATACTTGGCATCATGTTGCATTTGTAAGAAATAGTGCTTTGAATACTTATTATGCTTATGTAGATGGAGTTTTAATATCTACAACGCCATATGCAGGAGCTGCACCAATAATATCTACGTTAACTAACATAACGCTAATGGAAAGCTGTAATGCATATGTAAGTAATTTGAGATTTACAAAAGCTATAGTTTATAGTGGGTCTAGCTTCACAGTACCTACGTCACCACTGACAAATATTTCAAATACAGTAATACTAGCATTTCAATCTAGTTCACTGACAACTGATTATAGTTCAAATGCAGTAACATTCACAGTCAATGGTAATCCATCTTCGTTCCTTATGCAAATGACTAATGAATTTTATCCATCAAGTTTTGGATCTACATCAGTGCCTACCTCATACGCATCTGCAACTGCCTCTGCTGCTGGTGTTACAGCCATAACAACTGACGGAAAACTTTGGTCTTGGGGTATTAATAATACGGGTCAACTAGGATTAAATGATACCATAAATAGAAGTAGTCCGGTTCAGATAGGTAGTGATACCGATTGGTCTTATGTAAATAGTTGCTCAGGAACAGGGCATACAATTGCTTTAAAAAATAACGGAACTCTGTATGTATGGGGGACAAATACATCAGGTCAATTGGGCCTAGATGATACTATTAATAGAAGTCAACCTGTACAAGTACCTGGCAGTTGGATATCAGTTAAAGCAGGATTTGGTCAAACTTTAGCACTTGATACAAATTACTTATTATGGGCATGGGGTACTAATACAACTGGTCAGTTAGGAGATGGAACTATAGTAAACAGATCAAGTCCGGTACAAATAGGATCAAGTAGTTGGTCACAAGTTTCTGCAGGAGTCAATTCTTTAGGAATAATTACCGATTCCAATAATCTATTACAATCATGGGGTACTAATCAATACGGTAGCATAGGAGATTTTAGTTTAGTATATAGATCAGCACCAACTCAAATTGGATTCTCTTTAACGGCAGTACTACTATCTAGGTCAAGCCCAGTTCAAATCGGTACAGATATATGGAAATATGTGAGTGCAGGTGATAGTCACTCTGTCGGAATAAAAACTGATAATCAATTATACACATGGGGTAATAATTCAAATGGACAATTGGGTGATGGGACTACAACTAACAAGTCGAGTCCCACTCAGATAGGAAATCTATCATGGACTTCTATTAGAACAGGACGTAATTATACTGCGGCAATTACTGGTTCAACATTATACGTATGGGGAGAAAATAATGCTGGGCAATTGGGTGATAATACTACTATTAGAAGAAGTAGCCCAATACAAGTTTCTGGTAATTGGAATACAGTTGAAGCCGGTACCAGTACAACTTATGCAATAAGTAGTAATACTTATTTGTATGGTTGGGGAAGTAATCTTTCAGGCCGATTAGGAGATAACACTACAATAGATAAATCGAGCCCAATACAAATAGGTACTAATATTTACACAGTAGTAAATGCAGGCTCTCAATATGTAATGGCGCAAACATCAGATAATGTAATATACGGTTGGGGGAATAATTCTTTTGGTAATTTTGGAAATGGAACTACTATTAGTAGATCAAGTCCAGTGCAAGTACAAACTGGAAGTTTAAAATTAGGATACGCAAATAGAAATCTTCAATTGCAAGCAATTGATAAATATGGGCATACAGTATTTGTTGGTCAGAATAGTTTATACTGGGTTTTACCGGGAGCCGGAACATCGTTAGCTAGATCAAATCCTGTACAAGTATATAATACTACTAACTCATCTTTTTATTCATATCCAGCTAGATTAGGAATAAGTAGTTGGACTTTTGTATCAGCTGGACAAAGTTTTAGTGCAGCAATACGGTCCGATGGGGGATTATTTGCTTGGGGAAATAACTCTTATGGTAATTTAGGCAATAGCGGAACAACTATCGGAAGATCAAGTCCAGTGCAATTAGGTACTAGTTCTTGGGTTATGGTTACAGCTGGCATTTCGCAAGCCGCTGCAATAAAAGTAGATAATACGCTTTGGACGTGGGGTACAGGATTATTAGGTAATAATGCTACTACTACACGATCTAGTCCAGCAGCAGTTGATGGGACATACAACAACGTTGTTATTGGTGATGGTAATATATTAGCTGTCAGAGAGAATAATGATTTATGGGGCTGGGGATTTAATAAAAATTCTGAATTAGGCATAGGAGACACTGTGCAACGTAGTAGCCCTATTCAAATACCTTCACTAAAAAACAAAGGTCATCTATATCAGTTATCAATGTTTAATCATCAAGCATTATCTATTGACCCACATGGTACGATAGATACTTGGGGTTATGGAATTTATGGCACATTATATAATTCCCCACAATATTATAGTTGGACTTCCTTGAGTGCAGGAGATTTTCATAATATAGGTATAAGAAATGATGGTCAATTAATTGGCTGGGGTCTCAACAATTTTGGACAACTTGGAATAGGGACCACCGTTAACAGATCATGGCCAACATTTATAAATGCAGACAGTTGGATAGTAGTAGATTCAGGATCTTCATATACGGCAGCAATTAAGGCTATAGATAATTCTTTATGGGTATGGGGAGAAAATAATGCTGGGCAATTGGGTGATAATACTACTATTAGAAGAAGTAGCCCAGTACAAATTCCAGGTAGCTGGATATCAGTAAGTGCAGGCCTTAGTTTTACATTAGCAATCAAATCAGACTATACATTATGGGCATGGGGCTTAAATTTTTTAAATCAATTAGGAGATGGTACAACTTTTAATAAATCAAGCCCAGTACAAATAAGTTCTAGTAGTTGGTCAGCGATAAGTGCCGGCGGTTCACATGCAATAGCAGTAACCAGTAATAATAAATTGTATGGCTGGGGCGCTAATACTTCTGGACAAGTCGGGGATGTAACAAGAAACAGTTGGACTCAAGTAGCATCCGGGAGCGGTACTAACTTTTTTGCGTTAAGATCCTCAGGAGAAATATATGGTTGGGGTGCTAATACGAACGCTTCTTTGGGACTAAGTTCGATAGCTACCGGAGCTAGGTCTAGCCCAACACAAATTGGAACTCCTGATCCGTTAAATCCTTGGGTTTATGTTAGTTCTGCTTACCGAGCAACATTAGCCATTAAAAGTGATGGTAGTCTATGGGCATGGGGCTACGGCGCCTCTGCTGGAAATAGTATTTTTATAGGTTTTAGTAACTCTCCTAACGTTACTGCGCCAGCTTTAGTGCCCACAACAAGTTCACGTAGTTGGTCTATGGCAGCGGTCCATGAGAGTTCAGCCGCTATTATTGCAACTGATGGTACTTTATGGGTATGGGGTGCAAATGGGCAAGGGTATTTAGGATTGAATTATAGAACTGCTATAACTAGTCCAACACAAATACCCGGATCTTGGAACACGGTATCTGTTAATGGTACATCAACTATAGCTATTCGGAATGATAATACGCTTTGGAGTTGGGGAGATAACTCTACTGGACAACTTGGATTAAATGATTTGATAACTCGCAGCAGTCCTGTACAAATAGGAACTGAATCTGATTGGGATGATGTTTCAGATTCTGGCAGTAGTAATTTTACTTTTGCAATAAAAACTAACGGTGCATTATATGGATGGGGATTAAATACTGCTGGACAACTTGGATTAAATGATTTGATAACTCGCAGCAGTCCTGTACAGGTAGATGTAGGTAGTAGTTTTATACAAATAGCAAAAGGCACTGGACATATAGCAGCTATAAAATCTGATAATACATTATGGGCATGGGGAGAAAATAATAATGGCCAGTTAGGACAAAATGACACAATAAGTCGCAGCAGTCCTACCCAAGTAGGAACTAATTCATATATAATGGTTGCTACACTCGGAGATCCAATAGGAGTAGGTAGAGCTACTTTGGCAATTTCAACAGATAATATTTTATGGGTTTGGGGTGGAGCCGGAGCAATTCTTGGACTAGGTGATGTTGCTCTAGCTAGAAGTAGTCCAACTCAAATCGGCAATTCATTTTATGATACCTTGGTTTACAGTCCGACTCAAATAGGAACAGATAGTTGGTCACAAATTTCAGCAGGTCAAACTCATAGTGCGGCTATTAACTCTTCTGGATTACTATTTACTTGGGGATTAAATACACTAGGACAGTTAGGAAACGGTACCCTCGTATCTCGTAGTAGTCCTTTTCAAGTGGGATCAAGCAGTTGGATGTTTATTTCTTCTGGTGATGATTTTACTTCAGGTATAACAACAGACTATGCTGGATTTGCCTGGGGACAAAATAATTTTGGTCAATTAGGAGATACTACAACTATCAATAGAAGTAGTCCGGTAATTACCTCAAGTGGTTCAAGTTTTTCTATAGTTACTTCAGGCTTTAGCCATAGATTAATTGTTAAAGCAACATCCGATTTTGGTGTGTTGGGGTCTGGTTATGGTGCAACTGGTCAATTTGGTATTGGCGCAGTCCTTAATAGAAGTAGTCCTGTACAGGTCTCTGCGGCAGTAACAGTTTCTACTAGTAGCCCTATAGTATTGTTATCATCTGTATATCCATATGAAAGTAGCCCAGTTCAAATAGGAACTAATGATTGGGCTAAAATTAGTGCTGGAAGCACACACAGTTTAGGTACAAATTATAATAATTTATTATTCGCATGGGGACAAAATAATTATGGTCAACTTGGAAATAACGATATACTAAATAGAAGTAGTCCTGTACAAATTAATTCTCGTATTAGTAATATAAGTTCAGGATATAGTTTTAGTTCAATAATTAATGAAAATAATCAAGCGTATCTATTCGGACAAAATAATATTGGACAGATCGGAGATCTGACATGAGTGTAACTACTAATCGGTCAAATCCAACACAACTTTCTGCATTTAGCAATAGTTATATTCCCTCACCATATTTACTAGCTAGTAATTTTAAACAAGTAAGTATAGGTATAAGCCATGCACTTGCTATAGGTGTTGATGGAAAACTTTATGCGTGGGGGACAAATAACTACGGACAACTAGGTAATAATGATATAATAAATAAGTCTAGTCCAATTCAAATAGGTTCTAGTACTTGGATAGGAGTTCATACTGGATTAAATTATTCATTGGCATTACGTAGTGACAACTTATTATTTGGTTGGGGATATAGCCAATACGGAGAACTTGGAGTCAACATTCCGTCAAATGCATATCGTAGTAGTCCTGTACAAGTAAACACAATTAGTTGGAATAGTATAGGTGCTGGACAAAGCCACGTTGTTGCATTAAAAAGCGACAATACATTGTGGGCTTGGGGAGCCGGCACTTTAGGTCAAACTGGTCAATATCTATATTATAATTTAAGTAGTCCAGTACAAATTGGCACAAGTTCTTATCTACAAGTTGATGCTGGCAATAATTATACTGTAGGGTTAACAACTGATTATAAAATAGTAACTTTTGGGGACAATACATATGGGCAATTGGGATATTCAACAGCAATAACAAACTCATGGAGTCAAATTGCAGGAAACGATGAATATACTTTAGCCATTAGAACAGACGGTATACTGTTTGGGTGGGGTATAAACACTACTGGACAACTTGGATTAAATGATGTAATAAATCGCAGTAGCCCTACACAAATTAGCACTGATACCTGGTCTATGGTTGTAGTTAACGGGGGCGGGGTAGGCGCGGCCCCAGCCGCTATACGCACAGACGGTACATTATGGTGTTGGGGTAATAATAACGTAGGTCAAATTGGAAACGGGACTACTGTAACTCGTAGTAGTCCTGTACAGGTAGATGGATCTTGGATTACTGTGTCTGCGGGAAAATCACATAAAGCAGCGATTAAATCTGATAGCACCGTGTATTTATGGGGGTTAGGGACTTCCGGTCAACTAGGAGATAATACCACAATCAGCAGATCAAGCCCGGTGCAAATTACGGGCGGCGGCAGTTGGACATCAGTATCAATAGGTGATGTATCAAGTTATGGTATTCGAACGAATAACACATTGTGGGCCTGGGGTCTTAATTCTTCAGGACAGCTTGGTAATAATTCAACACTTAATAGAAGTAGTCCTATACAAGTAGGAGTTAGTTCATGGTCTATAGTACAAGCTACAACAGTCAGTGTATTTGCTGTTAAATTAAATAATAAACTATATGCTTGGGGTCGCAACGATAATTCAATATTGGGCACTAATGATCAAATACATCGCAGTAGTCCCGTACAAATACATAGTGCCAATTGGAGAACTAGTGTAGGAACATTAGCTGGTTATAGTATTGCAAGTGCTGTAAATTCTTTTGGGATACAAGATGATTATACTTTGTGGGGGTGGGGTAGTAAAACACTATTATTAACCAGCGATTTTAATACAACACCTCTTACATACAGTTGGACACAACTCAGTGCAGGCCAAAGTCATTCAGCCGCAATTCGCAGTGATGGTAGATTATTTTTATGGGGTCTAAATAGTGCAGGCCAGTTAGGTGACGGTACTACAATATTGCGTAGTAGCCCGGTACAAATAAATGCATGGGATGAAGGTGGATTTTGGCTAAAGGTAAGTGCTGTCGGTAGTAGAACTGTTGCAATTAGAAGTGATTATACTATATGGGCATGGGGATTGAATAATGGATATATAGGCATTGTCGGCAATTCTGTAAGTAGAAGTAGTCCAATTCAAATTACAGCGGCACCAGTATTGAGTTATACTGCAATTAGTGCTGGTATTGATGAAACATTAGCATTGACTAATACCAATTTAGTATATACTTGGGGAAGATTAAACGCAACACCTCAACTAATAACATCAGGCACCGGCTCCTACACTCAAATTAGTGCAAATGGATCACAATCTTTTGTGATTGATACTGCTGGTAAGTTATTTGGTTGGGGGGATGACACATTGGGTCAACTGGGAACTTCAATAGCCCCTTATCAATGGTCTACTGTTTTTCAAGATAAGGGAGGCATTTCGGGCGGGGCAGATGTTAGCTTTGCATTAAGAAGCGATAGTACATTGTGGGTTTGGGGTACTAATAGAAATGGCGTATTTGGTACCGGAGAAGCAGCCACTACTGCTAGAAGTAGCCCTGTGCAAGTTCCTGGCAGTTGGTCTTCTGTGGGTGTTGGTCAAAGTTATGCTATAGGTATTCAGACTAATGGGACACTATGGGGATGGGGATTCAATCAAACCGGTGTATTATGGGATGCATATGGTATAGGCACTGCTAGGTCTAGCCCAGTACAAATGGGGGTAAATACTAATTGGAGTAAATTATCAGTAGGGTCATTAAATGCGGCTGCCATCGATACTAGTGGACGACTATATACATGGGGTGATAATACTAATGGCCAATTAGGTTTAGGTGATCAAATAACTAGAAGTAGCCCAACTCAAGTATCTGGTTCTTGGACTTTAATTTCTAATTCTACTACCCCATCAGGTTTTGGCTCTTTTGCCTTTGGAATAAAGTCAGATAATAGTTTATGGTCGTGGGGAGATAATACTTACGGAACTTTAGGTAATAACAGTACAGGCACAATAACTTCACCAATCCAATTATTAGGTACATGGAGATATGCTGATGCAGGTGCACTTAATGGATTTGCCATAAAATCTGATAATACCTTATGGGGTTGGGGAACGAATTCAAACGGTGATTTAGGCCAGAATGCTATTGTACCAACTTATAGAAGCTCACCTGTACAAGTGGCTCCTAACAACTTTTTTAGTAGTGTTACAACAGGACTTTTTGGTACATTAGCAACTAGACTTGACGGCACTATATTGGGTTGGGGTGCAGATAATGGGCGCGGTACTTTAGGGTTAGGCACAACCATTGCTAGAAGTTCGCCGACTCAAATTGGAACACTATCTTGGAGTATAGTAGCAATTTCTCTTAGCACAACATTAGGTATTACTGCTGGTGATGTACCAGGCACTACTGGAACTCTTAAAAATTTATATGCATGGGGTCGTAATATAAGTAACGGAACTTCAGTCACACGCAGTAGTCCAGTACAAATTAATTCTGCAACGTTGATTCAGTACAGAAGTAGTCCTGTTCAAATAGGTAGTAGTAGTTGGTCTGCGGTAAGCGCCGGCACTAGTCATACATTGGGAATAACTACTACTGGAAATATGTATGCTTGGGGAGATAATAGTTTAAGACAACTTGGAATAACAACATTGACAACCGGGACAGTAACTCCGCAAATTGATAGCCAAGCCTATCTTAGGTCAGGGGATAACTCCTTATTTGCATGGGGCGCCAATGATGTTGGGCAAATAGGGGATGGTACTATACTAAATAGATCAAATCCAGTGCAAATACCAGGTTCATATATATTGATAGCTAGAGCTAAAACTACTACTAATACACTTGGTCACACATTAGCAATAAAAACTGACAATTCTCTTTGGGCTTGGGGATACAATTCCCAAGGAATTTTAGGTGATGGTACTACAGTAAATAAATCTACTCCTGTTTTAATCAGTAGCGATTATAGTTGGATTCAGATCGCGGCTGGCGTAAGTCATAGTTTAGCAATAAGATCGGATAATACACTTTGGGGTTGGGGCTTAAATAGTGCAGGTGAATTAGCTAATTTAAGCTGGAAATCTATAAGTGCCGGTACTAGTCATACATTAGCTATACGAAGTGACAATATATTATTTGGTTGGGGATTTAATACTTCAGGGCAAGTAGGTGATTCTACTGCAATATCTCGTAGTTCCCCGGTGCAGATCGGTGAAATGATGTGGAAAAAAATATCTGCAGGGAATAATGCAAGTTTTGGTATTCGTACTGATGATAGTCTTTGGTGCTGGGGAACTAATACTAATGGCGTATTAGGATTTGGACAGGCAGCTACAATCAATAGAAGTAGTCCTATTCAACTAGGTGTTGGGGGATGGAATGACGTATCAATAACTCAACATGTATTAGCTGTAGCATATAACGGAACACTATGGGCTTGGGGATTAAATTCTTCAGGTCAATTAGGAAATGGAACCGTTATAAGTAGATCAAGCCCGATACAAATTGGCTCTGGTTCTTGGAACTCAGTAACTGCTGGAATAAGCCATTCAATGGCTATTACTCTTACTAATAGTCTATATACATGGGGTACTAATGCAACTGGTCAGTTAGGAGATGGAACTACAGTAAACAGATCAAGCCCAGTACAAATAGGATCAAGTAGTTGGTCACAAGTTTCTGCAGGGAATAGTCATAGTTTGGCAATTACATCTGATAAAAAATTATATGCATGGGGTACTAATGCAACTGGTCAGTTAGGAGATAATACTGTCATTGATAAGTCAAGTCCGATTCAGATAGGTTCAGGAATAGAATCTGGTTCTTGGATAATAGTTAGCGCGGGCGCAAGTCATTCAATGGCTATCACTAGCACTGGGAATTTATACGCATGGGGAAGTAATGCATCTGGGCAAACAGGATTAAATGTAGGAATAACAATCAATAGATCAAGTCCAATTCAAATAGGTACAAGTTCATACTCTCAGATTTCAGCCAATGGCAATCATAGCTTGGCAATTGCATATGATTTATATGTTTGGGGTTTAAATGCAGCTGGACAATTGGGGCAAAATGATACATTAAATAGAAGCAGTCCGGTACAAACAGGATCTTCATTATTATACAAAATTAATAAGAGCAGTCCTATACAAATAGGATCTGAATCTTGGACTACAATTACAGCAGGTAATGGATTCAGTATTGGCATTAGAACAGATTCAACATTATGGGCATGGGGTATCAATGCCCAAGGTCAATTAGGAGATAATTCAATAATTAGCCGTAGTAGCCCAGTACAAGTTGGTACAAGTAGTTGGACTTTTGTATCAGCTGGACAAAGTTTTAGTACAGCTATACGGTCTGACGGGAAATTATTTGCTTGGGGATCCAATGTATATGGTCAATTAGGATTCGGTGATTTAGTGACTCGTAGTAGTCCTGTACAAATAGGTACTAGCGATTGGTCTCAGGTTAGTGCAGGACAAGGTCATACATTAGGGTTATTAACAGATGGTACAGGATACGGATGGGGACGAAATGATAGTGGTCAGTTAGGATATGGAACTATAGCAAACAGATCAAGCCCAGTACAAATTGCCGGTTCTATAACAAGTTGGTATATTCTTCAAACAAGCGGTGAAGGTTCATTGGGGATATCAGATACAGCATTATATACTTGGGGAAACAATGCTTCCGGTGGCTTGGGTGATGGAACTGTTACAAATAAATCTAGCCCACAGTTTATTAGATCAATATGGTATAGTAATAATATTTTAGAATCAAGTCCAATACAAATCGGTTCAGGAAATGTTTGGAGTAAAATAGCCGCTGGTACTAATCTTAATTCTGCAACAACTTCAACCAATATATTATGGTCATGGGGAATTAATACTCGAGGGCAAGTAGGGGATGGTACTACAATAAGTAGATCAAGCCCGGTGCAAATAGGAAGTTCAAGTTGGACGTTGATAAGTTCTGGAGAAATTAACAGTTTAGCAGTCAAACCCATAATAGCAAATATATGGTCATGGGGTTTGAATAACGGAAATGCAGGATCAAACCTACTGTCTAGTCCAGTGCAAATTAATACTGCAACTATGGCATATGCATTTATACCTATTGAACTTACTTCAGTCAATACAAATAGTTATACTCAAGTACAAGCTGGCGCAAGCGTAATTACTACATTATCATCTATTAATCTATTATATGTATGGGGAACATATGCTGGCGGGAAGTTAGGTACCGGGACAGTTAATACAAGTAGTCCGTTGGTTGTCGGCCCAGATGCATACCCTTATAATTTTAGCCCTACAACAATTGATAGCTCTACCAGCTACACTCAAATTAGTGCAGGATATCGACATGCATTAGCGTTAAAAAATGATAATAAATTATATGGTTGGGGAGGATATGCAGCTACTAATCCAATTGACGCAAGATATAGTTGGCAAAAAATTGCTGCCGGCCTTAACTATTTTATAGGATTACGAGCAGACGGAACAATATGGTCTTGGGGAGAAAACACATACGGACAATTAGGAACAAATGACACAATAAATAGAAGTCTTATATCTCAAATAGGTTCTGACAATACTTATATAAATGTAACTGCCGGTACGTCTTTCACTATGGCGTTAAAAGCTAACGGTAATATTTTTAGTTGGGGTAGTAATTTATACGGACAGCTTGGTTTAAGTGATACGATTGATAGAAGTAGCCCAGTGCAAATTTCTTCAGGGGCAATATTTACAAAAATAACAACAGGATCAAGTCATTCAATGGCTATTGATAGTAATATGCAATTGCATACCTGGGGATTAAATGGTGATGGGCAATTAGGATCAAATAACAGAACAAATACATCAACACCGGCTATAGTAACATCATTGAGTTATATTACGCTATCAGCAGGTCAACTCACTAGTGCTGCAATTGCAAGTAATGGCTATTTATATGTATGGGGATACAATAACGTTGGCCAACTTGGATTAAATGATGCAGTAGCTAGAAGTAGTCCAACACAGTTAGGTACGTCTACATATAAAAAAGTAAGCATATCACATACCACCTCTCATATTATCCGTGCAGATGGTTCACTTTGGGGGATGGGCACAGGTATTTATATAGGAAATAATGCTACGACAAATCAAACGTCGCCGGTTTTAGTAGGTGGTATATATGCATGGACTGATATAGAAGGGTCTCCAAATACATCAAATCTAAGTATACAAGCCAAACGTGAAGATGGCACATTATGGGTTTGGGGAAATAATATTAATGGTAAATTAGGATTAAATGATCTAATAAATCGTAGTAGTCCAACTCAAATAAGTACTAATTTTAATTATGGTAATCCTGCACAAAGTGGCAATAGTTGTGCTGCAATGATAGATACTAGTGGTCAATTGTATACTGTTGGTGCAGGTGATTTAGGTCAATTAGGTGACAATACTACTATACAGCGTAGCAACCCTATACAAGTGGGAATATACTCAACATATTCCCCTACATTAATATCAAGCCAAAGCTGGATAACTGTAACTGCTGGTGAAGATGTGAGTTTTGCAGTAGACCCCTCTAAAACATTATATGGTTGGGGTCTAAATACTAGTTATCAGGTCGGGATAGGTACTGGACCATACATAGTGTCAACACCTACTGCGGTAGCTACTAGCATAAGTTCTGTATCACAAGACGGTTCTACAGGTGGATATATAAAAAATCCTTAATACTAATTAATGCATAAGTAATAGCATATTGTTATAAGAGGATAAACATGCATGAAATAGATGAAATGTTGAAGCTCCAACTTGAGGGCAAACATAAAGAAGCAAGAGTATTAAGTGATAAACTAGAAGCAATTGGTCCAGAAAAGATTCTTGACCCAAATGGTAAAAACACCCAAGATATTTGGATGCGTCATTGTTTCAATCGCGGCTGGTTCTTAATACAAGATGGTGATTATCAAAAGGGTTGCCAATATTTAGAGAACGGTCGTTTCTTAAGTGTATATGGTAGTCCACCATTACGTACAGACGCACCAATTTTTAATCCAGATCAACATGATATTAAAGGTAAGTCAATTATCATATCGCTTGAGGGTGGATATGGGGATGAAATTATTCATGCACGATTTGCGACTAGCTTTAAGAAATTAGGCGCAGATAAAGTTTATATCGCGGCCGCTCCGGAATTAGTAAGTGTATTTGAACGTATTGAAGGTGTAGATAAAGTTATACTACGCAATCAAGCAAATACCGTAGGACATGATTACTGGGTACCAGGTTTTAGTGCAGGTTGGGTAAGTGGGCATACATTTGATAATTTCCCAAGCGAACCATATCTAACACCATTATCTGATAGTGTTGAAATATGGAAGACAATAATTAAAAGTGAAAAAATTAAAGTTGGTATTCGTTGGGCAGGCAATCCCAAGTTTGAACATCAACAGTTTAGACGCTTTCCTGAAAACTTTATTACCAATTTAGCAAAATATTCTGAACTACAAATATATAGTTTACAAAAAGATCATAACTTAGTACAACTACCCGCAAATGTAACGGACTTGCAACACTTCTTGATTAGTTGGGAAGATACAATGGCAGCTATTAGTAACATGGATATTGTTATCACTAGTTGTACTAGTATTGCACATATTGCAGCTGGTATGGGCAAAGAAACATGGGTACTAGTTCCTGTATTACCTTACCATACATGGACATATAAGAGTCCAGAAAATCGCAGTAGTCCATACTATAATAGTGTACGACTGTTTAGACAAACAACTAAGAGTAAGTGGAATGATACATTCCAACTATTGTACAAAGAACTAGAAGAAAAATTTAATCTACAACATATTGATATGCCTGATGAAGATCGTGTACCTAAACGATTAAATATGGGATGTGGTCTTAAAAAGATTGAAGGATTTGTTAATGCTGATATTAGCCCAAGCGTTAAGCCAGATCAACTCGTTGACTTTAATCAGTTCCCGTGGCCCTTCGCTGACAATGAATTTGACCACATTGTTGCTAAAGATATCTTAGAACATCTAGGAGATACTAGTAGTGATTTTATCAAAGCAATTAAAGAAATGTATCGTGTTAGTCATAATGGTGCTATTTGGGAAGTACAAAGTCCGCACTGGCGTTGTGACACAGCAATAGATGATCCAGATCATAAGCGACTAATCACTATGGGCATGTTCAATATGTTTAATAAACGCATGTTGTTAGAAAAACTACGCAATGGTCAAAGTGATAGTGCGTTAGCTTTTGACCATGATGTTGATATTGAAATAGCCGATATGCAGTTTGAATATACTCCCCCCTGGGAAGAGAAAATGCGTAAACGTGAAATTGGACAAGAAGAACTTAATTATGCATTGAATCATTTTAATAATGTTGCATTGAGTACAAAATATTTGATTCAAGTTCACAAACCAGGTCGCAACGACTATAGTGAATATGAACAATTGGTCGAAGAAAAACTAAAGCAACCTTTAAAACTGACCAGTAATGACATATAAAGTAACTTGGGATATGACTCCCAATGCTATGCAAAATATTGATCATATTATACGTAGCAACGGAGTCCCTAATACTATTGTAGAAGTAGGTGTATATGAAGGACATACTACTTGTACTATGAGTGATTCTTATACTCCGTATAATCCTAATTTAAAAATTTACGGAATAGATCCTCACATTGGAAGTGTAGACATTGAAGAAGATCCGGTAGCTATACATAATAATTTTATGTACAACATTAATGCGTGTAAGCACAAAAATATAGAGTTCATTAGAAAACACAGCGAAGATGGATTGATTGATCTGATTAATCAAGGGATAAGACCTGAATTCATTTATATTGATGGTGATCATCATGCAAGTACAGTATTGACAGATTTGACATTATGTTTTAAAATATTAGTTACTGGTGGCATCATATTATGTGATGATGCTACTGATTGGAAATATATAGACAAGAATGGTACAGCATCAGCACAAATGAGTCCTAGACTAGCAGTAGAAACATTTATTGCTTGTAATTGGCATAAGTTACAAATTATTAGAATACCTGATATGGGTCAAACAGCATTTAGGAAAATATGTTAAATTTATTTAGAAACAATACCACCGCGGTAGAAAATGCGTACATTATTACTGTTAAGGGTAATCCTAATAGTGAAAGATATAGCGCACGTTGTCAAGAAAGTTGTAGACAAGTTGGAATGCCATACTCAGTATGGGATGCATATGATGGCACACGTCCCGGGGAAATTATTCCACCAGAGCAAATGAAAGACAATGCATTTATGCGTATGTTAAAAATCACCGATCATTATATGACTCGTGGTGAAGTAGCTTGTGCATTAAGTCATATCAGTCTTTGGGTTCACTGTGCTGTGATTGATAAACCTATTGTAATCATGGAACATGATGCAGTAATGGTTAAAAAGTTTGATGAAATTAAAAGTTACAATTCAATTGTATACCTAGGTGGTCAAGAATGGAGTCATAAGGGTTGGAATATTTACCCTATCCCTCCTCATGCTAGTGACGGAAAGAATTGTTTGTTTATCTGTCGTGCCCACGCATATGCAATTGATCCTATTATGGCTAAGAATTTACTTAGTCACATTCTTAAAGTTGGAATCTTTGCCCCATTAGATATTATGTTACGAGCAGATTTGTTCACTATTGTGCATCAAGGATTGTATGCATATGATGAACCTAGTGATGCATTAGATACTACTATCGCAGCTAGACCATTAGAAGGCAGAACTACTAAACGTAATGAAGAATTGAAGTGGTAATATGAGAAATTGCATATTCAGTTATTATAATTTACAAATACATCCTAATATCATAGCTTGTCAATCACAAGTTATACGTAAGTTATTACAAAATCTTAAAGTAGAATATATACCTTTACAGTATAACGCTAAAGATGGAGAATTGTATCCGGATGATTGCATCAATTATGCATTGAATGAATTATTCTATAATAGAGGCTACGATAGCGTATTGATATTAGACATTGATTGTATTCCACTAAGTACTTCTGCCATCAAGTACACATTTGAAAGAATTAATCAAGGTTATCTAATAGGCAATGTTCAGCGCAGTCATTATATAGAAAACAATGAACATTTGTTTATTGGAAGTAGTTGTTTAGGTATTACTAAAGGAATATATGAACAACTTGGAAAACCTGATGCTAAGCCTACCAGTCGCGGAGATATTGGTGAAGAGTTTACATATCTAGCAGAAGAAAAGAATATCCCTATAGAAATGTATTTGCCTGACAATTTTGAAGCTAAACCTTATGGTGTAGACAGTTGGGCATTAAAAGATGATATGAAACATTATGGAATAGGCACAACATTCAATAATGTAATGGATAATCCTATGTTCTATCATCTTTTTGAAAGTCGTACAAACTTAAATGTGGAGAGATTTGTTAAAAAATCAATCTCAATTTTGTACGAATGATAAGTAGTATGTGATCAACATATTTCAATTAAATTACGATAATAGACTTCATTCTTGGTACGAACTAAGAACAAACTTAAAAACTTCTGATATTAAAACCAAATGTGTAGAAATAGACAATTGGTGGCAAAATGCACCAATGGTAAATCATCATTTGCATATTTTGGATGTAAGTAACTGGCCTAGTCCCTGGGAACTTTTGGTAGAAAACACATATTGTAGTGTTGCAAAAGCACTAGGAATGTGTTATACTATGCTACTATTAAATATTACAGATATAAAAATGGTTGAAGCTACCGATATGCAAGGTGAAGATTTGGTATTAGTCCTAGTCGATGATGCAAAATATATACTTAATTACTGGCCCGATACGGTACTAAGTAATAAACTAAGCAACTTCACCATCAAGCGTAATATTGATATTACAGACCTAGAACTAAAAATTAAATAAGGCTAAACCTATGCAAACAATTAATGTCATCAAGCGTGACGGAGAAACAGTACCATTAGATATTTCAAAAATACAAAGACAAGTAGCATACGGGTGCAGAGGCATAGATAATGTCAGTCCCAGTATGATTGAGATTAAGGCTCAGATTGAATTACATGATGGGATGACAACTAAAACTATTGACGAATTATTATTGAAAGCAATGGTTAATCTTATTGATGAAACAGAAAACCCAGATATTAACAATGTCAACTATCAGTATGTAGCAGGACGCCAAAAGGTGTCAATGCTACGCAAAGAAGTATACGGAACATATACACCTCCCCCGTTATATGATATCGTAACGAAAAATATAGAACTAGGTATGTATACCAGTGAATTACTAGATTGGTATACAAAGGAAGAATGGGATATCATTGATTTGTTTATTGACCATAGCAAGGACGAAAATTACACTTATGCGGCTATCGCACAATTAACCGAAAAGTACTTAGTGCAGAACCGTGCTACTGGTCAAGTCTTTGAAAGCCCTCAAGTAAGATATGCAATCGCAGCCGCCACTGCATTTCATAATGAACCCAAAGATAAGAGGTTAAAATATGTTAAAGAATATTACGAATGTGCAAGCGACGGTCATTTCACTCTTGCTACCCCTGTGTTGGCTGGCCTCGGCACTACTACAAAGCAGTTTTCTTCTTGTGTGCTCATTTCTAGTGACGATACTTTGGATAGCATTTTTGCCGCAGGTGAAATGATGGCTAAGTATGCTAGCAAACGTGCTGGCATAGGATTAGAGATTGGTCGTATTCGCCCACTAGGTGCACCCATTCGTAATGGTGAGATTAAACACACTGGTATGATTCCGTTCTTAAAGAAATGGTTTGGCGACTTGCGTAGTTGCAGTCAAGGCGGTGTACGTAATGCTAGTTGTACAGTTACATTCCCAGTATGGCACTATCAGTTTGAAGATTTGATTGTATTAAAGAACAATCAAGGTACAGAAGAAACACGTGTACGTCAAATGGATTACAGTGTTGTGGTAAACAAGATGTTCTTTAATCGTTTTGCTAAGAATGAAAACATTACATTGTTTGATCCGCATGATGTACCGGACTTATATGAAGCATACTATAGAGACAGTGAAGAATTTGAAAAATTGTACACTATGTACGAAAGTAAGCGTGGCATCAAAAAGAAAGTGTTGCCAGCTGTAGAAATATTTAAAAATGGAATACTAAAAGAACGCACTGACACTGGTCGTATCTATCTAGTATTCATTGATAACGTAATTAATCAGGGTCCGTTTGATACTAAACTTGATCCGATTTATCAGAGTAACCTTTGCCAAGAAATACTTTTACCTACAAAGCCTTTTCAACGTATTGAAGACGAGGCTGGGCGCATTGCACTATGTACATTAGGCAGTGTGAACTGGGGTGCGTTTAAGACGCCCCAAGAAATGCGTAAGGCATGTAGAGTATTAGTCAGAAGTCTAAGCAATCTCCTTAGCTATCAAGACTTCCTCAGTGTACAGAGTAAGTTAGCTAACTTAGATTTCGAACCTCTTGGTGTAGGGATTACCAATTTAGCTTATTGGCATGCAAAGCGTAGTTACAAATACGGCACACCAGAAGCATTGGCAGAAGTAAAACGTTGGATGGAACATCAAGCATACTATCTAACAGAAACAAGTGTAGAATTAGCACAAGAACGTGGTGCATGCGGTCGTAGCCAACATACCTTCTACGGACAAGGCATCTTCCCCTGGGAACGCAGAAGTGAGGGTGTTAATGAATTAACAGACTTTAGCCCTAGTATGGATTGGGAAAGTCTACGTGAAAAACTATTGAAGTATGGCATTAGAAATGCTACACTGATGGCTGTAGCACCTGTTGAAAGTTCTAGCGTTGTACTTAACTCAACAAATGGTATTGAAATGCCAATGGAGATGATAAGTGTTAAAGAAAGCAAAGCTGGATCATTTGTACAAGTAGTCCCGGAGTACAAGCGATTGAAGAACCGTTATCAATTAATGTGGGATCAAAAGGATTGTGTGGATTACTTAAAGACAGCGGCTGTATTAGCAGTATATATTGACCAAAGTCTAAGCACTAACACATTCTATAATCCTGCATATTTTGCTGAAGGTAAAGTACCCGGCACGTTGATTGCTAAGAATCTAATGTTAGCATACAAATGGGGTATCAAAACTATCTATTATAGTTTGATTAACAAAGTGGGTAGTAAAGTAGCATTGCAAGAAGATAATGTAATCCCATTTGTTAAACAAGAAGTAATAGAAGATGAAGATTATTGTGAAAGTTGTGTATTATGATGGACGCATATGAAATTCAACAAAAAATATTATCAGAGTGGCGCAGACTAGCATTAGCTAGTGGTGCCGACACTATAAAGAAAATATACAATGATGTTCCAGTACTTGTGAAAGTTAATGGAAAAATATACACAGTTAATGATGTGTTAAACATAGATGGTAAAATACTATTGGAAGTAGCAGATGAGTAAAGAACAATATAACCTGAGCAAGCAAACGAACTATCTAAAACGTACAATGTTTTTAGACCCAGAAGGTCCTGTAACTGTACAACGATTTGAAGAAGTTAAGTATCCAAGACTTGCTAAGTATGAAGAAACAGCACGTGGTTTCTTTTGGGTGCCAGAAGAAATCTCATTAACAAAAGATAAGATAGATCACAAGGATAGTAGTGATGCAATCAAGCATATCTTTACTAGTAACCTATTAAGACAAACTGCACTTGATAGTATTCAGGGTCGTGCACCAAGTCAAGTTTTCAGTCCAGTCATTAGCATACCTGAACTAGAAGCATTAGTTAGTAATTGGAGTTTCTTTGAAACTAATATACACTCAAAATCTTACAGTCATATTATTAGGAACGTATATGGTGTTCCTAAAGAAGAATTTAATAAAATTCACGATACCAAAGAAATTGTAGAAATGTCTAGTAGTGTAGGTAAGTACTATGACGAATTGCATAGAATTAATTGTCAGAAAGAATTAGGGTTAGATCCTGTAAAAGATGATTCACATATCAAGGCAATCTGGTTGGCATTGAATGCAAGTTATGCATTAGAAGCATTAAGATTCATGGTTAGCTTTGCAACAAGTCTTGCTATGGTAGAGAACAAGATTTACATTGGTAACGGAAACATTATCTCTTTGATCCTGCAAGACGAATTGTTGCACACAGAATGGACAGCATGGCTAATCAATAACGTTGTCAAAGATGATCCTCGCTTTGTTAAGGCAAAACAAGAATGTGAACGTGAAGTATATGAACTATATATGGATGTTATCCGTGAAGAAAAAGAATGGGCAGATTATCTATTCAGCAAAGGTGTTGTGATTGGATTGAATGCAGACATTCTTAAAGACTTTGTAGATTATACAGCTTTTAATAGACTGAAAGATATCGGCATTAAATATAATGAGAATCATCCAAAGAATAGTCCTATTCCATGGTTTAATCGTCATTTGAATATCAATAAAAAACAATCGGCCCTTCAAGAGACTGAAAGTACCAATTACGTCATCGGAGTTATGAGTACCGAAATTGAATATAGTGAACTTCCCCAATTATAATCTAATATGTGGATTATTATGTTACACTTAGTTAAGGAGTTTTTATGAAAAAAGCAGTAATATGGTCAAAATACAATTGCACATTTTGCGACCAAGCAAAGGCATTATTAGAAAGTAAGGGTATACCCTACGAAGAAAGAAAGATTGGTGACGGATACACCAAAGAAGAATTATTAGAAGCAGTTCCAACTGCCAGATCAGTACCACAGATTTTCTTAAATGATGAATATGTGGGTGGGTTTAATGAACTCAGAACAAAATTAACAGAAAGCGTATGATGGAAGTTGGACAAGTATATACATTTAAATTGAATAGCGGTGAAGAACTAATCGCTAAAGTAACAGAACTAAACAAAGGTGACGGTTATTTGACAATCACGGAACCAGTTAGCATTGCACCCGGACAAAAAGGTATGCAAATGATTCCTAGCATGTTTACCGCAGAACCAGGTGGAGATGTTACGCTAAATACTAATAGCGTTGCCGTTTTTGCTATCACAGAAGATAGCATTAAGATGAAATACATCGAGGCTACTACTGGGATTCAAGTTCCAGAAAAGAAAATTATATTAGGATAACATGCCACAATTAAGTCGTAAGGGTGATAAAAATCAAACAGGTGGTGCGATAGTACGCGGCGCCGGTACTGTTATTGCCAACGGCATTAATGTAGGATTGCATGTAAGTGTTATGACACCTCATGCGCCGTACGGTCCACCGCATCCCCCACATGCGGCAGCAACTACAACTGACGGTAGCCCTACAGTATTTGCTGAGGGTGACCCAGTATTAAGAATAGGATCAGGAAATAGTTGTGGTCATAGTATAGTTGAAGGCAGCCCTGACGTAGTAGTTCCATGAGTTACACTCCGTTAAAAATTAATGCAATGGGTTCTCTGTTGCAAGATGTAGGTCTATACATCAACCCAAATGCACAATCATATATGGGTACTAGTACATCGGTTACTAACTATACACCGGGTACAATAATAGATACAACCATTCTATCTGCTATCACTAACGCTATGAATGTAGCATACCCATTGATAGGTGCAGGAATAACTCAGGGTGAATATAATAACTTAATAAGTATAGGTTCGTCAACAATACCTGCATTAGGTAATGCTAAACCCAGTACATACATTAATGCATATACAGGGCAGAATACTCGTCATGGATTCTTAAGATTAATTGCATGGCAGGCACATAAAGATTTTTACATTAATAACGGTAGTTACAGTGATTTCCTAGCAACATTCAATGCAATGTATGGTAAGAAAACACAAATGAATAATACAATAAAAGCATTGAATAATTCGTTGACTTTCTTAGATGGTATCTATAGTAATATGAATGACCTTATTACTGCTGATATAGCTGGTATAAATCTAAGTACCTTCTATTGGGGACAAGATTTGATTGCTATGGGTAAAGCAATAGATTTAAAGTATATCTCAACATTTGGTAATCCTGATGATTTACTACGAACACTATATAAGAATGGTGCAGTCACACAGTCAATTAACTTAGGTTTGTTAAGTGCAGGAATGACGTCCAATGATATCACTAACATATTTAATGGTACACCTGCAACATCAGAGCAACAAAAATACATTTACGCTACATTCTGTTTAATTATCGGAGATGATTTAACAGATGTGCTAACTCCTTTGAACTGTCAGACTAAAGGGTTAGTAATGTTAGCAGACTTGTTAGACCCTAAGAAATTATTCCCTAATAGCTATCAATCATTAACAACACCTGTATTTAACAGCGCACCCTTACCTACAAATAGCAAAACATATTATTTAATTTATAAGAATGGTACTATAGATGCTGTGCCAGGTCTAAGTATTGGTGATAGATTAAACAATATCATACCACCTGAACTAGCATATTCGTGTGATGCACTCAGTAGATCCATGATGCAAGTACGAAATATTCAAAACATGGATATTGAAAAATTTAGTCAAGTAGTATCTAATTTAGAAAATGTTAATGGGTTAGGTGTTAACGGGACAAACATCCCAACTAATACAGAGTTAGCTAATGTTGCAATAGATGCAGTAGCAAAAGGTTCCGGCACTAATGGATTGTATACAATGTGCGACTTCTTCGGAAGTATGACAGATATACACTATGATTGGGCTGAGTTACAAGCACAGATTAGAGGATTGCAATCTACTAACTTGTTTGCTATTTACAATAATATCAATAGCTTGTTAGGTGGGTTTGGACCATATGGTTCATTGCAAACATTGATTGATTCTGCAAATGATGAAATATATAGTATAATGATTGCTAATCCAACATTAGCTTCTACTCTAAACTCATTGTATAATAAGTTTGGTGAGTATATAGCAAAAGAAGAAAATGCTAGATTGTTAGCTTTGTCTACAATAGATGAATTAACAAGTACCACTAGTGACACTATAAACTTTATAGATAGTTTATCTCAGTACGCCACAGAGACAGAAATTAAAGAATCTGCGTTAGTTATAGAAAATATATGTGACACGACCACTGTAGGAGGAAACAGTATAATAGCAGCCATGCGTGAAGCACGGAATGCAAAGAGATTAGGATATACAGGGGCAGAACAAGACAATGACGTAAACATTGCATCTGACTTAGTATTACCTAGAGTAACCGGAGAAACATTGGGTAACAGCCCAATCGACGGTTTTGTAAACTGTAGCAATCTAAGCAACATACCTATTATAACAGGTGCAGCTACAGTCCCGGGAAGTCTAGCAGGATCTTCTCAAACAACGTTAATACCGAATAACCTGAGCATTCTTATCGAACCAGGTTGTGCTACAGTATTAACACCAACAGATGCCATTGCTGATGTAGTATTGTGCAATTGTGACTGTTGGGAAAACTTATGATTAGTTAACAACTATCATAGTGCTGTCACTGGATAACATCCAGCAGAAAGGAAATTATGAAGCACACATTTTTCAGCTTTTTTAGAGTATACCTATTTGTACCTCTAATATTATTAAGTTTGTTTGTATCTACAAACAATACTAATTCAACTTTATTTGAAAAAATCTATAAGAAAGTAGATTTGGCTCAAGTCAAATGCCTAGCAGCCAACATCTTCTATGAGGCTAGGAAAGAACCATTATTGGGTCAAGCCGCAGTCGCACGTGTGGTAGTCAATCGTGTTAATCACGGGTTTGCTAGTACCCCATGCAAAGTTATTCATCAAGTTACCTATGTAGATAGGGGATTAGATGAAAAGGTTAAAGTATGTCAATTTAGTTGGGTTTGCGAGAACAAAGGAAAATTGAATGAAAATGATCCAAAATATCAACGTGCATTCCAGATTGCATATGAAGTACTAGCATTAGATAAGTATAAAGAAGTTATACCCAAAACTACATTATTTTTTCATAACTTACATGTTGACCCGTTATGGCCTTATAAACAGGTAAAACAAATTGGGAATCATATCTTTTATAGCAAGAAGTAAATAATATTTTTAGTAGTAACTCATCCTGTATATATAATAGATGAGTTACGAATTACAAGAACATTTTGACAAACTTAAGTCTAATTTAGGTACCACTGACACTAAATTTGGGGAACTGTGTGTGTATAGGGCTAATACTGATAGCGTTACTAGTACTGCCCTAATCGGATACGGAGAATTATACAGTGCTGAATTGTATATGCTATCTTCATACTTGAAGGAAGAATCTATTTTTGTAGATATTGGATCAAATATAGGATATAGATGTGTTGCTATTAATCAATTGACTAAATGCAAAGTATATGGTTTTGAACCTAATCCTGATCACTTTGCATTGTCTGCGTTTAACTGTCAAAACAAACCAATTAAATTATTCCATACTGCACTTAGTAGTGCAAAAGGCACAGTTACGTTATTGAATGATATTGAAGTTCCTTGTAAAAAACTAGATGACATATCAGAACTATCTGAAAAGATAAATGTTATGAAGATTACTACTAATGGTCATGAATTTGAAATATTAAAAGGTTCATCTAAAATCATTAAGAAATATAGACCAGTTATAATGTATCAAGCAATGGACTTGACAGTTTGGTCTGATTGTTATACTTTTTTAAATAGTAAACAATATAAACAATACTGGGTCACATGTTTAACTAAACCAATTGGTGAGAACTTTAAGAAGTCAGAAGAAGATTTGTTTGGAAAGGCAGGCGTTAGCAGTATTTTAGCTGTGCCTGAAGAAAATATGCAGCCAAACGATTTAGTTGAAGTATTAGCAGGAGAAGATTATTCTAATATGGTACAACGTCTTGCAAATTATAAAATACTATTCTAAACAATACAATGACAAAACATTTAAACATCACAGAGACTCTTGAACAGTTGTCCCCAAACCTAGTAGCTACTGATAGTAAAGTAGGCAAAATGGCAGTCTATGCAAACGATTCTGTAGTAAGTCAATCAATACTATTGTTTGGTGAGTACTGTGATGCAGAAGTGCAAGTTATGTCTAGATATCTTACACATGAATCTATTTACCTAGACATAGGTACTAATATTGGATATCATGCCTTAGCAATATATCAACAAGTAGGATGTCCTGTGCTAGCTTTTGAACCACACCCTAATCACTTTTCAGTAGCCGCATATAACTGTAAAGACAAACCTATTAGGATATACAATGCTGCAATAGGTAGTAAGAATGGCACTATGACTATAAGCAACTTTGATGAAAACATATCAGGCAACTATGGTGAGGTAGGAGTTAATAACGAAGGTATTGAGGTACAAGTAATCAAACTAGACAACTTAGAAGATTTAACAGAAGTTACGTTAATGAAGATTGATGTAGAGGGTGCAGAATTAGATGTGCTTAAAGGCGCGGCAAAGACTATTAAGAATCAACGTCCTGTTATTTTCTATGAAGCACTTAATAAGGAAGTTTGGGAAAAATGTTATAAATGGTTAGATTCTAGAGACTACAAACAATATTGGGTAGTATGCAGACATAAACCAATTAATAAAACATTTAAAGAAAACGATATTAATCCGTTTGGACTAAGCGGAGTAAGTAACATATTAGCTGTACCCATTGAGAAAGAACAACCTGATTATCTGTGCCCGGTCAATCCTACCGAAGAGGCAAACGATACTATCGCTAGAATAATGAAATACGTATTTGTGTTTTAAAATGAGTTTAACATTACTAACTTCTGGTACAACTAAAGCACCAAAAACAGTTATCCATACATGGGATTATATTGAATCATCTATACAAAGGTCTATTAAAGAAATTAGATTAAGTAGTGAAGATACTGTCTTAGATGTATTTCCTGGCAATACAATAGCACACTATACAGTTACTACGATGCCTGCATATAGAGCAGGAGCAAAACTAGTGTCAGCTAAATTTGAAGCATCTGATTACTTACAAAAATTCAATAAATTTAGACCTACATACATCGCACTTATACCTCGTCATTGGGAATTATTAAAAGAAACAGTAGAATGGAACAATATGGACATGAGTTGTGTCCGTTATATGGTAACTGGAAGTGGACAAGTAAATCAGCAGATGATAAATGATTTTCTAACTAAAGGCGTTAAACTAGTTGCTAACTGGTACGGAATGACAGAAATGCCTCCCCCTGTTTTTATAGGCTATAATAGTGAATCATTTGATTTTACACCTAAATCAGATTATGTTGTAGACTTTACTGATGAGGGCGAATGTGTAATCAATAATTGGCACACCGGGGATATCTTTGATGTATCTACTAAAAAATTCTTAAAAAGAAAGTTAGATGGTATTAATGGGAATACTTGGAAAAACGTTTAACGGGGTTCGTTGTTGATCAACCCATTTATATTCTAAATCAGTAATTTCAATTGGGCCTTGCCAATTATATCTCCAGTTTCTAGATATATCTAAATGATCATGTGTTTTTGCATGATAGTAGGGTGGACATTCATCTAATTTAGGTAATCGTTGTAGTTTAAATGCATCTCGTCTAATAATCTGATGTAAAAAGTGTGTTACAGGACCGTTAACAAAATTAGCCCATGGGCCGCACTGTATTTCTTCTAAGTCAAAAGTTTTTACATCTGGCCATTGAGCAATACGTAGTTTTTTTCCGTTCCAATTAAAAGTTCTATAATAAGTGTTATCATCTTCTGGCATTGGAAGTAACTCATTACCTAAATGTTCTTTTAATTTATGCACTATGGTGCTTAAATAATTTCTATCTCCGGAACTTCTTCCAATATCTGCCCCACCGCGTATGCGTACACTCAATGTCTGCTCATCATATATATTGTCAATTTCTTCTAAAATATCTCCAAGATGATCCCAGTCTTCTACTGTATAACTAAAATCTGTAATTTTTGTATATTGTTTTACATTAGCAATTCCTGCAAGTTGTTTTCTATGGACTGCTATGCCTTGATATGATTTATGATTTAACCCAATACTAGGACTAATTCTTCCTGCCGCAAATAATTTTTTTGTAAATTCTTCATCTGCAAATCGAATTCCATTTGTTAGAAATTTAGAGTATCCATAATGCTCATCTATATAACTAACAAGATCAAATATTTTTTTATACAGCAATGGTTCTGCACCGGCAATTAACGGATCAAAACCTTTGGGAAATAATTGTAATTGAGTTTTGATAACATCAAATTCTACATCATTTGCATCGTTATCAGGAACATGATAGCAATGCGGACAAGCTAACTGACACCGATCCGTTGACTCAAAGACTATTGAGTTAATTTTTAAACCAGGATATGGTTTATCTACACTATAATAAAATTCTGCATCTGGCTCAACTACTTCTTGCATTTCGCCGTGAGTAGGACATTGTTTAGTTAACCATATTTTTTCATCTTTTTCGATTACCAATGCTGGCACATGTCTGTAACAGTGATTGCATAGACTAACGGTATTGTATAGGAATTTCATTTGTAATTGTATAGGTTTAATAATTTATGGATATTATCAAGTTCTTCTACGTATTCACTAATATATGGTTCTTGAAAATATGGATTGTAATTTGCCGGCTTTATATTGCCGTAATCATATTGTATACGATAACAAAGCCGATCAGTAACTCCTCCTAATCTTCGGTGTAGAGTGATACTATTATCAAACAAACATATATCGTTATCTTGTGTATACCAGTGATCGTAAATATATTTGTCAACAAATAATGTCTTGTTAATAAACTCAAATAATTTTTGAGAATCTTCATATGTCATTCCTTGTACAGAATGAGTTGTGTTGACAGTATAGTGTAATCCTTTAATGCCTGCAGGACTTTTAATAACTAGTGGCAAATGATTATCTTCTGGACAAAATGCTTTGTATGATATGTTTTCTTCATCGGCCGGAACTCCGGGACTGATTTTACCCGGAGAGAACTTATGCTCAATAATCATTTCGTCCAGTTCACTTCTAAAGCTATCACTTTGTTCCTCATACCAATCGGTAGTCGTTAGAAATCCAGTGGCGCTACCCACAACGCCTTCTTGACCCAATAAACTTACAGCTGGACTAAAACAAATTTGTGCAGATTCATTACTATGCCATAATAGTTCACCTTCACTGAACATACCCATAGCTTTGCCATCGCTATCTTTTTTACCGCTTACTCTAAGCATTTTAGTTTGTCCGCCTGTTTCTGGTAATGGTAACATTCGCATAATACTGTCAACCCATGCTCTATCATCCGCAGTTACTTCTATACCATTAACTATGTCTTGTGTAAGTAACGACACCATCTTTGTTGTTTTATATTTTTTAATTATTCTGTATTGCGATAAGCTAATTGGCTCACCCCACTGCCCAACTCGCCGTTCATATTCACTAATACTACAATTTGTATTTCTTATAATCGTAACCAAAGATGTCAAATGTAATTTTCCAATTTCTATCCATTCTTCATCACTTAGATTATTAAAATCTAAATCATCCACAAACACTCCAAATCGGCCTAATCCTGGTATTTTTGTTATCCTCATAAAAGTATTTAGTTTGGTTGACATTTTTACTAAATATATCGATGTTAGCAAAATATGATAACTTTTTTACCGCAGAAGAATGTGAGTTGTTAATTACCGAGGTTATGTCGGAAAAAAACAACTGGAAAGTTAATAGTCTTACAGAATTTAGAATAGTTGGTGATAACTTCTTAAGTCATATGTTAGAACACGGACTATCTAGTAATACTAATTACAATGATGTAGGGTACACTACCCCAATGCATACGTTATTGCGGGATCGATTATTGACAATCTTCCCTACAGTGGAATATACCAAAACGTTTCCAAAACCTGGGTTTGTAGTAAGATTACCTGAATTCAATATATCTGCACTTTGGCATTATGATAATGAGTTGTCTTTATTCCCCTTTCAGTTAGAGTTTCCGGATTATACTGGAGATTTTGAATCATATTTTGAAGGGCACTATAGTTTTATAATTATGCTATCAGACGGTAACTACAGTTTTAATTATTTTCCACAAACTCTTAGTGAGTATAAAAATACACCAGTTGAAGAAATGAACAATGCAGTTTGTTCACATCATGTAAAGTTAGTTGGAGATTCTTGTACTAATCCCAATTGTACTCTCAGTAAATATGAAACTATTCAATATAAACAAGGAACTTTACTAGCCCAACATAGCCGTGTGTTACATCGTGGAAATTTACCAACAAATGACGATAGATTTAGAATTATTGTTAGAGCATATGGTGTTGTTAAACACGGAGTACTTTACTTATTTTGGTAAATGTATAACTTATGTATTGCAGGATCTAGATTAATTTGATATCTCTCAACCGATAAATTTAACATTTTTACTTGCTGTTCAACTTCAGATATCGTAAATGCCGCTTGCAACGAATTTTTAAAATCTGTATTGGCTATCACATTATTAAATATGTCTCTATCATTTGGTCGTTCAAGATCATCTACAAAAATTTTCCCATTTGGTTTACATAGTCTTTTAACACTAGTCCAAAATAAATTAGCATTGTGTTGATGATGTAACGTTTGTAATGATATAACACAATCTGCTTGAATATTAATTTGATCAAACGTTAGTTGTTCTATGCTTATGCCTAGTCCTTTAGTATTACTTTTTGCCAATGCTACCATAATGCCAGAACCATCATATCCAAAAATATTTAATTTTGGAAATTCTTGTTTTAATTTGACTAAATGATGTGCGGGCCCGCATCCTAAATCTACTAATATACCTTCGCTGATGTTACAGTAACGCTTATATGCAATTATAAAATCATCAGTATCGTATAACTTATTACTAATAATATTATATTCAATACACTGATTATTATCTTCCATTAATTCTGGTTCTACTATTCTTTCCATGGCACACTTACACTAACAAGAACTCTTGGGGGATTTGGTATTGACACGCTATGAAAATTAGATACGTTTAATCTATGCCAGTGAAATGTTGCAATATCGTTTTCTTCTATTAAGACTTTATCTTCATCATGGAAGTTAGTTGTTGACCCGCCCGTTTCCAAAACATAGTTATAGGCAACATTTCTAGTATTGTCTTTATGTACAGGCAAATCACCTGACAGTACAAAAATATGCACATCATGCTCAAAGTCAAATAAAGTTTTTACAAATTCTTTTAACTTATCACTTGCGTTAATACTATTCCAAGCATTATATTTTTCAGCATCAGTACCTTCAGGAACTGAGTGTCTTTCTTTAGGAGGTGTGTTTCTAATAGTCTGGTATATATCAACAATTAGATAATCTGGAATTCTATCTAAATCCAGGTACTCAACATTTTTCATGCATGTATCCTTTTTATATTAAATTTATCATATTCAAAATCACCAAAAATTCTAACACTCATTTGTGTGTCAACACTTGATAAAAATCCGTGAGGAGTACAATCATTAAAAAATAGTGTTTTATATGGAATGAATGTATTACCTAATTGCAACTTATCACTACACATAGGAGAAATAGTTAATCCTAAACTATACGTATGGTCAACTGGGGTATTTGAGTTACAATCAGTATGCAATGGTAACACACCATTGGTTACCATTATTCTAACTATTCCAATAGATTTTGACGGTAACGAATCTATAACTGTTTTGGTATAAGGCATATCAATATTATTATCCCAATACCATTCTGAATGTGGTATAGTTTTCGCTACTTTAAAATCATCAAAAACCCCATGATTATTCTTTGTTAAAAATAAAGATTTGTAAGTTACATGATTGTATCCGGGTAGATACGATGAATGATTATTCCATTGACTGGCTAAAATACTTAGAAATTCTTCACGCATCATATCATAGTCTATGTCAATGTCAACTTCTATTGCTATAACCTTTGAGTAATCCATAGCTATATTTATGTACGTACCCAAAAGTAGAGATATAAATATAGCTATGAATCATAGTATAGAACATAAATTGTCCATGTTCCTTGAAAATAAATTGACACTGGACATAGAGTTAAAAACAGATGACTTGCCATTATATAATATACGACATACTAATTTAGAGTATATTAACGGCACTTTATTTGAAAAAGGATCAATGAATTGGTCTCAAAATTTTAAAAGCAATCACAACAGAATATTTATAGGTGCATACTCTAGTATCAGAGACGGTGGCTATATGCGTGATAACATTTTTATGGGCAGGCATAGTGGAATAGGACGTAGATGTACCATTGCTGCCGGAATGCATAACATCTCTGGAGTGAGTATAAATTCAGATACTATAATGGCTCATCAATCTAATTACTCAGAAGAAGAAAAGATATTATTAAATTTTCCGGATAATGTAAAATTAGATATCATTCAAGAACCAGTAATTATAGAAAACGATGTGTTTTTGGGTGATGGTATTGTAGTCATGCCAGGTGTAACTATTGGTACAGGATCAGTAATTGCGGCTAATGCTGTTGTGTCTACTGATATAGAACCATATACTATAGCTGGTGGTATACCAGCTAAGCCATTAAGAGATAGATTTCCAGACAAAATCAAAGAACAACTCTTGGAAACTAAATGGTGGAACATTAAACTAGACATATTAAAAACATTACCAGTTGATAATGTGTTTAGATTCATAGAAGCGGTTAATGAATTAGATAGTAGTTTAATACAAGATGATATTCCTACATTAGGGTTTAATTTATGAAATACAAAATACATGAAAACGGATGGACTGTGTTACTAGAAGATTTTGACTTCAATACGACTACACAAGAAAACATATTAGAAATTGCAAGACTGATTGCTAAACATACATGTGTTGTTGTAAGAGGTCAACATCTTACAGTAGCTGACCAAGTTAGAATTGCTAAAATGTTTAAAAACCCTAATCCTCTGTTTAAACCTGAAGATGAATTTTTTATAGACTGTGTAGCAGACATTACTCAAGACCCTACTGGAATTGTCTGCAGGGTGTCAGGAGAGTTAAACGAACATGGAAAACCAGGCATTGCTGGTCATGTAGATGAAATGCAGTGGCATTGCAATCATCCTTATAAAGAAGATCGATCTCCTATAGTTTGGCTGTACGGAGTAAAAGGTACAAAAGGTTCTAGAACTAGTTGGAACAATAATATACTATCATACAATGATTTGGATAGTGACACAAAACATAAACTACATGATTTAAAATGCATATATTATGGTGGAATGCAACATACTACTGAATATAAAGATAGTGATACGTTTGGTAAAAGTAAATTTGTAATAGAAAATTTTACGCCAAATATTATACATACCAACAACGCAGGAAAAACAGGCTTATATTTTTCTCTATTACAACTAGAAAAATTTGAAGGAATGTCTAGAGAAGAATCATTGGAGATAGCCGAACCTTTATTTGAACACACTATTCAAGAAAAATATTGCTATCATCATGATTGGGAAGACGGAGATATAGTGTTAAGTGAACAATGGCTAGGCATTCATAAACGCTGGAGATTTGAGCAAATCTACACAAGAGTATTGCATCGTATGGTATTTGATTTCCCTGATCAGGACTATCTAAATGAAAATTGATTATGTCAATTGGGCACCCATTATAACTGAGTTTGATTTAGCATTGGCTACTCAAGCTGACATAAATGTCATTTCTAAATTGATAGCTACACATACCTTAGTAGTAATAAAAAAACAAAAATTATCATTATCTGATGAGTTACGAGTAGTTAGTATGTTCAGAGATATAGGTTCTTTTTTAAACAATACTGACGAGCAGATGAAATTACTTGAAGTTGCAGGGACTAATGGCAAATTACTCAGAGTAGGTGGTAAGAAGAATGAATACATGGCAGCAGGAATATCTGACCACAAAGAAGAAATGGCTTGGCATTTAGATTTTCATTGGTCTATGCAACATGACAAAGTAGCATTAATTTGGTTACATGCAGTTGAAGGGGTAGAAGGATCTAAAACTTCTTGGCTCAATAGTATCATAGCATATGAAGATTTAGATAAAGAAACTAAACATTTTTTAGAAAAATCAACTGCTACAATGGCACGATATGTAGAATTCAATGTAAGCCGTTTCAGTAAAGATGATGATGGTACTACGTGGGCTCCCGGCGAAGAATTTGAAGGTTATACACAACCAATTATATGTACTAGCCCAATAGGCAGAAAGCATTTGATGTTCTCATTTTATAATATGCATCATATAAATAACCTTACAAGAGATGAGAGTAAAAAGATATTTTCTAAATTAGCAGAACATATGACCCAAGAAAAGTATTGCTACCATCATGATTGGGAATTAGGAGATATTGTGATATCTGATAATCGTATGGGTTTACATAAACGCTGGGAGTTTGATGATATAGAAAATCGCTTACTGCATAGAGCAATGTTTGACTATCCACATGATCTTTTTGAAAAGAAATAATATGAAAGAATACTATCAAAGTGATGCTAAATTTTTAAAATTAGATATACACTTTCCATATACAGAGATGCTAGAAGAAGCAAAAAGGTTGCGTGATAGATTTGTACCCCATCGTGATACAGAATCTAAAGGATGGGCATCTCTTACATTACATGGGTTAGGAGAAGATAAAACTGGCTCTTGGAAAGACTATGGCTACACGTCAGGGGCAGACGCAGGAAAAGACATGCATTGGACTGATGTTGCTAACCAATGTCCTATAACTACTACCTTTTTTAAAAATAAATTCCCCTGCAACCGTTACGGCCGCATTAGATTTATGCTGCTTAAGCCTGGAGGATATATAGGACTTCATTCCGATAGTAGAATGTCATTACTTGAAAATATTAACATGGTACTAAATAATCCAATTGATTGTGTTTGGAAATGGGGAGATGGAGATATATTTGATATGAAGCCTGGTAATGCCTATGCTGTCAATATACATTATATGCATAGTGTATATAATAATAGCGATGAAGATAGATTTCATATTATTGCGACCAGGCATGATGCATTACCTGAATGGAAAAGATTAATAGATGATGCTGTACTAAAACAGAATGTTACCGGGCATTATATAGATTTACCCGATCTGCCCTAACTGTTTGATTGTAGTCCAATCATTCGTGTGCCATGGGGGATGTTTTATATCTTCCATATTAGTAAAGTTAAAGTCTTTTACTTTACCTATCATTGTATTGTTCTTAATAAACCCATCTGATGCCCTGGACGTAAGCATTAGTATAATATTTGGATCTTTTTCTAATAGCATATTAAACAATTTATTCTCACAATGAATTCTATATTTCAAACTATTCAGAAACACATAGGGGGAATGAGTGAACAAGTCACTTAAATTTATAAGTGTCGTTCTATTAGCTTCTAGCCAATCAAAATCATAGTTTGCCATATAATTTGTCAATATATATTTGAAATGTAATTTTCTAATAGATTCCCAGGTAACAGTCCAATCATCAAATGTGGCAATAAAATTCTCAAACTCTGAGTGTACTTGATTATAGTATGATTCGGGTAGAGATTTATTATTTGGCATCATAGGACAATTCTGTTTATAGAATTCTGCATAGTTTACCCCGTCCCAAGACTCAATCATTTTCTGCATATACATTATGCAGTTATAGTTGATATCCGTAAATATTACAGTAGTATCCTGAGTAAAACCTACTGTTACTAAATTTTTAACCCAGTGCAACCCTATACCTACAGTCACATATTGATCAATTGGCTTGTCAATTGGTATAGTAGTATGCAAACTATCAGAGTTCCAGGCTGCAAAAAAATTGTTAGCAAAGAATTGATTATGGTATATATTGGCTAATTCTTTTAAAAACACATGTTCATACTCATAGTATAGATATGTTTTTGCATTGCGAATATCCCCAATATCTATTGTCTTATATTCTGCTATACGCATTATATGATGTCCATGCCAGGGACTATCTAAACTATTAAATTCTTTGCCCGGACCTATAATAGGGCAGTGACAGATTCTGTATTCTGCTAGATTAATTATATAAAATTGATGATGTAATTCAGGATATTCTGCCCCGCGATCTAATACATGTCCGGCTATAAAGAACTCTTTATTGCACAAATCATCTACTAAACTAAAAATCTTATCTGATAATCCAAATGAAGTTCCAGAGGCTACCACTATAGCGTGGCTATAATCCATGCATACACTACGTAATAACTCATCCTCATTATCTCCGATATATACGTCATATCCAAACATATCTATTTTAAAGATCATATGGTCAGATAAGTTAATTGATATTTCTCTTGCCCAACTGCTAGAATATCGTGCATGATTATCTACTATACACCAGACCTTTTTACTACCGTGCTTAATGAATGGGGTTACTGCCATGATTTAACTTTACTAAGTTGACTTAGGAATTCGTCAGAATTGAGTTTCCAAAAAGTCTGCATATGACCTCTATATTCTTTATCAAACGCTTTAGACAACACATTAGTTTTTACTAATGATGGCGCCCATACATTATGCACTAATCGTTGTGTCCCTACATTGCTAGGATGTGTAGTAATATACATATCACCCTTGCCACTAACCCATTCAATACATTTGGGTATAAAGAATTGTGCTGTGATATGTTGATGAGTAATGATTTGATTACGAGTACGCAATGAGTTAGTGGGTAATAAATCAGTAAGAATACAAGTTCTAGTACATATTCTATAACCTTCTTCTATGCTATGTGAGGCTACACTCCCTACAGCAGAATCATTATAGTATAAAATCCAAACCTGCCATTCACGTTCATTTGCTATAGATTGAATCAAATTCTTTTCATTTGCATTATTATAAAACCCACGTTCTTCTGCTTTAGTATAGAAGTCAGATAAATCTAAGTCACGATGCCATGAAATCATCTTATACATTGTTTTACTTTATCTATGAAATCTTCTGGATAATTAGTGCGAAAACTATCCCAACATAAGTGTTCTAATACATTTAATGGTTGCGGAGTATTCCAATCAATGCCCAACATATCTGTATATGACTTTAATTGTTCCTGCCGTGTACTGTATATATGACTTAAATGGTCACTAATTGTAATTGGGCCCTCATCTATATGATATGTAAAGAAGTAGTTAATACTACGCAATTTACCATCTACTATAAAATAACTACTAGGATGCATACTGTATTTGTATAGATTTAATAGATGATGACTATCTACTATTTTCAGCATTTGTTCACGCCAATCGGGTAATACATCATCAAAGTTTCCCGTACCATCTAAACTACGCTGCCAAAAGTCTGGTCCGTCTATCTGTAAATAGATTTTACGTAACTTATAATCAATATCTAATATCTTGGGTACATGATCGGGGAATGATCCATGCATCAATTTTAAATACTTTAACTCACGTTCCCATTTAATTTCCATTAATAATGGATCTACTACTTGATTCTGCCCTTTATGGTACTCGGTATCGTTATGATACCACTGAACAAATACCTTTTTATCATCTGATACCAGACTGGTATAGATAAGATTGTTACGTGATGGCTCATCGCCGGGTACATGATTATAATAGTAGTCGTATTTCATGATAATGGAGTGGCCGGGGGATTCGAACCTCCGTATCTAATTTGGACAATTAGTGTATAACCTCTTTACTACGAGCCACATCAATTAAAGTTAGTAACTTATCAAAAATGAGAATGTTCCCATCAGGTGTGTTAATAGCTTTTTTAGCATCTTTGTTACTATAAAATTTTTGTAATTCTTTATCACAAACCCCGGTTGTAAATTTAAACCATTTTGGATACCAGCTGTCACTACCTAAACAGTGTACGGTGGGTATTTGTTTATACGCAACATATTGATCAATTTGCATCAATGCCCCATAATATCTATTAAACTGAAGATCAGGGTGTGACAGATATTTTTTATTCAATAGTAATGCATCAATTAGTTCTTTAAAAAATAAATCATTATCAATGTAAGGTTTTAGTAATGCTATGAGAAAAGTTAAAGATTCATCTTTGTTCCCCTCAACAATTTTGTCTAAATCCAATTCAATGTTTTGTTGTCTAGCAATTTCCAATAATACTGAAACTACCGGGCCGTTATTAGTGCTCTGTAATCTATTCAACAGCACTAGCAAGTGTTCCTCGTCAGTAGGCATATTTGTTAATGCAGCCCATTTTTCTAAATAATTTATCAAATCAGGGTGTTTAGCTAAATCATCTATTTTGGCACCTTTGATTAAGTTAAATTTTCTTTCAAGTTCATCTCTACCTAATGTGCTAGCATCCCTATGCCAAGAAGGAATAAAACAGCACATAGGATCACAATGAAAAATAATTGCTAAATCTATTTTTTTTGTTTTTTTTAATTGGAATAGAACTCTTTCTTCGGAACACATTGCAGTTCCGGTATTAACTATGTTAGCATTGAAATGATCTTGTAATCTACTAATATAGAACCATGGCTCTTTGCTTGCCCAATTTGCAAGACTATGCCCAAATAGTCCTATGTTCACTGTTGACACCCTTTAAAATATTCGTTACTATTTATTGAATAAATATCAGTAGAAAATAATTATATGACAGACACCTACTCATTATGTGAACATTGCTATAGACATATACCAGCAACGAGATTTATCCGAGATGGTTCTATATACCTAGGTAAAACATGTCCAAAACATGGATATCACGAATGCTTAGTAGAAATTGATAGCGAGTTTTATCTTAATCAAGATTATGAAAGACGTAAGCCAAATAGCTATTGGATAGATATAACTAACAGATGTAATCTAGATTGCCCGCATTGCTATCAGATGCCCGAAAATACAAGCACCGATCCTAGTATTGACTATATATTATTTCAAATCAGTAATTATCCAGACAATGGATTCCCGATAAGTTTAGTCGGGGCAGAGCCAACTACCCGCAGAGATTTACCTATATTGATTCATAAGATACAAGAATTACCCGGCAAACCTAGACAAATAATGATAGTCACTAATGGTATAAACTTAGGCAAAATAGATTACGCTTCTCAATTTGTAGGTATCAATAATCTTAAATGGACTATTGGATTAAATCACCCTGAATATAATGGCGGGGTAATACGTAAAAAGCAAGAAGAGGGTATTAAGAACTGTGTTAGTTTAGGGTTAACTATTAAAAACTTTACATACACATTGGGTGATCTAAATCAACTCCCTTATGTATTAGAAGAAATACAGGAGTGGAATAGTAAGGGTATATGTGATAATGCACGAATTCAAGTTGGGGTAGATATAGGAAGAACCCCTGATGACCATGGTGCTGAATTGTATCTTAGTGATTTAGTCAAAGCAACTGAACAAACTGTATTAGATAAAAATTGGGTTTGGGAACCTAGCACTGAAGGTAATCGCACACACTATGCTGTATACATCAACGGGGTACTACATAGGTTAATAAAATGGGTAGATGTAAAAACGATAGATTTTAATGAAGTGTTTAGTGAATCATTGGCAGAACTTGTGCCGGGTAAACCCATGAGTACATTGTTGCATCAAGTAATACTACGTGATAGATTTATCAATGAAAAGAAACCTTTATTTGATACATTGCCATTAGAGTACAGACAATATGATTAAATTAGCAGACACACTTAGTATATGTGAGCATTGCTATAGGCATGTTCCTGCTGTAAGATTTTTACGTGATGATAGTATATATTTAGGAAAAACATGTCCTGTACACGGGTATGTTGAGCATTTAGTAGAACCTGACGGAAAGTTTTATTTAGAATACAGTTACCATAGACATGCATTGGGCAGCTATTTTTTAGAAGTCACTAATCATTGCAATCTAGCTTGTCCACATTGCTATCAAGAACCTGATAACAAATCATCCGACCCCTCAATTGATTATCTAGTATCATTGATTAATAGCTGGCCAGACGACGGATACCCTGTTGCACTAGTGGGAGCAGAGCCAACTACCCGCAAAGATTTACCTGATTTAATACATGCTATTAATAGTATGAATAAAAAATATAGAAATATAATGATATTAACTAACGGCGTATATTTGAGTAATTATGAATACGCAGAAAAGTTTACAGAATTCGCTCATGTGCAATGGACTGTCGGATTAAATCATCCTGATTATCAAGGACATACGGTACGCAAAAAACAAATGGAAGGTATAAAAAATTGTGTTAATTTGAAATTACCTATTAAAAATGTTAGTTATACATTGGAGTCATTAGAACAAGTAGAGTATTGTTTAGATGAAATACAAGAATTTGGTAATAGCATTTGTCAACAATTTCGCATACGATGTGGGGCGGATATAGGACGATATCCGGGAGGACCTAAAATATACATGAGTCAATTAGTAAATGAAGTAAAAATAATTTCAGAACGTAAGGGTTGGGATTACCGTTGGGATAAACATGACGGCAATCGTAGCCATTACGCAACATTCATTAATGATTTACCAGTTAAGATTATTCAGTGGCCTGATGTAAAAACTATTGATTTGGGTGAGGTACAAACAGAAGCTATTGCTGACATATTGCCAGGAAAACCACCTAGTCCACTAGTGCATCAAGTTATATTGCGTGATGCTATGATTAATAAAAAGATGATGTTATTTGATACTATCCCTAAAGAATATATAGAAAATTATGGCCATATTAGGAATTAATAACAATCCATACTTTGATATGGAATCATACGTAGATATGTCAGAGTTTGACAGACTGCAACCTGAAATTATCCGTGGGTTTGCAGAAGCACGTGAGTTTGCTAAAGAAGGTACTTGGATGAAGCCCGGCTTTACATTTGAACAAATGAGTTATAAGCATAACTGGAAGCCTATCTATCAAGCTATGGAAGAGTTTATGGAACTACACAAAGATGATCCTATATATCAGGGTGGGATAGATTTGTTCAAAGACTTTACTAACTATAAACAACGTAATAAGTTTACTCGCTATCTTAAAATGGCTATGGGCGCTTATGATCCTTATATCTATTATTTCTTATGGGAAGAAGGGTCATGGGATGATCGTACTGCACCGCGTAAACTAACTGAAGAAGCACAACATTTCCCGGGCACAGTTAAATGGGTTGAAGATATGATTGCAAACAATATCTTTGAACATATAGGTCGTGTTATATTCTTTCACTGTGAAGCAGATGGAATACCCTTTGAGCATAGAGATTTAGATGCTAAGAACGGTGTTAATAATCACGGGCCACATCGTAATGAATTCATACATATACGTCCTAACACTAAAAAAGCCTTTTATATATGGGATCCTGAATATAAAAACAAGATATATCTAAACACCAGAGCAGCATGGTGGAATGACAATGACTGGCACGGTGGCGAAAAGATAATGGAACAAAGTTATAGCTTGCGTATTGATGGTAAGTTTACTGATGATTTCAGAAAAAAACTGGGTATTAATCATTTGGAGACTTATTAATGGATTATATAGGTAATTACACTAGCTGGATTAAGCAAGAGTATATAGACTTTATGCTAAACAATGACGGCACACCGCGACCAGGTGGCGGCAGAAACCCCGACTCCGAAGAATTTAGAAAAGCAAAAGAACATGGCTACGACCTTAGTCAGACATATTGGTACATTTACGAACCCGACACCTTCCCATTTACTATGAGTTTACCATTTGAAATAAATAATGGTATTGATTCATTGTGGTGGGGCATTAAGATGAATCCCGGAAACTTCATGCCTATTCATAGAGACCCTCATACGCAAGATCCTAGTATATATGATTGCAAAAGATATTGGATGGCCTTGCAGGATTGGGAACCTGGCCATATTTTTATGTATGAAAATCAAACGTTAGTAGATTATAAAAAAGGTGACATTTATTGTTA
>Ga0222712_10000355_pt1 | contig 62595 bp, 87 predicted proteins | sample C33_657DmetaG_FD_165043 | JGI IMG/M metagenome (GOLD analysis project Ga0222712, IMG submission 165043) | Estuarine water microbial communities from San Francisco Bay, California, United States - C33_657D | ecosystem: Environmental > Aquatic > Marine > Unclassified | place: USA: California... | reverse complement strand
ACAACAACTAGCAGCAACAAGTATTTGTCATGCCCATCTGACTTCTTAGCTACCTATTCAATGGCTGTGATTGATGCTACGGGCGCTTACGAGTACTTGTTAAATAAAGATGTAAATTTTATCCGGCAGGCATACCCAACCCCAACAGATACAGCCATCCCCAAGTATTACGCATTGTTTGGCCCAACAGTAAGCGGTGTAACTATCTCAAACGAGTTGAGCTTTATTCTTGGCCCAACACCCGATGCGGTGTACAACGTTGAGCTGCACTACTACTATTACCCAGAGTCAATCACTACTGCATCTTCAGGTCAAACATGGCTTGGCGATAACTTTGATTCAGTACTGCTCTACGGTTCCTTGGTGGAAGCATACACCTTCATGAAGGGTGAAGTGGACATCATTACTGGTTACGATGCCAAGTACAAAGAAGCCTTGGCTCTTGCAAAACGTCTGGGCGACGGCATGGAACGCAGCGATGCGTACCGTAGCGGCCAGTACCGTCAAGCTCCGTTACCTCAGAATAATGGAGTCCGTTAATGGCGTTCACGGGAAATTACACCTGCAATACGTTCCGTACGGGCCTGCTGAACGGCACGTTCGACTTTACGTCCGGTACGTTTTACATGGCTCTGTACACTAATGCAGCCACGCTTGATGCCGCTACCACGGCTTATACGACTACGGGCGAGGTTGTGGGCACTGGGTATACGGCTGGGGGCAATGTGCTTACGATAAGTCAGACCCCCACAACAGGGAACTCACCCAACACGACTGCATACATTTCTTTTGCAAACACATCGTGGACAGGCGCACTCACTGCGCGTGGAGCTTTGATCTACAAAGCCGGGGCCAATGATGCCGTATGCGTGCTAGACTTTGGCTCCAACAAGACTTCGACAACAACATTCACGGTACAGTTTCCGGCTGTGTCAAACACATCAGCAATTATTCGCATCATTTAAGGAGTACTCTCATGTTTAACGAAAAAGTAAAAAGCACTGACACTGTTACAAGCGGTTTAGTTGCAGGAACACGTTCTGGCGATAACGCACTTGCGCTTGGCAGATTTAAAATGGCGTGCTATGACAAAGATGGCGCGTTAAAGTGGGAAGCCGAAGAAGACAATCTTGTGGTTAACACGGGTTTGGCTTATATGGCCGGTTCTGCGCTGACTAGCGTTACGGCAATAACCACTTGGTATATTGGTCTGTATGGCGCTGGTGCTTCTAACACCCCTGCGGCTGGCGACACTATGGCTTCCCATGCTGGCTGGACTGAAGTTGTTCCGTATAGTAACGCCACGCGCGTAGCCTGTACGTTTGCCACGGCTACGACAGCTAACCCCTCGGTTGCAACAAACTCTGCTTCAGTGGCGGCATTTACCATCAATGCAACTTCAACTGTTGGTGGTGCGTTTCTGACTAGCGGTAGTGCCAAGTCTGGTACTACTGGAACTTTGTTTTCGGCTGCTGACTTTTCTTCCCCCGGAGACCGTTCTGTTGTTTCTGGCGACACCCTGAACGTGACTTACACCTTGAGCCTTGCTGGTTGATTGTTGCGGAGCCGTCCATGAAAATTGATTTCTCTTTTCCATCTCAGCACGGAACATTTTCAGATGCTTTGCATTTGCCTGACGATCATGGATTGTCTGATGAGCAGATTGAAGCCATGAAACAGCAAAGGTTTGATAACTGGATTGCTGTGATTACTGCTCCTCCATCTGAAGAAACTCCTACTGAGGAAGTCTAATGGCTAATCGCTATTGGGTAGGTGGTACAGGTACTTGGGGTAGCACTCAAACAACCAATTGGTCTGCGGCCACTGGTTTATCTTTTACCGCTAGTTGTACAGGTACTACATTAACGACTGTTGGATCACCAGCACTTGTAGCTGGCATGACTGTATATGCAAACAACCATACGTCGCTTGGAACAATTGTTAGTGGCGCTGTCAATACATGGGTTGTAACTATTGGGGGAACTTACGGTTCTCAAGCCATGAGTGCGGCTACTGTTGGCGCATCTGTCCCTACTGCGGCAGATAACGTATTTTTTGATGCTAACTCAAATAGTGGAACAACGGCATTTACTTGCACTATGGCAAACACGCCAAGGGTCTGTAATGACTTTACAGCGTCAGGTCTTGATGGAACGATGACGCTTGCGGGTGCAAGTATTGGATTGACAGTATCTGGCAGTCTTACATTTCAAGCCACAAACTTTACTCGCACATATACAGGCACTACTACATTTAACGCTACGACAACAGGTAAAACAGTAACTACCAATGGGGTTGCATTTGGTGGCGCAATAACTTTTGATGGCGTTGGTGGAGAATGGACTTTAGGAAGCGCTTTTACAGCAGGCTTAACATCTAATACAGCGCTAACCAATGGCACATTAGACCTTCAGTCATACACACTAAGCACAGGTGGATTTAACTCTACCAACTCAAACAGTAGAACTATTGCTTTTGGCACAGGAAATATTACTTGTACTGGTACAGGTAATGTATGGAATACGTTAACAGCTACAAATTTAACAACAACAGGTACTCAAGTAGTTAATGTTACGTCAGCAGGTTCTAGTGCTATGCAAATTAACGCTGGTGCATTATCAGAAGCAAACTCCATAAGTTATAACTTTACTGGCGGCACTTATGCGTTAACATTTTTATCAGTTGGAACTCATTCCGCAAGAAATATTGACTTTACAGGCTATGCTGGAACATGGAATGACACATCTGGCACAAACGTATTTATTTATGGAAATTTAAAAATATCTTCGGGGATGACGCTGACTGCTGGAACAGGTACATGGACATTTGGAACTACTAGCGGAACAAAAACAATTACCACTAACGCAAAGACATTAGATAGACCAATTATCTTTAATGGAGTTGGTGGAACATTTCAACTTCAAGATGCGCTGACGATGGGTTCTACAAGAACCGCCACTCTAATCAACGGCACTATTGATCTGTTTGGGAAAACATTAACTGTTGGCACAGGATTTACAACCAACGCAGGAACAAAGAATTTGACCTTCAATGGTGGCACATTAGTTTGTCCTGACCCCAATGTAAATGCGTTTAACAACAGCTCCGCTACTAACTTCACTACCACAGCAGGTACAGGCACTGGCACGATCTCCATGACTGCCGCAACCGCCAAGAGGTTTGTGGGTGGTGGTTCTACATTCAACTGCACACTTAATCAAGGTGGTGCTGGTGATTTGACTATTACAGGCTCAAACACATTTAGCAACATCACCAATACTGTTCAACCAGCATCTATCCTGTTTGTAGCAGGAACAACCAACACATTCAGCAATTTCAGTTTGTCAGGCACAGCAGGAAACTTGATAACCATTGGCTCTACAACTGCGGCAAGCCACACGTTATCCAAGGCAAGCGGCACTGTCTCCGTTTCTTTTTGCTCAATCAGCCAATCATCAGCTACTGGCGGGGCAACGTGGCAAGCACTTACAACCAATGGCAACGTAAATGGTGGGAACAACACAGGCTGGGATTTTGGTGCTGTAGTATATGCGGCGGCAATAGCAGAAACTGCTACAGCCATTGATTCCCCAAGCGTGGCGGCATCTACATTTAATGCCCCAGTAATTGAAACGGCTACAGTTACGGACTCCCCAAGCGTAGCCGCATCCACGTTCAATGCCCCTGTAGCTGAAACAGCTACAGCCACAGATGCTGTCTTAAGTTTTGCGGATTTCTACGCCGCCCTGTCCGAGACCATCACTGCCACGGATTCTGTCTTGAGTTTCGCGGATTTCTATGCCACCCTGTTTGAGACCGCGACAGCCACAGATTCCGTTATAAGTTTTGCAGATTTCTCCGCCGCCTTGGCTGAAACCGCTACAGCCACAGATGCTGTCTTGAGTTTTGCAGATTTCTCCGCCGCCTTGGCTGAAACCGCTACAGCCACAGATGCTGTCTTGAGTTTTGCAGATTTCTCCGCCGCCTTGTCCGAGGCCACCACAGCCACCGACTCCCCACTTGTAGCGCCATCCACATTCAACGCCCCAGTAGAAGAAACAGCTACAGCCACAGACGCCGTATCCCCGCCCGGTAGTATTTACAACGCCCCTGTATCCGAAACTGCAACAATTTCTGATTTGGTTTTAGGCGCGTACTTGTGGAATCTGATAGATGACAGCCAGTCTGTTACATGGCAAAATATAAACAGTAGCCCCGGAACAACTTGGTCGCCAATTGATACTGACCCTGACACAGGCTGGTCGGTTATTCCAACAGTAAACTAAGGAAACACCATGAGTAGTACCTATTCCTCAAATCTGCGGATCGAACTGATCGGCTCTGGCGACCAAGCCGGTGCATGGGGTGCAACCACAGACAGCAACCTCGCCTACATTCTGGACACGGCAATCGCTGGGTATCAGGCTGTGCCAATTACGTCCACCAGCCAAGCCCTGACTTATGTCAACGGGCCATCATCCACCGCCAACCTAAACCAAGCGGTGTACGCCATGCTGAAGTTCACCGGCGCTTCTGCGGCAACAAGCGTTTACATCCCGCCTTCATCTAAACAGTACATTGTCTGGAACAACACCAGCTATGCTATTACGATCTACAACTCTACGGTCATTGGTAATACCACGGCTGCTGGAACAGGAATATCTCTTGCCGCCGCAGACAAGATCATGGTCTGGTCAGATGGTACAAACGTATACGATGTAAAGGCGCAAGGCTTAACTGGAACTTTGGCTATTGCAAATGGTGGTACAGGACAAACCACAGCTAACGCAGCATTTAACGCTTTAGCCCCGGCGCAAACAGCTAACCGACTGCTTAAATCAGACGGTACAAACACTTCGTTTGCTCAGGCAGTGCTGACCACAGACGTTACAGGTACTCTGCCACTGGCAAATGGTGGTACAGGCGGAACAACAGCAGCGGCACTGACTATTTTGGTTGGTAACTTACTGTTCCCCATTGGCGCTCTTTATTCCAGCACAGCCGCTACCAACCCCGGCACATCTTTAGGCTTTGGCACATGGACGGCCTTTGGCGCAGGCAAGGTAATGGTTGGTAATGGCGGCGGATTTACTGCTGGAGCTACTGGTGGTAGTGCAGATGCAGTTGTTGTATCTCACACCCATACTGCAACAGTAACTGATCCGGGCCACCAGCACCAAAATGCAAATGGTGGTAAAGGTGTATTAGGCCCATACGGAACGGCTACCCCTACTATTTTTGCTGGTGGAAGCCCAAACTATTTCCTTGGTGATATGAATGCCGCCACAACAGGCGTTACAGTCGCAAACTCCACAACAGGTGTCAGCGGAACAAACGCAAACCTGCAACCATATATCGTTGTGTATATGTGGGAACGTACGGCATAACGGAGATATGAAATTGATCCGATCAGCCTTCTTCTTGCCGCAAATGCCTGTGTTGCTGCTATCAAGCAGGGATGCAGTCTGTACAAGCAAGCTAAGACTTCCTTTATGGAGGTCAAAAGCACTGTTAACGAAGTCATTGGAATCGCAAAAGAGGTTAGGGGTTTCTGGGCAAAGTTGGCAGAAATGTTTGGTGCAAGTGCTGCACCTGTCCCACAGGGAAAATCGCCCCAGCCTGTGGCGAAAAAGACGGAGAAGTTCGTTGCCGTTGACGAAACCCAAGTCATGGCGGACATTGTCAGTCAGCTTACAAAGCTATTCAGGCTTGAAGAACAGCTAGCAACGCACATCCGGGAGGAAGAAGAGAAGTTCAGAAACGTCTACGACCCCGATGCCAACTTGATGGAGGCTGCGTTGCAAAGAGTGATGGCGCAGCAGCAGATGGCAGCATTGATAGTGACGGTCAGGGAAACGATGGTGTACCAATCCCCGCCTGAGATGGGCGCGTTGTACAGCAAAGTGTTTGAGATGCGGGAGATCATTGGTCAGGAGCAGGAACAGGCAAGGCTGAAACAGGAAGCACAGCAGAGGTACAAGCTATGGCTACGGCGGGAAAAGCAAAGAAGCCTCCAAGCAAAGTCCGCGTACCTGATAGCGACTACTATATTCCTCCTGTATCTCTGGGCGTGGCTCCTCCTGCTGAATCGGTGGGAGAAGACATAATGGGCTGGATCGCTGCTTTGGTTTTGGTTGGGCTGATGCTGCCACTGCTTGGAATGTTATACATGGACATACTAGAAGCCAAGCATGAGGTCAAAGCGCAGGTGGAGAAGATAGAAAAACTCAGGCAAAAGCTTGAACAGAAAGAACGGGAAAAATAATGTTGCCTTTAATTGCATCCCTCCTTGGTAGCCTCGCTGAAAACGGGCTTGGCCTGTTGTCATCTGCCATTCAAGCCAAAGGCAAAGAAGTCGTTGAGAACACGCTGGGCGTGAAGATTCCAGATAATCCAACGCCGGAAGATGTCTCCAAGCTGCGCCAGCTTCAGTTTGACCACGAAGAAAAACTCCTTGAACTGGGCATTGAAAAAGCCAAGCTGGAATTAGCTGAGATCGATTTACTGGCTAAGGCTGCGCAAAACGATGCTGACAACATCACAGATCGCTGGCAGGCCGATATGGCATCCGACTCTTGGCTGTCCAAAAACATACGCCCTATGAGTTTAATTGCCATTTTTTTGGGATATTTCCTGTTTGCCATGATGTCTGCCTACGGTCTAAACGCAAATGAGTCCTACGTCACCTTGCTTGGAAACTGGGGTATGCTTGTGTTTGGCGCTTATTTTGGCTCAAGAACAGTTGAAAAAATTACAGAAATTCGGAGTAAAGCCCGATGAAAATTTGCTCTTTGTGTAAAGTACAAAAACTTTTTACAGATTTTAGCCCCGACAAACGAGAGCCATCAGGAGTGCAGTCACGCTGCAAAATGTGCTTTGCTCAAATAATGCGTGAGCGAAGAGCAAAAAATCCAGAAGCCCATAGACAAGCGGTAGAAAAAAGCACAAAAAAGAATTACAAAGCAAAATTAGAAAGAAACAACCTTTATAGAGCAAACAACCCTGAAAAAGTACAGCAGTGGAAAAAGAAAGATAGAACAGAAAACAAAGCAAGAATCCTTGCCAATTGCGCAAAACGCAGAACTTTGCTTGCTGGAGAAACTTCTGCTGAAATACGACAGCTGTATGTTTTAAGAGATTTCTATCAAGCGATGTCTTTGGGAGAGCGTTTTCATGTTGACCACATAATTCCTTTGAGTCGTGGCGGGTTCCATGTTTATGAAAACCTGAGAGTAATTCCAGCAGTAGACAATTTGCGAAAGGGTAATAAATGAGCCTATCTGACGAACAAGCCGCATTCCTACTGGATGCTTGCAAACTCATTACCTACGCCACTGCGTTAGGTTTTAAAGTCACAGGTGGTGAACTTGCTCGTACCCCAGAACAGCAAGCTATCTATGTTAAGACAGGCCGGTCTAAGACCATGAAGTCCATCCACCTCAAGCGGTGCGCCATAGACTTGAACTTCTTTGCGGATGGGAAGATAATCTGGGACAAGGCGACCATTGCTCCGCTGGGCGCATACTGGGAGTCATTGAACATCAAAAACCGCTGGGGCGGAAACTTTTCCAATCTTGTGGACTGCCCTCATTTTGAGCGTAACGTGGGTTAAAAATGCCAATCCAGAAACTTGCCCTTCGTCCCGGTGTAAACAGAGAAAGCACCTCTTACGCCAATGAGGGCGGGTACTATGCGTCCAACAAAATCCGTTTTCGTTCTGGTCAGGCAGAAAAGATTGGCGGCTGGACGGCCGACACTGGTACAAACAACTCTACGCTAAAACCAACAACTGGCACGCTGTGGGGTGTTGCCCGAGGCATGTGGAACTGGCTTAACTTAGCGGGATATAACCTGCTGGCTGTAGGCACAAACTTAAAGTACTACATTCAAAACGGCACAAATGGTTTGTCGTATGACGTAACACCATTGCGCAGCACCACCACCGCAGGTGAGGTGACCTTTGCTGCTTCTAACGGGTCAACAACAATCACAGTAACTGACGCAGGCCACGGCGCACAGACCAACGACTTTGTGACTTTTAGCGGCGCGGTATCTTTGGGTGGAACTATTACAGCCACCATACTCAATGCTGAGTTTCAGATTACCTATGTAAGCTCCAACCAATACACGATCCAGTCTTCAGTTGCTGCTAATGCAAGTGATACAGGTACTGGCGGCGCTTCGGTTGTAGGCGCATACCAGCTTACATCAGGTCAGGATGTTTTTTCACAGAACGTAGGCTGGGGCGCTGGTACTTGGGGCGGCATCATCACAGGTGCTGTGACAACGGTAGTTTCTGGCGGCACACTATCTAACTCAAACACTACAGTGACGGTGACATCGACCACGGGCTTTACGACCACTGGCAGGATTTTAATTGACTCAGAGACTATTAGTTATACCGGCGTAACTGCTACAACATTCACGGGCTGTACTCGCGGTTTAAGCGGTACAGGCTCAGGCGCAGCTACTACCCATACAAACGGAACATCTGTTGTTCAATCTACAAACTTTATTGGCTGGGGTTCGCCTGCTACAGTGGGCATTGGCGTACAGCTTCGCCTGTGGAGCCATTCAAACTTTGGTGAAGATTTAATTTTTAACGCCCGTGGTGGCGCGTTGTACTACTGGGCAAACTCTGCGTCAGCCAGCACATTCAACCGGGGTCAGTTACTTGGCCCAAGTGCTTCTATAGTTACCAAAGCAGGAACTGTTACTGCGGATGCTTACTGCCCAACAGTAGCCAACTTTGTGATGGTATCTGATGCCTCACGCTTTGTTATTGCCTTTGGGTGCAACGACTCTGTAGCCAGCAGCTTAGTTCAAGACCCGCTGTTAATTTACTGGTCGAACCAAGAAAGTTTTATTACGTGGTATCCGGCTGTTACAAACCAAGCAGGTAGCTACCGATTGAGCCACGGCTCTACCATTGTGACTGCCATCCAGACCCGCCAAGAGATTTTGGTGCTGACTGATTCAGCTATTTATTCCATGCAGTACCTTGGCCCACCGTATGTCTGGGGCTTCCAGATCATGGGCGACAACATATCTATTGCTGGGCCAAATGCAATAGCGACCGCCAACAATATTACCTATTGGATGGGTACGGATAAGTTCTATATGTACTCAGGTCGAGTTCAGACGCTAGTGTCTACCTTGCGTGAATATGTTTATAGTGACATCAACCTTACTCAGTCATATCAATTTATGGCGGGAACGAACGAAGGTTACAACGAAGTCTGGTGGCAGTACTGTTCTGCTAATTCGACCGTGATCGACCGCTATGTGATCTACAACCATGTGGATAATGTTTGGTACTACGGTGATTGGAATAACTATCTAGGCTCACCTCAAGGTCGTACAGCTTGGTTGGACAGTGCGCTTCGCGCATACCCAGTGGCAGCAACCTATGGTGTAGCTGGCGGAAGTGCAAATACATTGCTTGTTTACCATGAAAGCGGTGTTGATGACGGTACAGTAAACCCTTCAGTTCCTATTGCCTCTACTGTTACATCGTCTGACTTCGATATTGGGGACGGGCATAACTTTGGCTTTGTCTGGAGACTGATACCTGACTTGTCGTTTGATGGCTCAAGCGTGAATCTACCATCATGTATGTTTACCGTGCTGCCCCGCGCCAATCCCGGTGCAAACTACGGCCCATCCAACGATCCGTCTGTCATCAGCACGCAGAACTACCAAGGCCAAAGAACCTATGCCATCCAGCAGTTTACTCAGCAGGTGTATGTCAGGATTCGCGGTCGTCAGATGGCGTTCCAAGTAAGCTCAGACACGTTGGGGGTGCAGTGGCAGTTGGGCATCCCTCGTATTGACCTTCGCCCTGATGGGCGTAGGTAGGGTAAACCCTTATGGCAACAACAATCATCAATCGTTACAGGCCGGTGGTTGCGCCGCGCCTGCCTGCGGCCCCCATTCAGTATGACGCTCAGTTCATTGAGCAGTACTCCAACATTCTGCGCCTGTATTTCAACCAACTGGATAGCCTGACCGGAGCATTGCTGGGGGAGTCTGGTGGCAGATATGTGCGGTTCCCTTATGGGGCGTTCCATGACACCACGACTCAGACAGCAGCGGCAACCGGCACAGCGTATGCAGTTACGTTTAACTCCACAGACTTGAGCAACGATGTAAGCATAGGGTCTCCAACATCTAAAATTGTTGTAGCTAACGCGGGCATCTATAACTTCCAGTTTTCTCTACAACTGGACAAATCTTCAGGCGCAGCAGGCCACACATACATCTGGGCGCGGGTAAACGGGGTAGATGTCGCCAATTCAGCCAGCGAAGTGGCTATCCAAGGAACTACGGCGGAAGCCATTCCTGCTTGGAATTTTGTGTTGTCCATGAACGCCTTGGACTATTTTCAGCTCATGTGGAGCGTAGATGACACCAATATCCAGCTTAAAGCTGTTGCAGCCGCTGCACCTGTGCCAGCCATTCCCTCTGCCATTCTGACCGCAACTTTTGTATCGGCGCTTCCAACATGATGCCGCCAGTAAGAGAAAAGATATACGAAGATGCGGATGCGCGTGTCTGCTGTGACCACATACTGGATCGGACAACGGCAACTTTGCACTTGCACCTTAACGCGGGGGCATGGACTCCCAGTAAATTCAAGCGGTACAAAGGCATCTTTGCCGAGCAAATCCTGCCATTTTTGAGAGACAAAAGTTACAAGGAAGTGTATGCTACACCCTTTGAGAACGATGTCAAAGCACAGAAACTGATAGCCATGTTTGGCTTTAAAGAACTTAGTCGCAAGCAAGGGCTTGTTGTGATGAAACGAGGAGTTTGATATGCCAGAAGCAGTAGTACCCATAGCGGCAGAAGGTGCAGTGGGCTTAACAGCCGCAGAGATTGCATCAGCCCAAGCCGCAGCCCAAGCCCTTGCCGCTACCCAAGCAGCTCAAGCAGCAGCCGCAGCTCAAGCAGCAACAAACGCATCCGTTCTTAGCGCCATAGCGCCAGCCGGTGCTCCTGCGGCCACTACTGCGGCTACTACTGCTGCCAGTGCTTTACCAGCAGCCGCTACTCCAATGGCCGCAGGCCCAGCTACTGTGGGTTTGGGTGGAGCACCTGCTGGTACGGTTCTTGGTAGTGGCTCAGGTATTCAAGCGTTGGCAAATGAAGTTGGCGCAACAAGTGCGTTTAATACTGCACCTACGCTGACACAGTACGCTCCCGGTGCGCTTGAGTCTTCAGCGTTGCCGTCAGCTTTACCCCCCGCTATCCCACCTGCCCCAACTGTCCCCGGACTGCCCGGATTGCAAACAGATTTAGCTAGCATGGGTTCAAACCTTCCACAACCAATTGAACCCGGAGGCGCAGACAGACTGCTTGCGCAAACCCCAGCTACTCCTGATTTATCGCCCCCCACCAACGCTACTCCCGGCGGTGAGCAAATGCGCAACGTTAGTGGTGGCCAGCCCGAACCGTATGAGTATGTAAACAACACTGCGTACGGGAGTTCAACCACAGGTGCTCCCGCAGCAGAACCAAACTTTTTGCAAGGACTGTGGCAAGATTTCAAAGGCATGTCGGTACCAAATAAACTGCTGACAGGCATGGCAGCTTCCAGTGCGTACGATACGTTGACAAAAAAACCGTATGAAAAGCCAAGTTACAAGTCCACTTTTAAGCCCGGTTTGTATTCAGGCTATCAACCAGTACAACCAACCCCGTATAAGCCAAACTATGCGCAAGGCGGTCTGGCTGATCTGGGCGGCTACTCAGATGGTGGGCGCATGCTCAAAGGGCCGGGAGACGGTATGTCTGACGACATTCCTGCGACAATCGCCAACAAGCAACCAGCACGTTTGGCCAACGAAGAGTTTGTAGTACCCGCCGATGTCGTGTCCCACCTTGGTAATGGCTCCTCTGAAGCTGGGGCCAAAGTGCTGTACAAGATGATGGACAGAGTTCGTCAAGCCCGTACTGGCAACAAGAAACAAGGCAAGCAGATCAACCCTGAGAAGTACCTCGCTTAAACATGCCGCTTTACCACATCCCCCCAAACCAACTCCCACTTGTGTGGGATAAAGCTGCTCCGCTTTTGCAAAAAAGTATTGATACTGAACCTGACTTTATGACGCTTGAGCAGGTGGAGTTCTCCATACGTACAGGCAAAATGTTCTTGATGGTTTGGGATGAGCCGGATGAGGGCATTACTGGCGCAGCAGTAATTGAGTTTATTGATTACCCACGCTATCGTGTTGGCCACGGAACTTTGCTTGGCGGAAAAAGTGTAGTAAAGCCACATGTACTTGCAGAGTTGCTGGCTTGGATGAAAACTCACGGTGCTACGGTAGCCCAGTGCTGGTGTCGTGACGAATTGGTTCCCATGTATAAAAAGATGGGCATGGAAGAAACCCATCATGTAATGAGGATGAAGATATGAATATCGTCAAGAACCTATTTCACTGGCTGACAGGTCAGCAGTTCACCTTGTACATGGGCGGTGGTGGTGGTGGCCAGCCAAACACCACATACTCCCAGACTTCCAACATCCCTGAGTATGCGCAGCCGTACGTTGAGCAAATGCTTGGTTCTGCGCAAGGGGAGATTTATAACAAAGATGCTTCCGGCAACCCCACAAGCATAAAACCATACCAACCGTTTAGCAACGACCCCAACGCCTACTTTGCTGGGTTCTCACCTATGCAGCGGCAAGCGCAACAACAAGCGCAAAACATGCAGGTCACTCCTGAAACGGGTATGGCTGCTGGCATGACTCTTGGCGCTGGCATGGGTGCTTTGGGTACACAATACAACCCGATGGGCGCGTACTCCCAACAGTTTGGCCAACAGCAAGCCGACCAGTACATGAATCCCTACATGCAGAATGTGGTGAACGTACAGCAACAAGCCGCTCAACGCCAAGCGGACATTGCAACAACAGGACGCAATGCACAAGCCACGCAAGTAGGTGCTTTTGGCGGCGCTCGCCAAGCAATTACCGATGCCGAAGCTAACCGGGCGTTGGCTGACCAAAAGAACGCTATCCAAGCGCAGGGTCTGAACACAGCCTTTGGCCAAGCCCAACAGCAGTTTAATGCTGACCAACAGCAACGAATGCAAGCACAGCAAGCCAATATTGGCCAACAACAGTTTGGCGCTAACCTCGGTATGCAAGGGCTTCAGACTGGTTTATCCGCCGCAGGCCAGTTGGGTCAGCTTGGCCAAAATGTCTACGGCCAGCAAATGGGCATCAACCAGTTGCAAAACCAATACGGCGCACAGCAGCAAGCAATGGAGCAATCCAAGATTAACCAGCAGATTCAAGATTACGCTACGGCGCAACAGTACCCCATGTTGCAGTTGGCCAATATGAGCGCCTTGACCCGTGGTTTACCAATGCAGTCCGGCACTACGCAGATGTACCAAGCAGCACCAAGCATGGCTTCTCAACTGGCGGGTCTTGGCACCGCAGCCTACGGCCTGTCCCAGATGGGCGCTCCAGCAGCAACGGCAAAAGCCAAGGGCGGCTCTGTCAAAGAAAAGAAACGCCCAGCAGGTTTGGCTGAGCTGGCACTGATGAAAATGCAGTAAGGAACATTCATGCTTAATGTAAAAACAATTACCGATACGTTGTCCCGCATGCCGTTGCCTGAGTTGCAGCAGTATGCGACTTTGCACAAGAATGATCCTTACATTGTGACGCTGGCGCTGTCTATTGCAAACCAGAAAAAACAGATGAAGGCCGGACAAGAGGGCCAAGCGGGAATGCAGCCGCAGCCTAAAGTGGTTGACCAAGAGCTGTCACAGATGGCCCCGCACCCACAGCAAGGGATGGCTGCTGCACCGCAACAAGCCCTGCCAGAAGATCAAGGCATTGGCCAGCTTCCTGCACCCAACATGCAGCACATGGCTGAAGGCGGTATCGTTGCGTTTGATGACGGCGGCAGTGTGCCGGGCTATGCTGGCGGTACATTTACTGGCCCCGGAACGTCTGAAGATTACCGCGCATACGCGTTGCAAAAAGCAGCAAAGCTGGGATTAAACCCCACCCTTGTTGACAAAATTTTTAAAATTGAATCTGGATATGATCCGCTTGCAAAATCAGATTCGGGTTCTACCGGCGTCGGTCAGTTGATAAAAAGTACCGCCAGTCACTACGGGCTTAAAGTCCCGCCAAAAAATGTAAAAACAAATGACGCAACTCGTGATGAGCGTTGGAACCCCATCATGAACATTGACGCTTCACTGGCGCATTTGGTGGACTTAAACAAAAAATACAAAGGCAATGAGCAATTGATAGCCGTGGCGTATAACCAAGGCGAGCCAACGCTGGATGCGCATTTACGCAACAACAAGGGCAAACTTGTTCCTGAAAAGCTGTCACAAGAGATTGCAGCAAAACTTAAAGATAAAGGCGGTTTGACTGACGCACAAATTGCAAAACGTGCGGCGGAGCCTGTTAACTACTTAAACAGATTAGCAACCACAAAAGTTCCAGATAGCGCAGCTCTTGCGCCGGGAGAAACGGTTGAGCCAGCCGCACAAACCGTAGACCGTTCAACCCCTGCTGGATACAAAGAAGAACAAGCAGCCCAACAAGCGGTTTACGATGCCGAAGTTAAACAACTGCAAAAAGAAGGCTTTGTAGATAAAACCAAACGCGTTGGAAGAGGTCTTTTGGGCTTGGGCGAAGCTGGTTTAAATTTAGCTGGACAGTTAACGACATACCCCACTGCGGCTATAGCGTCTGTAATTGACAACCCTTCAGCCGCAGCCGCAGCTATACAAAATAAACCAGAAGGCGCTGCTTTTTATAAGGGAATGACGGATCGTCAAAAAGAAGCCATATACGATCCACGCACGCCTGAAGGTCAGTATTACAACGAACAAAAAGACAAGTTTCTCAGCGGTATATCACCATACGTGGGACACATGGTGTCTGGCCGTCCTACATCAATTAAAGCGGCTCCATTTACCGGCAAAAATCCCAAACAGGTCAAACCCGGCTTGCCCGGTTTGAAAGAAGCGCAGACTGCAAAAGTAGAACCAAAAGTGGGGGATCAACTACCGTTGTTCCCTGAATTAGAAACAGCTCAGACTGCGCCAGCAGCGGCTCCCGCCCCGGCATTCAATCCGTTGCCCCTGTCCGAAGCATCCTTCGCCGACTTTGCAGCAAAACAAGCAGCAGCCCGGAATAAAATTGCCTTAGAACAAGCGGCGGATGTAGCAGCCAAACAAGAAGCAGCACGTGGGGCAGAAATTAAACCGGATGCAATTCCTGAAGACGTAGGCGGTGTACGACCCGGAGTAGAACGCGGCGATATAAACCCGCAAGATACGGGTCTTGCCGCAGTAGCACAAGATCGAATTGCCAAAAACCAAGCAGCAGATGCCGCGCGTTTGGCGGAAGAAGCCACTAAGCCCAAAGAAGGTATTCCCCCCGAAGTTGCAAAAGAACCAACCATGTCCGTAGCCGAACAGCTTGACCGTGCTCGGGCGTATGAACTACAACAGGAAAAAGCAAACGTCATTCGTAATAGACAAACGGCGGTACAAGCAGGACTGCCCGGAGCAGCTCAGGCACTTCCTGCCCAGCCTGTTGAAGACAAAGCGCAGGGTTTGGCACCCAACGAAAACATTGATGAAAGTGTTTTTGATCCTACCTACGGTGGAAAGCTGCCTTTACCTGAAAAAGTTATTGTGGACAAGCTGGAAGACAAAACCGGTAAATCTTCTGAGGAACTTAAAAAGCAAGCCGACGACATGGGCATGGACTGGAACAGTTTCTTGGTTCGTTTTGGTTTAGGTTTGATGGCGGGGGAGTCACAGTACGCTTCAGTAAACGTAGGCAAAGCAGGACTTGGCGCTCTGGATGCGCAACTAGCCGAACAAAAAGCCAAGCAAGTTCAAGCACTTAACTTGTCCGATATCGGCTACAAACAAGCAGCATCCAAGAAAGCGCTTGCCGAAGCGGATTACCTTGACCGTGGGGCCAAGGATAAGAACTTGCAGTTGCAAGCCGAAACGCTTGTGCAACAGCGCATGGAAAAATGGCTTTCTGGCCCCGGCAAATTTGCAGAAACAATTTCAAAGGGCGAAACTGCCAGAGAAGAAGATCGGGTGAGAAAAGCAATCTACCAACAACTTGGGATTACGCCTACAATGGCGGCAGGTGCTCCAGCTCCGGCTGGAGGATTTTCAGTTGTGGGGTCACGCCCCAGTTAAAAATTAGGATGCGCAGCAATGCCCATATACAGCGTTAAAGGCCCCGACGGTCGCATTTATGACGTAGAGGGGCCTGCTGGCGCTTCTGATGAGCAAGTCATTGCTTTTCTTCAACAGCATCTTGCTGAACAGCCAGAACAGAAACCCAAAGAGGGTTTGATTGCTGGACTTGAAAAAGGTGCAGAGTCAACCCTTTCCCAGCTACGTTCTGGTATTGGCTCCATATTTGGTTCAGGTGACGAAGCGGCTAGGGCCGGACTTGCACGCGGCGAAGACATCAACAAGCGGTACGCTGAACAAGTAAGCCTTGAAAAAGTCAAACAAGCGTATAACGATAAGGGTTTGCTGTCCGCCGCTGGCGAAGCCATCAGCCAAGCTCCTTACGCACTTGCTGAACAGTTCCCTAATTTAGCCGCCAATATTGGAAGTGCACGTCTTGGCGCTTTGGCAGGCTCACCATTTGGGCCTGTGGGTTCAGTTATCGGTGGGGGCGCAGGTCTTGTTGCGCCTTCAGTAATTCAAGCACTGGGCGGTAACGTCGAGCGCCAAGCAGCTTTGGGTCAAAAAGTAAATGTTGGCAACGCACTGCCAGCAGCAGCACTGCAAGGCGGGTTGGATGTCGCTGGCAGCTTCATCCCCTTGGGCGGCAGACTGGTCAGTAAACTGACTGGACTCCCTGTTCAAGCACTTCTTGGTCGCACATCCGCACAGGCTGCAAAGTTGGCCGAAGAACGTTTATTGGCCACACTAGCTAAAGGCACCGCTACTGGTGTGATAACTGAGATTCCCACGGAAGTTGCCCAGCAAATGCTGGAACGTGCGCAAGCAGGGTTACCCCTAACAACTCCAGATGCACTGAAAGAATACGGCGAGACAGCGTATCAGGTCAGTTTGCTTGGCCCCTTGGGTGCGGTCGGTCGCATGTCTGAAGTTGGTGGTGCACGTCAGCAAGTCGAGAAAGAATCTGCCCTTGACATGCGCCAAAAGCGCATGGAACAGTTGGATCAGGAAGAACAAAACCGCGTTGCACAGGAAGCTGAAACAGCAAAAGCTGCCCAGCGCCGTCAAGAACAGCTCAATGATCCTGAGTTTGCCCAGCAAGCAGAAGACAAATACCTTGCAATGCAAACGCAGTATGCTGCTTTGCGCAAACAAGTCAGCACCAAAGTTGACCCCAATGATCTTGCGGCTGTTGAAGCACAGAATGCTGCCAAAGCTACTTTTAGAAATTTTAAAAAGACGGACGAGTACAAGTCTGTCATGGACGACTACCAGCAAACTTCTGGCGCACGCGCTAAGCTGAAACAGCAACGCGAAGAACAAGCACGAAAACAAGTCGAAGCTGACAAACAAAAAGCTGAAGCAGACAGACAAAAAGCAATACAGGACGAGCTTGCTGGAATGAAGCAAGTACGGGGCTTCCAACAAACCATCCCCGGCCTTGCGCCAATGGAGACAGAGAACGTTGCGCCCAAGCCAGCAGGAGACTTGACTGCCAAGCGGTCAGAATTCATGCAGAAACAGCAAGAGCTGGCGCAACTGATGGAAGCCCATCAGCGGAAAGAATCTGACGCTGCCGCCAAAGGTGACATAGACGCAATTGACAAACTGCGCCCTCAGCGCCAGATGCTGCTTAATGAGCAGGAGTACCTTGCCAAACAGTTAGGTGAGATGGGTGCGGAACCTGCGGAAGACTCTTTGGACGCTATCCGTGCCAAGATTGACAAACAAAAAGCGCAGCTTCAAAGTTTGGGCGGCGAAGGCTACGATCCTGTAAAAGCCGACAAGATAATCAACACCATCCGTGCGCTGGAAGAAAAAGCCAAGACAGCTAAGCCCGGTCAAGCTGGGCTTGACTTTGGTAAAGCTACCAAAGAACAAGTGTCGGAGTCAGCAAAAGACTTTAACCAGCGCACGTATGCGCCTCAAGGCTACGCCGAAGACCAGCAAACTTCTTTGTTGGAACAACCGTATGCTGGGTATTTAAGCGATCAAGAACAACTGGACAAGATGCGTAAAGAAGGCCGTACACAGGCTGAGATTGACGCAATGGAAAAGAAGCGTATCCCAACAGGCGCTACGGAACAATTGGATATGTTTGGTTATCCATTGGCTGGCGGGGTAGTAACGGGGGAGAAAACAGCAGCGCCCAAGTCCCGTGCTGAGTTGGTAGCTGAGTTGCGTATTGCCCGAACCACAAGTAACCGTGCAGCCGCTGCTGACCTCATTGAACAACTTCGCAATCTTGATGCCGAAACTGTAGGCTACAAAGGTTCTGCAAACCAAACAAAAACAACCGAAGCAATTACCACAGCGAAAACCGCACAAGAAACGCAAAAAGCTTCTAACGAAGCACGCATGCAAAAGTTGACTGCTTTGCGGGATGCACGCGACAAATTGGACAGCAGATACAAAGCGGCAAAGACTGCGGATGCGCGTGAAAAGCTGCTGCCTAAATTAGAAGCCGCTGAAAAAGCCTACACCGATGCTTTTTACGAATTCAACGCTGAGCCAGTAACCCGTAGGGGCATGGCCAATGAAATAAAAGGCGCAGCTAAAACCACCGAAACCACAGGTGACCGCAAAACAATGGACACCAAAGGGCTTACGCAGCCTACGGTGCCGTTTGCAAAACCGGCTATGCCCGGACAGCAACCATTACGCACACAACAGCAACAAGCCTACGCCGATGCACGTGCCAAAGCATACGCCGACATGGTGGCGATTGTTTCCAAGTACAACCAAGGCAAAGCCAAGCTTTCTGAGCTGGAAACTGCACGGGGCACGCTAGTTGAGAATTTGATTGGTGACATTGAAGCTACACGCGGCGCACCTGTTGAGAAAGAAGAAGCGGATCAGATTCGCCGTGACGCAAACGCAATGCTGTATGACTTGGTTACCCGCTTTGGGGATACCCGCAACCTGACCCAAAAAGGTACAGAAAAGCGCCCGTTATTTATTCCTGCGCAAGATTCCCAAGGAAACTTTACAAGCGAAGCGCAGTACCCCACCGTGGAGTCTCGCGCTCCCGGACGGCAAACGTTTGCCAATCCACATGCTGCTGCGCTGGCCATCAAAGAAGGTTTGGACGACATACGCAACAAAGCCGTGGCCAAAGCCGCTACTACGGTTGACCGCACGATTACCCCTGAACAAACCACACCTGAAGCTTTGCGTACTGAGCTTGATCGTGCGTTTGCCAAAGGCCCCGATGCTTTGTCCGCAGAACAACGCAATCTGTTGGAGCAAGTGGCTGACAACTTAAAGGCCATCAACCTCAACCCTGAAAAGCGCAACCTTGTTGCTGAATACACGTACCGCGCCAGCAACGGTTTGCAAATCGACCCTGCCATTACCAAAGATGTCAAAGACATGTTGGCCGCTATGGAACAGGGCAAACGTTCTGAAACACAAATAGAGACCACCCCCAGCGGTTTTGCTCCTCGCACTAAAGTAAAACTTACTGAAGAAGAAAAACAGCGCAGTTTAGTGCCAGAAAAAGAAATTCCATCACAAACAGGTGTTGCCACAAGAGTAACGTCTGCAATTCAAAAAGAATTGTTTGGTGATGAAGTTTTGCGCGGTCGTGTGTTTGATACCCCCGAAGCGTTTGAGCAATACTTGGCCAGCGATGCTTTGCAGCAGATGCGTTCGACCATAGGTATGACCGCGCCTACGTTGTCTCGTTTGGTGGCGCGTATGGCCCCGTTCTTGAAACGTGCCGCCGACTTACAAACAAAAGTCGATGACTTGCAAGGTCAGTATGACGCTATCTTGGACAAACGCAAAGGACAGTTTGCTGAGTTGGAAAAGTTGACAGGTGAAGAAGCCGCGCAAGAAAAGAAAGAGCTACTTCTTGCGGAGGAAATGCTCAAGGAAGCAGAAGCTAAAGTTAAAGATGCCAAAGCAACGTTGGCGGAAGAACTGCGTGAATTACAAACAGCTTATCTTGAAGCCGAACAAGCGTTCAGTTATTCCGTGCAAGTGTCTGAAGACATTACCAAAGCTATTGCAGCCAACACATCAGACTTTACAAAAGCTGAAATGGCCGCAATAGCCGATGTGCTTAAGGCTAAGAAAAATCTAACTGACTTATTTGAAAAGCTTAAGTCAGATGACTACCCCGGCGGTCGCAACAAAGGGTTTGCAGAAGTCGGCCCTAACACCGACTGGGCTACACGTCTTTCTTCTTTTAAAAATCGTCCAGAAGTGTTGGAGTTGCAAAATGAAGTCCTTGCAGCCACACGACGTTGGCGTGCCAACTTTAACTTGAATCAATCTGAGAACCGCATAGTCAAGTTCTTGGATCAAGATTTAAATTTTCAAATGCAGCTTCAAGAAGAAGCGGCAGAAATGGATACGCTTGCTAAGAATTTGTTGAACGCCGGTACTGCACTCAACTTGGCCAAACAAAAACAAGATAAAACAAATCTAAAACAAGCCTACACAGAAATTAGCACCGCCAAAGAAATTGTTTCTGAAGTACAAAAACGAACAGAAGGCCGTGCCGAAGCTGTTGACCAGTTGGAACGAGAGCTTGGTATTGAGCGCAAAACAATCCGTCACCGCATGACGGATGACGCGTCTGAGCTTGTAATCTTTGATGCGCTTACCAACACCAAAGAACTTGAAGACCAACTGGCTGCAATCCGCACCCAGATTTCTGAAGGCACCAATGTACCGTCTCGCGCACTGCAAGCGTTTATTGCTCGTCGTGAAAGAGCGCAGTCGCTTGGCCAAGAAACCCAAGCCCAACGCGAAGAACGTGACAAGGTGCAAAAGCGTCTTGAAAACGAACAGACCGCCAGATTAAAAGCTATACCCGGAGAACAGGTTTCTTTTGAAGGCCGTCGCAAACTGATTGAAACGTTGGACGCAACGCCTGAGCGTTTGTCTGAGTTGGACTCCATCATCAATGATGAGGAGTCGCCAGCCAAAGATGTAGCAGAAGCCACCAGTGCTAAGACGCGATTGGAAGCCAAGGCAGATGAGATTGGCAAACTGCTGTCCAATGATCCTGAAGTGGCTAAAACTATTACTGGTTTGCTTAATGATCGAATCAACAAAATTGAAGAGAACATCAAGAATATTACGCAGCGTTTGCAGTCGCCTGACAAATACGACACCATCCTTGAAAAGAAACGCTTATCCAAAGCAGATCGTGAAGCGGCTGTTGCAAGTAAGAAAAAGCTTAAGGATGGGCGCGTCAAAGAACTCAACAAATACAAGCGTGAGTTGGCAGAACTTAAAACCAAGCGCGACGTTAAGCGCGGCATCGAGCGCCAAGAAGTTGGTACTCAGCGTTACGTGGAAGACATTGCTGAAGGCAAAGCCAGAACGCTTGTGCCTATTGACCGCAAAGAAGGCGCAGCCCCAGAAATTGGAGCTACCAAAAAGTTGCGCGAAGCTTACGAAGCCGCAGTCAAGGACGATGCTACAGAGGTTGAATACAAAGGTCGCACCTACGCCATTGAAGATGTGCGTTCATATTTGGCCGCACGTAAGATTGGCCCTGTAGTTGTAAAGACCGTTACCGCTGGCAATATTCGTACAGGCGAAACCAGCACTTTGGGGGAGCGCATGCTCTCCACCAAAAATAAACCAACGCAAGCCGGACAAGCACGACCGATTACTAGTTTGCAGGCTCAACGCGGCGCTGCCAAGGACGTGGCCAAACAACAAGCTGAAAAGCGCATGGATGAAATTGATGCCATGCGTCCTAAGATTGCTGTGGCCATTGAAAAAGCTGAAGCTGAAAACGACGCTGAACGTTTGAAAAACTTGAACGCGTTGGAAGCAAAACTGGATAAGCAATACGACGAACTTGAAAAAACAATGTCGTATGTCCCCAAGCCAACCAAGAGCATGACCGCTGCGCAAATTGCTGAACAGCAAGAACGTGTGCGCAACCGTGTTGGCGAAGAGGAAGACTTGGAAGGCGCTCCAGTTAAGTACCGCACAGTTGAGAAGACTGGCCCCGGTCTTAAGATTAACAACATTCAGGAAGGTGTTGATCGCATTACAAAAGACTGGACGATCAAACCCAACATTAAAATTGTTGCTACTGAAAAGGATTTGCCCGGACGGATTCAAGAGCAAGCTGCCAAAGACGAGAAGACTGGCCGCATCCCCGGCTTGTACGATCCGAGCACACGTACGGTGTATCTGGTTGCAGAAAACTTAAAAGACGGCGACGATGTCGCCTTTACGTTGGCGCACGAAATTGCCGGTCACTTTGGTTTGCAGCAACTCCTTGGCAGAAACTATGCTGAGACTATGGACAACCTGTACAACGGCAACGAGACCGTCCGTAAACAGGCAGACGCTAAGTTGCGTACTGAAAAAAACCTTGACCGCAACACTGCGGTTGAAGAAGTGTTGGCTGAGATGGCCGAGCAGGGGGTGTCCCCTGACCCGGATACACGTAGCGCCTTGCGCAAGATCATTGACGCAATCAAGAACTGGTTTGCTGGTAATGGGTTTAAGGTTTCAGACAACGAAGTCAAGGAACTAGTAGCCAACGCACGCAAGTACGTGATGGAAGGCAAACGCCCTAACGTCGAGTCGGTATCTATTGGTTCTGGAAAAATTATGTACAGCACCAGAGCTACTTACGCCAACGCAGACTTTGCCGCTGCTGGCCGTACAACCGACAAGTTTGTGGCCAAGCAAAAAACATTTGCTGAAAAAGTCCGAGCCGAAGGTTCTGGCCTGACGTTTGAGACCATGCTGGTTGATAGGTTTGCTGGGTTTGAGCGTTTAAAGAAACTGATGGAGCCGTTGGTCGGCACCCAGATGATGTACTACCTGCGCATGTATGACCAGCGCATGAACTTTGTGGCACAGTCTGTTACCAATGGCGCACTTAAGATTATTGAAAAAGAACGCGCTGATGGCCGCATTGAGCGTGTAATTGAAGCTGGTGGCGGAGCCAGTATCAAGAACGTGGTAAATATTCTGAAGCAGGCTACACCCATTGTCGGCAACGGCGAAGCTGTAAACAGGTTGTTTACGATGTACATGTCTGCCATCCGTGCCGAGGACAAAGGCTTTGCCGCGCTGCACTTCGGTACTGACTTGACAGAAGCGGACTTGAAAGCTGCAAAGGCTACGGTTGATTCATATCCAGAGGTTAAGAATACTTTTGATGCAGCCCGTGCTGAATACAACCAGTACAACAAGGACATGATGAACTTCCTTGCACAGACTGGCGCTATCTCTAAGCAAGTGGCTGCTGACCTGACAAAGAACAACGACTACATCCCTTGGTATCGTGAGCGCAACGGCTTTGCCGAAATGGTGATCGGTGCTGAGTCTCCCATTCGTATCGGCAATATTACCGAACAGCCGTACTTGCATGAGTTGGTCGGTGGTGAGCGCCCTATCCTTGACTTTATGACCAGTTCTGTGCAGAACACAAATATGTTGACCGATATGGGTCTGCGCAACTTGTCTACCAAGAACGCCGTCATTGAGCTGGCCAACTTGAACTTGGCCAAGATCACACCCAAACCCATCCAAGGTACGGACGTTGTGCGTTTCAAGATAGACGGCGAAGACCGCTACGCAATCATCAACACGGATGATGCAGGCGTTCCTGCTGACATTCTGGTTAAAGGCATGGAAGGTATCCCCACCCAGATGCCTGTAGCTATGCGCTTGATGGGTATGCCAGCTACGTTTTTGCGTAAGGCTGTCACAGCATCGCCGTTGTACGCGGCCAAACAGTTGTTCCGTGACTCTTTGGCAGCGCCCATTCTTGTCGGTGCCGACTTCATGCCCGTTACTGGAGCCTTGCGTCAGTTGGGTAAGTCCACAACCAAAGATGTGCTGGAGCGCCGTGGTATCACTGGCGGTCAAATTTTTACTGGCACAAGCGAAGACCTTAGCCGCATTCTGCACGACATCGCCAGCGACAAGGTTGGCTGGAAACAGGCGCTGGGTAAGCTGGAAGCCATCAACATGGAAGCGGATGCTACTACCCGCCGCGCTCAGTACAACAGCTACATCAACCAAGGCTTGTCAGAAATGGAAGCTACCCTGATGTCGTTGGAGTCAATGAACTTTAACAAGCGCGGCGCGTCCCCCAGCATCCACATGGCCAACTCGTTGATTCCGTTCTTCAACGCGCAAATTCAGTCACTCAACGTGTTGTACAAAGCACTGACAGGTAAGCTGCCGTTTAATGAAAAGTTGAAGATTCAACAGAAGTTGCTGCTGCGTGGCGGCATGCTTGCTGCGGGTACGTTAGCGTATGCAGGCATGATGCAGGACGATGAAGCCTACAAGAATGCACGCCCTGAAGAAAAGTACGGTAACTGGTTCCTTCGTGTTCCCGGCTTTGACGAGCCTGTGCGTTTGCCTATTCCTTTTGAAGTTGGTTATTTTTTCAAAGCATTGCCTGAAGCTTTGTACAACTCAATGGTCAACGAGCACGGCAAGGAAGAAGCGGTTAAAGCATTTACCAGCATCCTTAAGCAAGTTATCCCCGGCGGTTCGTCCTATGGCATTCCTCAAGCCATGCGCCCCGCTATTGAAGCTGGTCTGGGTAAATCGTTCTACACAGGCCGCGACATTTTGTCTGCGCATGAGAAAGAGCTGCTTCCAGAACACCAGTTCCGTGAAAAAACTTCTGAAGTATCCAAATCTATTGGCCGTGTAGCAGGTGTGTCTCCAATCATTCTTGACCAGTTGGTGCAAGGCTACACAGGTACTATGGGTCTGGCGTTTGTTCAGGCCGTTAGTATGGGCGTTACCAAACGCGAAGGCCCAGAGGCAGCAGTCAAGCGTTTGTCTGATATGCCGGTTATTGGTTCTGCGTTCCAGCCCAACGATGCTGGCGCAATCAGCACTCGTGTCTACGACCGAATGACGGAATTTAAGCAAGTTGAAAAGTCGGTTGACGACTTGATGAGCCGTGGGTATAAAGCGGATGCGATTGAGTTGCTTAACAAGCGCGGTACTGAGTATGCAATGGCCGAAGTTGCGGACTACTACACAAGCACCATGCGAGAGTTGACGCAGTACGAAAACGCCATCCGTGCTTCAAACATATCTCCTGAAGAAAAACGTGCGCAGCTTACAAAAATTCGACAGATGAAAACCCAGTTTGCTGCATCGGTCGAAAAAGCTACCGATAGAACCATACCCCGATAAGGCCACCTCGAACGCACGGTATGGCTCGGGCATCGAACAGGCGCAGAGATAGCGCCTTGTTCAAGCCTTCACGTTTGATTGCCTCCGTGTCGAGGCAGGGTACAAAGAACCCCTGCCCCCGTTCAAGACCCTTCCACGGATAGCGGATTGATAATTGCTTCATCGGTCTCCGTTATCTTTCGGCTGATGTGTATGGCCGACACTCTCATCGGCGGTGCACTGGTCTTGGACATCATGTCCTTCTTCTGGACATAGGACACAGTGAATATGTCTTTCAACTGCCGCACCAAGTTGGCGTAGCCAAAGCTCATGTTCGAGCAGAACGATTTGAGTAGGCGCTCTTCAATGAAGAAGTCTACATGCCCTAGCGTGACACCGTGCTCCACGCGCCCCATGACTTCGGATCGTGTCGTGTTCCTGTCCACCATTGAGCCGTCTCCCAGATGCGCCAGTGGGCCAGCTTGAGCGCCGTACTTGACCACCACAAACTTGCCCTGATACTCCTGCACAAATGCGTTGAGTACGTCTTCGGCTGTGCGGTAACTGCCCTTGATACAACCGCGCTGGTGATTGATGCGCTTACGGAAACTCTCAATTACTTCAACCAGTGGAAACTCGGCAATCTTAGCGTGTTCGTTGTTCATCAAAATGCCAGCAGCTATAGCGCAGCCAACACCAGCCATCCAGAACCGTTCATCGTTGGGCGCACGGTACTCGGTGTACATCTGGCGCACAGTCTGTTTCACCAGCGTCTCAAGCATCTGAATGTTGTCCACCATGTACTGGCACAGTACAGCGCCAGCTACAGCGTAGTTGTTGCGCAAAGACTTAATGACTTCAATCTCATCCGCATCCCACTCCAGCTTGTCATCCATGATGTACTCAATCAGGCGGCGAAGCTCGCCCTCGGCAGCATGCTTGCGCGTACCAGTAAGTGAGTCAACCGCGTGTGTGTTCGATGACATGATCGCCATTGCCGCCCATGTGGACAGGTTCAGGCGTTCTTTGTTGGCACCAGACTCCATGCGTTCTTTGCCGCGACCCTCGGTCATACTGAGCAGGAATGCAGGGAACCACTCAAACTCCTCACGATTCTTGCTGGTGATCTCGTCCGTGATGAGTGGGTTGCTGTGCAGTAAACCAAGGCGCTGTTGCATGGCAACAGGTGACGTACCCGCACCAGTGCGGTAGTGAACCGGATGACCCCAGATTGATGCAGCACCCTCAAGCGCCAGCGACTTGCCAGTACCAGAGTCGGTCGAAGCGCAGTGAATGGTCAAACCATGCAGCCCTGTAAAGCGCATCAGCGGTGAGCCAGCGCCAATCAGGACGATGGCCAAGTGATCCCACAACTTTCTTCGCACCAGCAGTTCAATGAACTTGCGCCAATCTTCCAACGTACCCACAGGCTTGGAATTCATTGTGATGTTCTCAAGGCCGGGCATGGGCACTTCGATTGCTTCTTTGTTGGGTGCGTAAATCTTGCCACCCCATACGTAGGTGTCGTTGGGTTGCCAGCCGCAGTTGTCTGGCACGTCAATCGGTCGCTTCTCGCTGCTCATCTTTTCAGCACAGGCACGCACGTAGTCATACAGGTTCTTGTCGTTGCCGGAGCCAAAGCTGGCCATGATGTTTTGTTGCGCCAGCGCCTTGATTGTTTCGTCCCTGCTGACCACGGCTTTCTGTGGAAAGGAAATGTCCACAATCCTATATTCACGCACCGCCAACATATGCACAAGATGTTCACCGTTATGGTTCAAGATGTCCACAGGAAACAAGTCGTAGGGTAGCAACATGATCTGTCGTTTTGTCACGTTACCTGTAGCGTCAGTGTCTTCCTTCTCCATGAACACGCCGCCCCGAACACCGTACGCATAACCCTTGGGTGCTTCAGGGCGGATGACTTTTTTTGCTGGCTTGCCCTCCGTAGTGGGTAACTCCAGCGTAGTCTCGGCGGTGACCACGGCGGTCTCACGTCCAAGTGCCAATGGGTTTGTGATATTGCCTCTGTGCATACACCCGTCACAGACTCCGGGATTCTCTGAGTCAAACTTCACGCATGGGTATGGCCCCCTGATCTCTGCCAGTTTCTGGTGCATGCGCTCGTGTGGGTATGGGTGCAGGTCAGACAACCAGATCACAGCCTTCTCGCCATCGTTGCACTTCTGCGCAATGCTCAACCAGCCACGCCACAACGGTTCCATACCATCATCGGTTGCGTTCTCGGCATAGTGCCTGAGTTGTTCACAGCCTGTGCCATCGCGGGTTTTCTTGTAGATGTTCTTGAACAGCGTGACACTGTTCTCAAACAACTTGACCGTGGTGGGGGTGTGGGGTGCGTCAGGGCGCTGGCCGGGCAGTGCAAGGGTTGTACTCTGCTGGCGCGGCAGCATCGGCATCGACCTGAGCTGGCTCTCAATGTGCTGGGCCAAGTCTTCAAAGTCAAACGTGTCGCCCTCGGCCAGTATGCGCACTGGGCGCGGCGTAGCGTACTTGGCCTTGTTGTTGTACGTGCCGGGAAAGCGCAGTACTCGGGCAGAGTCGGCGGTCACCGTCATGTCAATGCTCAAGCCTTCTTGCTTGCACAGGCGCTTCAGGTTCTCAGCAATAGGCTTCCACTCTTCAACAGCCACGTCTTTGGTGAACGGCCAGTAGCAATGCAAGCCACCGCCTGAGTCCACGATGTACGGGGTGCCAAGCAAGTCCAGACCCGTCTTGACCATGAAATCGTTGAGCGACAGTGCCGCTGACTTCTTGGTGTCATAGCCGTCCATGTCAATGAACAGCGACCGGATGAAGCGTGCGTTCTCGGCTGTGCGCTTGCCTTTGTTCTCAAACGTGGACAGCGCGAAGTAGATGTCCTTCTTGTCGCCCCACTTAGCTACGGTAGCGGATAGTTCCTCCAGATGTTCAACAAAATTGTGCTCCTTCTTTTTTGTAGTTAGCTCTGCCGCACAGTACAACCCATTATCCGGGGACGGCAAAACAACCGCTAGAAATTCAAGCGGGTTCATGTGTATCCTCGGTTGGGTTATTTAAACAGGTCGAGCTGGCGTTCGTCGTGCAGAGGGAACTCTTTCTCTGGGGCTACGGCAGTGAAGCGGCGCAGCAATTCGATCTGCCAGTCAATGGGTGCGCCTTCAGGATTGTCATCAACGTACATGGCGAAGTACTTGATGAGTTCTGTGTTGCTCAGGGTGCGAGGTCGTAGTGTTGACATATTTTTCTCCATGCTTCATCTGCTGTTTTGGAATTCTTCAAGAACGTGAGCATTGTTTCAACTCGGTGTTCGTAGGCAACAAAAATTTCACCGCCTTCAAACCAGTTGTAAACAGTCTGCCGTGACACGCCCAATGCTTTTGCAATACGCACAACTGAAAAGTTGAGATGCACTGCCCAGCGCCCAAGCTGATTGCCCGGGGTTTTTGGTGCACGCATGATTGCGTCGATTGTTTTTTGTGAGTAGGCCATATTGTTTGGGTGGGGGTACTCGCTGCACTGTGGGCCGCATGGGTTCAAGACTCAATTGTTTTAAACCACAGCATCCGCTTTCCCCCCGAAACTCCTTATTTATTCATCGTCCCAATCGGACACCAGATCAGCCAGCTTGCCCTTCTTGGCAGGCACGGCAGAACCCTTGGCAGCTTCCTTGCGAACTTCAGGTTCAGCACCATCGTCCTCGGCCACAGGTTCGGCTTTGGCTTTCTTTGCGGCAGGCTTGGCCGGTACTTCCTCTGCTGCATCTTCGTCAACAACAGGCGCTGTTGCTGCTTTGACAGGCTTGCCGGGAATATCCATCTTGGGAGCGTTGGTCTTCACACCATCGCTCTGCGCCACGGTCATAACAACAGCACGCTTGGCATCATCGGACTCGGCTTGCTCCTTGATGATCTCGTACTCGTCGTCAGTCAACCAGCGTGTAGGTTTGAAGAACAGCTTGGGAGACTCGGCCTTGGTATCGAAGCGCATCTCAGTGACGATCTGCTCAGGATTGACCGGAGGGTTCTGCACCGCCAAGTAGCGTGCATAGGCTTGTAACGGACGCTTATCACCTTCTTCCTTACCGAACACCGAAGTGGCTGGCAGGGTCAACTGCATCACATCCCCTGATGGGTTGTTGGCCAGCACAACAGCAAGGCGCTGTTGGTAGCGGCAAGCACGACTGTTGTTCTGACCAGAACCCGCAATGTTTTGTGGGCAGCTCATGCAGGTGTCGGCTTGCTTGTTCTGTGCAGAAGCGTCAGGGCGTTCGCCATCGTTGCTCCAGCAGTCAGGGCCGGTGATGTTGTCGGCATCGTACTTGGCAATGTAGAAGATGCGGCTGACCTTGGGGGCAGCTTTCACAATGATGATCTCCAGATGGCGGTCATCAATCGCGGCAACTTCCTTGCCACCAGCTACCAGACGGAACACGCCGCCTTTGATAGAGATGCGCTTGGTGTTGGATACACCGCCGCCTGTGAGGGCTTTGGCTGTGTCGGACAGTTCGTTGTTACGAGCGAATGCAGGTACGTTTGAGGGGGAAAAAAGCGTTATGTTTGACATATAAAACTCACTTGGTTGGTTTGGTGATACGGATTTCAAACTCAGTGTTTGAATTCAATCCCGGAGGTACAACCCCCGGATTCTCTTCAAGGAAGGTAGCCATGTTGGTTTGAGCGATGCGCTTCTCCAGCAGATCAACTACGCCGTGCTCAAGGATGAACTCCTTGAACGACGACCAGTCCTGCGTGTTGTAACGCGTCTTCGTCATCATGGATACCGTCCCAAAGGGACTCTTTACAGATGAGACACCGAGTGCCTTCATCTGGTCTTTGATAGCGAACTTGATTTCATCTTGTTGCGCTTTGAGTAACTCCACCTTGGTGTCGTACTCTTGTGTCAGCGTGTCGATCTCCAGCTTCATCTTGCGGTAGACCTTCACCAGTTTATCGAACGGGACTTGTTGTTCGTCCATTTGCTTCTCCTGTTTTGTTTGTCTAAGGTTGGACAGTGTACACAGTAAATTCTGGTTTGCAACTCCTTTCAAGAATTTATTTCTATCTCAAACATCTGGGTCAAAAGTAAGTTATCGCTCACTTTCCCTTCCAGTGCTTTGAACATTTTCTTTTCAATTGGTGAGCCTTGGATGTGAATAACAGTAACTTTGTCTGAGTTCTGTCCCTTGCGGTCAGCCCTTGCTATGCACTGGATGTACTGCTCCACGCTCATCAGCGGCCCAAAGAACACCACCGTGTCGGCAGCAGTCAGGGTAATCCCGTGTGCCGTTGCTTGTGGCTGCATCACCAGCACCCTTGGTTCTTTTTCATGCTGGAACCTGTGAATGATGTCAGCGCGTTTGTTGGCAGCTACGCCGCCGTGTATGCACTCGTTGGGGATGTTCTTCTTTGTCAGATGCGTTTGTATGGTGTCGATGCTTGAACGAAACAACGCGAAGATGATTACCTTGCGATCTGTCTCATCCAGTATTTCTTCCAGCACGCCAAGCCGTGGGCCAGCATCGAACTCGACAACCTCTTTGTCGTCTGTGTACACAGCACCGCAACTGATCTGCAAGAGCTTACTTACACCAGCGGCAGCGTTGACTGCGCTGATCGTCTCGCCAGCGGCCTGCACCAGCATACGATCTTTCAACAAGTTGTAGTACTTGGCTTGTTGTGGTGTCAGTGGTACTTCGCGTGTTGTGGTCAGCACGGGCGGCAAGTCAAGGCACTGCGCTTTACTGAACCGTATCGCTGGTTGCAGTGCTTCGTGTACCAGATCGGCTGCGTTGGCTTTCGGTGCCCACTTGTACAGCGTAATCTTGTTCATCACTTTGTCGCGCCATGACGTGTAGAAGTTGGGCACACCTTCAGGGTTCACGATCTTGGCCAAGCCGTACGCATCTGCTGGCGACTGCGATGCTGGAGTACCGGTCATCATCCATACGTGCGTGCTTGGCTTGATGATTGACTTCAGTGCCTTCCAGCGTTTGGTTGTCACCGTCTTGTATGCGTTGGCTTCATCCACGATCACCAGATCAAAGCGCCCATCAGCGTTGATCTCATCAGCTACTAGGTTCAGTCCTTCGTAGTTAGCGATGACGAACTCGTAGTCCTGCTGGATCATTTCAATCCTGCGACTAGCTTGGGGGTGGTGCGCGACGATGGCAGAGCGATGGATGATACTGTTGCTCAGGTCAGCCAGCCATGCAGACTGCATGATGGATAGTGGGCACAAGATCAAAACACGGCGTACGTGTTTAATGCTTATCAGGTAGTCAGCCGCCCACAGTGCAGCAAGCGTCTTACCTGTGCCGGGTTCTGAGAACACAAACGCTTTGCGGTGCATCGTCAAGAACGCTGCCGTCTCGATCTGATGCTGCATAGGCTTGTACCTGCCCGGCCACTTATAGCGGCGTGTGATTGGTGAAGGTACGTCCTTCACCCCGAGGTTGCGTAGCACTCTGCATTCGTCCAGTCCCCAGTAGACAGCGACATCGAACCCACCGTCATCACGTTCAATGACTTTGTGCTTTGGAATGATGCTGTACTTGTCTGGGTTTCTGGTTCTGAATATTAGTGCCTTGTCTTCAAGGATTTCCAAAATGCTTCTCCGATTGTTTTATTTGTTGTCGCCTTGATTGGCTTTCTTCGCACGTAGTCTCAAATTACCTGTCGTTGACTTACCGCCTTTGCGAAGCGGTGTGATGTGGTCAATGTCTTTACCAGCACGGTCAATGCCCTTCTTGTCGTATGCCTGCCGCGCACGCTGGCGCTCTGATTGGTCGGAGCCGGGGCCGGACTTACCGGTCTCCAAGTCACGTTTGTATTCCGCCTTGTAATCTCTTACTCTCTTTGTTGCCATGATTCACTCCTAATGTTTTGGGTTGTACTCACATGATTTAACTGGGCACCACGGGCATAGCGCGGAGGACTTCGGGTTCCACACGCCTGTATCAAAGCACTGCTCTAACTTAGCCACACGCTCGCGGTACTTCCACCACTCAGCATCGGCATCGTCCAGCGCCATGCTGAACTTAACCATATCATTCTTGACCACGAACAGCAACGCTGACTTGACCCTGCGGATGTGCGGGAAGTGCTTGAACACCATCATCGACATCAGCTTTAACTGGTCAAGGTCAGGGTAGCGGTTGTTGCCCGTCTTGTAGTCCACGACAGTGGCGGTCAGGTTGTCGTCATCAATGATGAGCAAGTCAGCAATACCGCGCACCCAGCGTTTCTTCTCATTGAAACTGCACGGCTGAAGATCAGGCATGATGCCCATCTCGTACTCGCACAGCTTCCTGCCCGGCTTGGCCAACAGTGCATCAAGAACTTCCTGCGCGTATGAGAACTGCTTGGGCAGTGGTGTGCCGTCACGGATATACAGTTCAGCAGCGGTGTGAAACTCCTTGCCGTAATGCGTAGCCTCAGTTTCCTGAAACGGGTATTTGTTAAGCACCTTGACTTCGTGATACCTGCGTGGGCATCCTTCAAAATCTTTCAGGGCACTGTGGCTCCACGTTACTTGTTTCATTGAATGTCATCCTTTGGCGCGTCGGGATAAAGGTCGTGAACTGGAATGACATCCAGTTCTACCTGCCCGTCTTTTGTGTATTTGTACTTGAGCATGCCGCCGTGCATGAATGCTTCCATCATTTTTTTCTCTTTTGGTGTTAACTCTTCACCGTCGTCAAAAATTTCTACTATCATTTAAAACCTCGCAGACTTGATTGCTTGTGATAAACGCTTTGAGAACTCGACCACAAACTTCTCGTTGCCGTTGAGTCTGTTCTCGCCCATGTCGTGCAGGATGGCATGCGTTACTTCATGCCAGAAGTTCTCCTGCACCTTGTCGTCATCGAACTGCTTACCTGTCACGTTGCTGAACTGTCCGATCTCAATCTTGCTGTGGTCGTAGTAGATACGCGCCATGCACCGCTTGCGCAGCATGGTCTCCACGATGTCGATTGAGTACTGCTTAGCGCCCACACGTATGCGGCTTGGTAGCGGTGTTTTTATTTTTGTCTTCATTGTTTTGCTTCTCCTCTGTATGTACTTGATTTCCACAGCGTCACTACCATGCCGTGCACTGTCGGGCTGCTGGCGCGTACCCAACCATGTGGCGTGACAATTCCTTCTCGCTGTGCAAGCCGAGGCACTGCGCCCCATGCACGTTTGTCAGGTGGTTCAGGCAGATCGGGGTACGCTTGCCTAACTTGTTCTGTTGTAAACCACTGGTTGGTAAGCGCGTGTGCCCTAAATGCCTCGACAGCCGTTGAGACCCAGCTATCTCCTGCGTGCAGTGCCGCATCGTTTGCCCTTGCGTGGCCTATTGCAAGCCCTTCATGTAGTGTTGTCATTGTTTTGCTTCTCCATATCTACGGTGTGCACCACCGTCAGCGGCCAGAGGTATCCCCGGCAAGTACTTTGGCTCCAATGTCATCTGGCCCAAGACCCAAGGCTTGGCTTCAACGACTTCTGCATCAGGCACCAACACGATCTGTTCATCGTGCACTGTGCCTACCACGGGGTACTTCTTCGATACCCTCAACATTCCATCGGTCATGACAATACGCGCTACGGCCTGCGTAACGTTATTGGTCAACTTTCCTGCATACAGCTTGGTAGCGTTTGGCCCGTATACCCACTGGCTCCTACCTTTGTCATCTTTTGTGCGTCTGAGTTCGGGGTAGAGCAAGCTCATCCCGTTTGGTAATTCTATACGTTCCTTGCTGAATGTCAAACACTTGTACTGGTACACCTTACCCCCATACAAACTGTCCTCGATAAGCTGTGAGCACATGTCCCAGAAGGTAGTAACGGGGTGGGCAGTGGCGCGGTAGATGTCGATGATCCGTTTAGCCGCAAGGCAGTGGGTCAACAGCTCCTGCTGTGTACAGGTGTGCGGTATCTCCAGCATCTTGGTCACGTTGTCATCCCAGTCAAGGAAGCGTTCGGCGTACGCCTGATCGACCCCCAGCTTCTTGGCAAACGCTTTGTCGTACCGTACCGGCGGCGCACCAAGGAACCCTACGAGAAGTTGCGACGCGAACGAAGCCCAACCCAATCCATAGCCGCAGCCAAGCAGTGCGCTCTTCGCCGATTGACGGAGATCGGGGTGAGACTCTTTGGTGAGATCGGGTATGTTGAACATCTGGCTACCGAATGCCGCATAAGGGTCACCACCAGCGCGGAAGATGTCAAGCATATCTGCATAGTCTGCGAGCCACGCGAGGACTCGCGGCTCAATTTGCGAAAGATCACCGACGACGAGTTGGTAGCCATCGGGAGCCATAATTGCTTTGCGTAAGAAACTTCCGCGCTTGAGGTTTTGCATGTTGATGGCACTACCCTTTGCTGCCGTCCAGCGGCCCGAGAGAGCACCGTAATACGATAGCGGAACCGGTAGTTTGCCGCGCTGACTGATGTCAAGAAATCGCTGTGCCCTTGTTCGTTCTGTCGTGGATTTAACTTTAAGGCGTGCTTCACAAAGGAGGGCAACATCTTCACGTTCACTGTTGAGCAACGCTTGGAACATGGCATCATTCTTGGCGAAAGCGAACGCTTCTTTGCCGGTAGTTTTACTGACCTTAGTCGGGGGAGTAACCCCGAGTTTTTGAAGTACGTCAGCAAACTTCGGGTTCGATGCAAGCTCAGCCTCTTGTATGCCGAGTCGTTGAAGTAATCCTTCACGTAGTTCTCCTTCTTCTGTTAATGCTTTGATGAGCATCTTGCTGTCAAGCTCAAGCTGTGGTCGTGTGTACATCTTGAGCGTCATGTCTATCAGACGCAGTTCGGATTTGGGATAACCTGCTGAGAGTCGCTTGAAGATTTCTTCGCACAGGTACACGTCATGCGCACAGTACTCGGCAAGTTCTTGTTCAATGTCCAGTCCCAACTGTAGTAAACCGTTTGTGCTGTTGACAGCGGTTCCTTTAGCAGGCAGTCCAAAATCTGCTGCAAGTTTGGCGAGGGAATTACCAACTTCCACGCCACGTAAAGCTCGTGCCATTGATAATGTATCGAAGATGAAGGCGGGTTTAGCGGCATATACCCATTCCATAATTGAGACATCGAACTGTGCGTTATGCGCAAGCACTGCGGTTCGTCCCCAGTCGACTCCAGAAAAGTATTCAGATAGTCCATCTCCTCCAATCCATTCAATAGGATCATCGGTTCCGAATTCATGTACGCATACTCCAAATGCTTTGAATCTCTTGTCACGTATGTACTCCTCTGTCGTCATCTTTGATAACGTATATTCTTTTTTGTCCCACCGAGTCTCTAGATCAATCGTTAATATCCGATCAAATGGTTTTGTCATTTCTTCTCCTTTATAAATTTACGAACTTCTGCTTCACGTAATGCGGACAACTCGAACCAGCTAGTGTCGCCTTTGTCTTTTGCGCGTACTTGCCCAATCATGTGCCGCGCTGTTGAAACTTTAACCCCAAGACGTTCTGCCAACAGCCATGCCTTGACTGACGCATACGAGCGGTTACGTGATTGCTCTTGCCGAGTTGCCCAACGGCAGTTGCTGGGGGTATAGTTTTTGTTTACGTCCTTTCTATCAAGCGTGTGTAAAGGTGATGTGCGTCGCCCCATGTCAGCTAAAAAAGATTCAAAAGAATCCCGCCATTTTTTACAAACGGTTATGCCTCGCCCACCGTAGTACGCATAGTCTTTTGCCTTTGGGTTTAAGCAACGGTTTTTCATCATCTGCCATGAACGGTATTCAAGAGATGCCACCCGCTTACCGTTCACTAGCGTTACCTCGCCGTGTGACTTTTTCATTTTTGATTTCCCAGTATATTGGAAAATCTATTATAGCTCAATTAAATGCCTCCTTTGGGGGTGCGCCAATAACGTTCAAGAAGCCGAAAAAATCGTTGGCTTCCAGCATAAGTTCTGCCGCCTCCATCTCGTTGCAGTTAAGCGTGACGATACCGCCCAGCTTGTCGCTGCCGTGGAACAGGATGACCGCTTGCTTTGCATCATGCCCGTAGCACTGGATGAGTTCCAGCACCACCATCTTGAAGTGCTGCTTCTCTTCGTCTGACATCAGCGCCAGTCGCGCTTCTAAGTTTTGTTCTGTATCCATTCTTTGATCTCCCATAGTTGGTTAATGTTTTCTTCGTTGACGACAAGGGAGTAGCCCCCAGCGTTCAGTATCCGGTTAAGTTCACGTTCTTGCAAGGCCGTTGTCTTCCCCTTTCCTGCTTTGCATTCGATTGCGATGAAACACCCGTCAAGGCATCCAATGATGTCAGGTATGCCAGCCCTACCCATGCCGTTTTGCATAGGTGAGAAATGGTACACCCCCATCTGGTCAAGTATCTCCTTGACCTTCTTCTTCACTTTCGCTTCAGGTGTTAATGCCATTTAATAATGCCCTCCTAATTTTTATTTGTAAACGTTTGGCTTCAACCAGTTCAGGCGGAATAGCTTCTTTCTTAAGCCCTGTGCCTCTGCTCAATGCGTGACGAACATCCCCATCCGTCAGCAACTCATTTCGCTTTACAAAATACTCCTTGTCTTTTATTTTTCGTTCTTCGCTACTTGAGTACACACGCTGGTTAGCGTTTAACTTTTTGCGGTGGGTGTTTCTGTAAGTGGTAAGGTATTCACGGCGTTCTTCTTGTTTTGCACGGCTGTACGCTTTTGCTTTTTCTCTTATGAGTTCACGGTTGCGTTCGCGGTAGACAACTTGATATAAATTTATACAAGATTTGCAAGCCGCTTGCGGTTTCAAATTGAATGCAGCAAGCGGCTTTGTCTCCAAGCATCGGCAACATTGTTTAGTTGCCTCCATCATCAGCCCTCCAAAAAGTTTATGTTGGGTTTCTCGTCCCGAAGTTCGGCGTACTCAAGCTGCACCTTCTGCACGTTGATGATCTTACCTGCGGTGTTGTTCATCTCCGCCGCTGTCTTCACATCAATCGTGCCATTTTTGAGTGCCGTGTACAGGTCAGTCAAGTGGTTGTTCAGTTCAGTTATGCTCTTCATGCTGTTATCTCCTTTAGTTTCATCATGTAATGTCTACACTTACCCAAGTCATCACTCCCCTCTTTACGTCCAGCACGCAATGCGTACTTGATAACGTTGCCTTTCAGATAGCCGACAAACTCCTCGTGTGTCAGCACTGACTCCATCAGTTCCCACGGTTGTACCGCCATCTCCTTGTAGTGATTGCCGCTGATCTGTAAGTCATCAGCCCGTGTGCCGTTGAAATGTTTATCCATGTTCTTCCTCCTCTGTGTCTTCTAGTGTGTGAACGATCTTGTTGTGATCGTGGCGTTTGTGTATGTCTTCAATGACCAGTGGGTCTACGCGCTCGAATGGGTTCCAGTCGCTGTACTCCCGTACCCCATCGTAGACTGGACGGTCTTTTGTTTGCTTTCTCTTAGCGCGGCCCTCAGCCATTTTGTCCCCCCAAGTTTCATCCATTCTTGATACTCCCATTCTGTTAAACGAACGCCTATTGCTTTGCCTGATCGCGTCAGGTCACTCGTTGGTCTTGGCACTTGTGATCCTCCCCCGCTGTTCGTGTTAAGAAAATAAGCTGGCACTTGGTACATCTGTACACAAACCCCTGCTCTACGATTGTGCTGCGCTCTCCATGTTGGCCGCGCAGCTTACCCCAAAATGTTCTGATTGCTTCAAGCATTGATCTTCTCCTCAGATTCGTCGCCATCCATCTCTTTGAGCATGTGGTTCAGCGCCATCATTTGTTTGCTTTTCTCCATGCGCTGTGCATGTAGTATGTTCATTGCATCGCCCAAGGCTTGCGTAGCCCCGTACAGTTCAATGATTTCGTCTTTGATTTCTTGTTTGGTTTTCATGTGGTCTTCTCCTTGTATGCCATGTGTCTGTCGTACATTTCCAAAATTGCTGAATGGTCAATGAAGTAGTTACGTACAACCGCCGCTTGTTTGATGTCCTCTATCAATGCCGCCATAGCCGCCTTGTGGTGTTCATCATCAATGTCATACTCTTCTACCAGTTTGGCTCGCCACCCAGTCGCATTTATGTGTACTCGTAGATGTCTCATGTGTTCTTCTCCTTGAATTAAATGTGCAACCCAAAAGACATGATTTCGCAATCGCTAATACTGTAACTATGCCTACGAGGCCCTATGCTGTATACCCATTTTTCATATTTCCTAATTCTTTTCACCATCCTAACAAGCACTTCTTCTTGTTTGGGTGAGCATCTTCCTTGACTTTCAACACTCACAGCAAATTCTTTCCAGCCATAACCTGTTTCTTTGCAACGCTTAATTAACTTCAATTGTTTTTCTGTAAAGCTCATGTGTTCTTCTCCTCGGCAAAGCCGTTCTTTTGCTTGAGTTTGGCTTCAATTGTTCTTAAAAATGGGTGAAAGTCAGCATCTTCAATTTTCCAAAAGTCACCGTTCCACTTGCCTCCGCACTCTATAAATGTCGCTTCCATTTCATCATCCGTCAGCCCTACCCATGTGCGCTGTGCAAGATGCACACCTCTTGGTGTACAAGGCTTTAAACAAGTATCGTATTGCTGACAGCAAATATCTGGCGGCTCATCGGGGCAGTCTTTGCACTTCGTTTTGCAGCCGTTCATCTTCATGCACCAAGGCTCTTGCTCTGGCTGTGGTGAGTGGGTGTAAAGCTCATCAACCCATCCAACATGTTTTGGATTTCTTTTATTCCAATCGTCCGCATAACTTTCGTTATCCTCATACGAGCGGTAGTCGTAACCACCTTCACCGTCAAACGTGCGCCACGCCACAGGCTCTTGCTCTTGTGCCAAGGCTTTTTTAATGAAAGTGGTGGTGTTCTGCGTTATGGCGATGGCATCAGATAAAAAATCTTCTTGCCCTTTGTAAGGAGTTATTTTTTCCAGCAATGTTAGGTTAATCTCCAATGCGGTAAGCGCCAGCTTCAATGCTTCTTGTGTCATGCTTGTTTTCCTCTGGCTCTGATGTCGTTTGCAATTACAGGCAAACAGTCTTCACTGTAAGCATCTGGCAAACTACTTTCTTCAACAATCTTTGCACATGCTTCACGTTCTTTGGCGGCTACAAGATTGGCAAAGATTTCTGCGGCTTGAATTGCGGCTGAGTTTTCCATTTTGAAACCAGCCTGTCTTGCCATATCAATAATTTCATCTTGTGTCATACGTAATCCCCTTCTTGTGTATGTTCTGTCAGTCTGTTCTCAAGGCGCTTGATTCGCTTCTCGTTGTAGCTAACAATGGACACTGCATACTCCACAGCAGACTCAGCTTCAAGCTTCTTCTGGTGTGCTTCACGCAGTTCCTTGGCAATGATCTCCCGCAGAGTACGGGAGCGCAGAATCTCACGGATGAATTTACTTACCGTGTCTCTCATTCATTCCTCGCTTTCAACATTGCGTCTGCTTCTCTGTACGCATCTTTGGCTATTTCATTCCACATAATGTCGTGACCGTAAGCAAGTAACCCTGCAAGCATTCCTTGCATAGCTTTTGCCGCAAAGTAATCACGCAAGGTCATGCCCTCGCTGTAACCGCTAGAGTACGGTGCTATCTGCGTCCAGTTGTTTGTTGGGTATGCTGGTGGGTTGTTCATTTTGCTTTCTCCCGTAATGCTTTGATCTGATCGTCCCAGCGCAAGCCGTTCCTGTGTTTCCATTTCTCCAGCTTGTCAACTATGAGTCTGCTGCCGTCTTTAAACAGCCGATGGTTTAGCGCAACGCAAGCCACTGTTTCCATGTCAATAGCGTGTTCACGGTTTTCCACTGCCTTGTTGTGCATACCAGTGATGGCAAAGTTAATGATGGCTCTTGCTGTCTCTGGGTCTTTTGCACGGTGTTCTACTTCAAGTAAAAACTTGTGTTCATCAATGTTCATTTCATCTCCTCAAGTTGTTTCGCCAATGACTCACACTCAGCAACGCAGAACTCCAGCGTCTTGATGGTGCCTTCATTGAACCGAGGCCAGTCGTTAAACACTTTCTTGTATTCAGCACTCATCAACTCGGGGTCTTTGGCATCATCCGAATGAGCGCAGTCATAACCAAACCACCACAACCCATCCTCATCGTGTGAAAATGTCAATCCACCATGCACGTAAACATTAACTTCGTCATAGTGTTTGCCATACATCGGATGTCCTTCTGGCACACCCACATACCCACAGCGGTGACCCATCGGTGTTGCAATCACCTGAGCCTTCAGCCCTGCTTCTGTTGTCCATTCTTTTTCTGTTTTCATTTCTTCATCTCCCTGATGTAAACGGCCAACGAATCAGTCGTGTCCTTGCCAAAGCCTTTGAGCTTCTCAACGTGCAGCGCCACTTCTTCGATGATGTTGTTGCGTGTCTGCGGTGGCTCCATCTGCCGCTTGATAATCTCCTGCCTGATCTTGCTGATGCGCTCAATGTCATTGAACGCTTCGTCTTCTGGTGTTGGTCTGTTGAACTCAGTCATGCTTTCTCCTTTGTAATCTTTGGCTTCCTGCGTAGGACGTACAGCCAATACTTGAATGACTTGTGTCCTGCTCTCCATGCGCCAATGTTTAAACGGATTGCATACAAGAAGATGCCCCACCTGTACCCCCATGCAAGGTCTTTCTGCATAGCATCCCAATCGGCAAAGCAACCATCGCTGTATGTGATTTTGTATTTACTCATCTCGCCCCCCTTCTTGCATCCAGAATACAGCCCATCCGATCAGGGCACAGATAGCAATCAGCGCGACTGCGCCGAAGCCCATCAACGTTATCGTTACAAGTACGTCCCACATATCAACCTCCAAAGATTTTCTTGAGGGCATCGTACAGTGATCGTGCTTGCATCACACTCAAACTGTTTATGATTTCTACTTCTCTCTTTACCCACGACACCGACAAACTCACTGGCGTAGTATCGACCTGCAAAGCGGCGATGCCTGCACTCTTTGGCTTGCTCTTGATCTGCACGATCTTGTTCGTGCGCTTGCCCTCTGCTCTGAAATTCTTGGTTGACTTCAGTGGTGTGTACTCGGGCACGATGACGCTATACCTGCCGTTGTGGTCTTTTGCAAACTGTCCTTGCTTTGTGAACTGCGTGATGAGCGAACCCACTGACCCTGTGTTGAACCCTCGCGCTGTCATTGCGGCACGTATCTCGCCGCTGAGTTTGTTCGGGTTGTCACGCACGTAGTTGAATGTCTCAAGCGTTACGTTGTTAGTTGGTTTGAATAGCTGCGGTGATGTGTTTTGCACTTGCTTCTCCTGTGTTTGTTGATCGTCTTGTTCCCATGCTTCGAGAACCTTACTCATCTCACTCTTTAAGTCTGGCATTGCTTTCTCCTTGAATAAAAAATGTACCTCGGTTTCCCGAGGTTGTCAACTGTTGGACAATGTTAGTGTCCACTATCGGCGTACTCCACCGTCCAGCCGAGTGCCTCGAAGACAAGCTCGATACTCACGTCTGGTGAGCCTTGGGCTATGACTGTCGCAGTCTTGCTCGGCTTGTCGATACGCACGACGGTGCTTGATCGAGGGATGCCCCAGATGCCGTTGTCTCCAATCAGCGTCAGAGCGTGCGATAGCCATAGCTTTGAGTTCTCCATACCCTCTGGGGTTTGCAGGTCGTAGTTGTTCTGGTTCATAGTCTGGTCTCCATACAAAAAGGTCAAGTGTTATCGTGAGGATTGCCAACAGGTAAATCAGATTCTTCAAAGTCATCATCCACCTCCGTGTTAAGTTTGTCTGCTTGCTCTTGTGCCTCATCCCACGATGAGTACACACCACCGTCACTCTCACCATCCTCATCAATGACAAGGTATCCATCCTCGCCATCATCGTTACATACCACGTTCCACTGCACATCCTCATCGGCCAAGTGCTTGGCCAACAGTGCGTCATAGTGCGCGTCTAAGTTTTTCATGAATGTTCCTTTTAAAATGTTATTGTTTTTAATCTGGAAAATCTTCGTCAACCCATTCTGCAAATCCTACGTCAAATTGTTTGTCAATTTCATAGGCAACTTCCAGCACTATTTTTTTTCCAGCGTGTTTTACAAGTTGCTTTGTAAGCAGTACTCTAATCATGGTTGCCTCATGAGATTGGGCGTTCATTTCCCTATGGTTTCTATCAATTGTTTGTTTTAGCTCATCGACCAGCAAGTCGTATGCCTCTGTCATGTGTTTCATTGTGCTTCTCCTGTTGTGTAGTCATGGAATACAGCGCCTTTGGTAGGGTCGCCACGTTTATGGGATTTAACCCAATACCTCTTACCTGATTTCTTTCTAACCGCCCAGTGTCCCCTGACTTCATGTAGGCGCGGTGTCTCGTGTGTCCTCCCTGTTTCTGTTGCTTTGTCAACGTGCATTGCTGGTTTGATTTCTATCGTGCTCCATTCATACACCAGCTTCTTGCCTTTCTTTATGCGCTTCATGTTGCTTGCTCTGGTACTCAAACACTTATGGCCTTGCACCACAGAACCTTTCTTAGCGGCGTACAACATCAATGCTTCTAAGACCGATATGCGGGATGTAATTATTTCCCCTATCACTTCAGGTGTGTCAAACAAATGCGGGTTATCCTTTGCAAACTCTACCCATGCAGGGTGCATCTTGAACCCGTCTTCAGGTGTCCAAGCACCGACTGGTACTGCTTCTTTTCCCCATATTTCAACCACTATTTCTCCTGTGTTGCGTGTTGATATTGTTATTACTGTTTCTTCAACTTTGTTGGATACCAGCACCGTGTTTGGAAAGGGAAAGTGCAGCGTATCAAGATAAATCTTCTGATCCAACACGCCGTATTCTGTTAGCAGCTTTGCTGCGTTGAAGCCTTCAGGCAGAACAGACAAGTCCATCCATGTATACGAAGCAGGGTCAAACCCTACTCGCTTAACCATCTCTGAAATAGCAGGAGTCATACGCATTCCTTTCTTTAAAAATGCAGGGGAATTCCACCCCTGCAAAATACACCCGTCAAATCTCGCAGTACGCCTCGTCATACAGCCACAGCAAGATGTTCTCTGGGTCTTCTCCCTCACGCAGTGACATCATGGCATCGGCCAACAGCTCATCGGTCAGCGATGACCTACGTATGCTGCGCTTGGCCAAGGTCGGGTCTTCTGGGTACACACACTCAGCGATGATGTCAACAAGCCCTGTGTAGATACCTAGCATCGCGTCATACAGGGCATCCTCGACTGCCTGCTCGTAGGTGTCGTTAACCGCTGGCGCTGGTAGATCGTCCTTGTAGTCAGCCCACCAGTTCTTAGACCACGCACCTGATGGCGCACCGTAGCCCATGCTGTCCCACTTACTCTCGGTGACCTTGGGGTCACGGGTTGTCGGCAAGCTATCCCACGGCACAGTCAGCACAGCATCGGCCAACGCAGTGAAGTGGTGGATGTTGAGTTCCTCCTGCACACTGTGCTCGTAGTTATATCCGACACTGATGTTTGTGCACTCAGGGATAACGTCAACAAACTCAGCGGTGTCTGTATACACACCTGTGTCGTCACCCAGATACATGAGCACGTTGCCCGAGCACAGCTCATCGGCCAAGGCTTGCGCGAACTCGTCCGAACAACAACGCCCATACCCTTGGTGTGTGATGACACTGTCAAGCCCACGTCTGTCGAACGCAATGGCACGATCAAACTCGGACAACAACAGCTCATCTTTAGCTAACGCACGAGCACCGATACCACCACACTCCTCGCCTTGTGTGAACACATAGTATGCGGGTACACCGCCGCACAGCAAGTGCATGAGCAGGGCAACACCAGCACCATCATCGGCACCGAGTACAGCACCGTCTGCGTACCACTTACCCGCAGTCTTCCTGATCTTGTTCGCGCCATCCTCACGGTGCACAGTATCAACGTGCGCTACGAACAGCGTGCGGTGAGTGGCATCGACACGAGCATCAACGTGCAGGTTACCTGCCTCGTCATAGCCATACCACTCATGCAGGTGCTCAGGTATGTGTGCTTCAAGCCATGTCGTAAACATCGCTACGCCCTTGCCATTGTGTGGCCGCTTGACTGACAGCGCACGGGTCAGGGTCTTGTACAGAATTGATTTCTTATTCATTGATTACTCCTCAGTTGTTTGTTCAGGTGCATGGTCTTCGTGATAGAACTTGCAATCTACCATTACCTGCTTGCTGTCATCGTTGTACCAGTTGCCAGACTCCTCGCACTGCCAGCAGTCATCTTTCAAGCGGTACTCCTCGACATCCTCGGCATAGCACACGTCAGGGTCATCACTGACATACCAGTCCCCGTCTATCTCTACGCAGTCACCGAGCGAAGCGTATTCGCCGTTCTCTAAGCACACGATCTCGTTGTCTGACAGAAAGTCCTCATCGTAGTACTCACCGTTAACCGCAACAGTGTTGTCGTTGCGTATGTAGTGCTGATGCCCACGTCTGCTGTACGCATAGGTGTAGTCGTCATTGCCGCACGACTCGCACACATGGCTGTCCTCATACGCACCGACCCAGAACCCATCGCCATCCTCGAAGCGATTACCGCAGTCCTCGCAGTCGATGCGATTACCGCCCGATGGTGCACCGCAGGTGTTGCCACACTCGTACTCACCGTTGCTGTCGATGCGTAGCTCATCGTTGTAGATTTCTACGTGCTGCTGGTTGCCGTCTATGTACGGTGCAAGGAAGTCATCCGATGTCTCGAAGTACGCCATCTTCGTGCCGTCCATGTAACCGTTGCGATGCTTATACCCTTGCTCAAGTAGCCAAGCGTGCAGCTTCTCGTCAGCGTATGAGTACCCGCCCGTCTTGGCATAGGTACGCACGAAGTACTTCTCATGCACACCGTTGTCGATACACAGCGCACGGCCAACAGTCGCATCGTTCTCGATACGCACAGCCATGTGCCAGCCGAACTTCGGATCGTATGCCTGATACGGATGGCGTACCTCACCGTCACGACAGCGTACCTCATGCACACTGACCATGCACGAGTGCGGCCCACGATGCAGGTGGTGCAGCATCTCGGCCATCGTATGCACAAACTTACACGACTCACCAGCGGCATACAACGCAACGAGGTTGCGTATCACATGGTCAGGCAAAGTCTTGAAGTGCCGCGTCAGATACTTGCCCACGGTAGTCACGACCTGTCGGTCGCCCTCGCCAGCACGCTCGTCCCGTGTGTAGGCTAAGCGTGTGGTATCTGTCGCTGCTACGTGCGGCCACTCAAGCGTGAGCAAGTGCCAGTCATCGGGACGATGCTCAGGTGCAAGCTCAAGTGCTTTCAACACGGCGGGGTGCATCGGGTACTTCATCTGCTCTCTGGCGTGCCAGTCACGAGCAGGTGCAGTCTGTCGCACAAGGTCATAGCCACCATAGATGTCAGGCACACGATGGTATGTCCTACCAGCCAAGATGTCTGAAAGCTGTCCAACTAACTCTATGAAGTTTGTCTTCATTTTTAATACTCCTCAGTTACGAATGCGGTGTGAGTGGGCACACCGCTAACCCTCAATGGGGAAGTGAGTTCCCCGTTCATTACTCCCAGTTAAGTGTGGTGTTGCTTCCGCTGTAGTTGCCGAAGTCATAGTTAGCCATGACCAAAGCCTCCAGCGTGTAGGCGTCAAGCCTATGGTTTTGCAGGTAGTTGCCAAGGGGCACAACCCCATCTATGTTGCGTGACAGGTCGCTAAACCTGATGCAGTCTCCCTCCACCAGTGCAACCATGCGTTGCCCATGCTCGTCATACTGACGGCCTGTTTTCCATTGGTGTTTCATTTCATTCCTCCTCTATCGGTTCATCAATATCTGCCTGTGTGTATCCCGTCAGAATCTCAGGGCGGTACTTGCTGAGCTTTATCTCAACGCACAGGTCACATACTCGGCACAGCGGTATGCCCTGTGCATCGTGTTCCCACCATGAATACTGTCCTGCGTGTGCGCAGTCGTGTGTGTCGTTCATACTGTCTCCTCTCCGTGTATTGCTCTGTGTGTATCCCAAAATCTGTGCGTAGTTGTCAAACTACTAGCGCACTCCCAGTCACCGCCCTTGTCCTCGCTTCGTTTGTAGATGCAGTCCAGCGGTGCGTTGTCGTGCTCTGCGAGTGCTTGCGTGAACTCTTTCCAGTAGTCATAGCTTCCCATCATGGTGTCCCATGTGTGCAGGTGTTTGTATTTCATGCTGTCTCTCCTTGTGTTAACTCTGTTGGTATCTCGACTTCATCGCCGAGCTTGCTTGCCACATAGCACCGCATGGCTGCGATGAGTGGGTGATACCCCTGTTGCTTGTGCTTCCAGTTGAACACCTCATCACCATTCGGTGCCCACCTCGTTCCATCGGCGGCGTATGCACGACACAACCCATCGGGCATGGGCGATAGGGCAATGGCTTCTCGGTCAATGATCGGGCCACCTTGCGCCCAATTTGTTGATGGGCGATATATGTACCAGCTTCGCTTACGTTCCGGCGTGTACATAACCTGTAGTGGTGCGTGTTTAATAAACACTTTATGCCCTTCGCACTTCGCCACCGCCCAATCAAGGGCGGCTCCTGTCAGTTCACTTGTTCTCATTTATCTTCTCCTTCGGTTGCGAAAGTCAGGCTAGTTTCGGGATAGTGCGCGGCATCGCCTGACGAAATGCTGCACACAGGGAACGGGGAACTGACTTCCCCGATGTTTAAAAAGGGTTGACACCCGTCAGGCTTGCTCGGTCACAACCCTGCCGTTCTCATTGAGAGACAGCACGAAGTCGGGGTACTCGACAACCTCGGCGCGGCGTGGTGCTATGTGTATCGTTGCTTCTATCGCCTGTCCGTACTGCGCCAACTCGTTGGCTACACGCCTGTACTCAGCGACTGCGTCGCGCTTGTTGGAAAAGCGCAGGGCTTCCTCAACTGCGTCACTACCAATTCTCAAAAACCAATACTTGCTCATGTTGCTTTCTCCTTGCGAGTGCGGTGTGAGATGGCACACCGCTAACCAATGGGGAACTGGGTTCCCCGTTCTCAACGCATCCCTTGCCACGTAGTCGGTACGTGTTCACGGGGTTCGATGCTTTCTATCTTGGCCAGTACATCCTCAATCCGTTGGACACGCTCACGCATGGCCGCATCTGTCGGGTTGAGCAGGACATCCTGTTTGCATTTGATTAGTTCTTTCTCAGTACGCCTGATGAGGCGTTCTTTTTGTAGCTCGTGTAGTTCAACGCCCACAACACGCTCGAATGGGACTTTGCGCTTGGCCTTGGGTGTGTGCGGTATGGCATCGAACAGTGCAAGCACCCTCTGCTTGATATGGATGGGCACGTAGTCTGTCCAGTGCTCGCCGCCACTCGGTGCGTTCTTGTGCTTGGCGTATTCAATCGGGGACATCGTTGGTCTGTCGGCCATAGGGATGCTGCTTGCTTCCCGCTTCATTCGGCGCATCAGTTCATCAAGAACTTTCTTGTATGCCTTGAGTGCCATCTGCCTAGGGTCGGCATTGTTTCGGTTGTGCCCCGTGTAGGCAAGGGATGCCAATACCCGCTTGCGCTCATCTTGCAGTGGCAGTAGGTGCTCGTTCCACATTCGGGCAAGCTGCTTTTGCCTTGCGTTATCTGACTTGCGCTTGGCCAAGTAATCCAGACCATCACGCCGCATGGCCTCAATGATTACCTCGGGCGTGCCCTTCTTGTACTCGGCGGCAAGCAGGTTCCACTCAAGCTGTTTCTTGTTCTTGATTCGTTCAAACATAAGACCTCCGTTAAAAGTATCCATGATTCTACACGAATATTCGGTAAAAAGATAGCCGTGCTTTTTGTACTATCCATGATTCGAGGGTGGTATCCAAAAGCGAAGTCTGTTGCTACGCCTTATGCACTCTGGGGTTGGGCAAGTTGCGTCCATAAAAAGTACCCTGTGGGAAAATCCAAAAAAGGATGGACTTAAACAAACCAAAGTCAGCCGATTACTTGAGAGCACGCACATACATACACTCCTATATATAAATATATAAATAGAAAAGTAGATAGTATGGACAGAAAATGTGGACTGCCCGTGTTCACTGGGGTAATCGCTGACTTTGGGGTCGGATACTTGGTAAAATCATGGAAGCTGAAGATTTTACCCACTTTTTGTGACATCGGGGAACTGAGTTCCCTGTTAGTACGTAAAGCGTTGTTGCACAGGTGCTTGCTGTTGCTCAAGCCATGCCTCGAATGCCTCGTCTGATACGAAGGTTGCCTTCTCGCTGAGCCTGATGCTGTACGCCGTGATGAACTTGTAGTTCCGCATGGATGGGTTGGGGTAGTACTCTTGCAAGCGCCACTCTGTGCCTTTGATTGTCAGTGTGCCTACGTCTTTGAGCAGGGGGAAGTGTGTTGAACGCATGATGTTTCTCCTTATCGGGCAGGATTGCCCCGCAAACCCACGCAGTGCATGAGCTTGCAGAGTTTCCTTACTTAGCGCCTATGGCTTGCTCGTATTTGGCACAAGCTACTTCAGTGCCGAACTCAGCCTTGAGTTGCGCCCATGATGGGCGGTTCTTTGCCTGTTGACGTTCCATGACCTTTGCATGGGCTTTGTCCGTGCGTGGAAAGCCTGCCCACGCATCGAATGCGTCTAGCTCTGCCTGAGCAGAGCCAAACTGTTTCTGGTAGTAAGCGTATTCACGCTCGGTTTTTGATTTGTAACTCATGGGAATAATCTCCGATTGGTTTTGGTTGGACAAGGAAAGAAACAGCGGCAAGGCATCGCGCCTACGCCGCCCGATAAAAAAGAACAGGGAACTGACTTCCCCATTCACTTAGCAGCAGCGAATGCCTGAGCAACAGCAGTCGAAGCCAGCTTGCGTGACTCCTCATACTGAGCGCACAATTTAGCCAGACGCTCGGCGGCTTTCAGGACTTCCTCGGGGACTTCGATTTCCTCGACAGACTCTGAGGTCTTACCTGCAATGTCATTCGCCAGATTCGTCACGGCCTTGCGACAGTTCTCATACTGTGGGTGCTCTTTATCCAGCACCTTAGTGCCGACAGCCTTACCCTTGCCGTCAATCATCGGCACCTGATATTTCGTGTAGCTTGCGACATCAGGGCGAATTGCATTCCGAATATCTTCGACAGCCTTACCCTCGAATGCTTTCTGTAAGAGTGCGACTTTCTCCGCATAGGTGAATGCAGAGTCAAGAGCAGCGTGAATCATGGTTGTACGTGTTGCGAGTTTCATGGTGTGTTCCTTTCAAGAACGAATGGGGAAGTGAGTTCCCCGTACCGATCAGAGCCAATCCCTAACCGATGCCTCTATTGTAAAGATGGGGGTAAACGGAGGTACTAGCTGACCCTGAAAATGGGAGATAATCGAATACCTTAGACCCCACCGTACCCCCATCACCCCTGTATGTAGAACTGGGTCGTGCCTGACATGAACACTATTCCCCACCGATTCTCAGCACTTCTGTAATACTTAATACCGCAGATACCTCAAACCCCCCTGTTTGAGTTCCACAGACACTACCCCCCCTATGAAGATAATCACACCCACCATAAAAATTTCTAAAAAATTTGGAAGAACCCTATGTCCAACGCTAGACATACAGCCATAAAAAAATCCCCCGGCATTGCTGACGGGGGATTAAACAGTTGGAGCACAACTGAGGAGAAGCATCTGAACAACAGGGCCAAGGCCCACGGTTGCGCAACTGCTGACAATTAGTATACACTCCGCGCATCGCAGGTACAAGGGACTTATGCGCCGATGTTAGACCACCTTATTGATTTTGAGCCGGAAGTGAGCAATCACTCTGGTAAACCTACGCCGCTTGAGAAAGAACATCCGGCGGATGTGATCGACGCTAAAGTAAACACGGTCGAGTGGCTCAAGGGTCTGGGTGCGGCAGATACAGAGACAGTGGTTAACCAAGCCGAAGTCCAAGCAGCACGCGCATCTTTCACCAACCTCATCTCTTCCGCGCCAGCAGAAATTACCCACGAACATCTTACCCAGATCAAAACGCCTGCTGCGGTGCAGCATTTGGTCGGTATGCTCACAGCCTACGACTGGGAGTTTGTGCATCAAGCCCGTGAACTCCGTGGCTACACCGTGGCCAAGCTCCTTGAAGAATGCGAGAACCCCAACGCCAACATCCGCTTGAAAGCGCTGGGCTTACTGGGCAAGGTCACCGAAGTGGGCCTCTTCACCGACAAGATTGAAGTCAAGAAGACCGACCTGACCGACGAAGAGATCGACCGCAAGCTCAAAGAGAAGCTGGCCAAGTTCATGGGCGTGCAAGACGCAGAGCCAATAGAAGACATAGAAGTTAGCGTTCCCTTACCGGCAACCACCGATGAATCTTGAAAGTCTAACGTTAAACAAACCAGAGATCCAAGCTATTCAGCGTGCTCTTCCTACCATGAGCCTCAAAGAGAAGATTGAACTCATGGACATGCTGGAGGAGCGCGAGAAGCGGTACAAGTTGGTGGCTGGGCGCACCAACGTGCTTGAGTTTGCCAAGCACGTCTACCCCGGATTCAAAGTCGGGCCGCACCACAGGAAGCTGGCCAAGATATTTCAGGACGTGATCGACGGTAAAAAGAAGCGCGTCATCATCAATATTGCGCCACGGATGGGTAAGTCCGAGTTTTCCAGCTACTTGTTCCCCGCATACTTCCTAGGTAATTTCCCTAATAAGAAAATTATCATGGGAACGCACACCGCATCGCTATCCGAGGACTTCGGACGCAGAGTCAGAAACTTACTGGACGATGAGCAATACCATGAACTCTTTCCTCAAACGCTTGTGGCAGACGATCAGAAGGCTGCTGGAAAGTGGTCTACTGCTGCTGGTGGTCAGTATTATGCTGCCGGTGTTGGTGGTGCTCTGGCTGGTCGCGGAGCTGATCTGTTTGTTATTGATGACCCGCATTCTGAACAAGATGTTAAAGCCAATAGCCGACTCGCCTTCGACACGGCGTGGTCGTGGTTCCAGACCGGCCCCCTACAACGACTGATGCCGGGCGGGGCGATCATTGTCATCATGACGCGCTGGGGCAAGCTGGATTTGACCGGACGGCTGATTGATTATCAAGTTAAGAATCCTGACTCCCCCACATGGGAGATCGTGGAGCTACCGGCCATCCTGCACGAAGGCACGGACAACGAGAAGTCCCTCTGGCCAGAGCAGTGGCCACTGGAGTCGCTCCTGAGCGCCAAGTCCTCAATGGATCCCAAGTACTGGAACGCGCAGTACATGCAGCAGCCTACCAGCGACACTGCGGCAATCATCTCTAGAAAGAGCTGGCGCGTCTGGGAAAGTGAAACCCCGCCGTCCTGTGAGTACATTGTCCAGAGTTGGGACACGGCGCACGAGACAAAGAACACATCTGACTACAGCGCGTGTACAACATGGGGCGTGTTCTACAACGAGGAAGAGAACAACAAGGCGCAGGTGATACTGCTGGACGCGTTCAAAGAACGGATGCAGTTCCCGGAACTCAAGGCCTGCGCCCTGAAGCACTGGAAGGAGTGGGAACCAGATGCGTTCATCGTGGAGAAGAAAGCCGCTGGCGCACCCCTGATCCAAGAGCTGCGCAACATGGGCATCCCAGTGCAGGAATTTACACCGAGCCGTGGAAACGATAAGATAGTGCGTCTGAACGCTATTGCCGACATGTTCTCGTCTGGGTTGGTATGGGCACCTGACACACGCTGGGCACGCGAAGTCATTGAAGAGGTTGCGTCTTTTCCCAACGGAGACAACGATGACTTTGTGGACACAACCTCCCAAGCACTGATGCGCGTCAGACAAGGCGGCTTCATCAGAGTTGACATAGATGAGCCAGACGAACCCCAATTTTTCAAGCGCCGCGTGGCGGCGTACTACTGAGGATAAATGATGGCCACCAATATAGATAAAGCGCTGTACCAGCAACCCCAAAGCATGGATGACCTTGCCCAAGAGGAAGAAGCCATTGAGATTGAAATCATTGACCCAGAAGCGGTCAACATCCACGCCGGGGACTTGGACATCAGTATTGGTAAAGGCGAGGACGACGAGTTTGACGAAAACTTGGCCGACACGCTATCCGAAGATGACATCATGGAGATGGCTTCTGAGTTGGCTGGAGACATTGAGCAAGACAAGAGTTCCCGCAAGGACTGGGAACGCGCATATACAGAAGGCATCAAGCTGTTGGGCTTGCAGTACGAAGATCGCACGGAGCCGTGGAACGGCGCATCTGGTGTGTTCCACCCCATGATTACAGAGGCGGTGGTTCGGTTCCAGTCAGAGACCATCACCGAGACATTCCCCGCCCAAGGGCCGGTACGTACAAAGATTCTGGGCAAAGAGACCCCCGAGAAGAAAGAAGCGTCCATCCGCGTTGAAGAAGACATGAACTACGAGCTGACAGAAGTCATGCGCGAGTTCCGTCCTGAGCATGAGCGCATGCTGTGGAGCTTGCCAGCCACCGGTTCGGCGTTCAAGAAGGTGTACTACGACCCCAACATTGGCCGCCAGATTTCAATATTTGTACCGGCTGAAGACATCCTACTGCCCTATGGCACATCCGATCTGGACACTTGCTACCGCCTGACGCACGTCATGCGCAAGACAAAAAACGAGATTGTTAAGCTCCAGCAGGCAGGCTTTTACCGCGACATTGAGTTGCCTGACCCCAGCAAGGAACAAGACAACATCAAGAAGGCCAAGGACAAAGAAACGGGCTTCTCTGATATAAATGACGACCGCTACACACTGTATGAGTCGCATGTTGACTTGGTGCTCAGGGGCGATGAAGACAAGGATGACGACGGCAAACCGACCGGCATTACACGTCCATACGTAGTTACCCTAATCAAAGGCTCGAACGATGTTCTGGCCATCCGCAGAAACTGGGAACAGGAAGACCCCCTTGAAATCAAACGACAACACTTTGTTCACTATCAATACATTCCGGGTTTTGGAGCGTACGGCTTCGGCCTTTTCCATCTCATTGGTGGATATGCCAAATCAGCCACCAGCCTCATGCGACAGCTTGTTGATGCTGGCACGCTGTCTAACCTACCCGGAGGTCTTAAATCTCGCGGCATGCGCATCAAAGGCGACGACACCCCCATCGCTCCCGGAGAATGGCGTGACGTAGATATTGGCTCTGGTGCGCTGCGCGACAGTATCCTGCCGTTGCCGTACAAGGAGCCAAGCCAAGTTCTGATGGGTCTGCTTGGCCAGATAGTAGAAGAAGGCCGCAGGTTTGCAGCCACTGCCGACATGAAAGTGTCGGACATGTCTGCCCAAGCACCTGTGGGCACCACACTGGCTCTGCTGGAGCGCCAGCTTAAAGTCATGAGCGCCGTGCAAGCGCGGCTGCACTACACATTCAAACAAGAGCTGCGTCTGCTGGCCGCGATCATCCGCGACTACACCGACCCAGACTATGACTACGATCCGATTGATGCCCCACGCAAGGCCAAGGCTGCTGACTACGACCACGTAGACATCATCCCCGTGAGCGATCCAAACGCAGCCACCATGAGTCAACGAGTGGTTCAGTACCAAGCAGTCATACAAATGGCTCAAATGGCACCGGATATTTACGACTTGCCCCAGCTTCACAGGCAGATGCTTGGCGTGTTGGGTATCAAGGATGCTGAAAAGCTTGTGCCCCTGCCGGACGACCAGAAACCGAAAGACCCTGTGTCTGAGAACATGGCTGCGCTGCGCTTGGAGCCACTGAAGGCGTTCTTCTACCAAGACCATGAGTCCCATATCAAGGTGCACATGATGGCGATGCAAGACCCCATCGTCATGGAACTGATTGGCCAGAACCCCAAAGCTCCGCAGATTCAAGGCGCAATGATGGCCCACGTTGCTGAGCACGTTGGGTACGCATACCGCCAGAAGATTGAGCAGCAGATGGGTATGCCCCTGCCACCGGAAGACGACAAGCTGCCGCCTGAGATGGAGATTCAGTTGTCCGGCATGATGGCCCAAGCTGCACAGCAAGTGCTCCAGCAGAGCCAAGCTCAGCAAGCTCAGAAGCAAGCTCAGCAACAACAGCAAGACCCGATGATCCAGATGCAGCAGCAAGAGTTGCAGATCAAGCAACAAGAACTCCAGCTCAAGCAGCAAGACATGCAGCTCAAGGCGCAAGAGATGCAGGGTCGGCTGGAGCTGGACAACAAGCGGCTTCAGATTGATGCCATGAACAAAGCCGGTCAACTGCAACAGCAGAAGTCAGCGGCAAACATTTCTGCAATGGGCAAGGCTGGGGACATAAAGACCAAGCGTGAACAGATGCAGATGACCGAGCGCCAGCAGTCCGTGCAGCGCATTCATGATCTGGCCAACAAACAAAAGGAGCCGCCTAAACAATGATTTCCGAATTCGCACGCGTATTGCGCGAAAAAATACGTACCGACATGAACAACTACGCAGATGACTGCGCTGGTGGTGGGTGTCGCACTTTTGAAGAGTATCAAAAACTTTGCGGTGTTATTCAGGGTCTAGCTATCGCAGAGCGCCATCTCCTTGACCTTGCTGAGAAAGTAGAAAAATCCGATGAGTGAACTCGTTCTAGAACCGGGGCAATTTGCCCTGCCTGAAATCCAACCCGTCGAAGCGCCAGCGCAAGACGCAACAGACGATGAAAAAGCCACCATGCTGCCAGAGCCGACAGGATGGAAGCTGCTGTGTGCCGTACCCGACATCTCCGAAAGGATTGACGGTACTGAGCTTGATCTCGTGAAAGCCACCTCCTCCATGCGTCAAGAAGAACATGCAACAACTGTTCTGTTTGTGCTTAAGGTTGGCCCCGACGCGTACAAAGACCAGACCAAGTTTCCCGCAGGAGCGTGGTGCAAGAAAGGTGACTTTGTGCTCGTGCGTACATATTCAGGTACGCGCTTTAAGATTTTTGGAAAAGAGTTCCGGCTCATCAATGATGACCAAGTGGACGCTGTTGTGCAAGACCCTCGTGGGCTTACCCGCGCTTAAAAGGAGTAGATATGGCCGAATACAAGTTCCCCGACGAACTTGATGACAACAAGAATCAGAAGGTTGAAATTCAAACCGAAGAGGATGTTGAAATTGAAATCGTTGACGACACGCCTGAACAGGATCGTGGTCGCCGCCCCCTTGACAAAGAGGTAGCAGACCCAACCGATGATGAGATTGAGTCATACACCCAAGGTGCCCAAAAACGCATCAAAGAGTTGACCCATGCCCGTCACGACGAACGTCGAGCCAAAGAAACCCTTTTGAGGGAAAAGCAAGAGCTTGAGCGTCTTGCACAGCACTACGTCAGCGAAAACAACAAACTAAAGCAGTACGTAAGCAACGGCACAGAACAGTATGGCGCAATGGCCAAGTCTGCTGCCGAAGCTGAATTGGACAAAGCACGCCGGGATTACAAGGCCGCACAGGAGTCTTTTGACTCTGATGCCATCCTTGCCGCCCAAGAAGCGTTGTTTGAAGCCAAAACAAAAGTGCAAAATGCGCAGAATTTTCGTCCACCCCCTTTACAGAACGAAAATTATGAGGTACAACAGCGACAACAAGCACCCGAACCGGTGCGTGCTGACGAAAAAACCTTGCGCTGGCAAGCAAAAAACCAGTGGTTTGGCACAGACGGGTTTGAAGAAGTTACCAGCTTTGCACTAGGGCTGCACCAGAAACTAGTCAACAACGGGGTCGATCCCCGCAGCGATGATTACTTCGAGCAAATAGATGCTCGCGTGAAGTCGAAGTTCCCTGAAGTTTTCGGTGGAAACGACGAAAGGCCTAGGTCGAGTGAGACTCCGAGGCGTCCATCATCCGTGGTGGCCCCTGCATCACGTTCAACCGGGACAAGGAAGATACAGTTAACGCCGACTCAAGCTGCGTTAATTAAAAAGTACAACCTCGACCCGAAAAAATATGTTGCAGAAGTTTTAAAACTGGAGAATCAAAATGGCTGAAAACCGTAACCCTCGTGACAATGTGTCACGCGAAAAGCAAGCTCGTGCTGTATACGTACCGCCGACTGCACTGCCCGATCCGACACCTGAACCCGGATATATCTACCGTTGGGTAGCTACACATGTCTTGGGTCAGCACGAACCGACCAACGTGTCACGCAAGTTCCGCGATGGTTGGGAGCCGGTGAAAGCAGTAGATCATCCTGAGTTAATGATTGTTGGTAGTGAAAAAACGGGTAACGTTGAAATTGGTGGCCTCATGCTTTGCAAGATGCCTTCCGATAAAGCGGATGCACGTAATGAGTACTACGACAAACAAGCTCAGAACCAGATGGAATCAGTGGACAACCACTTCATGCGAAACAACAATCCGATAATGCCGCTGTTTGCCGAGAAAAAATCGTCAGTCAGTCGCGGAGCCGGATTTGGTTCAGGTTCTAAATAAACAAGGAGTCCTTAAATGGCATCAGTAGCATCCCCTTACGGCCTAAAACCCGTAAATGAGTTGGGCGGCACACCATATGCAGGTGCGACCCGTTCTTATCTCATCGACCCCGCAGGCACTGCCTCAAGCATTTACAACGGTTCGCCCGTGTATGTGAATGCGTCTGGCTATCTGGCTGTGGCAACCGCAACCGGCGCTGACGCGACCACCAATGGCTTCCCTACTGGCACCGCTAATACCGGTATCGTGGGTGTGTTCGTTGGCTGTTCGTACATCAACACGCAAGGTCAAGTGATCTATGCACAGTACTACCCCACAGGTGTTACTGGCGTGATTAACGCTTACGTTGTGGATGATCCCGGTGTTGTGTTCCAAGTCCAGTCCGCTGGTACTGTTGCACAAACTGCATTGGGCGCAAACATATTCTTCTCAACCAGCGCTGTGGCAACAGGCAGCACATCAACAGGTAACTCTACGGCTTCTGTCGTGGTTGGTTCCTCTGCTGTGACTACCACCGCAGCTTTCCGTGTTGTTGGGTTCGTTAATATGCAAGGCTTCTCGACTGTAGGCGATGCTTACACCGACATCCTTGTCAAAATTAACCCCGGCTATCACTCATTTACCAACGCAGTTGGCCTGTAAGGAGTAACTCAAAATGACAATTTCACGCGCACAACTACTGAAAGAGTTGCTCCCCGGACTGAACGCATTGTTTGGTATGGAGTACGCACGCTACGGCGAAGAGCACAAAGAAATCTACGAAACAGAGAAATCTGAGCGTAGCTTTGAAGAAGAGACCAAGCTTGCTGGTTTCGGTGCCGCTCCCGTAAAGAATGAAGGTTCTGCAATTTCTTATGACAATGCGCAGGAAGCTTTCACCGCACGTTACAACCACGAAACCATTGCTCTGGGTTTCTCGATCACTGAAGAAGCGGTCGAAGATAACTTGTACGACAGCCTGTCTGCTCGTTACACCAAAGCTCTGGCCCGTGCCATGTCCTACACCAAGCAAGTTAAAGCCGCTTCCGTTATCAACAACGGTTTCAACGGCTCCTACTTGGGCGGTGACGGCGTTACCTTGTTCGGTAACAACAGCTCCAGCACTCGTGTTGGCCACCCATTGGTGAACGGTTCTGTTAACTACAACAGCCCCACCACTGGTGTTGACCTGAACGAAACTTCATTGGAAAACGCCGTGATTCAAATCGCAGCGTGGACTGATGAACGTGGTCTGTTGATCGCCGCCAAGCCTCGCAAGATGGTTATTCCACCTTCACTGATGTTCGTTGCCAAGCGTTTGCTTGATACTGAACTGCGTGTCTCTACTGCTGACAACGACATCAACGCGTTGAAGCAGATGGGTGCAATCCCTGAAGGCTACACCGTCAATCACTTCTTGACCGATGTCAACGGCTGGTATTTGATTACTGACGTTCCAAACGGCATGAAGCACTTTGAGCGTATGCCTCTGGCTAACTCAATGGACGGCGACTTTGATACCGGCAACGTCCGTTACAAAGCTCGTGAACGTTATAGCTTCGGCTGGTCTGATCCCCTCGGTATGTGGGGTTCTGCTGGCGCGTAAGCGAAAGCTGAAAAGGGGGCTAGCGCCCCTTTTTCTTTTGAGGTATATTCAAACCATTCCGGGGTTTCCGGTGCATCTGACAGTCCCGGCTGACGACATGCAGACAGATGCGCTACTTGCATGTAAGGAATCATCATGGCACGCACTACGTTTCAAGGCCCAGTTCGTTCATTGGGCGGCGCATACCAACAAGGCCCAGCCTCTGTTGTTGCAATCACAGCTTCAACCACATTGAACCCTACCGACCACGGCGGTCGTATTCTTTCTGTTGGCGGCACTTTGGCAGCAAATCTTGTTTTGACTCTGCCCACTATCAGTGCTGCAACTAATCCCACAACTTCTGGCCCCGGCCAAGACCCAAGCACCACCAACAACCAAGGCGTGCTGTACACAATCTGGGTTCCCACAACCGTTGCCACAAGCTCCGTGAAAATCGGCACTGATGGTACTGACAAGTATGTTGGCGCGGTCATGTCTATTGATACCGATTCAACAGACGCAGCCCGTGGTTTTGTTGCTGGCGCAAGTGATGTCTTCATTAACCTGAACGGCAGCACTACTGGCGGTATTGCAGGTACTTGGATTCAGGTTTTTGCTATTGCTGCACTGAAGTACATGGTCAAAGGCACTGTGTTGGGTTCAGGCACTGTTGCCACACCGTTCGCTACTTCCTAATCAACCCAACGGGGCTTCGGCCCCTGTTAAATCAGGAGTTTGATTATGACAATGCAATATGACGTTAAGTCAACGCACTTAAATACGTCCGGTTCGATCTTTGGCCAACCTGCGCGGTTGAAGGGTTTTGTCATTGTTGGTGCGGCAAGCACGGCATCGGCCATTACTTTCAAAGACGGCGGTTCTGGCGGCACCACACTGGTGGAGTTTGATATTGTGTCCAACACCAACCCAAATGCGGTGTACATCCTTATTCCGGGAGAAGGTGTCAAGTTCAGCACAAACATCTACTTTGCCACGTCTGCGGCTATTACTGGCGTGACGGCGTTTTATGGCTAAGTCACCAGCATGGACACGCAAGGAAGGGAAATCCGAGAAGGGCGGCTTGAACGCCAAAGGTCGGGCTTCCTACAACAAGGCGAACCCCGGCAAGCCGGGCCTGAAAGCTCCTCAACCAGAGGGCGGCAAACGCCGAGACTCTTTCTGCGCCCGTATGGAAGGCATGAAGAAGAAGCTGACAAGTACGAAGACCGCAAAAGACCCCGATTCGAGGATTAACAAAAGCCTTCGGGCTTGGAAATGTTGAGGTAAACATGGATGACACAGACTTTGAAAAAGACGGTAAAAAGTCAAAAATGGTTTCACCACCAAAAGCTTCGGACGAGTCCGTTGCCAAACAACAAGCTGAACGTAGTAAACGTACTGCGGATGAGATTAAAAAAGGTGCTGAAGAGTACAAAAACAACCCACGGTACGACACCGAGAAAAAACTACGATCTCTGCAATTGCGTGGAGGTAGTTTAGGGGGCGGAATGAAACCGGGCCAGTCTCCAAGTTTGGATAACCCAATTCAAATGGCCAAAGGCGGCAAAGTCTCCAGCGCTTCTTCTCGTGCAGATGGCTGTGCTGTCAAAGGCAAAACAAAAGGTAGGTACTTGTAATGACCGAACACACAGACAACGTAAAAAATGTACTGGATTTCGTGGCGATCTTCAGCACGTTTGGCGCGTTCTTGGAAATGTTTAACCCACTGTTTGCCTTGATTGGCGCAGTAGTGGGAGCCATGCGCATTTACGAAATGGCTACAGGTAAAGATTTTTACAAGCTGCTTCGTAAAAAGAAGGCAGACGATGCCGAGCACAAGTAAGAAGCAACACAATTTCATGGAAGCGATTGCGCACTCGCCATCGTTTGCCAAGAAAGTCGGAGTCCCGCAGTCTGTGGGCAAGGATTTTTCAACTGCCGACAAAGGCAAAACTTTTAAAAGAGGTGGTGATATGGCTACAAAGAAAATGAACCCGTTTGCAAAGTTTGAAGCATCTGCCAAAGACAAAGCAATGGACAAAAAAGAAATGGGTATGAAGAAGATGGCCTCTGGCGGCATCACTTCTGCCAAGATGGGCTCAGTGAAAACTGCTGCTCCCAGCCGTGACGGCATTGCTTCCAAAGGCAAAACTAAAGGCAAAATGATTACCATGAAATCCGGCGGAAAGATGTGCTGAGATGAGAGCCAGCCGTGGAATGGGGGACATCAACCCCTCCAAAATGCCCAACGGTGTGAAGAAAGCACGCCGCGATGACACCGACTTCACTCAGTACAAAGAAGGCGGCAAAGTCAACGCGGCGGGTAACTACACCAAGCCTACCCTGCGCAAGAAGATTGTGTCTCAGGTCAAGGCAGCGGCTACCCACGGTACTGGTGCAGGTCAATGGTCAGCCCGTAAAGCACAACTTGTTGCCAAGAAGTACAAGGCGGCAGGCGGGGGCTACAAAGATTGAAAGCGCCGCAACAGTCCTTAAAAAACTGGGGCGACCAAAAGTGGCGTACCAAGTCGGGAAAGCCTTCCAGCAAAACCGGTGAACGGTATTTGCCAGAAGCGGCTATCAAGTCGTTGTCTCCAGCAGAGTATGCTGCGACAACCAAGGCCAAGCGTAAGGGTAAGGCAGCAGGTAAGCAGTTTGTGGCTCAGCCTAAAGGCATAGCAAAGAAAACGGCAGGATTTAGATAATGGCGAACACCTCTGGGTCAACAGGCTTCAATTTAGACCTCACCGAACTGGTAGAGGAAGCTTTTGAGCGTGCTGGTTCAGAGTTGCGTACGGGCTATGACCTGAAAACGGCTCGGCGATCACTGAACTTACTGTTTGCTGACTGGGCAAACCGTGGCATCAACATGTGGACGTTTGAGCAGGGCACGATTACCTTTGAGCAAGGGTTAAATACCTACGCCATCCCCACCGATACGGTGGATTTGCTGGATCATGTGATCCGAACCAATGCAAACGTGGCCGCAACCCAGTCAGATTTGACAATCACACGCATCAGCGTGTCCACCTACGCAACCATCCCCAACAAACTGACCCAAGCCCGACCAATTCAAGTCTGGTATCAGCGGCTGGATGGCCAGAATGCCCCCTCTGGCGTAACTTTGGCGACCACCATCACGTCCACAGACACCACAATTACTCTTTCCAGTACCACTGGGCTGGCCACATCTGGCTACATCACGTTGGGCACCGAGACAATCTACTACACCTACGTGGATGGCAACGACTTGGGCGACTGTTTTCGTGCCCAGAACAACACGACCGCCGCAGCCCACACCGCTGGTGTGGCTGTCTACGTACCCAACCTCCCCCGAATCACTGTCTGGCCCACTCCTGATGGCTCCCAGACCTATCAATTTGTGTACTGGCGCATGCGCCGGGTGCAGGATGCTGGCAGCGGTGTAAATGTCATGGATGTGCCCTTCCGATTTGTGCCCTGCATGGTGGCTGGACTGGCCTACTACATCGCTTTGAAGGTTCCGGGTGGCATGGACAGGCTGGTAGTGCTGAAAGCCCAGTATGACGAGGCTTGGATGTCGGCGGCTGATGAGGATCAAGAACGTGCAGCCTTGCGGCTTGTGCCCAGACAGATGTTCATTGGGGGCGGCTGATGGGAAATCGGTTTGCCAGTGGCAAAAACTCAATTGCCGAGTGCGACCGTTGCGGTTTCCGGTTCAAGCTCACGGCGCTCAAGAAGCTCGTTGTCAAAACCAAGACATACGACTTGAAAGTGTGCCCTGAGTGCTGGGAACCAGATCAGCCACAGTTGTTGCTGGGTATGTACCCAGTGGATGACCCGCAAGGGGTGCGTGACCCGCGTCCTGACCTGAGTTACCAAGTTTCTGGGCGCACAGGTTTGCAAGTGGTTGAGACAGACAGCACTGCTGAAGACGCACAAGGCATACTCAGTGGGGGTAGCCGGATATTTCAGTGGGGCTGGAACCCAGTTGGTGGAGCAGCGTTCTTTGACGCAGCTTTAACACCAAATAACTTGGTTTTAGTGGTGGAACTTGGTACAGTTACGATTGCAACGACATAAGGAGTCGATCATGGCAGAAGACAAGAAAGATTTGGCACAGGACAAGAAGATGATTAAGTCCGCGATTGGCAAGCATGAGAAGAACATGCACCCCGGCAAGCCAATGACAAAGCTCAAGGCTGGCGGTAAAACCAACGGCGACATGCTCAAGTACGGACGCAACATGGCCAAGGTCATGAATCAGCGTTCTGTTGGTCGCGGAGGCTGAAATGGCTGAATACAAACAACCCAAAACTATCCCGACCGTGGATGTGTACAACCAGCCCAACAAAGAGTATTTGCGTGAAGCAAATGT